>Ga0153924_1000005_pt1 | contig 359639 bp, 335 predicted proteins | sample TSNJ008MetaG_FD_104709 | JGI IMG/M metagenome (GOLD analysis project Ga0153924, IMG submission 104709) | Attine ant fungus gardens microbial communities from New Jersey, USA - TSNJ008 MetaG | ecosystem: Host-associated > Fungi > Mycelium > Unclassified | place: USA: New Jersey, Wharton State... | reverse complement strand
TTTCGTTCGCCTTTTCCGCATTTCATAGGGATTATGCTTGTTTCCTCACCCAAGTGCGAGTTATTTCACCAAACACATATTGGCGAATCTCGCCGGGGTCTGTGTATGCTTCGGCAAGGTAAGCTTTTGCTTCATCTGAATAAAAATCCTCTGCATTTGCAGTAGTAATTTGTGTCAGCTTGCACTCAATAATAAGATAAGCCTCTTCAAAAGCCATATTACCAAGTGGCGTTTCAATTACAGTAAGCTCAACCTCTTTCATTTTATTACTATTTCTGCCCGATTTCTGTCCTAAAAGCATAAATTGCTCCCTATGTCTATCTGGGAAAAAAGAAAGTGTATATGCTTTTTCTTGCTTAATCAGTTCAAGGGTATAGCGGTTTGAGGGAAAAAGGAGCCATGTAGCTGGCTTTCTAAAGTGAACGGCCATCCCGCCGCCGCTGGCGACCATTGCATTACAGCTTTCGGGTGTTTTTACCGTAATGACAGGAAAGACTTTTCCAAAAAGCGTAAAAACATCGCCCGGTATCTCCTCGGGAGAAATGTTCTTAAATAATAGTTCAAAATCCAGTTTGTTCGCCCTCCTGTCTATAATCTATATTTTCTACCTTTGCCTTTTTCGGCAAAAGGCGATCTAAAATACAAAAGTCTTTCTCTCAATGAAAGGCTTTTTTGTATTTCATTATACATCAGCACTTGTTCAAATTCAATCAGAAATGAGGAATGCCTATGAAACTTGTCATAACCGAAAAACCGGCCGTGGCGCAGGCGGCCGCCGCTGTTCTCGGCGCGAAGCAGCGGAAAGACGGATATATCGAGGGCGGCGGGTATATTGTTAGTTGGTGCTTCGGCCATCTGGTGGAGCTCGCGCAGGCCGGCGCCTACGACGAAAAGTACGAGAAATGGCGATACGGCGATTTGCCTATCATCCCGGAGGATTGGAAATACGCCGTTTCCAAAGACAAGGAAAAGCAGTTGAAAACCCTGTCCTCCCTTATGAAGCGCCCGGATGTGAATACCATCGTCAATGCCTGCGACGCCGGGCGCGAGGGCGAGCTTATTTTCCGTCTCGTATATGATTACTGCAAATGCAAGAAACCCATTCAAAGGCTGTGGATTAGCAGTATGGAGGAAACCGCGATTGCCGAGGGCTTCCGCTCCCTGCGCCCCGGCGCTGATTACAACCGCCTGTATGATTCGGCGCTGTGCCGGATGTGGGCGGATTGGATTGTCGGCATAAACGCAACAAGGCTATTTTCCGTGCTCTATAAAAGCACCTTGTCCGTTGGCCGTGTTCAGTCCCCCACGCTGGCGCTTATGGTGCAGCGGGAGGCGGAGATCGCCGCTTTCGTAAAAGAACCGTTCTATACCTCGGAAATTGAGTTGGGCGGCTTCACGGCCTCCGGCGAGAAGATGAAGGACCGGGCCGCCGCCGAGAGTATCCGCGCCGCTTGCGACGGCAGAACCGCCGCCGCCGTTTCCGTGAAGCGGCAGGAAAAGAGCGCGGCGCCGCCAAAGCTCTACGACCTTACCACATTGCAGCGGGAGGCCAACCGGCTTTATGGGTATACCGCCAAGCAGACGCTTGATTATGTTCAATCGCTCTATGAAAAAAAGCTGGCGACCTACCCGCGCACGGATTCCCGGTTTCTCACGGTGGATATGGCGGGGGGCCTCCCGGCGCTCGTTTCCTCCGTCGCGGCGGCGCTGCCCTTCACGCGGGGGCTGGATACGCCGGTGGACGCGGGCCGCGTCACGGATGATTCCAAAGTATCCGACCATCACGCCATTATCCCGACGCCCACGATGGCCGGAGCCGATTTGTCGGCGCTGCCGGAGGGTGAGCGGAATATCCTGCATATGCTGGCTTCCCGCCTTGTCTGCGCCGTGGGCGAAAAGCACGTTTTCACTGAAACCGCCGTTACGCTGGATTGCGCGGGCCATTCCTTTGCGGCGAAGGGCCGGGCCGTACTCGCTCCCGGCTGGAAAACGGTTGACGGCGCTTTCCGCGCCACGCTGAAAAATAAGCCTGCGAATGAGGACGGAGAGGACGACAAGACTTTACCCGATATTGCCGAGGGGCAGGTATTTGAAAACGTCTGCGCTTCGGTTCGGGAGGGCTTTAGCTCCCCGCCCAAGCATTTCACCGAGGATTCGCTTCTGGCGGCTATGGAAACGGCGGGCGCGGAGGAAGCCCCGGAGGACGCCGAGCGCAAGGGCTTAGGCACGCCGGCCACTCGCGCCGGTATCATCGAAAAGCTGGTGCAGGGCGGATTTGTGGAGCGGAAGCAGAAAAACCTTATCCCGGCGCAGAAGGGCATTAACCTTATCGCCGTACTGCCGGATACGGTAAAATCGCCGCTGCTTACGGCGGAATGGGAGCACGCCCTAAAACAGATCGAGCGCGGGGAAACGGACGCCGGCGGCTTCATGGCCGGGATTGCCGCCATGACCGGCGCCCTTGTGAAAGAGCACAGCGCCCCGATGGAGGAATACAAGGCACTTTTCGCAAAACCGCCCGACGGTGAAATCATCGGCGCCTGCCCCCGGTGCGGCGGGAATGTCCGCGAAGGTAAAAAAGGCTTTTTCTGCGATAACGCCGCCTGCGCCTTCGCCTTGTGGAAGGATAACCGATTTTTCACCGCCAAGAAGAAAACAATCACAAAGACCGTGGCCGCCGCCCTTCTCAAAGAGGGGCGAGTTTTTATGTCCGGGCTTTTTTCCGAAAAGACCGGCAAGACTTATGACGCCATTATCGCGCTTGACGATACAGGCGGCAAGGCGGAGGCCGCCTGCCGATACGTTAATTTCAAGCTGATATTTGAGAAGGAGGCGAAAAAGTGAGCGATAACGATAAAACTATTCGATTCATCGACAGTCATTACAAGGAGCTTTTCAAAATCCCTGACGGCGGGAGCGTCAAAATCACCTACCCGCCCGGCGATGGCCGGGGCACGATTACGCGCGCGTGCAAGTTTTTAGACGAGTATCATTTTCAAACGCTCGGACCGGGAGCGGACAGTTATCATATCTGCCAGTTTGCCGAAATAATGGAGCGGTTGGGCGCGCGGTATGAGCCGGAGGTACAGCTTCGCGGCGTGGAGCTCTTACCCTTTACGCCGGGTGAAGAAAAGTTTTATACCTACAACCGCGAGGAAGGGAATACCTGTATCGGTCATATCGCCGGCGACTTCGGCAACGGCGGCGACCGTTTTAACAGCAGTTGGAGCGGCCGGGAGAGCGGCGGGAACACCCCCGCGTTTCAAGCGGAACTGCATAGCGCGGTTTACGCGCTCCGGCAGGGCCTTCTAAAAGATTACGATTCGATGGCGGCCTATTGCGAAAATCATCCCGAAGCGAAATTGGACGGCGGGGACAACTATACAAGGTATGGGTTCAAGCTGGAAACGGACACCCGCCAATATTATACGCAATGCTTTTTTGGGGAGTATCAGCGGGACGCCCGCTTTATCACATACGCCTACGACAAGGCCGCTCCCACGCGGGAGCATGAAAAGCCCGTGAGCGGCACGTTTGAGTATGGAGGGCGTCATTTTACGCCGGTCCGCAAGTTTAGGAAGGGAGAAATAGACAAGCCGCTTGCGGGTGATTCCCGGCCGTGGAAAACGGACGAGCAGTATGCCATGCGGAATATGCGAACGGACCACGCCATGAAAACGCCGGATTATAGTTATGAAGGGTTTTACGCGGTGTCAACCGATAAAAATTGTGATATTTTCCGCTGCGAAGATAACGGGAAGCTGTATGTCCCCGCTCAAAATGAATTGTTTGAGTATACAAAGCCGGAGCGGAGCCGGCAGGCGGGAGAACGGAAATCCGTTTTAGAGGCGCTGGCGAAAGCGAAGGAAACGCTGCCCGCGCCGGATAAAAGCGGCGGGGCGAAAAAAAGAAATGCCCCCGAATTATAGGAGGCGGGGAGGTATGAACATGGCGGATAGACCCGAGCTCCGCGAGCTTACCCGCGAGGAACGGCGGGAAATCAAGCGGCTTGTGGTTGATATGTGCGCTAACTATGATAGGGAATACGGCTGCCTCCCGCTGGATTACGGCAGGTGTTACATGATTGATAAATACTGGACCGGCGCGTACTGCAAGTATTTCCGTAACGCGGTTTTGCCGCTCAATCCCAAGCTGGAGGCGGCGCTTTTGGGAGAAAAGCCGCCCCCGCTCCCCGCCGCCGCCGAAACGAAGCCTTGCGAGGTTTGCGGCAAGCCCTTCATGGGCGACGGACGGCAGCGGTATTGTTCGGATAAATGCGGAAATAAAGCGCGCCGGAGATCGGAGGCGGGCAGAGCCCGGAAATACAGGAGTAAAAAGAAGTCCTCCGTCACGGGTATGCCGCCTTAAAAGCCTGTAACAGCGGGCTTTTTTCATGCCGTTTCGGGGCATGGAGGCATAAACCTCTATGCCCTCCCTGTTTTGGGGAATTAACCGTGACGGCACGGGAGCCCGCCGCCGTGGAAGGAGGCTGATAATTACGGACAAGCAAAAGGCCGGTATTACCGATTCCATTATGCTGATTGACACGAAAAAACAATGCTTTGATATGCAGGAGATACAAAACCGCCGCTTTATGTATAATCCCCGGTCTGGAACGATGATTTTAGGGTATCAATACAAGCGGCAAAACAAGATTATTTCAAGCCACGCGGAGGAACACGCGCGCTGCGGCACAAGGGAGCCCTACGACGATTTTATCCGGGGCTGGATAGGCACGGGCCGCCAGTACAAAGAGGGCGTTATACACTTCGCCCCCAACATCGGCAAGGATAGTCCGGCCGAACTGTTCAACCGGGCATATGACACTTTTACCATGTTCAGAGAGAACGGCGCGAAGGACGGCACGGTAATACGCGCGTTCGGCGCGGTATGGGAACAGCCCTTATCAAGTATAATCCCCGCGCCCTCCGTGCTTCGCCGCTTGGAACAGGCAAAGGCGGAGGCCGTCTGCCGGGCGGAGGCCGGGCGGCGGGAGCCTCCGGCAAAGCAAGGGAAAAAAGAGCCGGAGCGGTGAGGTATACCGTCACGGGTATACCACCTTAAAAGCCTGTAACTGCGGGCTTTTTTTATGCCGTTTTCGGGCATGGAGGCATAAACCCTCATGCCCTAACCTTTTGCGGCAATTAACCGTGACGGCGCGGATTTTAACCATATGGGAAAGGAGGCTGATAAATGCTGCTTGCAAGGGTATTCCCGCGCAGAACTGCGGCCACGCCGGATGATGAAATGGCGTTTACCTCCGGGCCGCCTAAAAAGCTGACATATATCAGCGAGGTTCATGTATCCGTGGCGTTTACCTACGATTTGCCGGAGGCGGAACGATTGGCGGAGTTATGGGCCAAAACGGGCGTGCCGGTGAAGATGGGCGGCCCCGCCATGAACGAGCCGGGCGGCGACTTCATCCCCGGCCGCTATCTCAAAAAGGGCTACGTTATCACTTCAAGGGGCTGCACTAACCGTTGTTGGTTCTGTGCCGTATGGAAGCGGGAGGGCGGCGTACTCCGCGAGCTCCCCATTACCGAGGGCTGGAATATCGTTGATGATAACCTTCTCGGCTGCTCCGAAAATCATATCCGGGCGGTGTTCGATATGCTGAAAAAACAGCCAGAGCGCCCGGTTTTTACCGGGGGGCTGGAGGCAAAGCTACTCCGGCCGTGGCATGTGGATTTATTGCGGGAGAGCAAAACGCAGCGGTTTTACTGCGCCTACGATACCCCTGACGACTACGAGCCGCTTGTAGAGGCCGGGAAACTCCTGCGGGCTGGCGGCATTACCAGAGCGTCGCGCAAGCCGAATTGTTATGTGCTTATCGGCTATCCCGGCGATTCGATGGACCGGGCCGAAAAGCGCCTGCGGGATACATGGGCGGCGGGCTTCGCTCCCTTCGCCATGCTCTACCGCAACGAGCGCGGCGAGACCGCCCCGGAGTGGCGCAAGTTTCAAAGGCTGTGGGTTCGCCCGCAGATTCTATTTACGACATTAAAGGAAAGCGAGGCAAAACAATATGAGTGATAAAAGCAAGACAGACCTGTTTGTCGAGCATGTAAACAGCCATATCCTGCCGTTTATTGATTATTCGGCATTACAGGCGTCCTACGATTCGGATATGGTGTACGCCAAAGGAATATTAAACCGGCTGCATGAGGCAATGGTTACGGCTTACGGCAGCGAACGGCTCAGCGAAATGGACGGCGAAGATGGATTCGTGGTTATACCCGGCGTGGTATGCGGCAGGGAAAGCGGGAAAACGTGCCTTGCCCTGTTGGAGCTTGACCTTTCATCCTCCGGCGAGCATTGGGGCACAAGCTATCTGTGCAAATACGGCGTTATCTCACAGGATGGAGCTGCCAACAACAGCGTGCTTAAATCCGAAATAAAGGAGATAAACGCCGCTTACATTCCGTATGACTACGGATATACCGCCACAATCCCCGGTGATATTCACGTTGACAGGGCTTCATTGCCCGATGGAATAAAAAGCATATTGGATGATTTCAAAAACCACCGCGCGGCGCTGCAATCCGAGGACAAACAGCTTCAAGGGGAATACTACGGTATTTGGGCGGTTCGCGGCGGCGGTTCGGTTTTAGGAGCCGCCGAAGCGTGGAGCAAGCGGGACGGCGTGCCCGAAGTGTTTACCTCCAAAGCGGAGGCGCAGGCGCAGGCGGAGCGGTATAACAAAAGCACGGCCTCCGTTAATGTCCGTTATTATGTGAAGGAAATGGAGCCGGAGCTTGCCAAAAGCGCCCTGCGCGATATGGAGAAGGCCGCCGCCGCGCAGAAGCGCGCGGAAATGACCGAAAAATATAACTATCTCGCCGCGGCCGAAATGAGCGCCGAGCAAAACTATAATATGATTGACGGCGCCATAAATAACCTGCCGTCCCCCCGCGCCGATCTGACGGACGGACAGACCTATGAGGAAATACGAGAGCTTGCCCCGGAAACCCTGCCCTGCGAAAAGCCTTCCGTCACCGAAAAATTAGAGGCGGCAAAACGGGCCGTCAAGGATGCCCCCAAAAAGCAGCCCCGAGAAAAAAAGCCCTCCGAGTTGGAAAGGGGCTGATTCTATGCGCAAGTTTATGGACGTGGACATAATCGACGCGCTGGACGCCATCATGGAGCGGAACACGAAAAGTTATAAATCGGATTTTGAGTACGACAAAACCCGCCTGCTGGAAGCGGCGGCCAGCCCGGACGCGGAGGATAGGGCGCTCATTTGGATGTCCCGCACAAACGGTACTTGGTGCTTCAACGAGCGTGATTCCATGATTGCCGGCACGGAGGCCAATATTACATGGCTCAACTATGACGGCGCGGGCGAAAGCGTGCTGGATTTTTCGGTGGTTATCTTGGGCGAAAAGGACGGCCGCCCGGTGGGGAACCTCTATCAACTGGATTACGACCAGCATTTACAGCTTCTAAAGCGGGCCGCGCTCCCTATCGAGGCGGTGGCCGCGACCTTTGCGGACGGCAGCGAAAAGCGATTCCCCTATAAAGAGATTAGCGGGAACTGGTATAGCGTACAGCATAAGCAGGGCAGCAATATTACAGCCTTGCGCTATGAGGTACAGGACGAAAGCGCGCTGCAATCCATATTGAGCCGGGAGCGCCGCCTACGGAACCAATATCCACCCAGAAGTCTTAACGCCTATCTGAAAATCCTTTCCGGGCCTGCGGCGAAGCCCTCCGTCACGGATAAGCTGGCAGCGGCGAAGGCCGAGGCAGCGAAGCAGGCCGCCCCCCCAAAATCCGCTTCCCACAAAAGTAAGGAGACCGCGCTTTGAGCGCGAAGCGCACGCGGGGCGTCCTCATGCGCTTTCGCGTATCGGAGCATGAGCGGGATTTGATTGCCGAGCGGATGGAGCAGGCCGGTATCCGCAACCGGGAGGCGTACCTTCGCAAACAGGCCATTGACGGCTATGTGCTTCATTTGGATTTGTCCGGCGTGAACGAGCTTATACATCTGCTTCGCACGGTGGCAAATAACATGAACCAGATCGCCAAGCGCGCCAACGAGACGCGGAGTATTTACGAGGCCGATATACTGGACCTGCAAGCCCGGTATGATTCCCTTTGGGAAAAGGCGGACGGAATACTGCGGGCGCTGACGGAGATACGCAAGTGAGGCTATGCGCGGCGGTACTCCCGCCGCGCTCCCCTTTTTTTACCCATGCCACGAAAAGGCGCACAAAGTCCGAGGCGTTTTCACCCGCCCCGCCTGCGTATTTCACAATCTTTATTTTTATGAAAATAGGGCGCTCCCTTTTCAAAAGAAGCGCGGTACAATTTGTATAGGAATACTATTACGGAAGATTTGAAAAGGAGGATTGCCATGCCGGATTACGCAAAAATGTATAAAACATTATTCCAGTCCCAGACGCGGGCGATTGAGATTTTACAGAAAGCGCAGCAGGATACCGAAGAAATGTATATCTCCGCGCCGGAGCCGGAGCTTCGGATACTTGCGCCGAAAGAGCCGGAGGACGGCGGGCCGGATAAGGAAGGGGGGAAATGAAATGTTATTCGTCAAGGTGGTTTTGAAAATACTGACGCTGCCGGTTATCGCGGTTTTAACGGTGCTTGTGCCCTTCTGCTCGTTCCTTCTCGCCTGTTCCGGGCTGTTCTTCGGGATAGCGTCGTTTATCGTGTTCATTCTCGGCGCCGGCGTGCTGCTTATGGGGAATATATGGGCGGGGATATTGATTCTTGCCGCGGCGTTCTTGGTAAGCCCCTTCGGGCTTCCCATGCTGGCGGAATGGCTGGTGGATAAGCTGGACGATTTGAAATACACATTATGGTCCATATGAGGGGGCGGGAGGTTTGGATAACTTTGATAAGATACTGAAACGGGCGGATTTACAGAGTATCCGGGAGTATATCATTAACGGCACGGGCGACGGTAAAATCGACCCGCGTACTTACCATGAGCGCCAACAGGCGGCCGAGCAGCCCATGAGGGATTTCTTGGAAAGCCGATACCCGGACGAGCAGGAGCGGGCGGCGGTATTCGAGAAAATCGTCCTCGCTATCTCCGGCAATCAGGATATTTTCTTAGAGATCGGCATGATTACAGGGGCGCAGCTCTGCTATCAATTACTGTTGGGGAACGAGGGGAAAGAATAAAACATTTATCCGCTTATGCGTGGAGGTCGGAGCCTTCACGCATTTTTTATCGGCTCGAAAGGAGGGATTAGGTGGCGACGACGCGGCTCATACCCCGACATGTGAGCGAGGGAAAGACCATCCTCGCGTCCATCAAGGATTCGCTTGACTACGGCAAAAATCCGAATAAGACCCGGAACGGCGATTTAGTTACGGCCTACGGCTGCGACCCGCGCACGGCGGCATCCGAGTTTACCCTTGCCAAAGCACAGTACGCCGCCATAACCGGCCGGAGGCAGCGCCGCGAGGATGACGTACTTTTGTATCAGATACGGCAATCCTTCCGACCGGGCGAGATTTCCCCGGAAGAAGCGAACAGGATAAGCTATGAGCTCACTATGTCCTTCACGAAGGGCAAGCACGGTTTTATCGTCTGCACCCATGAGGACCAGAAGCATTTCCATTCGCATATATATTTCAATTCCACGGCGCTTGACTGTTCCCGGAAGTTTCGCAACTTTTGGGGTTCGACGCGGGCCATCCGGCGTATCAGCGACCGCATTTGTGTTGAAAACGGTTTATCCATTGTGGAGAACCCGAAGCCGAGCAAGGGCAATTACGGTACATGGTTAGGCGAGAATAAGCCTATCCCCCACCGTGATAAGCTGCGGGCCGCCATTGACGCGGTACTTGACGGCAAGCCCTCCGATTTCGCCGCCTTCCTTCGCGGGCTGGAGGTGGCGGGCTATACGGTAACGGAGCGGCGCGGGCGGCTCTCCATTACCTCCCCGGAGCAAAAAGCCCCTATCTGTTTCCGCTCTCTAAAGGGCGATTACACCGAGGACGCTATCAAGGAGCGTATCGCCGGAAAGCGTGTCGCCGCGCCCAGAGTAAAACCCGCGCCGGCGGCGGAGCCTCCGAAGCTCGGCCTCCTTATCGACGTACAGAACAGTATCAAGGCGAAGGGCTCCCCCGGTTACGAACGATGGGCGAAAATATTCAATTTGAAGCAGGCGGCGCAGACCCTTATACTCCTGCAGGAAAAGGGATTGACGGAATACGCGCAGCTTGAAGAAAAGGCGTCCGGGGCCGCCGCGCTGTTCACCGATATTTCCGGCAAGATAAAGGATGCCGAAAAGCGCATGGACGAGATTACCGCTTTGCAAAAGCATATCGGAGCCTACGGCAAGACGCGGGATGTTTACGCGGCTTACCGTGCTTCCGGGTACAGCCGGAAATACCTTGCCGAGCATGAGGCGGAGATACTTACCCACAAGGAGGCCAAGAAAGCGTTTGACGCTTTGGGGCTTAAAAAAATCCCATCCATCAAGGCTCTGCAACAGGAGTACGCCGCGCTGCTTGCGGAGAAGAAAAAGCTGTACGCCTCCTACAACGAGGCCAAGCGGGATATGCGGGATATATTGACCGCCAAAAACAATGTGGACCGGCTCTTGCGTTACTCCGACGCGGAACGCGGGAGAGAAAACGAGGGGCCGAATATATGACGGCTTCAATCGTTTTCCGGCGCCAGAATGGGGCCAAGCAGACGCGAAGCGGCTTAAACAACCGGGCGCGCGGAAGCGCCCCCGGTTGTAGCGGGTTTGGGCGGCAGCCCGACAAGCAAAATGGAACGGAGCGCCCGGAGGGGCGGCCGTGGAATGGGCCTGCGGTGCTCCGCAGGCATTGCTTGCCGAAACTGTCAACCAATATTTTCAAGATTGAAAGACAGTTTATATTCCGTTTACATATGCGCTGTATTATAATATAAAATGTGGATGCTCTAAATTAGTTTTTTAATGGGGGTGAGATAATGAACAAAATTATGATAGTGGACGACGATGTTAATATTCGCAGGCTCGTCAGCACAATACTGAATGATGATGGATTTAATGTTTGCGAGGCCAAGGATGGGCGTGATGCCCTGCAAAAACTTGATGAAAATAAGATAGACATTTGTATTGTTGATATTATGATGCCTAATATGGACGGCTTTGATTTTTGCCGGAACGCCCGCCGCTATTATGAGGATATGCCTATACTGATGCTCACCGCAAAAAGTGAAATTGGCCAAAAGATAGAGGGGTTTGGATCGGGCGCTGACGATTATTTGACGAAACCTTTTGAAGCAGAGGAACTTTTGCTCCGCATAAGGGCATTGCTAAAACGCTATAAAATCGTTTCTTCACAAGTCATTACGATAGGTGCGCTTACGGTAGATAGTACCAGTCATACGGTTTCTGCGGATGGCGTCCGCATGAATATTCCGATGAAAGAATTTGAGCTGCTTTTCAGACTGGCAGGTTCCGCCGGGAAAACTTTATCCCGCAACCAGCTCATAGAGGATATATGGGGCTTTGATTTTGATGGCAACGAACGCACGGTTGACGTCCACATCAATCGTCTGCGCGAGCGATTCCCTTCTGGAAAATACGGGTTTCGGATTGCAGCCATTCGCAGTTTGGGATACCGATTGGAGGTGATTTCTTGAAAAACGGCTGGGTTAGAAATATACTGTGGATACTAATGGTCATAGTAATTATTGCGTGTTCTTTTACCGCAGGCTATTTGCTTGCCATGCTGATTTTCAAAGCAACGGGACAGCCGCCTGAATTATGGAGGCATATCATTTCCGGTTTTATTGGGCTTTTGTTTCTTTGGGCGTTTTTTTGGCGTAAGCCGGATAAAAAAGACGAAATTGTGACCAGTATCTATAACGCTTTGGAGAATATAACTCAAGGGAATTTCTATGTTATGGTTAAAAAGGATAGGCAAGGACCTTTCAACGAACTTGCGGACCGTATCAACGAAATGGCAAAAGAACTCGGTTCTATGGAGCATCTCAGACAGGATTTCATTTCTAATATATCTCACGAATTTCAATCGCCGCTTACATCAATCGGAGGTTATGCCGCATTGCTTCGTAAGGAGGGCGCAACTCCCCAACAAGTGGAATACGCCACGATTATTGAAGAAGAAAGCAAGCGGCTTTCTAAGCTGTCTGATAACCTGCTTTTGCTGTCGGCGCTTGAAACAGAAGAAACACGCATAACAAAAAACACTTACCGATTAGACAGACAGATTGAAAATGCTGTTTTACTATTGGAACCTCAGTGGTCGGTAAAAAATATCGAGCCTGAAACATCATTGCCTCAGACTTCATTTTACGGCAACGAAGATTTATTAAAACAGGTATGGATTAACCTATTGGCCAATGCCATTAAATTTACACCCGAAAAAGGAGAAATCAATATTTCTCTCTCAATAAATGGGGAAAATGTAATGTGCGTAATTTCTGACACCGGAATCGGCATAGCCCCGGCAGATCAAATGCATATCTTTGAGCGGTTTTACAAGGCTGACAAATCCCGTGACCGTTCTTTGGGAGGAAACGGACTTGGACTTTCTCTTGTCAAGAAAATAGTGGAGCTGCATGATGGCAGCATCACTGTGGAAAGCGCGTTAGGGAAAGGAACCGCGTTCAAGATAATATTGCCCATGATAGAGCAAGGTTAGGGAACACCAACTATTGATTATCCAATAAATGCTGTAACGCTTTTTTATGGCACTCAATCAGTTCAGTTTTTAACTCCAAAGGGTGAAGCACAGTGACATTTTCTCCGAAAGACATTAATAAAGTATAGGTAGATTCATCAAGCAACCAATCCGTTGACACTCGAATAGTGTGTGTGTCGTTATCAATGACTATAGAATCGTGATTAAAATAATCGTATACGAGATGTGCCTTTTTTATAGAAAACTGCAATTCTAATCGTATTTTTGTCTGAGATTGATATGGTTCATAGTTATTCTCCCCAGTTGTGAAAGGAGTATGGAACTGTTCGCTATCAAAAGAAGCGGTTAATTTTTGAAAATCATTGATTCTTGATAACTTGAACCAGCGATAGTCTTTTTTCAGATAGCAATGTGCATATAAATACCATGAATTTGTTTTGAATATTATTTTAACAGGCGCGATTTTTCGCCCGGAAATTTCTCCTACCTGATTTATATAATGAATTTCCATCATCTTAGCATTTTGAATACACTCCTTGATTGTAGTAATTAATTTGTTTTGTGGGGCGTTTGACAACCATGATGAAAAATCTATTTCAAGCCAATCATCTTTATCCGCGGCTCGTTTATTAAAGATTTGCGCAAACTTCGTCCTAAGCATTTCTACGTCCATGCCGGGGATATAGCGCAGGCTCTGCAAAAAATTCATTATATCCTGTTGTTCGTCGTCTGAAAACATGGTTTTATCAAAAATAAAACCGTCCATCAGATGAATACCACCTTGTTTTCCGGTAGTTGTGTATATCGGAATCCCAGCCTGAGCAAGAACATCAACATCCCGGTATATTGTCCTTGCCGACACCTCTAATTTTTCTGAAAGCTCGGTAGAGGACATTTTTCGATTTTCGGATAGTAATATAAGCAGATTAAATAAGCGGCTTGTTTTCATGCTGTCACCTCAAATCTATTATACAGTATATGAGCATACCCTGACAAGGTAATGTCAGGGTATGCTTTATTTAGGTGAGGGCTATAATGACCGGCGTTTAATCTGTGACTCTTTCATTTTGATTAACACTACCCTCATTCTAAAAATTATTGTTATAAATGTCCGTTGCGGAAACCCCTGCGGTGATTAATTTCCTTACCTTGTCTTTTGAAATTCCGCTGTGTTCCGCTAATTCAGCAGTATTCAGGAATTGGCCGTTTTCCAGCTTGTACAGATTAGAAGATGGACAATATCTTGCTGCAAGCTTTAGAGCATCATCAAGAACATAACCTAATTCCGTATATACCTCTGCGCGTCTTAATTCTACTCCTTTAAGACCGGCTGCCATTCCAGCTTCTCTAATTGCTGCATTTTCCATGTGATTTACCTCCATTTTTTTTTTGGCTTCCTTGTTACATCTCTATAATACAAGACAAACCATGACACATACCTGTCATGGTTTGAAAATTTATTTATATCATACACAAACAGCAGGAGCCGGATTTCCTGCTGTTTTTTAATTTTTCAAAAAAAGATTGTCTATTTATCGTCCGTTTATAAATCTCTCCTAAAATGGGTTTCATGAAAGCGCAGTAAATAATAAGGAGTGGATGCGGATGTTACATTACACAAAAAGTTTAAACGAGTTAAATAGAGATTCATTGCCGGAAGCCGGTGGCAAAGGCGCTAACCTTGGCGAGCTAATTCGCGCTGGACTTCCTGTTCCGTCCGGTTTTGTCGTTACAACCGGCGCATATCGCACACATCTTGAAGAAACAGGGCTTCGGGAACGTATCGCGGCAAGGATTGGGAATCTTAAAGGACAGGATGTTGCCGCGATAAAGTCGGCAAGCAATGACATTTCAGCATGGATTGAAAAAGCCCCCATGCCCTATCGTGTACAGGAAGAAGTTGGCAATTCTCTTGAATGCTTATCTGAGGAACTGCGGCCCCATACAAAATTATTGGTCGCGGTACGTTCAAGCGCGACAGCGGAGGACTTACCCACAGCGTCCTTCGCGGGACAGCATGATACCTTTTTAGGGATTTCCGGGGAAGCTTCTGTTCTGAATCATGTAAAAAAATGCTGGGTAAGTCTTTGGACGCCCGAGGCCATAAGCTACAGAATCAACATGGGCTTTGAGCATCTCAAGGTTGACCTTGCAGTTGTCATTCAGGTTATGGCCGCTTCGGAAGTTGCCGGGGTGATGTTTACCGCAAATCCTGTGAACGGAAACCGTGACGAGATATTGGTAAGCGCGGGCTATGGCCTGGGGGAAACGGTGGTCGGCGGTCTAATAAACCCTGACAGCTTCACACTAACGAAGGATGGCCGTATCAAGGAAAAATTTCTTGGTACAAAAGAGAAGCGAATAATGCTTACGGAGGACGGCACGGTTACGGAAAAAGTTTCTCAGGCAATGCAAAACGCTTACTGTATCGGAAGCAATGAACTTGTACAGCTCGTAAACCTTGCGAACCTCGTGGAAAAGCACTATGACAGTCCGCAGGATACGGAATGGGCGCTCTCAAAAGGAAAAGTGTATTTGCTTCAAGCGAGGCCGATCACTACATTGAACGCCGGTATAGAAAAATTGGACGCTCTTAGTTCTGAGGATAACCTTATTTATGCGGATAATAAGCCGCCCCTCTTACTGCGAATGGGAATGAATTGGTTTGCGGAACCCCTGACCCCGCTTGATTTCGCATACCTTCGCAAGCGGTCTATGGGCGCTGTCAGAGTAGTGGAAAAAGAAAATGGCAACGTGTCTGTAAAATTTGCCGAATGGCATGTATTCCCCGGCATTATATGCAGATTTATGAGAATGTTCTTTCAAAGTTACTTCAAGGATGCCGAGGATTTATGGCGGCCGCTTTCAAAGGAAATGAACGCATATCTTAAAAGGATGGACGATTCAATCAGAGATACAAATGATGCGGTGAAACTCGCATGGCTTATAGAGCAGGCAATAGATGAGTTCGGGTCGCTTTTTCAAAGGCGGCTGGGCATACTTTCCGCACCCGGCTTTGGTGAAGGGTTTACACTTGATACCTCTATCAAGGAGGCTTTGAGCAAAGAAGAAGCGAAGCGGCTTGAAGAAAGCCTCATGCGGGCGTTACCTTTCAAAACAGCCATCCAGAATAAAGAGATGATAAGGCTGGCAAGGACGGCGGCTGAGAACGGAAAAGACAGTAAGGCATTTAAGGAGGCGTTCAGTGAGTTTTTGGAAGAATACGGGGACAGACCTTACGAAAGTACAACTTCTTTGTTAGGGTCATCTACATGGCGTGAAAATCCTGAATTTATTCATGGACTGATTGACGCATTTCTCTGTGACGGTGCGTACCTTCACGCAGAGGAAAGCCTTAAAAATCAGGAAGAGGATTACAAAGCAGCAAAAAAACAGGTTGAGGAAATACTTAAACCAAGCAAAGCTCGGGACTTCAATAAATCCCTTGCTACAGCCAGAAACGAAATCATCATCAGAGAAGAAAGCTCATTTTTAATTGAAAAGCTTACTGCCTGTATACGCCGAATGGCGCTGAAGTTGGGCGACATTCTGGCCGCGAAGTCGGTAATAAGCGAAGCCGGAGATGTATTATTTCTTTTTCTTGAAGAACTTGTCCCTGTGGCGGAAGGAAAGCTTGATGCGAGAGAAAGGATAACGAAAAGGAAGAAATCATATACAGAGGTCTGTGCCGCCCATAAAAAAGGAGTGCATTGGATGGTATCTACCGGCTCGGTTCCTGCGCCTGACAAGATAGAAAATAAAGCAATAGATGATAACGCAAACACATTTCATGGGGTATCGGCAAGCCGCAGCGTGTATGAAGGCACAGTTTGTATCGTAAGAGATTCTACCGAATTTAACAAATTGAAAAAGGGTGATGTTATGGTGTGCGCCTATACCTCACCGGCATGGACACCACTTTTCAAAGTGGCGTCGGCAGTGGTAACAGAAATAGGAAGCCCGACTTCCCATGCGGCCATTGTCGCCAGAGAATATGGGATACCCGCCGTCGCAGCAGTTCCCAATATCACAAAAACATTAAAGAATGGTCAAAGAGTGCGCGTAGACGGCACAAATGGAGTCGTAACGCTATTGCAAAAAGGAGGTCTTGTCCATGTTTAAGATAGTTAAAAGATTGCCGCTTGGAATGTCTGTCATTGCCATTGCGTTCCTGATTGTACAGATCGTCTGTGCCCTGTGGCTGCCGCTGGTTACAGCGGATATTGTCAACATCGGCATAAAGACGTTGGATATAGATTTTATCTGGTCAAAAGGATACATGATGATCGCGCTGTCCGTATGCAGCATGATAGGCGCGATATGCAACACCTATCTTTTTTCAAGAATATCCTACAAGCTGGGCGGCGAACTGCGTTCGGATATTTACCGCAAAGCGCTCCGCTTTTCAAAGCATGAGTTTGACAAAATCGGTACTTCTTCCCTGATTACCCGGAATACAAACGATGTAACACAGGTGCAGACCTTGGTAGAGGGCGGGTTAAAATTCCTCATTCTCGCACCGGCCATGCTCATTGGCGGGATTGTTATGACCTACCTGTTAAGCCCGACATTAGCACTGATTTTTCTGTGTACGGTTCCGTTCTTGGCAGTTTCGTATTTCGTCGTATATCGTTTTGCCAGCCCGTTATACAGCAAAATGCAAAGGCTTTTAGACACTCTGAACCAGTTTTTCCGAGAAGGGCTTACCGGCGTCAAGGTAATTCGCGCGTTCGGCAAAGAAGAACAGGAATACGAAAAGTACAGAACGGTGAACCGTGAATATACCAAAAACTATATAACCGCAGGAACTATCATGAGCGTATCTATCCCTCTTGTGACGATGTTCGTCAGCTTGGCCACCGTTATCATCGTATGGGTTGGCGGTAAAGGCGTGGAATCGGGGACAATCGAAATCGGTTCTATTATGAGCGCAATCAGCTACTCCATTCAAATCCTGATGGGCTTCGGAATGCTTACAAACGTGATTCTGGCTATCCCTCGCGGACAGATTTCAGCGAAGCGAATCAATGAGGTGCTGGATATGCCTATCAGCATCAATGATCCCGGTTGCATGGTCGAGCAGGAAACGAAGTTTCTGACCAGACCTGAGCAAGCTGTAAAGGCGGAAAATTCGACCTTGACATTTGAAAATGTCGATTTTAGGTATCAGGGCGCGGAGAAGAAAACACTTGAAAATATCAACCTTACGGTAACGGGCGGGCAGACGCTCGCCATCATCGGCGGTACGGGCGATGGCAAAACCGCGCTTGTCAATCTGATTTCAAGATTGTATGACGTAGAAAAAGGCAGCGTGAAAATCGGCGGAACAGATATACGGGATATGGAACAAAAGACGCTGCATGGTTTGGTCAGCTACTCCCCGCAAAAATCCACGCTGTTCTTCGGGACTATCCGCTCCAATATGCTGATGGGTAAACCGGATGCCACGGACGGTGAAATATGGGCGGCTTTGGATATGGCACACGCAACGGAATTTATCCGCACATTGCCGGGCGGCCTTGACAGCGCGGTGGAAAAAGGCGGCGGGAATTTCTCCGGCGGGCAGAAACAGCGGCTCTGTATCGCAAGGGCGCTTCTGAAAGACGCGAGTATCTATGTCTTTGACGATTCCTTTTCGGCGCTTGACTTCAAAACAGACGGCGAGGTACGCCGCGCTATGCGCGGCAAGCTGAAAGACGCTATCACCGTTATCGTGGCGCAGCGCATCGGTACGGTCATGGACGCAGACGCAATCGCGGTGCTTGATAACGGCAAACTGGCTGGATTTGGAAGCCATGAAGAATTAAAAGCGACAAATCCTGTTTACAGGCAAATTATTGATTCCCAGTTTTATAAAGAGGAGGCGGCAGTATGAGCGCGGAGCAGAATAAACCAACGGAGAAAAAAGGTTCAAATTTTGCGGCTACGGAAAAGCCGAAAAATATGTGGGCTACTATTAAGAGGCTTGCGGCCTACATGAAAAGAAGCATCATTCTGATTATACTTGCGTTTGCAGTTACAATCGCGGGTACGGTCATGCAGGTATACAGCCCGAAGCGGCTGGGAGCCGCTGTTACTGAGATTTTTAACGGACTCTTTCGCGGTACGGGGATTGACTTTGGCGCGGTGGGTATCATACTGCTTACGGTCGCGGCTTTGTATGTGGGCATATTCATCGCAAATTTTTTACAGCAGCGGCTCATGGTTCTTGTTTCGCAAAAAGCTACTTATACGCTTAGAAACAGCTTGAAAGTCAAGATGAACAAGGTTCCCGTTTCCTACTTTGACAAAAACGCGAACGGCAAGCTTATGTCGGTAGCCGCAAACGATATTGACAATATCGTGACCAATCTACAGCAAACCCTGACCGACTTGATTTCCGCCATCGTTCTGTTTGTCGGCTTTTTATGGATGATGCTTTCAATCAGTCCGCTTTTAACAGGGCTTGCCGTTCTCATTGTGCCGTGCAGTCTATTGATTATGGGGGCTGTGACACCAAAGACCAAGAAATACACCAAAGACTACTATCAATCGTTGGGCGAGCTAAATACGCAGATCGAGGAAACCTATCAGGGATTTTCGGTTGTGAAAAGTTTTAACGGCGAGGCGGCGGCTATTTCCAGGTTCGACGGCGTAAATGAAAACATGGTTCATAAAGGCTGGAAAGCGAGATTCTTCGGCGGCGTTATGATGCCGGGTCTATCGCTTGTGCAGAATATCATCTATGTCCTTATCGCCATTATCGGGTCGGTAAATGTTGTGGGGGGCAGTATTCTCATCGGGGATATGCAAGCATTTTTCCAGTATTCCAATCAGTTTGGGGGCCCTATTATGAAGATTTTGCAGAGTTGGGGCAATTTCCTCGCCATGCTTACATCGGCGGAGCGTGTGTTTGATATGCTTGACGCGGAGGAAATGATAGAGTACAACAAAGAATTTCCGAATAATGATAACGAAACCGCAAAGGTTGTTTTTGACCATGTGAAATTTGGCTATACGGATGAACTGCTAATGAAGGACTTTTGCATGGAAGTCAAAGACGGGCAGATGATTGCCATCGTCGGTCATACCGGCGCGGGGAAAACCACGCTGATAAATTTACTTGAACGGTTCTATGAAATAAAGGACGGCGGAATACGCATAGACGGAACCGACATCCGCAACATTTCGCGCGATGGCCTGCGGCAGCGCATGGGAATGGTTTTGCAGGATACATGGCTGTTCTCCGGCACGATTTACGACAATATACGCTATGGTAACGAGAGCGCGACAAAGGAACAGATATATGCCGCCGCGAAAGCCGCCTACGCCGATGATTTTATTCAAAAACTGCCGGACGGTTACAACACGATATTAAATGAGGACGCCGACAATATTTCACAGGGGCAGCGGCAGCTTATCACAATTGCGAGAGCCTTTGTGTCCAACCCGGAAATACTCATTTTGGATGAAGCTACATCCAACGTGGACAGCCGCACGGAAATGGTTATCCAAAGCGCCATGAAACGCCTCTTAAAAGGCCGCACAAGTTTTGTGGTCGCCCACCGCCTGTCAACGATTTACGACGCAGACCGCATTCTGGTCATGGATAACGGCGATATTGTGGAAACAGGAAACCACAAGGAATTGCTGGCGATTGGCGGGACTTACGCTGAGATTTATAACAGTCAGTTTGCGCAGAAAGTAGCTTGAAATATTGCCGTGTTTAATTTTGATATACAAGGTGTAACGTAAGACCGCAGTTGTAACAGATAACTTGCTGTGCAACTTCATGGTGGCAATATCTAACGACGGCGGTTTTGATAAAACGAAAATATCAAAGCCGCCGTTTCCCGTTTTTCGGGAGGCTTGGTAAGCTACGCCCTTTTTGAAAGACACGGTGGCATTAGGAGGCGTCGCCGTGTTTTATTATTGCCTTTCCATTCAACACAAAAGGCCGCTATGGAAACATAACGGCCGGATTTAACCTGCTGAAAACAAAGCTGTATCGTTATCGCCCTACTTGTTGCAGACTGTAAAAAACAGTCGTGTATTTCTTCATGCCTTTTTTTCTTGCATTACTTTTATTGAGAACGCTCAAAGAGGTTTGCCTTCGTTGGGCGTTTTTCTGTTGCCTATCATCCTTGCCCGGGCCAGAGGCCCGCCCAATCCTCCGTTCGCCAGCATCATCCCAAAACGAACGAACGGAGGAATATAATGGACAAGCCATTAGTAGAAATCATGTATAAGCTCGCCGATGGAAAGCGGATTCGGCTTGAAGTGACAAGCGAGGTCAAAGACCTGTTGGAGCAGGCAGACCGGCAAATCCGCTCCCAAAGGCGGCAAGACAGGCGGCGTCACACGGAATACGTAGACGGTTTGACAGACACAACTACGGTACTTCCGCAAGAGGACTTCGCCGATCTCATAAGTAGGATGGACAGCTATAAGCGGCTTTATTCCGCCATCGAAAAGCTGAACGAGACACAGAGGCGTAGGGTAATCCTGCATTACTTCGGCGGCTTGACATACCGCCGGATAGCTGAATTAGAAAGTGTCAACTTCAAGACGGTTGCTGAATCTGTTGCGACGGCGCGTGAAAAGCTCCGACAGTATTTGACTGATTAACGTACAGCTTCACCGGGCGGCTCCGCTTTTATGCGGAGCCGTTTTCTATAATTGTCAATACTATCTTTGCTCACAATTATAACTCATTTGAGCCATTATTGCAACTCAACTTGTTTCTTTGTTGCAACTCATTTGAACTGTAAAATATAAGCAAGGACGGAGGCACAATTATGGACATTTTGAAACGTATTATACAACTCCGTGATGAACGGGGTTGGAGTAATTATAGGCTGGCTAAAGAAGCGGATATATCGCAGACAACGCTTAGAAATCTTTTTAACAGAAATACGCTACCCGGTATTCCCACGTTGGAAACCATTTGCAAGGGATTCGGCATAACTCTTTCGCAATTCTTCGCGGAAGGGGACGAGCCTATCGAAATGAGCGAGGAACAAAAAGAAATGTTTGACACATGGAATACGCTTTCTAAGGATAAAAAGGGTGCGCTCTTGGAGCTTATGAAAAAGATGTGACGAAAATAAAATAGAGTATTGATAGAAAATGCCCGGCAGGTATAAACCCGCCGGGCATTTTTACGTTAAAAAATATTTCCACTATTCCTATTTTCCATCCCCACAAAACGCCTGCGCCAATCCTTAGGGTAGAAGGATAATTCCCTTCACTTGTACATTGACAATTCCATATACGGTATTTTAGGTACATACCCCCGCGCGTGCGAGCGCGATAAGGGACGGCGCGGCGATGGACAGCCCGGAAGGGCTGCCGGAGCGATAAACGTCCGCTTATAACCCATCCGTGGCAGGATTGGGCGCGATAACCTGCGCGGGGGATAACGAAACTTCCTCACGGCCTCCTAAAGACTTGGGGGGAGCCCTGCGGTATGCGCTTGCTCTGGCAAAGTGGCGGTACAGGCGGAGCTATGACGCTGTTCAATACTTTTCGCTGTGCGAAAAGCCGCCCTAACGGGCGTCCGGCCATCTTGCCGGTATTAGCCAACGGCGGCCTAAAATATCCCCGCAGCCGGGGGGCGTGGCAAATACGGCAGAACACAAGCAAGCGAACGGAGAATTAACCGCGCCGCTTTCGGTTCGTATGTTTACTATCCAAAACGAAACGCGGCGCGGTTTTTGTATATCACGCAAAGATAAAACACATATCGTACAAGCGGCTTATCATACGCTTTATTATACCCTGTTCGGAAGGGAGGGCTTTTTTTGATAACGGGAAATCAGCTTGCGGAAATGAGCCAACAGGATATTACTAAAGTCGGTGCCGAAAACCTTGTTGACATTTGCAGCGTTAGGATTGATTCCTCTTTACCGGCAGCCCTGCGTATGGAAAGCTATCTGGAACAAATAAAAAACCCTTATTGTTTTCTGTGTGAAAATACGCCGGTTAAGATCGGATTCGCTCCCGGCGCAAGGCCGCTCGAAGAAAAATTACTGGATTACTTCATCGGATTAAAAAACAGATAAAAAGGGCAGACATGCCGTTTTAGGCGCGGTATAATTACAATGTGATTATGAAGGGAAGGAGGTACAATGGCTCGTATCAGAAAGGCAATGCAAACCGCTAAAAGTCTTGTATGGAGGGTGGCGCTTTACATCCGGCTTTCCAAAGAGGACGGAAACGATGAAAGTCTTAGCGTGGGAAATCAGCGCAAAATACTTCACGAATACGTCCAAAATCATTTCGAGGAAGAATATGTAATCGTCGATGTTTACGTTGACGACGGAAAGACCGGAACAGACGTCAACCGTCCCGATTTTATCCGTATGGAGCAGGACATAAAGAGCGGCAAAGTAAACTGCGTCATTGTCAAATCCCTCGCCCGCGCCTTTAGGAACCTTGGCGACCAACAGAAATATCTTGAAGAATTTTTCCCCTTGCATGGAGTGCGCTTCATCAATTTAGGGACACCCTTCATCGACACTCACGCTAACCCACGTTCGGTATCCGGCTTGGACGTTCCCATACATGGCATGTTCAATGAACAGTTCGCCGCCAGCACATCGGAGGAAGTGAGAAAGACGTTCAACACAAAGCGGAGAGAAGGCGAGTTTATCGGTGCTTTTGCCCCTTATGGATACAAGAAGCATTCCGAAAACAAAAACTGCCTGATAATTGACGATGAAGCCGCTGCGGTTGTAAGGGATATTTTCACTTGGTTTCTGTACGGCATGGAACGCCCCGGTCAGGAGAAAAGCGGCAGCCTTAGTATAAACGGTATTGCAAAAGAGCTCAACGAGCGCGGCGTACCTTGCCCGGCAGCTTACAAGAAGCAGCAGGGATTCAAATACCAAAACCCGCACAACCGCTACAAAGAATGCTATTGGGCGGGTACATCGGTATCAAGGATTCTGAAAGACCGCATGTATACCGGCTGCATGGTGCAAGGCAAGTTTCGAGTTATCAGCTACAAAATCCATAAGCAGATAAAAACGCCGGAGGATGAATGGTTTATAGTCGAAAACACGCATGAGGCCATCATAGAGCAGAGCATATTTGACGAGGTACAGCGCCGGCTGGAACGCGACACAAGGGCGGCGCCGGGTAAGAAGGAAGTCTATTTATTCTCTGGCTTCCTGCGGTGCGCGGATTGCAAGAGGTCTTTACATCGGAAAACCTCAAAAAACTATGTGTACTACTTTTGCCGAACGCCTTCAATGGCGGAGGGTGCTTGTGAGAAAAGGACCGTCCGCAACGATACTCTGGAAACCATCGTCTTACAGGCGATAAAGGTACAAATCGCCTTAGTGGATAATCTGGCGCAGATAATCGACCAGATCAACAAATCGCCCAGAGTAAATAACCAATCCAACCGGCTCAGCGCCATGCTCAAACACCATGAGGATGAACATGCGAGGCTTACTAAAATCTCCGATGCGCTTTATGTTGACTGGAAGAACGGCGACATTACGCGAGAGGAATACCTTCGTATGAAAGCCGAGTTTGCGGCAAGGATTGACGAGGTAGCAAGGGCGATAGAAAAAATCCGCGATGATTGTAATGTAATCGCTGCAGGCATAACTTCCGAAAATCCGTTTTTCGTTGAGTTTCAGAAGTACAGGAACGTAAACAGCCTAAAGCGCGATATACTTGTTGACTTGGTAGAAAGCATTTTCATACACAAGAACGGCGAAATTGAAATTAAGTTTAACTTTGCCGACCAACACCAACGGATTCTTGACTTCATCGAGAATAACGAACGCGAGTTGGTAGTTTTGGGGAAAACTCATACCGCATGAGTGCCCCGATTATTTTATCGGTAAAGTTGTGCATAAATAGTAGGCTACACTGGTGCTACTGGTGAGACTGGCGCTACTGGCGCAACAGGTGTCACGGGAGCAACCGGGATCAACGGCATGACCGGCCCGACTGGCCCAACCGGGCCGCAGGGTATACTACCACTTATATCAGCAGTTGGAAACGATCTGCTCGTTATCCCCGGAAGGCCTGTAGTATTTCAAGATGTTATAGTGCAGGTTGGCACCGCCATTACAAAAATGGAAATTACCAATAGATCCGTGTTTACCATCCATCAAGATGGCATTTACCAGATTGAATACTATTTTCAAATTAACCGGGGCGGTACAATCACACTAAATAATTTCTTTTATGATATATATCTTGAGGATCCCCGTACTTTGTTGGGCAATCAGCTGATCCAAAGCATAACCGGGAATTATGCGACAATTTACTATACGCTTAGCGTTTCACTTTCTGCAGGGCAGCAGTTCCATATAGAGTTCGATGGGCCTGCCAACGGCAATGGCACAGTGCACACACTTGTGCATCCAAAGATTACAATTACTCAGCTTACCGCGCTTTAAGTATCGCCGGCAGACAAGCTAAAAACAAAGATCCAACCTACACAATCATCGCTTTCAGGTAGCGATACAGGACCTGCCAGCGCTGGAAGGTGTCTAGCAGTCTGATATGATCAAATGATTTAGCAGCATTTATAGGAATGTGATAGCAGTGGTTCTTTTCGCTCCAAATTTTGCATAGGATAGTAAGTTAACATTTTCCTAAAATAACGGGTTATACCGGTGCAACCGGCGCGACTGGTCCTGCAACCCCCTTGAATATCATCAACTCGCTATCTAACCTTTCTTCAATCACCGTACCTTCTGGTACGGAAATTCCATTTTTAATCGATCAAGTATTCGTTGGGGATGCTATTATTCATGCAGCAGGTTCGCCGAATTTTGTATTAACACAGGCTGGAACATATGAAATACTATTTAATGCTTCGGCTTTTATAGTTGAAACATCCGCAACCCTGCCTTTTGAAGCAATTATTGCTCTTGATGTAAACGGAAATCCAATCTATGCATCTCAGGCCACGATAAACAATTTTTCTAGCAATACAGTTTTAAGTGGAGCAGCTGTAGTGGAAGTCAATACGCTGCCTACCGTAATTACATTGGTCAATGCTTCCTCTGCGAGCGTTGGTTTCTTGCCGGTTTCCATTATCATTCATAAACTTGACTAATAGGAGCTCATGAAAAGGCAACGCAAAACAAAAACAGGCTGACAGAAGGTAGTCCGTCATAAAACAGTATTTGCTTGGAAGTATGGCGTAGCATAAAAGCTACGCCATTTCTTCATTTATCGGAGTATTCAGTTCCGGTAAAATACCCAACAGGTCATAGCTGATGTGAATATTCTGCCTGCGTTTTCCGTCCGATTTATCCGGTGCTTCCACAAAGACCTTGCTAACCAAATCATTCAAGATAGTTGGGGTCAATTCCGTTAAATCCGTGTATTGCTTGCACTTGCGGATAAACCGTTCTACATCTTCGGCGTGCTGTTGCTGTCTCCCGAAAGTTCATCGTCACGGGAAAGCCGAAGATATAAGGCTGTGATTATTTCAGACTACCGCATATTTTCCTCCTTTTCCGGGCAGTCTGCCAAAGTATCAATGTCTATCTCTATTTTACCATATATACAGTCATTTGTCATGGTTGTCACCGTCTTGAACCATGAGGTTCAAAAGCTTAGAGGGTAACGTATTTTTACCATCATAACTGCCGGAAACGGAATATTCCGTACCTGCAATTTCCCGTTTCAGCGTTATCGGCGGTAGTTCATTGGGAAAAGGGACTTTCACAACTATATTGCCATTTTTATCTCGTTTTCTTTGCATGGCGGTAACTCCTTTCGGTCACTTCGGGCCAACTTGGCCCGAAGTCCTGTATACGCTCAAAGCACAACGAGTTTCGCAAGGTGTTTTAAGAGTTTTGAATACTGTTCCCATAGCTCGGCATAGCCTTTTTGCAGTTCAGTAATTTCAACTTGATAGGCATTATGCGTCTGTGCGTGCTTGGCTATTTGAGCAAGGTTATTCACACATCTTCGTTGCAGGGATATAAGTTCTCTGGCAGGAGCAATGTCAACATTTACGGCATATCTGTCAAGCGCCATTTTGCGAATAAAGGCACTCTGATTACAGCTATCCACTTCTTTCATACGCTCTTGTATGGTAGCCAATTCGTCACGGTTTACCATGATATGTAACCGCAAATTGCGTTCTCTTTTTGACATATTATTTGGCCTCCAATTCAATCAATCGGTTTATCTCATTTTTTTAGCTTGGTTATCTATTTATTAGGACATATAAAACAAAAAATAAGCGTATCGCTCATTTAGAACGATACGCTTATTTTTAGACATCTTACTTGGCAGCCGCCCATAAACAGATTAGTTTTTATGCTGTCTTATGCAGGACGGCCTAATGTCAGTCTGTTTTTGTCGTTATGAAATTCGAGGGGTATTCGCAGTGGTGCGGGTGGCGATACAGAGCTTTTTGAAAAACCCAACAGTATCAACGGTTTGAGGGCAGCCGACAAGCAGCATTTACTTCAAAAACGGTAAAAGCACAAGCGAAATTTTGAACCGCTTGTGCTTTTACCGTGTATGGGCTATAATTTATAATACGAATAAATTATGCAAGATAATGAAGATTATTTATATTTTGGACAGGGGTGAATCTTAATGAAAACGCGGATGTTCCTGTTTTTGTTAGCGGTATTGACCTTGGGATTATCGGGATGTGCGGTCACCGGGCTGCCACCCAACAGTGAAGCGACACAAATGATCACATCGTCAGACGCTATGGAAGAATCCTTTGACAATGATGAGTTCCAAACTTTCATTGAAAAATGGGAACTATCCAATCTTATCCCCGAAGGTCTTACGATGACGACTGAACACCGGGATGATTTTATTAAGTATTTTCAAAATTTCGATGATGTTACACGGAACTATATATTATTGCTTTTACAAAAGATATCCGCCGGTGAAGCAACAGCAACAGACGATTATAATGATTATAAATATGGTGTTTACCTTGGATTTTGCCAGTATTGCCTATATGATATGAACCGAGATGGATTTCCGGAGTTTATATTAAAGACGGGCGGCTGTGAAGCTGATTACATGTTTACGGTCTATACTATTATTGACGGTGAACTCATTGATTGTGGGGAACTCGGCGGTGGCCATGCTTCCTTATATATCAATGGATCAGGCGGATTCGTGCGATATGAGGGGCATATGGGGGTATATAACATCACCATGTCAACATTGGAGGGAGCAATGCTCATGACGAAAGAAATAGCAGACGGTGAGCTTGACTACAATAAGGACGAGAATTATCCTGAATTAGAGGAATTTGGCTATGGGGATTACGATCAGTGGCTGGAGTTTGTCGGCATACCCACACTTTTTCTCGCCCCGGCAGGCTGATGAGAATATCGACAAATTACATAAGACACTATAACCGCACTATAAGCATATGCACGCACAAGGATTTTTTGACAGCTTCCCAACGAAAAAAGCCACCTTTTGGCGGCTCGTTCTCTTTGGGACGATGATTCCAAGGAGCGCGGAACGGGTATAGTAAATGCTGTAAGAGTTTTATGCAAACCGAGTGGCGATACAGAACCCAAGGCAGAAAAAGCCCTGATATATCAAAGAAAAATCCCCCTCAAAACTTAAATCTGAGCTTCAAGAGGGTGGTGCGGCTGACGGGATTTGAACCGACACAATCCGCTAAATTTCGTGTATTTTTGTTGGGAACGGTGTCAAATAAACTGTTTTCATATGATCTCGGATATTGAAAACGCCACTATTCATGCGGGTTTGATGCTCTTGGGTTAATATGGATATAGATTTTCACATCAGATCTTGCCAGCTTCGCGGTGTTTATATTGCAGGGCGGTTTGCAAAGCATACTCCATCTTCCTCATTATGAAAACAACCTGATCCCTTTTACGCAAATAGGCTGCCGGATTGATCCGACAGCCTATTTTAATTGCATTATTTTATAGCTTGCATACCGTAGGTTTATGGAACCTTCTATTTACCGGCTTCCATGAAATTCACAAACATCGCCGCAACCTCGGCGCGGGTGGCGTTACCCTGCGGGTCGAAATTGTTGCCGCCTTTACCACTCAGTATCTCGGCAGCGTACATGGCGTTCACCGCTTCCTTTGCCCACGCGCCGATCTTGTCCTCATCGGCGAAATTGTCCGCCCGGTTTTTCGGCAGCTCCGCGTCAATGAATTTCGCGTAGTTGTACAGCATCACGGCCATCTGCTCGCGCGTGATTTCCGCGTTTGGCGCGAACAGGTTATCACCCATGCCGCTAACGATGCCGTTTGCGTATGCCCAGTTGACCGCCGGCGCGTCCTCGAACGCGGCTGTCGCGGCTGTCAAGGTGCTGGTGGAGCTTGAAACCACCGGCTATATGGGGCGGCTGGACAAATATGAGGCGGAAGAGCGTGAGCGGTTGGAAGCAAGGGGAGCAATCAAACCGCAGCGTGCGGGGCGCGTAAAAGAAACAAAGGAGGTGGAAAGGACAGTCAACACCACTGACCCGAACGCCGGGATGCTGGGGCGGCGAGGCAAGCCGGAGAGGGGATGTACTGCCTAAGCCATCAGAGCGTGGACGCCGCCCATGGAATCGTAGTGGATGTAACGGTGACACCGGGGAATACAAATGGTTCTGAGCCGTACCTGGAACGTATAGTATACATGCGGGAGCAGTTGGGATTGGATATCCAAACAGCCGGCGCGGATGGCGCCTATGGCACCAGTATGATTGAGGACATGGGCATCCGGCTGCATCCCCCCAAGGCGACAGCCACCGCAGCCGCATCGTTCGGGTGAAGATATTTGAGGACGCTGTCAAGCGGCAACGGGAAGCGGATGGTACCCCTGCCCACAAGCATATCCTGAATCTGCGGCAGATTTGGTGTGAGGGCAGTTTCGCCGCCCAGAACTGGATACACAATCTAAGACGCCTGTTCAGGCGAGGAATAGAGGCAGCGGAAGACCATTGCCTCTTGTCCGCGACCGCCTTAAATCTAAAACGCATGGTAAAGTGTCTGGGATAGTCTTCCAAGGCGCTGTTTTTTTCTCAATCACACGAATTTACCCTCTCTGTGCAAACCTGAGCGGCTTTGTCAACAGTTCGATTGTGGCCAGAGGTGTCACGATCATTCATCCCGCACCGCCTCTCTTATGTCCTCCGGGCGGGTGGTGAGCAAGTCGTAAATCTCACCTTTGGGGAAACGGTCAACAAAGGGAATTGTGACGTTCCCAAAGAATAAAAGACCCTCGCCCGAATTGCTGTGCGTGATATGGGAAAGCTGATGCGGCGATATGCCAAGCTGTTTGGCTAAAATCTGCCTGTCGCCCTGGGCCTGTGAAAGCAGGATCACAAAATTCGTTTTTTCAGACTGATTTCAGGTTTCCGCCGTAAGATAAACGCAAGGAAAGCAAGTGCAGTTCCTAAAAACACCGCGCCAGAATAAGGAAGTGATTGGAATGGAAAAAAAAGTATTTGAGCGGGAAGAAAAGAAGTATCTGATTACGCAGTCGCAATATACCAGTCTGATGAGAGCCGTTCAAGGGTGGATGCAGGCTGACGCATATGGGATTTCCACCGTGTGCAGTCTCTATTTTGATACGCCGGACTATCATTTTATCCGTTCATCCATTGAAAAGACAAACTATAAAGAAAAACTGCGCCTTCGCAGCTATGGACGGGTCGGGCCGGAAGACACGGTCTTTCTGGAGCTAAAGAAAAAGTTTGACGGTGTTGTCTATAAAAGGCGGGCTGTTATGAGCCTGAGAGAGGCAGGTGTGTTTCTGCAAGGAGGCCACAATGACAACACGGGCCCGGTTTTGCAGGAGATCCGCTGGCTGCTGGGAAATTATGATCTAAAGCCTGCTGTTTTTATCGCGTACGACCGCACAGCGCTGTGCGGCGCAGAGACTCCCGGCTTGCGCGTTACCTTCGATGCGGACCTGCGTTGGCGCGGCGCCGATTTTTATCTGAGCCATGAAACCTATGGAGCGCCGCTGCTGGAACAGGGCCGGATGGTGATGGAGATTAAGGCGTTGGGCGCTATGCCTGTGTGGCTAAGTAGGGTGTTGTCTGAACAGAAGATCTTTCCCTGCTCTTTTTCAAAGTACGGAACGTGCTATAAAAACTGCCTGTGTCCGCAGGCAAAGCAAAGGGGGGTGTTCCGCTGTGCTTAACAGTGTTCTTTTCGATGTTACAAGCAGTACGCTTACCATTCATGCGCTGCTTTTGTGTACAATCGCCTCCTTGGTGATGGGATTTGTAGTCGCCTGTATCTATATGTTTCGGAATACCTATTCCAAGGGCTTTGTCATGACCTTGGTACTGCTTCCGGCCACAGTCCAGATGATCATTCTTCTGGTAAACGGCAATGTAGGCACCGGCGTGGCGGTAATGGGCGCATTTAGCCTGGTGCGATTTCGTTCCACTCCGGGAGGGGCCCGGGAGATTTCCAGCATCTTTCTTGCCATGGCCATCGGCTTGGCTACAGGGATGGGATATATTGGGATCGCGGCAATTTCGGTTCTTATGATCGGGTTTGCCACCCTTATTCTGGCTGCGATCCCCTTTGGGGACATACAAACCAGGCGTAAAATGCTTCATGTCACCATCCCGGAGGATGTGAGTTACACCAATCTGTTTGACGACCTGTTCACAAAGTATACCACGTGCGCGAAACTGATGAAGGTAAAAACAACAAACTTGGGGAGTCTGTTTGAACTCCGCTATGAAATTACCTTAAAATCCGGGGTAGACGAAAAAGCGTTTCTGGACGAGATTCGGTGCCGGAACGGCAACCTGAATATCGTCTGTGGACAACTTCCAACCGAGGAGGGGTTATAATGAAAAAAATACGGTCAAAAATAGGCGTCATCGCGCTGTCTGGTGCCATGTTGCTCTCTGCGGCCGCCTGTGCTGACACATCCCAGTCGTCCACATCCGCCACAGACAGCAAAGCCGTGGCCGGCTCCACATCGGATACTTTGACGCTTACCTCCGGGATGATCGACCCAGGCTACACCGACCGGGATTTAGACGGCACCTGGGATGCATCAGAGGCGGTCAACGTTGCGCTGAGCGATGGCGGGATTACCATTACTGGGACAGGCGCGCGGGCTGACGGCAGTACCCTGACCATCAGTGAGGCGGGGGTCTACGTGCTCTCAGGCAGCCTGTCCGATGGACGAATTTATGTCAATACACCCAAGACCGACAAAGTGCAGCTGGTTTTAGCCGGCGTGAACATTGCCTGCAGCGATGGCCCCGCTATATGGGTGGCTCAGACGGATAAGATTTTCCTGACTTTGGTGCAGGGGAGTGAAAATGTGGTGACTGACAGTGCCGCATATACCCTGGCCGAGGGGGAGGATGAGCCAAACGGAGCCATCTACAGCAAGGAGGATATGACCGTCAACGGCAGCGGCAGCCTCACGGTAAATGGCCGGTATTGCCATGGGATTATATCTAAGGATGAATTGACCATCACCGGGGGCGACATCACCGTGACCGCCGTCTCCGATGGAATTCGGGGCAAGGACTCGGTGGCCATCTGCGGCGGAACCATTGTGATCAGCTCCGGCGGCGATGGCATCAAATCCAACAATACAGACAAAACCGGCGTGGGCTGGGTCTCCATTGACGGCGGTGAGCTCCAGATTACCACAGAGGCCGGCGATGGCATTCAGGCGGACACGGTATTGCAAATTACTGATGGGACCATCCGCATTGTAACCGGAGGCGGCAGTGCCAACGCGGCGCAGCAGGGCGGAAACGGCTTTGGCTGGAATTATAATACCCAGACCCAGGAGGGGGCCTCCAACAATAGCGCAAAGGGCCTCAAGGGCGGAACCGCTGTCTTTATTACCGGCGGAACCATTGATGTGGATTCCCTGGACGACAGCATCCACGCCAACGGAACCGCGGCCATTACCGGCGGCACGCTGACCCTGGCCACCGGAGATGATGGCATCCACGCGGAGGCCCAGCTGCTCGTTGAAGCCGGCACGATCACGGTTACCCAGAGTTATGAGGGCCTGGAGGGCCTGCCCGTGATCATCACGGGCGGTCAGATTGCCGTGACCGCATCGGACGATGGAATCAACGCGGCAGGGGACAACGACTCCGCGGCCAATGGCCAGGCGGCCGGGCCCATGGCGGGCGTGGCCGCGGACGAGGAGGCCTATATTCAAATTTCCGGCGGATATGTGGTCGTGGATGCCGGAGGAGACGGAATTGACGCCAACGGCATGTTCTATATGGAGGGCGGAACGGTTCTGGTCTGCGGGCCTGTCGACAGCGCCAATGGCGCGATAGACGCTGAACTGGGCGCGGAGGTCACCGGGGGAACCATCATCGCCGTGGGCAGCTCTGGCATGGCTATGAATTTTACCGGCGGCACTCAGGCGGCGCTGATGGTGAACTACCCCGAGAGGCAGACCAGCGGGACGCAGCTGACTCTGGTGGACGCCGGCGGTAACACGATAGCCTCCTTTGCCCCCTGGAAGGATTATCAGTCTGTGGTGATCAGCACGCCCGACCTGGCCGTTGGCGGAAACTACACCCTCTATTCCGGCGGCAGCGTGGAGGGGGCTGACGCCTATAGCTTCTCCACAGGAAGTTACACCGTTGGAACCCAGGTGGAGCAGATTACCTTGGAGCAGATCATCACCACCTCGGGTTCCGCCGCCTTTGGCCCGGGGCAAACTGGCGGCGATATGAATCATGGAGGTATGAGAGGAAATCAGAATAACAGCAGCGCCCCCATAGGAGAGATGCCAACCGGGGAAATGCCCTCTGGCGCAGTTCCCTCCAGGGACTGCGCCAGGGGGCGAAACTGCCGCTGGAACCGCTGCAAAAGAACCGCAAACGATGCCATATACTACAAATGCTTCGCATTTATGATATAACATGTCTACTGTCGAACACGCCCTAGGGAAAAGGCCGGCTTCCGTAGACTGCCCTCTACAAATTTTTTGACATAGTAATCTGGATTTTTATAGAATGGTAATTGCATTTATTTTATACAATTAGGCTATAAAAATGACAAGATTCGGCAAAAAAAGCCTTGTGGTTTTTATTCAGTTGGTCATATAGAAGATTTATATAACGTACTACATTCAAAATATAGCCATAGCCACAGTTGAAAATTATGAGTCTTATCCTTATAATTAAGGATAATTAAAAGAGAGGAGTGACAAAAGAAATGGTATTTTCCCATATAAGGTACTATACGCGAGAGGTTCCGTTTGAATATACTTGCGAGCATTGTGGAAAAGATAGCGGAACTCAAATTGCCGAATTTCGCATAGGCGCCAGGTCGGATTGGAAGTGGTTGACCTTATCGGATAAGGCTGACCAAAAATTGACTCTGGATGCACAAAAATCGATGAGCAAATTTATGACCAAATACCGCACGGACGTTGAAGAAAAGCATAAATTTTCTGATTTTTTTCCGAATCAATGTCCCCACTGCGGGAAAAAACAGGTTTGGGGCAAAGGGAATATCAAGCGCAATCAATTTTTGTTTGCACTGGCCTGTGCTGGCGCTGGTGTGATAGCCAGCTTCTTTGTTAACAGGTCTGGCAGCTTTAATCTTGCCTTGCTAATGTTCTTTGCGTTTCTTGGCGCTTTTGCAGGAATGATCATTGGGCCAATCCTTTTTCATTTGAAGCAGTCTGCTTTTCCGCCGCGACCAAAGCATATACCTGTCGTACACTGGCCGAATGACATAGAGATATAGTGCGAACAAAAAAATGCGAAGAAAAGAAGTCTAGGTACCAATAAGTTGGCCAATCCAAATCTATCTACACGGTGAAACACACTACAGCAGTTAGCTGAAAACAACTTCTTGGATTGGTGTCATTGCACAAAGTTAAACTTGACATTCTGTTTTTTTATGTGCTATTTTTATGAAAAATAGGTTGACAAATCGTTTTGGGGCGGATACGGGTGACCTGAGGCCTGGTAATCACTTATGTGTGGTTGGAACGGCCCGTATGGAGCAACATCATCCTGTTTACCATGTAAAAGTTGCCCGATCCAACGTGTTGGACCACCTAAAAAATATCTGACATAGTCAGCGTGCTATTATGTGAGAAGAAGCAAGATGATCCTTCTTTTCAGTAAGTAGTAAGGCGTACTGATCTGAAAGCTGTTGCTGAGGATTGGTACGCATATTTTTTTCTGTTAATAAAGGATAAATTGGAGAGGGAGGTATTTTGTGATGTTTGATTTGGTCTTATCTGGTGGCCTGATTGTTGATGGGACCCGTGCAAAAGCATACCCAGCTACTATTTGCATCGAAAATGGTCGAATTGCCCGCATTACCTCTGAACCTGTAACAAACGCAAAGGAAATCGTTGATGTTGCAGGGAGGGTGGTAGCCCCTGGCTTCATCGACATCCACACCCATTCAGACGCGTCCCCCTTAGTGGACTATATCGTTGAAAGTGATGTGTTTGAAGTTTTCTTCCATACGCCCTTTTCTTGTGTCCGCTTCATGGTATGGGCGGGAAAGAACAGCGGGAGTGCCGATCCATTCCATCCTTGAAAAATCAATGGGAAAAAGCTACAATGAAGCAAGCGTTTTGATAGGAAGGAGTTGTATTGTGGAAATTCTTGAATTAAGGAGTATCTCCTATTTGTTGGCGGTCTATGAGGAAAAGAGCTTCTCGCGTGCTGCTGAGAAATGCTTCATTTCACAGTCTGCATTGAGTAAAACAGTAAAGAAAATAGAAAGCGCCCTCGGCACCGTGATTTTTGATCGGAGCAGTGCCCCGCTCCAAGTGACAAAAGAGGGCGCAGAATTGATAGGGTACTTTCAGCAAATGGCTGAAATACAAAACAAAATAGAGCAATATAGCCAGTTACTTCAGAAACAGAGGAAAAGGGAGCTGAATGTGGTTGCGCCGTCCTTTTTCTGTACCTATGTCCTACCTCCCATTGTATCAGCGTTTCAGATGGAATACCCGGAGTTTCGTGTCAAGCTGCTGGAGGCCAATGACAGCGACCTGCGCAAATTCCTGAAATCGGGGGCGGCGGATGTGGGTATCTCGGTCGAGCCGGAGGTGCCAAAGGGTTTTGGCTCATTTGTTTTGTGTGACGAGCATATTATCCTGGCCGTTCCATCCGGCTATGAGGTGAATTGCCAGATGGTGCACTGTGCCATGACCGGCGGGGAGGTCGCCAATGGCAAATATCAGAGGGAAGATGCGGCGGCGGTCAGTATGGGCCTGTTTTCCCGGGAAAAGTTTTTGTTTCTGAAGAAAGAGAACGACATGCATCGGCGGGGGCTGAAAATGTGCAGGGACGCCGGGTTTGAGCCGATGATTCGTATGGAGCTGGATCAAATGCTGACCGCCTACTACCTTGCCGGCGCTGGGGAGGGAGTGGCCTTCATCCGTGGGAGTATTCCCCGTTACGCCGGACCAACAGAGCGTCTCCTGTTTTATAAAATAGACCATCCGGATACCGTGCGCCAACTGCGCGTGTTTTACAGTGAGCGGGGAGAGGCCGCGCAGCAGCAGTTCTTGTTTTTAGATTATTTGAAACGGCACGCCCAGATGGGATCATAAACCAAAAGCCCCTGATGAAGCAGTTCATCGGGGCTTTTGGTTTGCGCAGTGTTTCCTGTCAGGCATAACGTTATGGAGAAACGGCTATTGGACTTATGTGTTGCGCGATGCTATCATAAAAATAAGAGCAGGAAGAAAAGAAAATCTTAATTTGTCGGGAGGGATTTGTGATGACGGCAATGGAAGAAAAATTCCGCAGGTTGGGTGTAGAGTATGCACCCGGACAGGAGGGGCGGCAAAAGGCGGCTCCCCTTGTGTTGAGGGGGGAACCGATTCCCGGCGTCCCGGTGGATTTTTCCCATGGGGATGTGGACGCGCATCTCCCTGCCCCCGGCAGTTTTGAAGCTTTTTCCGAGGGGGTTGCCCTTGGCGCGCAACAGGCGTATACCCCTTACCGCGGCAAGTCCGCCGTTTTAGAGGATGTGGCAAAAAAACTCTCCGCCTTCACCGGAGCGCACATTGACCCGGCCAAACACCTTCTGCTGGCCAACGGCACGCAGGGCGCCCTTTTCCTTGCCGTAGGCAGCATGATGATGCCGGGGGACAGGGTTGCAATTGTGGAGCCGGATTACTTTGCCAACCGCAAGATGGTAACATTTTTTGGCGGAGAAACGGTTCCTATTCCCATGGACTATAGGGGAGAAAAGGTCGGTTCAGGCATCGGCCTGAAGGCGCTTGAAGAGGCCTTTCAAAGCGGCGTGAAGCTCTTTCTGTTTTCCAATCCCAACAATCCTGTCGGCTGTATTTATTCCTATGATGAGATTTGCTCCATTGCCGCCCTGGCAAAGAAGTACAACGCGGCCCTGATTGTAGATGAGCTCTATTCCCGGCAAATCTATGAGGGAAATCCCTATACCCACCTGTGTGCGCTCAGGGAGATCCCGGATCATGTCATTACCATTCTTGGCCCGTCTAAGACAGAATCCCTCAGCGGATACCGTCTGGGGGCTGCGTTCGGGACTGCCGCGATAATTGACCGCATGGAAAAGCTTCAGGCCATTGTGTCGCTGCGGTGCAGCGGATACAATCAGGCAGTATTCGGTACCTGGTTTTCTGAGCCGGCCGGCTGGCTGGCTCAGCGCGTGGCGGCCCATCAGGAGATCCGTGATGCGCTGATGGAGACCCTGCGCGGCACAGAGGGGGTTCATGCCCGTCCCTCTGAGGGGGGCAGCTACCTGTTTGTCACCATACCGGAGTTGGATGTGCCTTTGCACGACTTCATTCAAATTGTGCGTGAGCTGGCTGGGGTGATTGTCACCCCGGGTACAGAATTCGGCCCCCAATACCAACATGAGTTCCGCCTCAACTTTTCCCAGAATCAGGACAATGCGGTTGCGGCCATGAATCGGCTTTTGGAGGTTTTGGAGCGGTATCGCAAGCGGGAATAGGAGGAACAGACCGATATAAAACTTAGGAGAGTGAGGAATCGCTGTGATGAAAAAGATTGCTTTTCTGGGCGGCGGGAAAATTGGAAGCGCAATGATGGCGCACGCGCTTGCGGATCATCTGGCGGAGGTTGTGTTTGTATATGATCCCTTCCTTCACGAAGATGCAATTTGCGGTGTCAAGGTGATCTCCGCCCTGGACAAAGATCAGTTTCTCGGACTGGATTTGGTGGTTGAATGCGCAACCGCCGAGGTTCTGGCGGAGCATGGGGAACAAATTCTCGCCTGCTGTGACCTGATGTCTTTTTCCCTGACGGCCTTTCGTGACGATGAATTGACAGAGGCGGTTCGAACGGTCTGCGCGAAATCCGGGCATCGCGTGTACCTGCCTCATGGCGCGATTCTGGGGCTGGACGGAATTTTTGACGGCCGGGACATTTTAACCGGGGTGACCGTGGAGACCATTAAGCACCCAAAGAGCCTAAACCGGGAAGACAAGGAGCGGACTGTCCTGTTTGAGGGGTCTGCAAGAGAAGCCGCCGGACTGTACCCCCGTAACGTAAATGTGCACGCGGCCATTGCCCTGGCAGGAATTGGATTTGACCGGACTGTGTCTAAAATTATTTCCGACCCCGCAGTAGACACCAATACCCACCTGATTCATCTGATGGGGGAGGGGATTGATTTTACCATCCGTGTCTCCAGCTTTTCCGAGGGAGGGGTCTCTGGAACGTACGTTCCTCTCTCCGCCTGCGGCAGCCTTGACCGGGTTCTGGGCGGCGGCGGATTCCAGTTTGTCTGATGGTGGGAAAAGAGGAGGAAATCGCGATGAAACACCGCATTGCGGCCCGGATGGACCGGTTGCTTCCATCCGGCATCCGGAAGGTCAATGAAAAGGCGCTGGCTATGGAGCGGGCGGGGGAGCGCATTTTCCATTTTGAGCTTGGCCGCCCGGATTTTGACACACCGGAGTATATTAAGAACGCCTGTATTGAGAGTATCAGGCAGGGGGATGTTTTCTACACATCGAATTTTGGTACGCCTGACGTCCGTCAGGCAATTGCGCAGAAGCTGCAAAAGGAAAACAATATTCCCTATGATGCCTCGGAAATATTGGTAACGGTTGGACTTTCAGAGGCGATTTTCGATCTGCTCTGTTCTATTTTGGACGAGGGGGATGAAATTCTGGTTCCCGACCCGGTGTGGATGAACTATATCAATGTTCCGCGCTTTTTGGGTGCTGTTCCCGTTACCTATGACCTGAGGGAGGACAACGGCTACCAGATTGATCTGGAGCAGGTCGCCGCGCGGATTACGAAAAAGACCAAAGCACTGGTGATTGTGACGCCCAACAACCCCACGGGCAGCGTGCTGTCTGAGAAAACCTTGCGCGGGCTGGCAGAGCTTGCCGCCGCACAGGATATTCTGGTGATTGCCGATGAGGTGTATGAGCGCCTGGTTTACGATGGCGGGAAACACATCAGCATTGCGTCACTGCCGGGCATGAAGGAGCGTACCTTTACGTTGAATGGCCTGTCCAAGGCGTACTCTATGACCGGGTGGCGCATTGGGTATCTTGCCGCGCCTGTTGGGTATATTCAGGTGCTGAACAAGCTCCATCAGCACAATGTGACCTGCGCCGTCTCCTTTGTCCAGAAAGCGGCTGTTGCCGCGCTTTGCAACGAGGGGAGCGAGGTTGCGGAGATGGTTAAAGAGTACCAGCGGCGGCGGGACTACGCGGTGCAAGCGGTCAATGATATTCCCGGCCTGCGCTGTGTCTGTCCTGCAGGTGCGTTCTATCTCTTTATTAACGCAAAGGCACTGGGGAAGCCCTCCTCCGAATTGGCAGATTACCTCTTAGATCAAGCGAATATCGCTATGGTTCCGGGAGATGTATTTGGCCCGGGGGGAGAGGGATATCTCCGCATGTCCTTTGCAAACAGTTATGAAACCATCGTGGAGGGCTGCAAACGGCTTGATGCGGCAATCCGTAAGCTGGCCTCGGGTCAATAATTGGTTTAAGCGCGGCGGGCTGGGATGACCGCCGCGCTTTCTCCCTCCTACGGAAGGAGGGAATTTTCATGTTTTGAGAAAATCTTAGATGATCACACAGAGGCTCCAGACCTGGTTTGAGGTGGCACTTCAAACCAGAATTGCGCGGCAGTTTATGGATACAGGAGAGATCAGGCTTTGAAGCGGACGGCTAAGCCGGAGAAAAATAATCCAGTGGTCCTCGTAGCGCTTTTATGATATGCTTAACCTGTATATCGTGACGGGCAGACGTAATCAAGAATAGAAAAAGTGCGCTGTTTTGAGGGTGGACATCCAATCAGTTTCTGATGATCATTCGGCCTTTGGCTGATGGTGTTTTCACGCTTGATGGGCCAGCGTGGCCAAGCGTTTGGCAGGTCCGCTTTTCCTGCCGGAAAGGAGCCGGATGTTGTCTATGCAAAAAGAAATCATATGGTTTACCACCCATCCGCCCAATGTAGAAACACTAAACCGCTTTTTTTCTGCGCACAACCTGGAAATATCGGCATTTTGTTCCCCCATCGAAGAGATGTATGATAGCATCCGCCGCTGTGTTGCGGATGAGGGGACAAAGGTTGCCATCATTCGTGGCGGTTTCGGTCCGGAAATCAAACGGAATATCACGTCGATTCCAGTGGTCAATGTCAACCAGACTGTCATCGACTTTTATAATCTGTTCCCGCGCATTGAGAGCATGTCCAAGCAGGCGGCGCTGGTGGGCTGGTACTCAAATGTGCGCGGCTTGCGCCAATTTCTGAAGGAAACCAGCACCAATATTCAATATGTCGATTTGGAGGACTGTGGATTTACGGCGTATGCCGAGCGGGTAAAGGAAATTTTACTGAAACTCAAAGAGGAAGGCGTAGACCTGATTGTCAGCGGCGGCGCGGTGATAAACATTGCGGCGCAGTACGGACTCAAGACGCTTTATGTAGGCCTGCTGGACGACCAGGCCATTTTGAATGCGGCTGCCGAGGCCCAGTATCAGCTGCGGCTTTTGAAGGAGCAAGAAAGCCGCTATGATTTTATCAACTCCATCTTCAACTGTATTTCAGAGGGAATCATTGCTGTCAATCCCAACTGGGAAATTACCAATATGAATCCGATTGCGGCGCGGATGCTTGGAGTTCAAACATCCGAATGGCACGGAATACCGCTGGAAAATTACCTGGGCATCGCTGGGATACGCAGTGAATTGCACCAGCGCGGCAGCATTGAAAACCAAGTGATTTCCATTGCGGACAAGCGGCTTGTGCTCAGTGCCGTGCCAAGTGTGATCCACGGTCAGAACGCCGGTGTGGTGGTAACGCTCCAGCAGGTGGAAACAGTGCATAGTATTGAAAAAAAGCTGCGCAGCATTTCTGTGGAAAACGGGATGCTGGCGCAAAAAGGCCTCAAAGATATCATTGGGAGTAGTCCTAAAATCGAGGCGCTGAAAAAGAAGGCCATCCGCTACGCGGTGACCGATTCAACGGTACTCATCACAGGAGAATCCGGCGTTGGCAAAGAACTGTTTGCCCAAGGCATCCATAACCGAAGTCCCCGGCGCAATGCGCCCTTTGTCGCAATCAACTGTGCCGCGCTTCCGGAAAACCTGCTGGAAAGCGAGCTGTTCGGCTACGTCCGCGGGGCATTTACCGGAGCCAGAAACGAGGGCAAGGCCGGTGTTTTTGAGCTGGCGAACACAGGCACAATTTTTCTGGATGAAATCAGCGAGATCTCTCCGCAGGTGCAGGCGCGGCTGCTGCGTGTCCTGCAGGAGCGCAACATTGTACGAATCGGAGACAGCCGGATTGTGCCGCTGGACGTGCGGATTATCGCGGCCACCAACCGGGATTTAAAGGAGCAAATTCTGACCAGTCGGTTTCGGCAAGACTTATACTACCGCCTATGTGTTCTGCCGCTGCATGTCATGCCCCTGCGGGAGCGGCGGTCGGATATTCTGGAGATCATCTATCACCTGCTCCGCAGCAAAACAAAACGTGATCTCCGCTTCTCCGAGGCGGCTGAAAAAATGCTGACGGAATATGATTGGCCCGGAAATGTACGGGAGCTGACCAACTTTGTGGAACGGATTCTGGTTTTATACGACCAAAATGAGCTGCGGGAAAAAGAGGTGGAGGAGGCTCTTTTTGTTGACGGAGGCGAATCAAACATTGCGGCGCCCCGCCGGATGGAGGTTTTGTCTCTCGCGGACAAGGAAACTTTGGATCAAGAACTGATCTGGCAGGCGCTGCAAAACCACAATTGGAACCGCAAGCAAGCGGCGCATTCCCTTGGCATTAGTACCACCACGCTGTGGAGAAAGATGAAAAAACTTGGTTTCATCTCTGAATAGGCCGCTTTGAAGTACTGTTTTCAGCCGCAGATGCCGGACAATGGTTACAATAAAAAAATGGGAAGCTGAAGGAACGGAACATCAGCTCCCCATTTTTTTATTAAAATGCAACCACGGTACGAACGGCGGTTATGGTGATTCAACGGCTGCGGCCTGATGTGGTCATTACAATTTATTTCAGGATCATTTCATAATATTTCATTTATGAAATGAAAGGCTGCGCGCTTGTTCGCGGCTTCGTGTCAGATTTTGACGAAAAAGCGGAGGATGGCACGACTGTATCCCCCTTCGCCTCTGATGATGAGAGAAAACGATAGGATTGGAACGTTTTTCTGGATTTGATTGTGAAATTGGCACAGTAATTGCTATTATAAAGATTGCGATGAGGAAAAGCAATAAGGAGGAAGCACAAGTGAAACAGTTTACCAGACAAGAGATCAACCGGAGGCTGCATGAGAAGGTGACGCAAGGGAATCCTATTATCATTGGCGGAGCTGGGATTGGATTGGTAGCAAAAATGGCAGATAAGGCTGGTATCGACTTGATAATGGCTTATAATACCGGACCTTTTCGTATGGATGGCCATCCCTCCTGTATTGGGTATCTGGCTTATGGGGACAGCAACGCGATTACTATAAATCTTGGCCGGCAGATCCTGCCTGTGGTGGAACGGACCCCGGTGATTGCGGGAATTGGGGCTGCTGATCCCTACCGTGATATTGACATGCTGATTGACCAGATGATGGCGATTGGCTTCAGCGGCATTACAAATGTACCCACCGCAGGGGCGTATGACGGACGTTTCCGCCACCGTATTGATACCGCCAATGTGGGATACCCGGAGGAGATCAAACTCATTGCCAAATGCCGAAAGAAAGACATTTTTACCGTGGCCTACGCCTATACCACGGATGAGGTCAAGGCGATGGTCCAGGCGGGTGTGGACGTGATCGGAGCCCATGTGGGGGCGACCTCCGGGGGAACCTGCGGCTTTGAGGACGCCTACCCCATGGATGAGGCCTGTGAGCGCACGCAGGCGATGTTTGAAATGGCAATGAGAGAGAACCCTGATGTGCTGTTTACCTGTCACGGCGGTCCCTTTGAGGGACCCGAGGAGGTTCAGGAGTGCTTCCGCCGCACAGATGTACATGGCTTCATCGGCGCCTCCAGCATTGAACGGCTGCCGCTGGAGCGGGCCATTGTGGAGACAGTCACTGCGTTTCAATCACTCCGCCTGAGAAACTGGGGTCAGGGGGAGGAGAAAGGATCGATATGAAAAAGACCGTTGCTGTGCTTGGAACCATGGATACAAAGGGGGCGGAGTATTTTTTTCTGAAGGAGCAGCTGGAGAAAAACGGTGTAGATGTCTTGATGATAGATACCGGAATCGTCTCTCAGTCCCGGTTTCCATGCCAAATTGCAGCGGAAGAGGTCGCGGGGGCGGGAGGAGGCGCCTTGGAGGATATTCCGGGGCGGGACAGGAGCTTTGCCTTTACGCTTATGGGGAATGGATCGGCCGCCATCCTCCGCGGGTTGTATCTGGAAGGAAAAATCCAAGGGGCAATTTCCATGGGAGGCGGGCAGGGGACCCTTCTTGCCGCCATGGCCCTGGGGGATCTGCCCTCCGGATTTCCTAAAATGATTGTATCCACCGTTGCCAATCTGCGCCTCCCGCCCTTTGAAGGGGTCAAGGATACGATCGTCATGAACCCTCTGGTGGACGTAAGCGGATTAAACAGGATTTTGAGACAGATGCTGTGCAATGCCGCCGCCGCAATGGCCGGAATGGTTTTATTTTCCGGATTTGGCGGCAGCGAGGCGCAAGCCGGCGGAAAAACCGTTGCAATGACGATGTTTGGGGTCACCACTCCTTGTGTCAGCCGGGCGCGGGATATTTTAGAGGAACATGGCTATGAGGTTATTGTGTTCCACGCCAATGGGATGGGGGGAAAGCGGATGGAAGAGATGATCCGTGAGGGGGCGATCGGTGCGGTTGCGGATATCACCACCGGAGAACTAGCCCAGGAGTATTTGGGAGGTAATTGCTCCGCCGGGCCCCACCGGCTTGAGGCGGCTCCCCAGATGGGGATTGCCCAAGTTGTCGTGCCGGGCGCTTTGGACTTGGCCAACTTTATGCCGCCCTCCGCGCTTCCCTCAAAATATAAGGGGCGCAGGTGCTATATGCATAACCCAAACCTGAAGCTGCTTCGGGCCGATGCGCAGGAGAGCCGGGAAATCGCCCTCATTCTGGCCAAAAAATTAAACCGCTCAAGAGGACCGGTTACGGTGCTGCTGCCCAAGCGCGGTGTCTCCCAGTACAGCTGCCCCGGAGGGCCGCTGGAGGACCGGGAGGCAGATCAGGTCTTATTTGAAACATTGAAGGAGATGCTGCGCAGCGACTTTCATCTGATTGAGAGTGAATCACACATCAATGACCCTGAATTTGGGGAGCTTGTGGCACACGAACTGATGAAAATTTACTGATTTCCATTCTGGTGAAATCGTTTTGTAACTGATTGAAGGAGGAAGGGACGTATTGTGAATCGAAGTGAAATCTTACACCATCTAAAGAAAAAGGTGGCCTCCGGAAAGCCCATCGTAGGCACCGGGGCCGGAACCGGCCTGAGCGCAAAAAGCGAGGAGGCGGGGGGAACCGACCTGATCATCCTCTACAATTCAGGCTGGTTTCGTATGCAGGGGCTGGCATCGGTTTACGGAAATTTTCCCCTGGGAGACGCCAACAGTATGATGCTGGAGCTGGGAAGAACCGTGCTCCCCGTGGTGAAAAAGACGCCGGTGCTGGCTGGGGTGTTTGCCAATGACCCGTTTCGAAACATGAAGACCTTTTTGACTGAGCTTAAGGGCAGAGGGTTTTCCGGTGTGCAAAACTTCCCCACAGTTGGTACATACACAGACGTGTACCGGCAGAATATTGAAAGCGTAGGGATTTCCTATGACAAAGAGGCAGAGATGATCCACATCGCCCATGAGCTGGATTTGCTGACTACGCCCTACGCCTACACGGTGGAAGAGGCGGAAAAGATGGCCAAAGCCGGAGCGGATATTGTGGTGGCCCATTGCCGCGGTACTGTTGGCGGAATGGTTGGCGTGGCCGCGGATGGGATTATGACCCTTGATGAGGCCTGCAAACGTGTGCAGGATATCCGCGATGCGGTCATTGCAGTGAATCCGGAGGCAATGGTAATTTGCCATGGCGGCCCCATTGCGGCGCCGGATGACGCGGCATATGTGCTGCAAAATACAAAGGGAGTGTTCGGCTTCTACGGGGCGTCCAGCGCGGAGCGGCTGCCGGTGGAGCGGGCCATTCGGGAGCAAGTGCGGGCGTTTTCCGCCATTGATTTATAACATAGGATCCGGCGGCAAGGAAAGCGAAAATAGGAAGCGCTAAGAGAATCATGAAGGAGGATTTGATATGATGGGAAGACTGAACGGCAGGGTGGCGGTGATCACCGGAGCAGGCGGCGGCTTCGGGCGCAGAATGGCGGAACTCTTTTCTCAGGAGGGCGCAAAGATCGTTGTGGCGGACTTTGACGAGGCGACCGGGTCTGAGACGGTGGAGCTGATCACGGCCGCAGGGGGCGAGGCCATGTTCGTCAGAGTGGATGTGACCGATGACGCCAGTACAAAGAACATGGTGGCAAAAACCGTGGAAGCCTACGGTAAGCTGGATATTCTGGTGAACAACGCGGGCAAGCAGGGAGTGAAGAATGACATCGCCCATATGGAGGTTGACGAGCTGATGCCGTATTTGAACGTCAATGTTCGGGGTGTCTGGCTGTGCATCCATCATGCGGCCGCCGAGCTTGTCAAGACACAGGGAAAGATTGTCAACATTGCGTCCATTGCCGCATTGCAGGGGAGCTACGGCGGTTCGGCTTACGGGGTTTCCAAGGGGGCGGTGCTGTCTCTCACCTATTCTACCGCCAATGAGTTGGGCCTGTACGGGGTTCGCTGCAACGCGGTTTCGCCCTATTCCGCCGCCACCCCTGAGACGCTGCGCCTGCTGGGGGAGGAGTTTCATGAGCTTCGCAGGTCCGGCAATCCGCTGCACCGGCTTTGCACCGCCGATGATGTAGCTTACGCAAGCCTCTTTCTGGCCTCAGACGAGTCAAAAAGCTGCACGGGGCTGAATCTGCTCTGTGACTGCGGCGCTCATGTAAGGTCCTGTCCCTTCGACCTGGAGGAATACAAGGAACGTAACGTCTATGAAGGGGTCGAACCGCTGTTTTAATAGAGTGAATGCCCGGTGGGCCTGTTGTATCAATCAGACGGATGTCTTCACTATATTCATTAAAAAAGGAGCGTAACATGATGAAAAAGGTTCTTGCAATGCTGATGGTCCTGGCAATGACACTGGCGCTTGTATCCTGCGGAAACACACCGGCCAATTCCTCCTCCGGCAGCGCCTCTGACCCCTCGTCCGGTTCTTCCCCGGAAGGATCTTCCTCGAACGATTCCGGCGAGAAGTATCTGGTGGGTGTGAACATGGGCTCCATTGATCAGTCCTATTACGCGTTTCTCCGCATGGGCATGGAAAATGAGCGCAAAGAGGATGTGGAGCTGTATGTTACTTATCATGAGTGGGATCTGACCACACAGATCAAGCAAATTGAAGATTTTATCACAATGGGCTGTGATCTGATTGTGGTGGTGGCCGCGGATCCCGATGGGATCCTGCCCGCGCTTGCTTCGGCGAAGAATGCGGGGATTCCCGTGATTGAAATGGACTGCCCCTCCAAGTACTTCCCAGAGTACAGCATTGGCCAGTTTGTTTCCGATGACTATGACGCGGGCTATCAGTGCGGCATCGCCATGGCGGAGGCCATGAACGGCGAAGGCGTGGTCCAGTCCTATGTCATCACGGCCACCGTAAACTCGCAGAAGCGTCTGGCCGGCTTCTGCGATGCCATCGCAGAGTATCCCGGAATCAATAACATCTACAACGCCACCGAGAAATTTGACGCCACCACGGCCCAAACCATCATTGAGAATATGCTGCTGGCGCATCCCGAGACCACAGGGCTTTTCACATCAAATGATAAAATCGCAAACGCGGCGGTCAACTTCTTTAAGGCAAACAACATCACGTCTGTCTACCTGACCCATGTGGCCGCCGGGACCCGCGATACCGTATATAGCTGGCTCAACGAGGGCTGGGATTATGCCGCATACGATCAGAATCCGGTTGACATGGGCGCTGCCGTAATGAGAGCGATTTACGACTATTTTGAAACCGGCGCGGTCAGCACAGAGGCCACTATTATCCCCGGGAGCATGCGTTTTGCGGAAGATGAGTATTTCTGCGATCCCATTTACTATTAATTTTGCTGTGACAGCTCAGATCAATTGACCGTCTGTGGGGAGAAAGCCGCCCGGGAGATTACAAAATGCGAACTTGACTTCGGGGCGGCCTTTCCTCTCAGCGGGGCTTTGTGAAACATGGGAGGATTCCAATGGCTGCTGAATATATCATTGAGATGAAGGATATCAATAAATCCTTTTATGGTGTAAAGGTTTTACATGACGTAAATTTCAAGCTCCGGCCGGGTGAAATCCGCGGCCTGCTGGGAGAAAATGGGGCAGGAAAATCTACCATGATGAGAATTTTGAACGGGATTTATTCCAAGGATTCCGGCAAAGTCCTGATCAATGGCGAGGAAAAGCATTTCTCTCTTCCCAAGGATGCCCGGGACGCGAAAATTGCCTTTGTCCATCAGGAAATCGCGCTGTCGTCCAACCTGACCATTGCGCAAAATATGTTTCTTGGCCTGGAAAAGAAAAAGGGTATGTTTCTGGATGACGCAGCCATGCGGAAAGCGGCAATCGAATCCATTGAAAGCCTTGGTCTTGATTTGAATGTGGATACGCTGGTTGGCACACTTAGCGTTGCACAGCAGCAAATGGTTGAAATTGCAAAAGCGCTCACACAGGACGCGAGGGTTCTGGTTCTGGATGAGCCGACAGCCGCCCTGTCTGAAAAGGAGGTGCGCTTTCTATTTCAGCAGATGCGCCGCCTGAAAGGAAAAAATGTTGCGATTATCTTTATTTCGCACCGCTTAAACGAAATTGAAGAGATTACCGACACCTTAACGGTTTTGCGGGATGGCTGCATCATTGTGGATGGCACGCCCACACAGGGACTGACCTCAAACGAAATTATCGCCATGATGGTGGGGCGCAACGTCACGCAGTTTTTTGATGGGGAAAAGCCAAAGGGGACAGATGAAATTGTCTTTGAAGTGAACAATTTGTGTAACGATAGGGTAAAGAGCGTCAGTTTCCAGTTAAAACGCGGTGAAATTCTGGGCTTTGGAGGACTGGTTGGAGCCGGACGCACCGAGGTCATGCGCGCCATATTTGGGCTGGACCCAGTTGAAGGCGGCGAAATGCGCCTGCATGGACAGCGGATTGTCAATAAAAGTCCCAGACAAGCCATTCAAAACCAGTTTGGCTTTGTTTCGGAAGATAGAAAGCAAAACGGGTTGATTCTGGTACACAGTATCGCCAGGAATCTGACTATGAATGTGACCTCCTCCTTTATCAAGGGAATCCGGTATGACAAGGCGAAGGAAAAGAAAATTGTGGATGAGTATGGCGCAAAACTATCCATTAAGATGTCTGGGATTGACCAGCTGTGCCAATATCTCAGCGGGGGAAACCAGCAGAAGGTGGTCATTTCCAAGTGGTTGGCCTCCGGCTCCGATGTGCTGATCATGGATGAGCCGACCCGGGGGGTGGACGTGGGGGCTAAGTCTGAGATATACCGCTTGATGCACCAGCTGGCACAGGAGGGCATCTCCATTATCATGGTCAGCTCCGAACTGCCGGAGCTGATCAATATCAGCAGCCGGATTGCTGTGATGCATGAAGGAGAGCTGAACAAAATCTTTGAACATGAGGAATTGACACAATATGATGCAGATACACTGCAGAAAAGAATCATGTTCTATGCAACGGGGGAGAGGGATTGACCGTGGAAAAAAATAAACGCATGTTTAAAAACATATTTCAGGGTGTGGGCGGCGCTTTTTTCGCGTTGATCATCATAGTTGCTGCGCTCTGCATTTTTACCGACACGTTTGCCACCAGGCTGAATTTTGTAAACCTGCTTAAGCAGATCACTTGTAACTGTTTATTGTCTTTTGGCCTGACCTGCTGCCTGATCACAGGTTTTCCCGATCTGTCGGTGGGCTCCCATGTGGCGCTGGCCACCGTGGAGGTGTGCATGTTCCAGAATATGGGGCTCTCGCTGGAGCTGTCCATCCTGCTGACTCTGGTGATCGGAGTTGTGATTGGCGCGACCAACGGCTTCATCTTCTCCAGAACGGGGATGCCCGCCTATATTGTCACGCTGGGGATGCAAAATGTTCTGCGCGGCATTGCGTATGTTCTGACAAACGGCGGCGCGGTCATTGTTGCAAACGATGTTGGAATGCGGTTTTTTAACCTCTCCAACGCCACAATTGGCAACTGGATTCCCTATTCCACCCTGATTCTTGTCGTTTCCTTTGTGGTGATCAACACCATGCTCAAGCGCACCGTGTTTGGCAGGCACATGTATGCTGTGGGCGGGAACAGCAGCACTGCCGTCTATTCCGGCATTGATGTAAAAAATATCCGCCTGATTGTCTACACCATCAGCGGATTGCTGGCCGCAATGGCCGGCGTTCTGACTGCCTCCCGTGTCTATTCCGGGCAGCCGACAACGGGCGTTGGCTTTGAGGGTGAGGCGATTGCCTCCGCTGTGCTTGGCGGCGTCAGCTTTACGGGCGGCATCGGGACGCTCTCCGGCTCTTTGATTGGTATTCTGATTATGGGTGTGATGAGTAATGGCATGAACCTGCTGCAAATCAACTATTATTGGCAGCTGGTAGTCAAGGGAGTCATCATCCTTGTGGCCGTGTACTTTGATCAGGTGAAGCGTTCCAAGGTGAAATAGATGATGAGAAAAGGAGTGTATTCTCTATGATGCAGCTCAACCATATCGGAATTTTAGCCGAAAATTGTGAGGAAGCAGCGCGGTATATTGACGGGATGCTGGGTGATCTGAAGTGGGAATACTTTGATTTTTTCTTTCCTCAGAAGACAGTTTTCATCGGCAAGCAGTTCCGGATTAAAACAGCTGTGGCCAATTTTGGGGTGCTGGACTTTGAAATTCTCCAGCCCTATGACGGAGAGGGCTCCTATTTACAGGAGGCCCTGCAGGGGTTGGGCCCCGGCCTGCACCACATCGCATACTTTTTTGATACCATTGAGGAGATGCAGCGGCATGTTGACCTGCTGGAGGCGCAGGACTATTTGAGGGTGCACCACACAGAGCGCCTGCCCGGACATCCAACCCTTTATCTTCAGGCACCGGATAAAAGCATGATTTATGAGCTTCATGTTTGAAATTTATGTTCACACTGCGACATGGGAGGGGAAAACAATGAACGATCGGAAACAAAAGAAGAAGAAGCATCACAGGCACAAGCAACCGGATGAAAAGGCCCCCAACGTTCTGATCTCTTCCGGTATGCTCAAGCTGCTGGTCTCCGCCTATCTGCTTTGGGTGGTGAAGGAAATTGTCACCGGAATTGTACAGGGCAATACCGACGGAGCTTCCCCAATCCTTCTTGTGGTGGCCTGCACAGGCCTGTCAGGCGGCGTTATCTGGATGCTTGTCCCGGAGATCATCCGGCTGCGTAAGGAATATCGGGGTAAAAAGCAGAGTGAATCAGGAGGTCTTCATGCAAAATGATGCCGCGGGTCTTGACCGGCAGGATCAGGATTTGCAATTTGTCTTGTCGCATATTCCGCACACGGTGGTAGGCCGTGAAATAAAACAATTTACAAAGGCGGAGTATGGCAGTTCCTTTTCGGCCTATGTGGAGGAAAACCGCGCTATTTTTCAGCGGCTGCAGCAGTTTTGCGACAGACATAAACAGCAGCGCGGGGCCGCCCTGCAACTGACTTGTGATACGCTTTTGAATGCTATGGTCCAGGGTTTATCCCGCAAGAGTCAAATTGGGACTGGGCGGCTGCTGCAATTTGATACCTATAAAATGGTCGTTGTGTCCTATTTGACTCCCTGTGTGTTTCACCTGGATTTGGATCTCAGCCTGGAGTTTAATCAAAGGCTTCTGGAGACATGGCTTGCCCACTATCCAAAGCAACGCTACCAGCTTGTGACCGAAGCGCAAATCTCAGCGGGATTTCAGCGCAAATGGCACCAGTGCTATATCACCCAAGCTGTCTGCATTTACTTGGAGAAGCCAGATGACTGCTATGAGCTGACCGCCTTTCGACAATTTCGGGATGGATACCTGCGGAGCTGTTCAGATGGCTCCGCCCTGATTGAGGAGTATTACAGGGATGCCCCTGATATTGTGGCGCGGATTCACCTGAACGGGCAGAGCGGCAACATTTATCCCTGGATATGGAAAACCTGCCTGCTTCCCTGTCTGCGGGATATTGAGGGCAACCGGCTGGAGGATTGCAAGCGAAACTATGTGGCAATGATCCGGGAGTTACAAGCGTGGTTTTTGCCTTTTCGTGCCCGGGGATCGGATTCTATATAAAAGCAAAGGGGGAATACGGGAATGCGGGAGTTTGTCATTGGATGCGACAATGCGGCTGTGGCATTAAAAAACGAGATTCTTACGTTTCTGGGGCAGCAGGGCGCTGTTGTGGAGAATTTGGGGATCAATGATGCCGGAGATGAAACATTTTATCCATTGATTGCCCGGCGGGTCTGTGAAAAGGTCATGGCCAGCGGGTATCAAACCAGGGGGATTTTGTTGTGCGGCACCGGAATTGGCATGTGTATGGCCGCCAATAAATTCAAAGGCATCCGGGCGGCTGTCTGTCATGACAGCTATTCGGCGGAGCGCTCCATCCTAAGCAACAACGGAAATGTCATTTGTATGGGCGCGCGGGTGATTGGGCCGGAGCTGGCAAAAAAGATCATCGGTGAGTGGATGCAGCTGGAATTTAAAGACGGTTCGTCCACGCCTAAGGTCCGGCAGATCAGTCAAATTGAGTGTATCAACATGAAGTAAACGGCTTTTGTACGTAGCAGCGGAGGTGGCGTATCAAATGCTTCCATTCTTGGTGGGAACAAATTGGAAAATGAACAAAACAATGCAGGAATCCCGGAGTTACTTAGATTCGTTTCTGAGACTTGCCCGGCGGTATTCCAGGGGAGGACACGCGCGGTTCTTTGTGATTCCGCCCCACACCCATCTGCAAGCAGCTGGCGAACTATTGGCGGGAGAACCAGTTCTGTTGGGGGCTCAAAATGCCCATTGGATGGATTTTGGGCCATATACCGGAGAAATATCCCCTGTATGGCTGAAGGAACTGGGGGTCAATATCATTGAGTTGGGACATTCTGAGCGAAGGCAGTATTACGGTGAAAATGATTTTGATTTGAATTTGAAAGTGAAGGCGGCCCAGCGGCATAACTTAATTTCCTTGCTCTGTATTGGTGAAAACGCCAGAGAGAAGGCGTGTGGGGTAACAGAAGAGGTATTGCGGTACCAACTCAAAGCGGCTCTGCACGAAATCACACCTGCTCCGGATTCCATCTGGGTTGCATATGAACCGGTTTGGGCCATTGGGGAGGGCGGCGTACCCGCGGATCCGGACTACGTTGCTTGGGTACATGCGAGAATTGCCCGGTGCCTCCAAGAGCTGCTGGGAGGGATTGCGGAGCGGACGCCTATTCTATATGGAGGAAGCGTCAGTCCGGAAAACTGTGCGGAGCTTTCCGGGCTGGAGCACGTCAACGGACTTTTTATTGGCCGCAGCGCGTGGGATTTGACTGCATTCACAGCATTATTGTCTCATCTTGAGCATGCTGGCGTTTTATCGGATTCTTACAGGAAGTAGCGCGACATAATATGCGGTGAAATGAGGTGCGCTGTGCTGCGCCGCACCATTGTGAACTACTGAGTTCAATGGTTGCAGGCCAAAAGAAACCACTGATTCCATCAGACAGGTACAATTTTCTGTCTTGATTCATGGGCGTTTGCCCCGCCGGAGGCGGGGCAAACAGCATTGATTCAGCCGTTGCCTAAGCTTGCCAAAAGTGATGTGAAACTATGCCTTTCCATGGCGTGATGCGGTCCATGATCAAAAACGGCCAGATCCAGATATTGTATGCAAGTGTAAATTTTGCCATGCCATCCCCCTTTTGGGGGATGTTTGTTTTTTAGGTTGTGCCGTCAATAGGAATGGTGTAAAATGGAGAAGATCAACAGCAGAGGGTTTTCTCTATGAGTGTTATGCGTTATCCTTCCCTTATGGAAAGGCCGGTATATAGGAGGATTATCGTGGTTTCGATGAGAAAAATGAAAAAAAACGATATGCCAGCGCTCTATGGTACCGCAGTGAGGGCATTTCAAGCGGACTATGAACAATATGGTGTGTACCCGCCGCTCATGGATTTGAAGCGCAGGCGGCTGCGGCCGCCACGGATATTCGGAAAGACCGTTCTGGAGGGTGACACGATCATTGGCGGCGCGTTTATCCTCGCTCTCGGCAAGAAGGGAACCATCGGCGCTGTCTTTCTCGATCCCTCTCAACAAGGCAAGGGGTACGGACGGCAAGCAATGCTGACGATTGAGAAGATGTATCCGAAGGTAAAGAAATGGAAGTTGGAAACACCGGAGGGAAGTGAAAGGAATCACCGCTTTTATGAGTCCTTAGGGTATGTAAAGGTTGGGGAGATGCGGGATTCCAAGAGCGGCATGGTGGGATTTGTATACGAAAAAAACCGATAAGGAATCCATTCTTGTCAGATGCCGCATTTGTGTTCTGCTCTGTTAGACCAGCGCACAAAATGCTGGATATTATGCCAAAAGCCCGCGGAAATGATGTGATTTCGGCGGGCTTTTGGTTATACTCTCCGCTTTATTTCTTGCGGTCCATATTGTCCGGGATAGACCATCTCGCAAGGAGAAAAAGCAGTATTTAAACCCGGACAGTATGCTGGCGGGAACTGTGATGCAATTTGTCAATATCAAGGTGATTTTGTATGGGATCACCGCGTTGTCGTCTTTTATATTGCCATACTCCCGGTTGCTTTTTACAATCCTGTGGGCAATCCTGATGTTATCCCTGGCAGGTTTTTTGGGGACCTCTTGCTGGGCCCTGTTTGGATCTCTGTTCCAAAGCTTTTTTGAGCGGTATAGAAAACCCATGAATCTGGTTATGGCACTCCTGCCGGTTTACTGTGCCGTGAGGTGAATTAGACGGCCCGCAATGGACTTGAACACAAGGCAAATGGAAACATTTCATGATGATATGGCACAGAACGCCGCCCCAACGGACAAAGGCAACGTGTTTCTCTTTGTCCGATTTATGTTTCCCCTCCAACCGTTTTGTTTTTTCCCTGTCTGCTCTGTTGCAACAAAAATAACGGTAAGAGGCACGGCTGGCGGCCGTGCCTCTTACCGTCTTGGCGCCTAATACTAAGAAGCTGTAGAATGGGAGAGTATTTGGCCTGATGGCATTGATTCAGGACGAAAGGGAGCGTATCAATGCAGGCCGCCGCGCCCAATTTAATCAGTAGATTGTGCTTCCATCCCCTGCATAAGCTTGCGGATGTCCTTTAAAATGAGTCCTTGCATCGTGTCCTTATAGGATAGAAAATCAATGGCAAGTACTTTGGCAGCGATGGCGCCATGCAGTTCCTTTTTGTATTTGACAACGTCCTCCAGAGCGGCCAGCGCCTGCCGCACCGCGGTGGGCTTTTCATCGTCCAGGGCAGACAGGATGCGATTTATGAATTGATTGAGTTTGTTCTCTCCATCCCATTTTGCTTGTTTGCAGAGCAATCGAACTCCTCTGACCCGGATGACATACTTTTCGCTGCTCAGCATGGAGAGAAAATCATCAAAGTAGCAGTATAGGCTGTCCTCCTGTTCGGAAATCGCCTCTAGCCCCTGTAAATTGGCATAGGCGATGGAGGTGTCTTTGTCATACAGAAGCGCGATTCTTTGACTCAGCTCCATAGTTCCCCCTCCAAATTACATTAGTTTGGTCACTGTCCGGGCAGAAAACAGAATGCCTATTTCCACTGATTTTCCCGAAATTCCGCCGCGTGGGCGTGGCCGATCAGAGACTCTCCCCGAGCCAACCTGGAGACCAAGGGGGTGAGGCGGAGCATCGCCTCCTTGGAAAAGGTCTGGTGCGTGCAAGTTTTCAGGAAGGTGCCAACCCAGACTCCGCCCGTATACCGCGCGGCCCGCAGGGTAGGGAGGGTGTGATTGGTGCCGGAGGCGTAGTCTCCAAACACCTCGGCGGTATACTGGCCGATAAAAAGGGAGCCATAATTGATCAGCTGTTCTGCGATCTGATCCGGCTGTGCGATCATCAGCTCCAGATGTTCCGGCGCCCGATGGTTGGCCAGTTCGACCGCCTCGCTTACATTGTCCACAACAATGACTTCACCATAGTCTTCCCAAGAAAGTTCGGCAATTTCCGCCGTATCCAGTGTGGTAAGCTGATGCTCCACCTGTGCGATCACCTCTGTTCCCAAGGCCTCGCTGGTGGTGACCAGGATACTCTGGGCGATGCGGTCGTGTTCACACTGGGCCAGCAGGTCGGCGGCGATGATTGCGGCAGGCGCGGTATCATCGGCAACCACCAGCACCTCACTGGGACCGGCTACAAAATCAATGCCGACCTGACCGTAGCATTGCCGCTTCGCTTCCGCCACGTAGCTGTTGCCGGGGCCAACGATGAGATCAACCGGCTGAATCTGCTCTGTGCCATAGGCAAAGGCCGCAATGGCCTGGGCGCCGCCCACCACATAAATCTCGTCCACCCCGGCAAGATCCAGTGCCACCAAGGTGCGGGCGTTGATTTGATTGGATCCCTTCATCGCGGGGGAGCAGGCGGTGACCCGCTTCACACCCGCAACCTTTGCGGGAATGGCCAGCATCAGCGCGGTGGAATAGAGGGGATAGTTACCTCCCGGCACATAGCAGCAGCACGCCTCGATGGGAATGATGCGATGGCCCAAAATTGCCCCTGGAAACAGCTGGTAGGAGGGGAGTTCCCCCAGAGTTTCCCGCTGCGCCGTTGCAAATTGAAGGATGTGCTCCGCAGCCTGGCGAATATCGTCAATATCAGCGGGGGCAACCGCTGCGTACGCAGCCTGAATTTCCTCTGGCGTTACCTTCAAATGAGGGCGGCGACAACCGTCAAACGTCTCACTATACTCCAAGAGCGCCCGGTCCCCGCGGGCCCGCACATCATCGATGATGCTTGTGACGCGTTCACTGAGCGCTTTGGCCGTGGTTAAGTTGCGCTCCTTTGCTGCTTTTAAGTAAACCATATTGTATCGCCCTCCTGTATTTGAACTGTGGTGTATCATCATGATACGGCCATATGGCGCCGGCTGCGCCAGGGCCTAAAATGATGTTAGCACTTGCCTGCACATCGGGCAAATGCGCGATATGATATCCACCTTATGGCGATGATATCAGCCTTATGGCTATTATATCAGCGTGAAAAGGAGACAGTCAAGGTAGTTACGGCACAAATAGGGAGGCAATATGTATAAAATGATAGGAGGGATATCACAGCATTTTGCAAATTCTTAAGATGAATTTTGCAGGACATGGAGAAAAACCACTTGACATTTTCCGGAATAAAGTTTACAATAAAATTAAGTTCCAAGAGTGAGCATTTTGATGGGGCAACGAGGCGGCCCCGCAGATGGAGCTCAATGAAGTGTACCATTGTTCTCCAACGAGTCTGCTCTTATTTTGGGAGTTCTCAGGAATTCTGATCGGCAAGGTTTTCAGCGCATTTCAAACTTGACAAGAATGAGGTGAGCACAGAATGAGCATGCGATATTATGTAACCAAAGGAAAATCAGAAAACTGCAAGCGGTGTGGATATTTTGTGCATAGGAGTGGAATTTCTTATTCTTGATCTTTTGTAACAGAATATTTGCTTCGCCACCGCTTGCAGTCTCATTTGCAGGTGCGGTGGTATTTTTATACCATTTTTCAACTTCGATTTATTTGGGAACATAATAAGAATCAAGCCATAGTAGAAAAAAAGAGGAGGTGACGCATATGACCATGTTGAAGCGTGAAAGGCCCAGTATTTGGAGTCTTGTCCGGGAAGACCGTGATATTGATGATATCATCTTTGCTTCCGAAAACAAACATCATGGTGAGCAGGAACATAGTGAACGTTGACCACTGGTTACATGAAAACCGGTTTACGCGCAGTTTTTTGTTCGTCAATTTTACCGCGCAGAGGTCTTATTAGGCCCCTGTCGCGGTTTTTTATTGTCAAGTTGCTGTCATTTGTTGTGGAAATAGAGTGATTGGATGCTATTACTGCAAAAGTGGTGAAAAGATATGGGTGAAATTTTAAGGAAACACTTGCTTCCAACGGAGAAATATACTAAAATGGCTTTTAAGTTGTTGGATAGGTCACAAGATTTGGGCTTCACTTGTTATTTAAGATGCGGGAGAGACAGGGGGACGAGTGGACTCTGCATAGTGAAAGTGCTCTGACAAGCAATATGGAGGTCGTATGGATATGAGAAAAGTACAGTTTACAGAAACTGCCTTGCGTGACGCAAACCAGTCGCTGATCGCGACCCGCCTGCCCTACAGCAAATTTGAATCTCTCCTGGAGAATTTTAACAAGGCGGGCTATTACTCCTGCGAGGTTTGGGGCGGCGCCACATTTGACGTCTGTCTGCGCTATCTGCGGGAAGATCCTTGGGAGCGTCTGCGCAAAATTCGTGAAAAGATGCCCAATACCAAGCTGCAGATGCTGCTGCGCGGCCAGAACATCTTGGGCTACAAGCATTACCCAGATGATGTGGTGCGTAAATTTGTAGAGTACTCCGTGAAAAACGGAATTGATATTATCCGTATATTTGATGCACTCAACGATGTGCGCAACCTGGAGGTCGCCATTGACGAGACCGTTAAGCAGGGCGCCCACGCCTCGGGCACCATCTGTTTTACCACCAGCCCGGTTCATACGCTGGAAAAGAATGTGGAAATGGTGAAAGAGCTGAAAAAAATGGGCGTTGCCTCCATTGCGATTAAAGATATGGCGGGGATTATGGGCCCCAAGGAAGCTTACGATCTGGTTTCCGCCATTAAGGATGCGGTGGATCTGCCTGTGGTGGTTCACACCCATTCCACCACGGGTCTTGCCTTTATGACTTACCTGAAGGCGGTGGAGGCTGGCGCCGATGTCATTGACACAGCCATCTCGCCCTTCTCCGGCGGCACCTCTCAGCCTGCGACTGAGACGCTGGTTTACGCTCTGCGCCAGATGGGCTATGAGGTTAAGATGGATGACAATGTGCTCGTGAAACTGGCCGATGAATTTAAGCATATTCGCGCTGACTTCCTGGCAGATGGCACGCTGGACCCCATCTCGATGGCGACCGATACCCAGTGCCTGAACTATCAGATTCCCGGCGGAATGCTGTCTAACCTGATTTCCCAGCTCAAAATGATGAACGCCATCGACAAGCTGGACGAGACGCTGGCGGAAACCCCAAGAGTACGCGCCGATCTGGGGTACCCTCCGCTGGTCACTCCCACCAGCCAGATGGTTGGCTCACAGGCGGTTCAGAATGTGCTGGCCGGTGAGCGCTACAAGGTAGTGGGAAAGGAGGTTAAGGCCTACTGCCGCGGAGAGTATGGCCGCACGCCCGCCCCCATCGATTTGGACATTCAAAAGAAGATCCTGGGTGATACTCCGCTGGTGGAGGGGCGCTTTGCCGATTCCCTGGAGCCTGAATTTGAAAAAACCAAGAAGGAGCTGGCTGGTGTGGCCAAGAGCGATGAGGACGTACTGTCCTATATTGCTTTTCCCCAGGTGGCGATGGCTTTCTTCCAGGACCGGGAGGCCGGCTTCCCGGTAAAAGAAGAGCCAACGAAGGCGGCTCCCGCGCCTGTTGCGCCTGCGGCTCCTGCGGCCCCCGCGCGTCAGGGCCCCATCTATTATGCAACGGTACCCGCGCCTCAGGTGCCCGGCTATACCACCCGCGCCGTGCCAAACTTTGCCGCGTCCTATCAACTGCCCTATTTACAGATGGGTGTGCGGGAGGACGGCACCGGCACCTTCCAAGTCACGGTGGATGGAAAGACCTATCAGGTCGCGGTTGAGAAGTCCGGAGCCGGTGCACCGCCTCCCATAGCTTCCGCTCCCGTGGCGCCCACGCCTGTCGCCTCTGCGCCCGCGCCCGCCGTTGCCGCGCCGGTTACGCCCGCACCGGCTCCCGTTCCTGCGCCGGCTGCCCCCGCGGCTGTTGCGGCTGGCGAGACTGCGGTCAATAGCCCTATGCCGGGCAACATTTTTAAGGTGGAGTGCTCTGTTGGTCAGAGTGTGAACGCCGGGGATGTGCTGGTGGTGCTGGAGGCCATGAAGATGGAAATTGAAGTCAGTGCTCCCGTGTCCGGGACAGTACAGTCCGTCAGCGCTGTGGTGGGCTCGGCTGTCAACACGGATGACCTGCTGGTGACTCTGGGCTGATTTTAATGTGAGAAAATAAACTGTGTGCTCCACCTGTCAAGCAGATGGAGCACACAGTTTTTACCGCTTTGGCTTTGCCTTGAAGAGGACGGCCACCAGAAAGCCGAAAAAGACAGCGGCTGTGATGCCCCCGGCGGCGGCCGTAATTCCGCCGGTGAAGGCGCCGATGATGCCCTGCTCCTCCACGGCTTTGCGCACGCCCTTGGCCAGCAGGTTTCCAAATCCGGTCAATGGGACTGTGGCGCCCGCGCCGCCCCAGTCCACAAGATAGGGGTAGACCCCTACCGCACCTAAGATAACGCCTGCTGTGACGTAAATCACCAAAATTTTAGCGGGAGTCAGGGTGGTCCGGTCGATGAGGATTTGCCCAATCAAACAGAGCGCGCCCCCACATAAAAATGCATTTAAATATTCCATTTTATCATATCACCTGCGATTTTTGTTTTTTGAGCCTGTATTCATAGATTAGAAACACCGTATCAGCGGCTGTTTTTCCGCCGTGCCGCGTTAAATTCCCTTGAAATCAACAAATGATTCCCGCGAAAATTTGTCTTATACAGCGAAAAACAGCTCGCCGCTCCGGCATTCCCATCTATGAATACAGGTTTTTGGATTTGAACTCAGGGTTGTCTTGAGATGGCTACGGCGTGACAGATACCGGGGACCGTTTCACCCTGAAATGCGGTGAGCGGGGAGTGAAGGGCTCCGGTGGGACAAAAAAGCAGCTTGTTCCACTTGCCCTCCCGCATTCCATTGAGCAGATAGCCTGTCAGCACTGAGGCGCTGCACCCGCAGCCGGAGCCGCCGCAGTGGACATCCTGGTCCTTGGGATCAAAAATTAAAATGCCGCAGTCTGCGTGCCGGGGAGCCAGGTCAATGCCATCCTGCCGGAATAGCTCCAGCAAAAGTTCGCGGCCCAGGTGGCCTAAGTCTCCGGTGACGATCAGGTCATAATAGTCGGGGGAGCGTCCCGTGTCCTGAAAGTGGGTTGATAGGGTGTCATAGGCGGCTGGCGCCATGGCGGCACCCATATTGTTCGTGTCTTTGATCCCCTTGTCCACAATTTTTCCCACGGTGCAGTGGGTAAGATAGGGGCCCTCGCCCTGCTGCGCCAAAATGGCCGCGCCTGCCGCTGTGGCGGTCCATTGGGCGGTGGGGGTGCGCTGGCTGCCATACTCCAATGGAGTGCGGTATTGCCGCTCCGCGGTACAAAAGTGGGAGGAGACCACAACGCCGGTCCACTGGGCGAATCCGCCGTCCAGCGCCATGGAGGCAAGAATCAGTCCCTCACCCATGGTGGAGCAGGCGCTGTAGAGCCCGAAGAACGGGATATCCTGGTCCCTGGCGGCGAAGGATGAGCTGACGCACTGATTTAGTAGGTCGCCCGCAAAGAGATAATCCAGGGTGGACGCCGCTTGCTTCGCCTTATCCAGGGCCAGCGCCAGCGCCTGCTTTTGCATGGCGCATTCCGATTTTTCCCAACTGCTCTGTCCAAACGTGTCATCGGCGTCAACATAGTCGAAGGAGCCGATGAGGGGGCCGGCGCCTTCATTTTTCCCCACCACATTTGCAAATCCAGCGAAGGATGGGGGAGTGGACAGAGCAATGGTTTGCTTGCCCAGCTTTTTTGTGCTCATAATATACTTCCTCCTTGCACGGAATATTTGCCTTAGTTTGTCCAGTTTTTGCTTAGATATAAAGCGATGTGCCATTTTATTTTCCGCTCTGGCAAAAAGGGAAAAATTGACGTATAATGGCAGTGCCTGTTTTTTGAAAGAGTAAATGAGGGAGGCCTTGTCCCATGTCTCAAGAGAAAATGCGTTTTTTATCCTATATCTGCCCCAGTTGCCGCCAGTCGGTCATTGTACAGCGCAGCGTCTTTTCCTTGGCGGCTGCGCCCACGGAAATTACCTGTCCCTGCGGTAAATCCCATGTATCGGTGGAATTTCTCTCCGACCGGGTTCATCTGGAAGTCCCGTGCCTGTTTTGTGGACGGGGGCATACGGTGTCGTGCAGTTCCAAGGCCTTTTTAGAGGAGCGGGCACTGGCGTTTTCCTGTGCGGCGTCACGGCTGGATTGCTGTTACGTTGGAGAAAAGGAGCTGGTTTATTCCGCTACGCGCAGACTGGAGCAGGCGGCGGATAAGCTGGAGGGGGAAACGGAGCAAAGGGGCACCTTTCTGGATGAGCTGGTGATGCATGAAATACTGTCAGAGCTGAAGGAAATTGGGCAGCGGGATGGCATCTCCTGTACCTGTGGCAGCAAGGATTGGCGCATGAAGGTTGGGTACAGCGCGGTGGAGCTCTCCTGTTGCGACTGCGGCGCGCAGACGCGGATTGCCGCGGCGGCCTCCGAGGACATTGCGGATCTGTGCTGCAGCTATACATTGAAAATCGGAAGAAGTGGTGGGCGATGAGCTGTTTTTATGAAATGACCCTCTCAGTAAACTCCCGGGAAGTAGATGGTTTTGGGCGGTGCAAACCATCGGCTTTGCTGGGACATATGCAGGAAGCGGCCACCATGGCGGCGCAAGGGATGAACTTTAACCGGACCAAGCTGCTGGAGCGCTACAATGCGTTTTGGATGCTGGCGCGGATGTGGTACCAAATCAAAAGGCCGGTTCTCTGGGCCGAGTCCTTGACAGTGAAAACATGGCACCGCGGCGGCCGTGGCGCCATCATGTACCGCGACTATGATCTCTTGATTGAGGGAGAACGGGTTGGCGAAGGAGTCTCCGCCTGGGTATTGAGTGATTTTGACAGCAGAAAGCTTCTTCGCCTGTCCGGAATTGAGGAATTGAAGGGCACTGACGGCGGTGAGCTGTGCAAAAAAAAGCAACTGGCCCGCCTGTGCCTTCCCCAGCACATGGAGGAACTGGAAGTGCGCACCATGCGCTACAGCGATACGGATATCAATGCCCATGTGAACAACACCCGGTACGCTGATTTTATCTGCGATGGGCTGCAAATGCAGTGCCTGGACGCGGGTCTCTTTCTCAAACAGATGCAATTGGGGTATGAAGCGGAGAGCCGCCCGGGAGAATGCCTCTCCATCCGAAAGGGAGTTCTGGATGACACCTATTTTGTGGCGGGTGTGGACGAGCATGGCAAAACACACTTCGATGCATCCGTGATTTTCGGTGAAGTTATTCATTGACAACCTATTGGCAGGAGAGTACAATAGTTCAAATATCCCGGCCACCCCTTCCCGGACTGAGTCAGAATAAAAATCGGAAGTGCCCGGCGGCGGGCACGCCACAGAGAAAAGGAGTTGTGACAGAATGGTGAACCAGGACTTCTCCCAGAAGTTTGTAAAGCAGGGCCTGACCTTTGATGATGTTCTGTTGATTCCGGCGGCCAGTGATGTGCTTCCCGCCGACATTGACCTGAAAACGAACCTGACAAAGCAGATTCGCTTAAATATCCCGCTGATTAGCGCCGCGATGGACACGGTCACCGAGTACCGTATGGCCATCGCTCTGGCCCGTGAGGGCGGCATTGGCGTGATCCACAAAAACATGTCCATCAGCCGGCAGGCAGAGCATGTGGACATGGTCAAGCGGTCGGAAAACGGGGTCATTACAAACCCATTTTGGCTTGCGCCCGGACATACGCTGGAAGAGGCGGATGAGTTGATGGCCAAGTACCGCATCTCCGGTGTACCTATTTGTGACAATGGAAAGCTCATTGGGATTATCACAAACCGTGATATGAAGTTTGAAACCGATATGAGCCAGCTCATTGATAATATTATGACAAAGGACCACCTGGTCACCGCTCCCGAGGGCACCACCCTTGCCCAGGCCAAGGAGATCCTCCGCCGCCACAAAATTGAAAAGCTCCCCATAGTGGACAGCGAGTTCCGGCTGAAGGGGTTAATTACAATTAAGGACATCGAAAAGGCAGAGGTCTATCCCAACTCCGCCCGCGATGAAAAGGGGCGCCTGCTCGTGGGAGCCGCCATTGGTGCAACATCCGATGTGTTGGACCGGGTAGCCGCGCTGGTGGAAGCCGGAGCCGATGTGCTGGTGCTAGATTCCGCCCACGGCCACACCCAAAATGTGCTGGAGTGCGTCAAGCGGGTCAAGGCCCTTTACCCTGACGTGCAGCTGATTGCAGGCAATGTGGCTACCGCCGAGGGCACCCAGGCCCTGATTGAGGCGGGGGCGGACTGTGTCAAGATCGGAATTGGGCCCGGTTCCATCTGCACCACCCGGGTGGTTGCGGGAATTGGAGTGCCTCAGGTTACCGCTATTTATGATGCCGCCTGTGTAGCTGCAAAGTATGGGATCCCCATCATTGCCGATGGCGGGGTCAAGTATTCCGGTGACATCGCAAAGGCCCTGGCGGCTGGAGGAAATGTGGTTATGCTGGGCTCCCTGTTGGCCGGATGTGAGGAGTCTCCCGGAGAGAAGGAGATCTATCAGGGCCGCAGCTTTAAGGTGTACCGGGGTATGGGGTCTCTGGCGGCCATGGGCAAGGGCTCTAAGGACCGCTATTTTCAGGAGAGCAACAAAAAACTGGTGCCTGAAGGGGTGGAAGGCCGCGTCCCCTATAAGGGAACCGTTGGTGACAGTGTATATCAGCTCGTTGGCGGTCTGCGCGCCGGTATGGGTTATTGTGGCTGCCATAGTGTGCGGGAATTGCAGGAGAAGGCCCAGTTTATGCAGATTACCGCTGCGGGACTTCGGGAATCCCATCCCCATGACATCTATATTACCAAGGAAGCGCCAAACTATACCATCAGTCCCAATGGCTGATTATCTGAATTGGACTTCAAATGTTCGACAGTTTGATTGGACTGTCAAATATTCGAAGTCCTTTCCTTTTTCCATCCGCAAAACGGATAGCATCTCGTGCATATGGCCCGCTTTGCGGGCGAGGGCCTGGATCGTTTCAGGCGGACACACAAAAGCGCCGCCTTTCGTCCCATAGGCGGCGCTGAATCGTAGGTTCGCGCTCTATTTTCGGTTATATTTTGTGTTGTAGATTGGATAAGAAAGCAAACGTTATTTGATGCAAATATCAACCGGAATACAAAGAAGGACGTCTCGAAGTGCGCTCAAAAAGTTCTTTGGACCGTCAAAAAACAGATAAAACCTTACTGAACGCCATTTCTTGTATTGGTTTTTTTTAGAGGACAATCAGACTTTCCGTTTATTTGCCTGTTCTATTCCTGGGTCAAGGTGGCTCTTGGGGAACAAATCCATCAGATAGGTCATTCCAAGTCCGGCTAGGATAAATAGGGCGGGCATCAGGAAATAGCGGTAGCGCGACTGTACCTCAACAATCAGGTGTACCCCATAATAGCCGCACACCAAAATAGCCAGGAACAGGGGAGGGCCATAACTTTTCTGCCGGCGCAGACACTGGCAGGCCATGGCGGCGGCGGCCAGGGCCATGGCGGCCAGATAGACGCCCTTGTCAAACCGGCTGACCAGCAGCTGTAAGGTATTCCAGGTGACGGGTCCAATGCGTGCGCCACTGTCCAAAGCGGAAAATCCCCAGTACATGTCCTCGCAAGCGCCCCACATCACAGCGCTTTTACGCAGAGCCAGTTTACTCAGGGCCATCGGTCCGGCCTCCAGCCGCTCCTTCACCGCCTGGCGCATGGCGGCGTCCGCTTCCTGGGTGGGAAGGGAGAGATAGGCCTCATAATCCGTGCGGTTCCAGCTTCCGTTGCTGTCCTGGTTTAGACCGACCACGAATTTCCACATTGGCTGGTTGTTGGAAAGCCCCTCTGGGTTGATGCCGGAGCAGACCATTCCCGTGGAGAGCAGGGAAAAGGTCAGAATGTAGCTCACCGCCACGGCGGCCAGAGGCAGCGCACCATTGCTCGTTCTATGGACGAGCATATTTAAAATGAAAAACAGGCCGATTGCGAGAAGCAGGATGATGCCCAAAGGACGGATGGCATTTCCCAGGGCGATGAGGATCCCCGCGGCAGTTGAGCTTGGGAGGGAGAGCCCGTCCTTTTTGATCAGCAGCCAGATAGCCAAATAAAACAGGAAGGCGGCTAAATGCTGATTGGTGAGAACTCCGGCCAGCACCAGCGGCGCGGGGTATACAGCGTGAAGCAGGGCAACCGCCCTGGCGGTGCGGGGCGGCAAAAAGCGGAGCGCAATCAGATAGACCAGGCATCCCGTTGCGCCCAGCCAAAGGGCGTTGAGCAGCTGGAGCGGGAGCAGCCCCGGACCGAAGAGAGCAATAACAAACGCCTCATAGGCCACAAAGGCCGTCTGATACGCCCAGTTGAAAAAATAGATGTTTTCCAGATAGCTGAAATCTCCAGAGGCGAGTTGGACGGCCGCCTGATACATGGTGTTAAAATCCTGCACCGGTTCAGGGGACAGAAAGAGGGTGGCGGAGATTGCCAACGCTGCGCGCAGGAAAAAAAGTGCCGGAAGGAACCACCGGCCGCCGGGCAGAAAACGCCACGCAAGAAAGAGAAGGGCAGCGGAACAGAGCAGTCCAAGCACAGCGGCATAGGTCGCTGTGACCATGGCTGCCCGGAGGCTTTGGAGCACAATCACAAAACAAAAAAGCGCGGCGCAGCCATAGCAGAGGAAGGCGCCCACGCGGCCCAGACGGTTTGGCATGTTGTAAAATCCTCCTTGATTATAAAGCGGACACCACAGTCAGGCGCTTTGCCGGATGTCCGCTGCATCGAGCAGAACATGGGGCAGCGGCCATTGATATGATAAACGGCCATCGGCCCGCGCTGTGCGCCAGGCCAAAATAATTTTCGCGCCGGTCCCCGGGGCGGGCAAATGCGCAATATCATATCCGCCTTGCGGATATTATAGCATGGGCGAGAGACAGAGGCAATTTTTTCTCTTTTTTCTCTCGGGTGGATTTTTCTGTTCAGAACCGTTACAATAGGAGAGATAAAGGGGGCGGGTTATTGTGCTGAGAAAGCTGTTTGATAAAACATTATTAAAATTTATGGTGGTGGGGGTTGCCAATACTTTATGCTCCATGGCGATCATGTTTTTGCTTTACCGGTTGGCCGGACTGGGGTATTGGGGATCCTCCGCAACGGCTTTTTTTCTGGCCAGTATTTTAAGTTTTTTCCTGAACAGAAGCTTTACCTTTCAAAGCAAGGACCGGATTGGGGCGGCCGCCGTGCGGTTTGCACTCAATGTGGCGGTCTGTTATGTGATTGCCTATTCCTGTGCACAGCCGATTGTGGCATGGGTGCTCGATGGATTTGGGCAATCGGCCGATGTGGTGGAGCAGATTGCCATGCTGGTTGGAATGTGCCTGTTTACGGGGCTGAACTATCTGGGACAGCGTTTTTTTGCCTTTCCCTCTGCAGGGAGAGACAGTGAGTAAGCCTGAATTTCTGAAAGGATTCTGGTAGATAATTAAAAAAAAGATTAAATCCAAAGGAACTGTCTTGCAAGCGGATTGGAAATCAGTTAGAATAAATCCAACAAGCGGGAAACCGTGAGGAAAGAAGGAGGTTTTTCCAACATGGCTTTTTTTGATTTTGATAATTTAAAGGAAATCGCAACCGATCTGGCACAAACCGGTGTGAATAAGTCAAAGCAGATGGCTGAAATCACAAAGCTGAAGATGGCCAATTTGAGCGAAGAGGATAATATCAAAAAGGCGTATCTGGAGTTGGGTAAGCTCTATTATGCGGAGCATGGCACCCACCCTGATGGGGCTTATGCATCGGCCTGTGAAAAAGTGACCGCCGCCAAGGAAACCATTGCGGCCAACAATGACCGCATAGCAGAGCTGAAGGGCGGTGACGAGGAGATGGCAGATGCGGCGGAAGAGGCCGCAGAGGCGGTGTCTGATGCCGTTGATGCCGCAGTGGATAAGGCAAGCGATGCTGTGGACCATGCCGCGGAGAAAGTGGAGGAGGCCGTTGATGCCGCTGAGGAAAAGATTCAGGATGTCCTCAACGAGATCAAGCCGGAAAACTGAGCGCGTCAATTACACGGAAAAGGAGCCTTGCCGTAGAAACCGGCAAGGCTCCTGCTTTTTTATTTCCCGGACCTAAATCCGTCCTTCAGGGAAACCGCACGGTTGAACACCAGTGCACCTGTTTTAGAATCCTTGCTGTCCACACAGAAGTATCCAAGCCGCATGAACTGGTAGTGCGCGGGGGCGGCGGCCTCAGCGAGCGAGGCCTCCAGTTTGCAGCCGGACAACACCTCAAGGGAGTTGGGGTTCAGGCAATCCAAAAAGCTTTTCTCCCCGCTGTCCGGGCTCGCATCGGAGAACAGGTTGTCGTAGAGCCGTATTTGGGCGTCTGCGGCGGTGGCGGTGTCCACCCAATGAATGGTGGCGCCCTTCACCTTGCGGCCGTCCGCGGGGTTGCCGCCGCTGGAGGCGGGATCATATTCCGCCAAAACCTCGGCGATGCGCCCCTGCGTGTCCTTGACGCAGCCGGTGCATGTGATGAGATAGGCCCCCTTGAGACGCACCTCCATCCCGGGGTAGAGCCTCTTATATTTTGGAATTGGGACCTCAAGAAAATCCTCTTCTTCAATATACAAATTACGGGAGAAAGAGACCTGGTGCGTTCCGGCCTCAGGGGCGCCGGGAAGGTTCTCCATTTCAAAGGTTTCGCCCCGTCCCTCGGGATAATTTGTGATGGTCAGCTTGATGGGGCGCAAAACAGCCATCACGCGATGGGCATTTGCGTTTAAATCCTCCCGCAGGCAGTGCTCCAGAAAACCGTATTCCACAGTGGAGGTAGCCTTTGCAACCCCGATCCGCTCACAGAAGCTGCGGATGGCCGCGGGGGTATATCCCCGGCGCCGCAGGCCGCATAGGGTTGGCATGCGCGGGTCGTCCCAGCCGGAGACATACCGTTCCTCCACCAGCTGGCGCAGTTTCCGCTTGGACATGACGGTATAGTTGATACCAAGCCTTGCAAATTCAATCTGCCTGGGCTTGGAGGGGACGTCTGTATTTTGAATCACCCAGTCGTATAGCGGGCGGTGATCCTCATACTCTAAGGAGCAAAGGGAGTGGGTGATTCCCTCCAACGCGTCCTGAAGCGGATGGGCGAAGTCGTACATGGGGAAGATGCACCATTGTACGCCCTGGCGGTGGTGTTCAATATAGCGGATGCGGTACAACACCGGATCGCGCATGTTAAAATTGCCGCTGGTTAGGTCGATTTTTGCCCTCAAAGTATAGCGTCCCTCAGAAAACTCTCCCGCGCGCATGCGCTGAAACAGGTCGAGGCTTTCCTCTGTTGGGCGGTCCCGGTAGGGGGAGCGGGCGGGTGTATTCACATCGCCGCGGTATTCACGAAACTGATCCGGGGACAGCTCGCACACATAGGCAAGCCCTTTCCGGATCAGCCCCAGAGCCAGCTGATAGGTCTTTTCAAAATAATCGGAGCCATAGAATAACCGGTCGCCCCAATCAAAGCCCAACCAATGGATGTCTTCCTGGATGGCATCCACATACTCAGTGTCCTCTTTGGCCGGATTGGTGTCGTCCATGCGCAGGTTGCACAGGCCGCCAAATTTCTCCGCGGAACCGAAATCAATGATCAGCGCCTTGCAGTGTCCAATATGAAGATATCCATTGGGTTCAGGCGGAAACCGGGTGTGAACCTGCATTCCGGCAAAGCGTCCGCCGGGGGCGATGTCCTCCTGAATGAAATCGTGGATGAAATTTTGACTGGGCGTTGTGCCAGGTTCCTCAGCGGGGACGCCGGTTGCTATTTCATCGGCCATTCCAGAACCCTCCTTTTTCCTTTGTGTCAAATCAATCGTAACTTTATTATTTTACACCGGTGGAGCGAGATAATGCAAGCGTTTCCTGCTCTTTGGTGGAGAAAGTCGGCAAAGGATCGTGATAAACAATGCATGGCGTCTTCAGGCGCAAAGTTTTATGGTATAGTTGTTCTTCCCGGTGGAACTGTGTATAATAAAAATAAGATATAGTTTAAGATACAGTTTTGAGCTTAGGAGGGATATCATGAGCTATGACGTAATCGTGTTGGGAACAGGGCCTGCCGGCTTGGCCGCCGCAGTGGCGGCAAAAGGGCGCGGGCTCAATGTATTGTTGATCGGGAACCGCTGGCAGGAGAGCCCTCTGGCGCGCGCGGAGCGGATTGATAACTATCTTGGCCTTCCGGGACGGGACGGAAAACAGATGTTGGAGGAGTTTTACCGCCACGCGGAAGAGCTCGGGGTGGAGTTTGTGGTTGGACGGGCTACCAATGCGATGGCGTGGGAGAACTACTCTCTGACCGTAGGGAACGATGTGTATCAATCCACTGCGCTTATTTTGGCGCTGGGGGTGGTGCGTCAGTCAAAATATCCGGGTGAGGAGCAATATCTGGGCAAAGGTGTGAGCTACTGCGCAACCTGTGACGGGATGCTCTACCGCGGCAAGTCTGTGGCGGTGGTTGGCCGGTCCAGCCACGCGGCCCAGGAGGCCAATTTTCTTCAGGGGCTGGGCTGTCAGACGACCTATGTGGCGGGGGAGAGGCCGGAGGACCTAAGCCGGGAAATCCCCTTTATCAAGGGGGGAAAACTGGAAATTCTGGGAGAACAGAGGGTGACTGCCTTAACCGTAAATGGGACGCGCCTGCCCTGTGACGGCGTATTTATTCTGCGGGAGGCGGTGGCCTCCACCGATCTGCTGCCAGCCCTGAAAACGGAGGGCGGGAGCATTGTGGTGGATCGAGACATGCGGACCAATCTTCCCGGCGTTTTTGCGGCAGGGGACTGCACGGGAGCCCCCCTGCAAATATCAAAAGCGGTGGGGGAAGGGCATGTTGCCGGCCTGGCCGCGGCGGATTACTGTGCGCTGCAGTAAGAACCTATATTAATGAGCGGATTTGTATTAGAAACACCGTTTTTATACTCATTTGAGATAAAGGCACTCCAATCATTTCTCTCCCGCCGGAGGCGGGAGAGAAATGATCCATATTTTTAAGTGACAACTGAGTCAATCAGACAGGTGCGGGTTCCAGTCTTGATTTGTGGGCGTTTGCCCCGCCGGAGGCAGGGCAAACAGCATTTCAACAGCGTTTACTTAACTGATCTCCTATAAAAAATTCCAAAAATTGTAATCAAATTTTCACTTTTTCGTAATGGGATAGGGAAGCAACCTTGGCGCTTTTGTGCTAGACTAAATTCAATCAGTTAGAGAGGAGGATTCTGTATGAAAAGAGTTGTTTTGTCGTTACTGTTGGCGCTCTCCCTGCTGACAGTCAGTGGTTTTTCGTTGGCGGAGGAGGTACAGGGTCCTCTTACTTCTGCGGGAGCAGAGGAGGCGGTGTTTATCCCCGGCTCCGTTCCCGCGGAGAGCGAGGCCATGACAGGTATGATTGCTCCTGTTAACGCAGTGGTTATGTGCATGGTAGAAAACGACATGGCCTATGACCGGACAGATGGCCTGTTCCTTTGGCGCAGCGTATACTATATGCTCAGCCTCTATGGCGAGATGGACCAGCGGGCAGAGCTGACCGGCGACACGCTGATTGCGCCATCTGAGATGGTGCAGGACTATGCGGGCGCTATGTTTGGCAGTATGCCCGCGCTTCCACAGGGAGTGGACAAGCGCCTCTCCTATGATGAGAAAAGCGACAGCTATCTGCTGGCCCGGGGCGATGCGGGACAGAGCGAGACGGTATTCACCTCTGTGACCGTGAGAGCGGACGGCCTGGTGGAATTGAGCGGTGCGATGCGGGCGCTGGACGATGGGAGCGAGATTGCCGCATTCTCTGCACTGTTAACTCCGAAGGACAATATGTTCGGCTATGAAATTTGTCAGTTGGATATCCTCTTATAGTATTGCGTCAAAACGCACCGCTTCGGGCGGTGCGTTTTGACGTTTTTTTCCTTTTCAAAGTATATCCACAGGGAAATGCGTCTATATTGATACAGAGCGGCCCTTGCCAATTTCAGGGGCGCGTATTATAATGGGGACTGCGCAAAAACAGCGGTTGACATGCTCCGTTTGAATGGGAGTTTGTCGCTACCCACCGGAAAAGAGGTTGGATGGAAAATGAGGTGTCAGTCTGTGACCTTACCAATAGAGAAATATATTTGCCCCGGAAAACGGGCGCATTTGGTTGGAATTGGCGGAGTTTCTATGGCCCCGCTGGCGGAAGTGCTTCATGGAGCCGGGATGGTTATTACCGGTTCTGACATGCAGGAGAGCGATGCGGTGCGCCACCTGCGGGAGCTGGGAATTCCGGTTGTCATTGGCCATCAAGCGGAGAATTTGGGAGATGCGGATTGTGTCATTCGCACGGCAGCCGCCCACAATGACAATCCGGAGATTGCGGCGGCCATACAGGCGGGCCTTCCTGTATTCGAGCGGGCTGAGGGCTGGGGCGCCATTATGACCCGGTATGAAAATGCCCTGTGCGTGTCTGGTACCCACGGAAAAACCACCACCACATCCATGTGCACCCACATTTTTCTCGCGGCCCAGCGGGATCCCACCGTGATGCTGGGGGGCACCTTGCCGGTGATGCATGCCGGGCACCGTGTGGGGCAGGGGGACACCATCATTTTGGAGTCCTGTGAATATTGCAACTCCTTTCACTCTTTTTTTCCCACGGTGGCGGTGATTTTGAATGTGGATGCCGACCATTTGGACTTTTTTAAGGATCTGGAGGAGATTAAGGAATCCTTCCGCACCTTCGCGCTTCAGGTGCCGGAGCGCGGGGTCGTGGTGGCAAACCGCGATGATGAAAACACAATGGATGCACTGCGGGGGCTTGAGCGCAAGGTTGTGACCTTTGGGCTGGAACAGGGAGATGTGCGGGGGGAAAACCTGCGCTGGGACAATGGATATCCCCGGTTTGATGTCGTTTGCCGCGGCAGAGTTTACGCCCACGTCTCTCTGCGCGTGCCAGGAAGGCATAATGTGTACAACGCCTTGGCCGCCGCCGCTGCCGCCATGGTATTGGATATTCCCGGAGAGGCGGCGGCGCGGGGACTTTCCATGTTTGGCGGGGCGGGCCGCCGGTTTGAATATAAGGGGGAGATAAACGGGGCAAAAATCTACGATGACTATGCCCACCACCCCCATGAGCTGGAGGCACTGCTCACCACGGCAAGAGGACTGGGCTATCAGCGAATCGTCTGTGCCTTTCAGCCCCACACCTATACGCGTACTACGGAGCTCTTTGACGACTTTGTGGAAACCTTGAAACTGGCGGATGTGACAGTTCTGGCTGAAATTTATGCGGCCAGGGAGGACAATGAAACCGGCATTTCCGCCCGGTCTCTGGCGGAACAGGTCCCCGGGGCCGTGTTCTGTCCCACGTTGGAGGAGGTAACCGGCATACTCCGGCGTATGGCAAAGCCCGGGGACCTCATTCTCACTGTGGGCGCCGGAGATATTTTCCGTGCGGGGGAGGCCCTGGTGAACCATCTGCAAGAGAAAATAACCGCCCAATGATTCTTGAACTACACCCCGAAAAGTGAGACAAAAATGAATTAAGCTGATTGAAGGGTATATGGCCGGAACTGAACCGGACACATGCCTTTCAATTTTTGTTTGATACGGCAGTTGTTTTTTTGAAGAAATAAATGGTTTTGGTTGAGAAATTTTTTCCGGTTCGGTATACTAGGCTGTAGCGAACAGGCCGGTTTCCGGGCGTAGCCTTGCTGTACCTTGAAAATTGAGTGGATCAAAACGCGCGTGGGAGCGTGTAAGCCCTGAACATTTCCCGTAAAATTTGACGTTATTTAGATGAACCCCTGCTATACTCTGAGAGAACGCAAACATCCATATCCCTTTCGTATGACAGCGTATGGCGGAAAAGAGACAGAAGAGATCGATTACGCGATAAAAAGGAGACGGAATCCCATGGAATTGAAAACTGATATTGAAATTGCACAGAGCTGTGCTCCAAAGCACATCACCGAGATTGCTGCGAAAGCGGGTGTGGATGGACAATATTTGGAGCTGTATGGCAACTACAAGGCCAAGGTTGACGATAAGCTGCTGCGGGAGATGTCGGCTGAAAATGGAAAGCTGATTCTTGTGACGGCCATCACCCCCACCCCTGCCGGGGAGGGGAAGACAACCACAACGGTAGGCCTGGCCGATGGATTGAGGAAAATTGGGAAACAGAGCATCATTGCGCTGCGCGAACCGTCCCTTGGCCCTGTCTTTGGCGTTAAGGGCGGCGCGGCCGGCGGCGGATACGCCCAGGTCATTCCCATGGAGGATATTAACCTGCACTTCACCGGCGATTTTCATGCCATTGGCGCGGCCAACAACCTGTTGGCCGCCATGCTGGATAACCACATCTACCAGGGGAATGCCCTGCGCATCGATCCCAAGCGGATTACCTGGAAGCGTGTGGTGGATATGAATGACCGTCAATTGCGCTCCATTGTGGACGGCCTCGGCTCCCGGGTAAACGGTGTCGCCCGCGAGGATGGCTACGATATCACCGTTGCCAGTGAGATCATGGCGGTACTTTGCCTCTCCTCAGATATCGTTGACTTAAAGGGCCGCCTGAGCCGGATCATTGTGGGCTACACCTATGACAATGAGCCGGTTACGGCAGGAGAGTTGAAGGCCGCCGGCGCCATGGCGGCCCTGCTGAAGGATGCGCTGAAGCCCAATCTGGTACAGACACTGGAGGGAACCCCGGCGTTCATTCATGGCGGCCCCTTCGCCAATATCGCCCATGGCTGTAACTCTATGATTGCAACCAAGATGGCGTTGAAGCTCGGCGATTACACCGTGACAGAGGCGGGCTTTGGAGCCGACTTGGGCGCGGAAAAGTTTGTTGACATCAAATGCCGGATGGCGGGTCTTCAGCCCGATGCCGTTGTGGTGGTGGCGACTGTGCGCGCGTTGAAGCATCATGGCGGCGTGGCAAAAGCGCAATTGAATCAGGAAAATCTTGCGGCGCTGGAGCTGGGGCTTCCAAACCTGCTGCGTCATGTGGAAAATGTGACAAAGGTCTACGGTCTGCCCTGTGTGGTGGCAATAAACCGCTTCCCAATGGACAGCGAGGCAGAGCTGGACTTAATCCGCGCCAAGTGCAAGGAGCTGGGCGTCAATGTGGCCCTGAGCGAGGTGTGGGGCAAGGGCGGCGAAGGCGGCAGAGAGCTGGCGGAGGAGGTAGTCCGCCTGTGTGAAGAGCCAAGCAACTTTTCCTTTGTTTATGATTTGGATTGTTCCATTGAGGAGAAGCTGAACGCCATCGCGCAGAGAGTTTACCATGGAAGCAAGGCGGTGCTTACAGACGAGGCCAGAAAGCAGGCGGATCAGCTGACGGCGTTGGGTTTTGGCAATCTGCCCATTTGTATGGCGAAAACGCAGTACTCCTTCTCTGACGATCAGAGCCTGCTGGGCGCGCCGAACGGGTTTGAAGTGACTGTCCGCACCCTGAAGGTGTCCGCCGGGGCCGGGTTTATCGTAGCCCTTACCGGAAATGTAATGACAATGCCGGGGCTGCCCAAGGCGCCATCGGCGGAGAAGATTGACGTGGACGAACATGGCGTTATTTCAGGTCTGTTCTGATTCAGGGCAGTAAGTCTGGCGGAAATCCAGCCTTATGCGGGGTTTCTGCCGGAATAATATGGAGGAATGGATGGGTCGGGATGATGGGAGTTTTGTCACCAGCCGAGACCATGGAGCAGTGCGTCCGCTGGGGAATGGGGAAAGCGCAGAGGGCGGGCAGAACCCAGTTTCTGCTTGGTATTCTTGCTGGAGGGATCATCGCCTTGGGCTGCGCTGCCTCCAATACTGCCGTATACGGAATGGAGCACGCCTGGACGGCGCGCACCGTCAGCAGCCTGCTGTTTCCCTTTGGCTTGGCGATGGTGGTGTTGTTGGGGGGAGAACTGTTTACGGGCAACTGCCTCCTCTCCGTTGCTGTGGCAGACCGGCAGGTTTCGCTGTGCCAAATGGTAAAAAATTGGAGCTTGGTCTACTGCGGTAACCTGGCGGGAGCGGTTTTCGTGGCCGCGGGATGCGCTTTCTTTGGGCAGCTGGACTGGTCGCAGGGCGCCCTGGCCGTCTATACCCTCCAGGTAGGCGCCTCTAAATGTGCTATTTCCTTTGGAAAAGGCCTGGTGATGGGGGTTTTATGTAATATTTTAGTCTGTCTGGGTGTTGTGATGGCCATGACGGCCAAAGACAGCACGGGTAAAATATTGGGGACCTTTCTGCCGGTATGTTATTTTGTTTTGTGCGGTTTTGAGCACTGTGTGGCAAATATGTATTATATCGCCGCTGCGCTCTTTGCAAAACAGGTGCCCGCTTACGCCCAGTTTGCCGCCCAGAGCGGTCTGGATTTGTCTGCGTTAAACATAGCGGGACTGCTCTTCAATCTGGTCCCTGTGACCCTTGGAAACCTTGTGGGAGGCGTGGGGATCGGTCTGCTGCTGTGGTGTTGTCACGGAAAACGGTCTGTTGTCCCGGTATAACCACGCATGAAGGATCCTCTCTGTGGGCAGGATAATCACAGAAGGGAGTGAGCTCCATGGAAAAACGATACCGCCAACCCCAAGACGTTGTGGGTTGGAATCCAGAGCTTCTGGCCTATTGGGACGCTATGCCAGGCAAGGTTCAGCTTCGCCTTTTGGACAGCGATATGACGGTCTCCACCCTGGGAGAGCTAAAAATGCTGGAAGAACATTTTTCCCATCCAACCTCCTGAACACTGCGCAGAACCGTAAAAAACGCCCCACGGTAAAAGCCCCCAAACGTAGGATGATCAACTACGTTTGGGGGCTTTCCCATGGGGAAGAGAAAATATCGTCATATCCATGACCCGGAATTTGTTTGACAACAGCATGATAGCCTGTCAGGCCGGACCATAAATCAAGACAGGAAATCGTACCTGTCTGATTGAATCAGTGGTTACCTGGGCAGTACATTTTTTTCATTGCCGCATTTCCTGCGGGAGACGTACATAGAAATAGCAGGAGAGGTGATGCTTTCATGGATAAAAATGGGCGGAAGGAAGGACTTTTGGTGCGCACGGCGTCCGCCTTTGACCTTCCGGCGGATGTGCTGGCGGGGCTGCCGCGGATTGAGTTGGTGGGGGACCGGGAGCTGCGGATGGAAAACCACAAAGGGATCCTGGCGTATGGCACAGAGGAGATTCATATCAGCGGGGGCTCCTATATTGTAAAGGTCACAGGTCAAAAGCTGAAGCTGCGTGTCATGACCGGAATAGAATTATTGATTACCGGTGAAATCACCGGGATCCGTCTGGAGTAAAGGGGAGCAAGCATGAAACAAGTCTTCAATCTCCTGTGTGGAACGGTGGATCTGACCGTGACCGGAGCATACCCGGAGCGCCTGCTCAACCTGTGCGCTCAGGAAAATTTGGTGTTCTGGGGGCTCAATTGGCACGATGAACACACCATAAACCTGTGTGTCCGGCGCCGGGACTTGGCTGAATTTGAAACACTTTGCCGGAGAATTGGCTGTGAAAGGCAGGTCGTGGGGCGCAAGGGACTGCCGTTTTTTTTAGAGCGGTTTCGCCGCCGGTATGCCTTTTTGTTGGGGCTCGTCTGCTCTATCTCTGCCGTATGTATTCTGTCCGGCTTTGTTTTGACCATTGAGGTGTCCGGAAATACCGCTGTATCCGCAGCTGAAATCCTGTTTCAGCTGCGCACGCAGGGGGTGCGCCCCGGCGCGTACGGGCCTTCTCTGGACAGAAAGGAGATCAGTCAGGCAATTCTTTTGCAGATGGATGAGCTCTCCTGGATGACGCTGAATCTCTATGGAACCAGACTGGAGGTACTGGTGATGGAGGCGGTAAAGCCCCCTGAGCTGGAGACGGAGGACGGCGTTTATGATGTGGTCGCCACCGCCGATGGATTGATTACCAAGCTTGAGGCGCTCTCCGGTGAGGCCTTGGTGTCGGTGGGGGATATTGTGACCAAAGGGCAGGTGCTGATTCGGGGAAACGTGGAGCTGAACCCCCCCGCGTATAGTGACGCGCCGTCCCAGTGGCTGCAAGTGCGGGCCAATGGGGTGGTACAGGCGCGCACCTGGCGTACCATTTCAGCATCCATCCCGCTCTCGTCCCAGGTTAAGGAGTACACAGGAGAAGAAAAAACGGTCTGGGTGTTAGATTTTTTTGGAAGCCGGGTGGATTTTTTCGGAAATAATAGCACATTTCGGGCAAACTATGATAAAATCAATTCAATACGCCAATTGAGCCTGCCCGGCGAGGTCGTTCTGCCCGTTTATTTTGGTATGGAAACTTATCGCGGCTATGAGGTGGCCCATGTCTCCATCAACCAAGAGGCAGCCCAGTCTATGCTGGAGGAGCGGCTTTTGGTGTACCTGCGGCAGATGATCAGCGGAGATGGTGAAATTGTGGCCACAGAATTTTCTGCCCGGGTGCGAGATGGCTTGCTCACCGTTACGTTGACTGCCGAATGCCTGGAATCCATTGCAAAGCAGGTTTCCGCTACTCCATTGGCGGCGGAACCGGGGATCAACGCAGAAGAATAACGGAAACCATCTGTTTTCGATACAAAAGAAATGAGGATACCGCATATGACCGAACAGACAATCAGCCTGGAACGGCTGGAGGAGACCATCAATGTCTTTGGCTCCTTTGACGAGAATATTCGTATCATTGAGCAAGAGATGGGGGTCTGTGTGGTGAGCCGTGACAGTGCCCTGAAAGTGTCCGGGGAAGATGTGGAGATGGTCATCCACGGTGTGAAGGCGATTGAAGGACTCATGTCCCTGGCCTCCCGCGGAGAGTCTATCACAGAGCAAAATGTGCGCTATATTATCCAGTTGGTCCGGGCTGGGAAAGAGGATCAAATCGGGCAGCTGGCCGGGGACGTGCTTTGCGTCACGGCCAAGGGAAAGCCCATTAAAGCAAAAACCTTAGGGCAGAAAAAATATATTGAAGCGATCCAGCGCAATGTGGTCACATTGGGCATTGGTCCCGCCGGTACAGGTAAGACATATCTGGCGGTGGCCGCTGCGGTGGCCGCGTTCCGGGAGAAGAGCGTCAACCGCATTATCCTCACCCGCCCGGCTGTAGAGGCGGGGGAGCGGCTGGGGTTTCTCCCGGGGGACCTGCAGTCTAAGGTGGATCCCTATCTGCGCCCGCTCTATGACGCCCTGTTTGACCTGCTGGGCACGGAGACCTATCAAAAGTATCTGGAGCGCGGCAATATTGAGGTCGCCCCCCTGGCCTACATGCGCGGGCGGACCCTGGATGACGCCTTTATTATTTTAGATGAGGCGCAGAATACCTCCAAGGAGCAGATGAAAATGTTTTTGACCCGGCTGGGCTTTGGCTCCAAAATTGTCATCACGGGCGACATCACCCAAATCGATCTGCCGGCAGATAAGCCATCCGGGCTGCGCGAAGCCATACGGGTGCTCAAAGGGGTGGAGGATATCGCCATTATGCGCCTGACGGAGAGTGACGTGGTGCGCCATGTTTTGGTGCAGCGTATCATTAAGGCCTATGAGATGGATGAATCCCGCCATCAAAGGGGGAAGGGAGGCCGCTGATGGGGCATGAGATTTTGGTTTCCTATGAGGCGCCGCCAGAGGAGGAGTACCCTTTTTCCGCCTGGATTCTCGCCGCACTGCGTGAGCAGGGCGTGTGCGATAAGTGTGAAGTAAATGTGCTTGTCACAGATGACGCTGGAATCCACCGGATTAATTTGGAGATGCGGGATGTGGACAAGCCCACAGATGTGCTCAGCTTTCCCATGTTTGAGCTGCAGCCCGGCCAGCCGCTTTCTGCCGATTGGGCGGACCCGGACACCGGGCTGATCCCGTTGGGCGACATGGTATTGTCCCTGGAGCGGGCTGCGGCCCAGGGGGCTGAGTATGGCCACTCCACCAAACGGGAGCTGGCATACTTAACCGTCCATTCCGTTTTGCATTTGCTTGGTTATGACCATTTGGATGAGGGAGAAGAAAAACACACGATGCGTGCCAGGGAAAAGGCAATTATGCGGTCCCTTGGCTGTGAGGAGTAGAGGAAATGAGTATCAAAAAATCCGGGATTATCACCATCTGCGGCCGGGCGAATGTGGGCAAGTCCACATTGACCAACGCCCTTGTGGGAGAAAAGATTGCCATTGTGACCAATAAACCCCAGACCACCCGCAACCGCATCTGCGGAGTACTAAACCGGGGAGAGAGCCAATTTGTCTTTATGGATACGCCCGGGCTGCACAAGGCGCGCACCCGGCTTGGGGACTACATGGTCAACGTGGTCAAGGAGTCGGTGGCCGATGTGGATGCCGTCATGCTCCTGGTGGAACCAATTGCACACATTGGAGAACCGGAGAAGCAGCTCATTGACCGTATTCGCCTCTTGGGATGCCCATCGGTGTTGGTCATCAACAAAATGGACACCTTGCCTCAAAAAGAGCAGCTGTTGGAAGTGATAGAGGTGTATAGCAAGGAATATAACTTTACAGAAATTGTCCCTATCTCTGCCAAAAACAGAGATGGAGTGGAAGCGCTTTTGACGCTCTTGGAGACGTTTTTGCCGGAGGGGCCGCAGCTCTTTCCGGAACATATGCTGACAGATCAGCCCGAGCGGCAGATGATGGCAGAAATTGTCAGGGAGAAGCTTCTGCTCTCTCTGGATAAGGAGATTCCCCATGGAACAGCGGTGGAGATCACAAAGTTTTCCGAGCGGGATGACGAAGTGATTGAGGTGGACGCCACCATTTACTGCGAAAAAAATAGCCATAAGGGGATCATCATCGGAAAACAAGGGGCCATGCTGAAAAAAATATCCACCCTCGCCCGTCAGGATATGGAGCGCTTTATGGGGACAAAGGTCTATCTTCAAACCTGGGTGAAGGTAAAGGAGAACTGGCGGGATAACGCGAATCTGATCCGTAATTTTGGGTACCGGGACCAGTAAGCCAGCCATTTGGTTTTGTTTCTATTGTTCACAATTTAGCGTGACCGCGCCGAGACATCAGTCTGTAAAGAGTCCTTCGAGGATTTATAAAAAAGCAACCCTCACCGCAAAAAGCTGCGTGAGGGTTGCTTTTTTATATCCTTTGCGCTGCGAGAGCCTGTTTCCGCGCGCCACACGCTTTGCTTAGATCAGCTTCACACGTACCTTCCCGCTGTCACAGTATAAGCTTAAGGTTGCGCCGGCTTTGGCCTCCCCCCGCAGCAGCAGGTCCGCTGCGGGGTTCTCAACCCAGGCCGCGATGGCGCGGCGCAGGGGGCGGGCGCCGTAATTCCGGTCCATCCCCTCCTGGGCCAAGAGGTGCACCGCCTCTGGCTCCACCTGTAATCCCACACCCAGACGGGAGAGGCGCCCCTCCGTCTCAGAGAGCAGTTGGCGCACAATGCTGCACAGAGTGTCCTCGGCCAGGGGGTGGAAGACCATCACCTGGTCCAGACGGTTTAAAAACTCCGGTGGGAACGTATTCTTCGCATCGGAGAGCACCTCCTGCTCCAGAATTTTTTTGTCGCTTGCGGAACTGGGGGAAAAGCCCAGTCTCTGCCCTTGGGCAAACCGGCGGGAGCCCAGATTAGACGTCATAACCAGCACGGTATTGCGGAAATCACTCCGCCGTCCCTGGCTGTCGGTAAGAACGCCCTCTTCCATCACCTGCAACAGCAGGGACCAAATGTCCCGGTGGGCCTTTTCCAATTCATCCAGGAGTACCACGGACCAGGGGTTGCGGCGTACCAGCTCGGTGAGCTGTCCGCCATCCTCGTGCCCCACATAGCCGGGAGGTGCGCCAATCAGGCGGGAGACGGAGTGGGCCTCCATATATTCCGACATATCAAAGCGAATCAGCGCGTCTTCACTGCCAAATAAGGTCTTGGCCAGGGTGCGGCAGAGCTGTGTTTTTCCCACTCCGCTTGGACCCAGCAGAAGAAAGGAGCCCACCGGACGGTTTGGATCCTTTAGCCCAAGCCGTCCGCGCCGGATGGCTTGGGAGACCTGGGCAATGGCCTGCTCCTGCCCCAGCAGGGATTGACACAGCGTCTTGTCCAGATTTAACAGCGACTGTTTGTCCTGTTCATCCGGGTCGAGTATGGGCACTCCGGTCCACAGAGAGAGTGTTTTCTTGATGTGTTTGGGCTGCAGAGTAAGCTGCTGCTGGCTGGAGAGCCAAAGGGTGCGCTGCTCCTCCAGCTGCTGCAAAAAGTTTCCCTCCGCATCGCGGAGCATGGCGGCCTTTTCAAAGTCATTGCATTGAATGGCCTGCGAGAGCCGGTGGGAGGTCTCGTCTGCCCGCTCGCTCAACTGTTGCAGCTCAGGTGGCAGCGCATGTCCGGACAGGCGGGTCTGTGCGGCGGCTTCATCCATTAGATCAATGGCCTTATCCGGCCAAAACCGCTGCGGAAGATAACGGTGGGAGAGGTCTACCGCCGACTCCAGCGCCTCATCGGAGATGGAGAGATTGTGGTGGACCTCATACCGACCCCGCAGGCCGTGCAGAATGGCCAGTGTCTCCTCCCGGGATGGCTCCCGTACAGTTATAGGCTGAAAACGGCGCTCCAGGGCGGCGTCCTTTTCGATATATTTTCGGTATTCGTCAATGGTGGTGGCCCCCACCACCTGTAGCTCGCCCCGGGAGAGGGCGGGCTTGAGAATGTTGGCGGCGTCAATGGCGCCCTCCGCGCTGCCTGTGCCCACAATGGTGTGCAGCTCGTCAATAAAGAGAATGATATTTCCAGCCCTGCGTACCTCATTTAAAATGTGGCGGAGCTTATCTTCAAATTCGCCCCGGTATTTGGTTCCGGCGACCATGGCGGATAAATCCAGGGAGCACACCCGTTTTCCCAGCAGATGGGCCGGGGCGGTGCCGTCAGAGATAGCGATTGCCAGCCCCTCTAATATCGCGGTCTTTCCAACACCGGGATCGCCAATCAGAGCGGGGTTGTTTTTGGTGCGGCGGGATAGGATTTGAATCACCCGCTGAAGCTCCTCCTCCCGGCCAATCATGGGGTCTAACCTTCCTTCCGAGGCCAGGTAAGTCAAATCCCGGGAGCACTGGTCAAGCTGCCGTGTATCGGCGATGGAGCGATCCGGCGGCCCTGGGCGAACAGGGCGGGTGGGGAGCGAGCCGCCTCCCAAGAAGGCGTTGACTGTTTGGTACAGGCGCAGCGGATCCACCCCCTGCTCAATCAAAATACGAAATGCGGAACATTCTCTGTTGCTCAAAAGGCCAAGCAAGAGGTGTTCTGTCCCAACGGACTTCTGGCCCAGCTTCTGACACTGCGCGGCGGCCTGCTGAATCACTTGCCTGCATTGCGGCGTCAGACCCTGATGAAGGGCCTTGGCGGGGATTCCGGTTCCCACCAATTGTGTAATACTCTCGCGCAGGCGTATACTGTCAACCCCGCAGCTCTGCAAGAGGCGTGATGCCTGGCTGTATTCCTGACCGGCCAGTGCCAAGAGCAAATGCTCACTGCCAATGTAGCTGTGGCCCAACCGGGCCGCATTGGACTGGGCAAGGCGTATGGCCTCCAGCGCGGAGGATGTGAATCGGCTTTCCGACATGAATAACCACCTCAAATTAGAAGATCATACTGGACGTACCTCTTTACTATCCCCACTTTTTCATAAAATTAGCATTGCTTTTTGACAAATATATGTTAGAATAAAGATACATTTAATTGGAGGTGTGTTTTCAATGGCATATACCATTACAGATGCTTGTATTAGCTGTGGCGCTTGCTCTGATTCCTGTCCTGTGGGTGCGATTTCCGAGGGGGACACTCAGTACGTAATTGACGCCGGAGCTTGTTTGGATTGTGGTGCCTGTGTCGGCACTTGTCCTATGAGTGCAATTGTAGAAGGCTAATGATCAAAAAAACAGCGCCGCGTGCCTGCGGCGCTGTTTTTTTTTGCGTAAAAAAGAGCGAAAACGGTTAAGAACCTGTATTTCAAGATGGGAATGCCGAAGCAGCGAGTAGCTTTTTTTCCAGACAAGGCAGATTTTTGCAGGGATCATTGGTTTATTTCAAGAAAATTTAACGCGGTATGGCAGAAAAAGCGCCGTTGATACGGTGTTTTTAGCTGGGAATACAGGTTCTAGAAGCCAAGACCGCCTAAGCCCCCCAGACCGCCGGTAATTTGCTGCATGGTATTGGCGGCGTCCGTTTCTGCGCTGCGCAGCGCCTCATTGACAGCTGCCACAATCATATCCTGTAGCATCTCCACATCATCGGGGTCCACCGCATCGGGCTCGATCTCAATGGCCTGCACAATTCGCTTGCCTGAAACTGTGGCGGTGACTACGCCGCCCCCGGCGGTGGCGGTATAGGTTTTCTCCTCCAAATCCTGCTGCAGACGCAGCATATCCTGCTGCATTTTTTGAGCCTGCTTGATCATATTCATATTCATACCGCCGCCCATCCCGCCGCGGCTTCCAAATCCTTTTGCCATGAAAAACAGCTCCTTTTCTTACTCCGGATTATTGAATGATAATATTGTCAAATTGTGCGCCAAAGGCCACGAGCTCATCCAAGGCGTCTTCCTCCATAGAGGGGGCTGGCGCTGTCTGTGCTGCCGCCTGGGGAGCTGCCAAATCTGCTGCGGATGTTTGGCAGCTTGCGGCTTCCGGGATCCCGATTTGAAAGACGATACGGGCCGGGCCGCCAAACTGCGCCTCCGCCGTCTTAATCATAGGGGCGGTGACCACAGGCTTATCCAGCATGGATTTTGTAAATGCGCTGTCAACCCATAGGGTGAGCATGCCCGGCTGCCATGTGCCCAGTGCTTTTTTTGAATTGCTGAGATAGGGGCGCACAGAGGGCGGAATATGTGTCTTTATTCCCTCAAGAAAAGCTGGCCAGAAATCCCCCGCAGCCTGCAAATCTGAGCTGAAATCCGGGGGAGAGGCGCCGCCGCGGGAGGCCTTTGCGGGAGGCCTTGCTTCCGCAACCCCGGCCAATTCTTTCGGGAGGGGGGAAGGATCCTCGCCGATATCCCAAGGTGGGAGCCCGGTGGACTGTTCTTTTTTTGTATGGACCGTTTGAACAGGGGCGGAAGCCGGGCTGGAAGTGGGGGGAGCTGGGATACTCCCCGATGCCGGCTGCTGCTCCAGACGGGCAAGGCGGGCAGCGAGGGAGGGGAGTGAGTCGTCCAGCCGCTCATCACACAGCCGAATCAGACACAGTTCACAGTCGGTGCGCCGGTTTATGCTGCGTGACAGAACCATAGATGCCTGCTGTAACTGAGTCAAAATATAGTGCAGGCGCTGGGCGGGCAAGCCCTCTCCCAAGCGGCGCATGGTGGCTTCGTCATATCCTCCTGCGAGCAGGGTGGCAGCGCCCTGTGGTGCGGTCTTCCTCAAAAGCAAGTCCCGGGTGAGGGCGGATAGTTCCCCGAAAAGAGAAGCGAGATCCTTTCCGTTGGCATAGAGCCTGCCAAGGCACTCCAATGCCGAGGCGGTGTCCCGCTGTGCGATGTAGTCCATCAATGCGGCGGTCTCCACGGAGCCCGCCAGGCCCAGAGTGTCCAAAACCAGCGCCTGATCCAGTACATTTCCTGCGCCGGAGCATTGGTCCAATAGCGACAGCGCGTCCCGCAGCCCGCCATCGGCCAGCCTGGCCAACAGGTTGGCGGCGTCCTCTGAAAGGGTGAGGCACTCTTCGCTGGCAATGCGGTTCAAATGCTGTGCAATCTGGGCGGGCAGGATGCGCTTAAAGGCAAACTGCTGGCACCGGGAGCGGATGGTGGCCGGAACCTTATTTAACTCTGTGGTGGCCAAAATGAACATCAGATGCGCCGGCGGCTCCTCCAGGATTTTCAACAGCGCGTTAAACGCGGGCGTGGAGAGCATGTGAACCTCGTCCACAATATAGACTCTCTTCCGCACCGCAGCGGGAGTATAGACGGCCTCATCCCGCAGTGCGCGCACCTGGTCCACGCCGTTGTTGGAGGCGGCGTCCAGCTCCAGCACATCCAAAATGGATCCATTTTCAATGCCAAGGCAGGCAGGGCATTGGTTGCAGGGGTTGCCATGGAGGGGGGCCTCACAGTTTACAGCCCGCGCCAATATTTTTGCGCAGGATGTTTTTCCCGTGCCCCGCGTGCCAGTGAACAGATAGGCGTGGGAGAGCCTGTCAAGCGCCACCTGCTGCTTCAGCGTCTCGGTGATATGGGTCTGCCCCACCACATCGTCAAAGGTGCGGGGGCGCCATTTGCGATAGAATGCCTGATACACCAAATCACCTCTCCTATCGTTTTCCAATAAAAACCAATCAAAAATTGAATGATAATCTTTGATTGGAGATGCAGCGCAAACACGCCGCGCCGCTACGCGCCACATCCCGTACAGTAGTTTGATGTGAGATTGGCATGAACGTAAAGAAAGCCTGGAGACACAGCAAGACCGCACACCGGCCTTTGAAGCGTATGATATGCCCGTTACCCATGCAGCCGGCTCAGAAACAGTACCCCCGCGGCACACGCGGCATACCGCTTAGTGCTGCTCGGTTCCCCGCCTGACACAGTTCACGGGGCCGCGTTGCGCGGGACCAATTCATCATTGCTGCTTACATGGGTCAGACAACACATCACACGTCCGGGGGCCGGAGTTCATCCCTGCTACAGCGGGTTGCAGGTACAGGGCACCGCTAACTCCCCGACTAGTGCGGCCTTGCTGTGCACCCAGAGCATCACAAAGCTAAAAAGTATTGTACTACATTTGGATGAGATTATCAATAAAATTTTTATCGGGATGAGGAAGAGATTTGTTGGCGCATATGCCACTTCCGGATGGCTGATGCAGCGGCAAAAAGCAGCCTGACACAGTTTCATCCGTGTCAGGCTGCTTTTTGCCGCTGCATCTTCTTCCATGGAAGAAGATGCAATGAAAAGATATCAGAATGCGATCAAGGCGATGATTCCGGCAAGAAGGATGGTTAAAATGACCCGCTCCACCCAAATCAGCAGCAGCTGGGGAATTTTGATGGGAATTTTTGTGGACAAAATGCAGGGCACCACGGCGGAGAAGAAGATGATTTCTGACACGGAAACCACAGCCACCACATAGCGGGTCTGTATTGCGGAGTCTACAACAAAAGCCGCGGGGAGAAACATTTCGGCAATGCTGGTGGCCATGGCCTGGGCCGCGATCAGGGCGTCCGGAAGCTGCATCAGCAGCGTAAATGGGTAGAAAATCAGGCCAATGACATCAAAAATTGGAGTATATAAGGCGACCAACATGCCCAACAAGCCGATGGACATGATGGTGGGGAGAATGGTGCAAATCATGCGCAAGCCGTCCTTTGCGCTGTGCCAAACATTGTTCGGGATGGAACCGGAGCGATCTGAGGTCTCCAAAGCGGAATCCAGCGCGACTTTAAGCCGGTTCTTCTTGATCACTTCTTCCGGCGCGGGGGTCGCGCCCTCATAATAATCATCGGGAATCCTGGAGAGCGGAATGAGACGGGCCGTGACAGCAGTGACGATAAAGGTGACCACAAGGCAGGTCCAGAAATAGAAATTCCAACGATCCATCAAACCTAAAGTCTTTGCCACTGTTACCATAAAGGTGGCGGAGACGGTGGAGAAGCCGGTGGCGATAATGGCCGCCTCTTTTTTCGTATACTTGCCATCCTGATAGACCTTATCGGTAATGAGAAGCCCCAGGGAATAGCTGCCCACAAAGGAGGCCACCGCATCAACCGCGGAGCGCCCGGGTGTTTTCCAAATTTTGCGCATAAAGGGTTGCATAAATACTCCAATGAATTCCATGAGACCGTAATCGGTCAGGAAGGAGAGAAACAGGCCGCCCAAAGGAATGAGAAAGACCAAGGAAGAACACAGGGTGTTAAATAAAAAGGGAAATAGATTTGGATTTTCATGCAAAAATGCCGGGCCAAGCTCCCAGATGTACATCACGGCGCAGATAGCGCCTAAGATTTTAAATATGCTGAAGAAAAGGTCCAGTTTGGTTTTATTCCAGGTCTTTTTGTAAAAGGGCAGGATTGCGCCCGCGACAATCACGACAAGGACCACATATTTCTGATAAACTCCCAGCAGACTGCGGATGATAGTGGTGATGTGGTCAAGAGGAATGGAACTCTTCCCGTTATATGGGATGGTAACAAAGAACATAAAAATGCCGATTAAGCTGCAAAGGATAAATTTTGTCATTGCTTTGTTTCGATGAAATGTTTTTTGCTCTCCAGTTGCCATAATGGGGGCCTCCTTCAAAAAAATTCTACCATTTCTAGAACTTGTATTTTTGTATTATAACAAAAAAACGTCTAATTTTAGTCTAATGCTGGGTTCGAATAAAAATAAGGAGGCAAAAAAACCCGGCAGAAGCCTGCCGGGCAACAAGATATGACTATTCACGGGCAGAATTGAGCGTTGCTTGGCAACACTTTTCCACATCACAGACAGAAAAATAGGCATCTTCCAGAGGAATCCATTCCGACAGGAAACGTTTGTATAACGCTGGGCCGCCCCGCGACTGGAGATGCTCCGCCCGCACCGGCCAGGGCGCGGAACAAAAAATGCGCAGATCATAGTACGCTCGAAGGGCTGGATGCAGGCTATAGGTTCCCTCGATCACGGTGATGGGGCCAGGGGAACAGGCTTGCGGCATCTCCAATGCGCCCAGGCGGCAGTTCCACCGCTGATATTCATAGGCTCTGTTTTGGGTGAGGGGAAGGAGTACCTGCGTCAAAAACCGCTCATAATCAATATTACCGCCGGGCTGGGACAGGCGCAGAGGTGTTTTGCGCCAGGGAGGGAGGAAAAAATCGTCCATGTGGTGCAGCGTGCAGTGGTACAGTTCCTGAAGGAGTTTGCCCAAATGGGTCTTTCCGCTGCCGCAGGGTCCGTCAATGGCAACGAGAAGCGGCCCGGCCCGGTCTGCTGACATGTGGTCAATCAAGAGGATGATGGGTAATACGTCCACATAGCTCTGACAGACCACCCGGTAGGCCGGGTGGTAGGCCTGCCGAAACGCCGCACTGTGCCCAATGGCCGGCATGCCCTTGGCGCGGTATTCTGTCAGAAAGGCTGCTGATCCGGCGCCTTCAAAGTGTGGCAAAGACTCCAGGACGGCCAAGTCCCTCAGCAGTGCGTCAGAGTCGCCTGCGAATCCGGACGCTGTGGCGATGAAGAGCCGGTTTATCATCTCAGGTGGAAGATCCATCGCGCTGCAGCGCGCCAAATTCAGACGGCAAAGCCCCCTGCCCAGCATAGTGGTAAGGGGCAGAGAGGGATCAGGGACGAAATCCTGATATTCCTTTCCCAAACGGCTCAGAGATGCTTGCGTGTCCTCAATCAGGTGCCCCGGTCCCATATTACTCTGGTGGAGAAATTTTACCGCGTCTTGCAGCTCCAAGCGGGGAAATTCTGAGATATGCTGTACCAGCGCCTGTTTCATGTGGGGTCGGCTGCCAGGATTCGGGACCGCCGCAGCGCCAAAACCACAGCTGGGACTAAAATGAGCTGCAGGATAATGCCAGGAATTGCCTTGGTGAAGGCCCCTGCAAAGAAGGCGCTGATTGGGAAGGTAGAGTCATTCAAAAAGGTCAGGGACAGGCGGACCAGTCCCCAGACAATCCGGCCGGCAATCATTGCCACAATCAGAGAGAGGTAAACCCCCTTGAGAGAATGGATTGCTTTTTTGGAGAGAATCCCGCAGACAAAGCCATAGGTTGCAAGCTCAAAGGCCATGGCAATGGCGGTGGGAAACAGGGATGGCATGCCCACCAGCGCGGCGCGCAGCAAGGGGGAGAGAAAGCCCACCAGCAGCCCATATGGTCCACCGCAGAGAAAGCCGCACAGGAGCACGGGAAGGTGCATGGGCAGCAGCATACTGCCCACATAAGGGATGTTGCCGGTGAGGAAGGGGAGAACGTAGGCCAGCGCCAAACAGGCGGCGGAGAGAACAAGCTTTTGTGTACTGATTTTCTGCATGGGAACACGCTCCTTCATAAAAAATACCGCGCAGGCCGTCCCGCTTTTCTAAGCGGGACGATACCCTCACGGTATCATTACATCTGCGTTTCCCCGCCGCAGGCGGGGAAACGATAGTGGACATACTCGGATTAAAATGCAGATATCAGCTTCAACTGATGTTGAAAAAAGTATAGCATAGATGACATCTCCAGTCAAGTATGACATGGGGATCACAGAGAGAGGGACGCCCCTAAGCGGTGAAGGGCGCCCCGTTCCTTTCTGGCTCTAAAATCAATAAATTCCTTTGCCGTTGTTCCATTTCCATTCACGGATCTCCGGCATATCCTGGCCATATTCGGTGATAAACTGGCGGTGGGCCACCAGTTTATCCTTCATTTCCTGGATCAGGTAAGAGGCTGAATTTCCCATATGGGACAGGCGCATGACGGTGTCGATGACCAGATGGAACCGGTCAATGTCATTTTGAACCCGCATGTCGAAGGGGGTGGTGATGGTGCCCTCTTCCTTGTAGCCGCGCACATGGAGATGTTTATTGTGACGGCGGTAGGTCAGCTCATGCACCAGCGTGGGATAGCCATGGAAGGCAAAGATGATGGGCTTATCCCTGGTGAAGAGCGCATCATAGTCCTCGTTGGTCAGGCCGTGGGGGTGTTCCGTGTGGGGCTGGAGCTTCATCAGGTCCACCACGTTTACCACCCGGATTTTGAGCTCCGGAAAGTAGTGGCGCAGAATGGTGACAGCGGCCAGCACCTCCATAGTGGGCGTATCCCCGCAGCAGGCCATAACCACGTCCGGCTCCTGGCCGAGGTCATTGGAGGCCCACTGCCAGATGCCGATGCCCTGGGTGCAGTGCTTGACCGCCTGATCCATGGTCAGCCACTGGGGACGGGGGTGTTTGGAGGCGATGATCACATTAACATAGTTCCGGCTGCGGATACAGTGGTCAAAACAGCTTAGCAGGCAGTTTGCATCGGGGGGAAGGTATAAACGTACCACATCCGCTTTCTTGTTGGCAATGTGGTCCAAAAAGCCGGGATCCTGGTGGGTAAATCCGTTGTGATCCTGCTGCCAGACGTTGGAGGTGAGAACATAGTTCAAAGAGGCAATTTTTTGCCGCCAGGGGAGCTGATTGCACACCTTCAGCCATTTGGCGTGCTGGGCGGCCATGGAGTCCACGATGCGGATAAAGGCCTCATAGCTGTTGAAAAACCCGTGCCGCCCGGTGAGGAGATAGCCCTCCAGCCAGCCCTGGCACATATGCTCCGACAGCATAGAATCCATAATTCTGCCGTCTGGATCAAGATGGCCAAACACTTTTTGATCCACCTCTTCCGTGGTATCCAGCCAGCGGCGGCCGGTGACCTCAAACACGGGCGTCAGGCGGTTGGACGCAGTTTCATCCGGGCCAAAGATGCGAAAATTGCGGGATTTCATGTTTCGCTTCATCACATCGCGGACGTACTCACCCATAACGGACATATCCTGCGCTTCGACCGCGCCGGGCTCATGGACGTCCACCGCATAATCCCGGAAATCCGGGATACGCAGATCACGCAGCAGCAGTCCGCCGTTGGCGTGGGGATTGGCGCCCATGCGGCGGTTGCCCTTGGGCGCCAACTCCCGCAGGGCGGGAAGGAGCGCCCCGTTTTCATCAAAGAGTTCTTCCGGGTGGTAGCTGCGCAGCCAATGTTCTAGCTCCTCCAGCCGGCCGGGCTGGCCGTCATGAATGGAAATGGGAACCTGGTGGGCGCGCCAGCTGCCCTCTAAGGGCATGCCGTCCACCTCTTTGGGGCCGGTCCAGCCCTTGGGGGTGCGCAGGACAATCATGGGCCAGCGGGGACGTGTTGTGTCGCCGGATGTCCGTGCATATTCCTGGATTCTCTGAATTTCACGTACCGCCCAGTCCAGTGCGGCGGCCATCTTCTGATGCATGGCCATAGGCTCGCTGCCCTCTACGAAACGCGGTTCCCAGCCGCACCCCTTGAAGAACATCTCCGCCTCTTCCCGGGACATACGGGCAAAGACGGTGGGATTGGCGATTTTAAAGCCGTTGAGGTGCATCATTGGAAGGACGGCGCCGTCCGTCTCCGGATTTAAAAACTTGTTGGAGTGCCAGGCTGTGGCCAGGGGGCCGGTCTCCGCCTCGCCATCGCCCACAACACATGCGGCAATTAAATCGGGGTTATCCATCACCGCGCCGAACGCATGAGACAGGGAGTAGCCCAGCTCTCCGCCTTCATTGATGGATCCCGGGGTTTCCGGCGCTACATGGCTGGAGATGCCGCCGGGAAAAGAGAACTGCTTAAACAGCCGCTTCATCCCTTCTGTGTCCTGGCTGATGTTGGGGTAAACCTCGCCATAGGAGCCATCCAGATAATCCTGCGCCACCATGGCGTTCCCGCCGTGGCCGGGTCCGGAAATATAGATCATATTGAGATCGTATTTTGCAATGGCCCGGTTGAGGTGCGTATAAATAAAGTTTTGTCCCGGGCAAGTGCCCCAATGCCCTACAATGGTGCGCTTAATATGTTCCATGTTAAGAGGATCCCGCAGCAGCGGGTTATCTAACAGGTAGAGTTGGCAGGCGGCCAGGTAGTTGGAAGCGCGCCAGTATGCGTCAATCATTTCAAGCTGATGCTTTGTCAGGGGGTCTTTTTTTGACATGCGGGCGGGTGCTTTGGTTAAAGCTTTTGAAGATGGAGTGTATGCGTTGGCCATGGGAAATATCCTCCTAAAATCAATTTACAAACGATTAATCTTGAATATTATTGCTTGGATAGGATTAGTATATCCTGAATGAGAAAAAAGTCAACCTTTAAAAAAGAGTAAATGACAAGACATCCCGGATGATATTTTATATTTTGAGAATAATTTTTGTGAAAAATGGGAATAAGGAAAGCGCTAAATGAAAAATGTGCCTGCCCCTAATTCACGGGGGCAGGCACATTACGCACAGAAAACGGTCAAAATAAGAACCTGTATTCACAGATGGAAATGCCAAAGGAGCGAGCGATTTTTGCCAGACAAGGCAAATTTTAGCAGGAATCATTGGTTTGTTTCAAGAAAATTTAACGCGGTATGGAAGAAAAATCGCCGTTGATACGGTGTTTTTAGTTGTGAATATAGGTTCTAAGTCAGTTTACCTCTTTCGCCCGGTTGATGGCGGAGATGATGCCGCGCAGAGGGGCGAGGTTGATATTGTGAGAGATTCCAACCCCATAGAACTTTCGCCCCTGTTGATCCTGCAGGAGGATATAGGCGACCCCCTGGGAATCAGAGCCGTTGGTGATGGCGTGAGATTTGTAGTCAAGAAATGTGAATTGGGCCATTTTTTGTCCGCGAATGGCGTTGTAGAACGCGTCAATGGGGCCGTTGCCCTCTCCTGATACCTCAAAAATAGTGTCCTTATGGGCCAAGGTTCCCTGAAACGCCACATGGGAGTGGCCTCCCGCGTCAATCGTCTCCTGAAAGGAGTGCTTTAGCATCCGGTAGGGATAGGCGCGGTTCAGATATTCCTCTTGAAACAGGTCGTAAATGCGGTCCGGAGAGATCTCCTTGCCCACGGAATCCGTCTCACGCTGCACCAGAGCGCCAAACTCCGGGTGGATATCCTTGGGGAGGTCAAAGCCAAAGTTGTGCTCCATGATATAGGCAGACCCTCCCTTGCCCGACTGGGAGTTGATGCGGATGATGGGCTCATACTCCCGGCCCACATCGGCGGGATCGATGGGGAGGTACGGGATCTCCCAATATTCGCCGCCCGATTCTTTACTATACTGCACACCCTTGTTAATGGCGTCCTGGTGAGAGCCGGAAAAGGCGGTGAACACCAGCGTTCCGACATAGGGCTGCCGGTCGCCCACAGGCATCTTTGTGGTGCGTTCGTACATTTCTTTGATCTTGTTGATATTGGAGAAGCTGAGGCGGGGGTCTACCCCCTGAGTGTACATATTCAAGGCCAAGGTGACCATATCCACGTTTCCGGTGCGCTCGCCGTTTCCGAACAGGGTGGCCTCCACCCGCTCCGCTCCGGCCAGCAATCCCAGTTCGGCGGTGGCCACACCACAGCCCCGGTCATTGTGCGGGTGGAGCGAGATGATCGCGCAGTCGCGGCCAGGGAGCTTGCGGATAAAGTATTCCAGCATATCTGCAAACTGGTTGGGCATGCAGTTTTCCACCGTGGTTGGGAGGTTTAGAATCACCTTGCGTTCCGGCGTGGCGTGGAGATGCTCCAGAACCGCCTGACAGATCTCAACGGCGTAATCCATTTCGGTTCCCATAAAGGACTCGGGAGAATACTCAAACCGGAGATTCATTCCGCCCTGGATCACAGGCTGGGACATCTCGTAGATCAGATCGGCGGCGGCCGTTGCTATTTTTTTGATGCCCTTCTGATCCATATGGAATACGACCTTGCGCTGCAGAGTGGAGGTGGAGTTGTAAAAGTGCAATATCACGTTCTTTGCGCCTTGAATGGCCTCGAAGGTTTTTTTGATCAGATGATCTCTGGCCTGAACCAGCACCTGAATGGTAACGTCATCTGGGATATGGCCGCCCTCGATCAGCTCCCGGCAAATTTCATACTCTGTTTCCGAGGCGGAGGGGAATCCAATTTCAATTTCCTTGACGCCGATATCGACCAGTGCGTGAAAATATTCCAGCTTTTCCTGAAGATCCATGGGGTCTACCAGCGCCTGGTTGCCATCACGCAAGTCCACGGAGCACCAGATGGGGGCCTTGGTAATGGTATTGTCGGGCCAGGTGCGGTTTTCGATGGGCTGGGGGGTAAACGGAATATACTTTTGGAAGCTGGGTTTCATGGTTGAATCCTCCTTGATTTTGCCTTCCTGTTGGGGAAGGGGATTGATCTCGGGGACTCATAATAAGAACGCCCCCGACTTTTTCAAGTCAGGGGCGTAAAAAAACATTTTACGCGGTACCACCCTGGTTCAGCCGCCAGTTTCCCAAAGCGGCCCTCATAGCCTCCAACAAGGCCTTGGCCGGTAACGCGGCCAGACGGTTCACCCTACTTCATCCGCTTCAGGTGAACAGCTCAGGGACCAGTTATGCACAGGGGATCCGCACGCCGGTTCACACCAACCACCAGCTCTCTGAGAGGGATGAACCCTGTCTTTTTTCCCGTCATCACTTTTATTGTGTTCATTTTAACGGCGGCGTCCGGCTTTGTCAAGAGGAATTTTTTCTTTCTGGCGTAAGAGACTGCAGAGGAATAATAAATCTGTGCTATCCACGCATATACTTGTACGAAAGGCAGAGAGGAGGACGGCATATGCAGCGGCAAATTGCGATGGAAGGCGGCGGAACCCTCACCGTATCGGATGAGGGAATTCGGGTGCGGCTGACCGTGTCGCGCCACGATGACCACAGCGGCCTTTACAAAGTATGGCTGCGGGGTATGCAGGGGAAGATGCTTTTGGGGACGCTTGTACCGGAACGCGGCATGTTGGCTCTGGCCCGTACCATGCCGAAAGCCGCGCTGGAGCGGGAGGGCTGCTGGCCGCTTACCGGCGGAGAGGCGGTGATGGCCTACTCCTTTCAGAATATGGATCCATTCAGCGAGCCGGGGTGGGAGCAGATGGAGCATCCGGACAGATTATTTCACGACCCTGTGCTGGAACAGGCGGCCCGCGGGCTGAGTCATGTTTTAGTGCGGCAGGAGGAGGATTGTTTTTCTTTGGCTGTGCCATTTTCCACAGATCAGGAATTTCCGCTGATCCCGCTTTTTTGTTTGGCCAGGGTGATACAGATTGGGCGCCGCAGTTGTATCATGTGGAAATTTGAGAAAAATGGAATACCACGGTATAAACGTGAAAACCAGGGAGACACTAGCAATGGAAACCCCACCAAAAGACCATAAGGAGGAATTATTATGCCTAACCTGACCACAAAAGAACTGCAAGCGCTCAATGACCAGTTGGACTTTGAGCGGGTCCTTCACTGCAAGTATATGGCCGCTGTGCAGGATGGTACCGACCAGGCCTTAAAGACTCAGTTCCAGGGACTGGCGGACCAGCACAAGCAAAACTACAACTGCTTGCTCAACTATTTGCACTAAAGAGGGAGGAACGATACCAATGAACGATCAGGAAAGATTGACAGATTTTTTGAGCAGTGAAAAGAAAATGGGCTCCAACTATGACACCTACTCCTCAGAATGTGTGAGCATTCCTCTGAGGGATGAATTTTTAAAGCTGTTTAACCAGAGCCACCACAATCAGAGTAATCTCTTCCAGGCCGCTGCGACCCGCGGCTGGTACACCACAGAACAGGCCACCCCGGATAAAATTAATCAGGCGTACACGAAATTTTCCAACCAAAAGCCTCAATAAGAGGGCTGCCCTCTGTGTTCTGTCTCAGACAGAATGCAGAGGGTTGTCTCATTTTGCGCTCTGTTATGGAACCACAGATTAGATGCTGTTTGCCCCGCCGGCGGCAGGGCAAACGCCCATACATCAAGACTGGAAATTGTGCCTGTCTGATGGAATCAGTGGTTACTCACGGACATTCTCTTGCAATCGGGGAGAAAACTCATTATAATAATAGATAAGATATAATAGAAAATGAGGCAGAGGAAGAATGTATCAAGTTGATATTATGACATTGTTTCCCGATGTGGTTGGGGATATGCTCTGCGAGTCTGTCCTGGGCAGGGGGCAGGAGCGCGGCTACATCCGGATTGAATGCCATCAGATTCGGGATTATACATTAAATAAGCAAAAACAGGTCGATGATTATCCGTACGGAGGCGGAAAGGGCGCGGTCATGCAAGCGGATCCACTTTACCAGTGTTGGAAGCATATCTGTGACAGCGCGGGGGAGCGTATCCATACCATTTACCTGTCCCCTGTTGGCAAATCTTTTGTACAGGCCGATGCGAAACGTCTGAAGGAGGAGTTTAACCGCATCCTGCTTGTTTGCGGTCACTATGAAGGAATTGACCAGCGCTTTATTGATGAATGCGTGGACGAGGAGCTGTCGATTGGCGATTTTGTCCTGACCGGGGGTGAAATTCCCGCAATGGCTGTGGCAGACGCGGTCTGTCGGCTGGTTCCGGGCGTGCTGTCTGATCCGGCCTGCTATGAAAATGAGAGCCATTGGGACGGCCTGTTGGAAGGCCCGCAATATTCCAGGCCGGAAATTTGGCGCGGTCGTGCGGTGCCGCCCATTCTCCTGTCGGGGCATCATGACCGGATTCGCCGCTGGCGAAGGAAACAGGCGATTTTTCGCACCAGGGAGCGCAGGCCGGATTTATATCATGCACTGGATCTCTCATCCAAAGAGGATCAGGCGCTGCTGCTGGAGTTAGATGGGGAACCGTTGTGAAATTTTTGTAAAATAGTTCTCTTTTTATTTACACAAGACCGGAACTATGCTATACTGATAAAAGTGATTTTTAAAATCATATCTGGAGATGAAGAAGATGGGATTTAAAATTATTGTCGACAGCTGCTGTGATCTGACGCCGCAAATGAAGCGGGATCCCGTTTTTGTGACCGTTCCATTGTCAATCACTTGTGGCGCCAGCACCTTTATTGACGACAGCAGTTTGGATCAGGCCGACCTCCTTTGGAGCATGAAGCAGAGCGAGCAGGCGCCTTCTACCTCCTGTCCTTCGCCGCAGGCTTATTTTGACGCCATGAACTGTGGTGAGGATGACATCTATGTGGTTACGCTCTCTGCGCTGCTCAGCGGTTCCCACAACAGCGCGGAGCAGGGGCGGATTTTGCTGGAAGAGGAGAAGCCCCGGATCAATATTCATGTGTTCAATAGTTGTTCCGCGGCGGCGGGAGAAGTTCTGATCGCAATGAAGGTGCGTGAGCTGGCAGGCAATGGAATGCCCTTTAAGCACGTGGTGCATGAGATGGAACGTTTTATTTATCAGATGCAGACCTTATTCGTATTGGAGACACTGGAAAATTTAAGAAAAAATGGCAGGCTGTCCAAGCTGCAATCTGTGGTTACCGGGGCCCTTCGCATTAAGCTGTTGATGAGCGCCACACCGGAGGGGGAGATTTACAAGTTGGGTCAGGCCCTTTCCATAAAGCAGGCGCTGAGCAAATTGGTTGACCGCATGGCGCAGGACGAGACCCATGTTGGGCGCAGCTTGGTAATCAGTCACTGCAATTGCCTGGACCGGGCGTTTCAGCTGAAAGAACAGGTGACAGACAAGTGCCGGTTCGCTCAGATCTATATTACGGAGACGGCAGGCATTTCAACTGTGTATGCAAACGATGGCGGAGTGGTTTGCGCGTATTAATGAAATAGAAGGGCAGGGGCTGATTCGCCTCTGCCTTTTTTTAGAGTGAGGGTTGAATGAAGGAACAAAAGCACATGGTGTGCGGCCGCTTTGCGCCCAGTCCAAGCGGGCGGATGCATCTGGGTAATATCTGGTCGGCACTGCTGGCCTGGCTGTCCGCCCGCAGCGCTGGAGGCAGGATGCTTCTCCGGCTGGAGGATTTGGATCCTGACCGCTGCCGGAGAGAATATTGTGACCAGGTGATGCGGGACTACGAATGGCTGGGATTGGATTGGGATGGGGAACCGGTCTATCAAAGTGAGCGAAGTGAGCGATACATGCAGAGTTTTTTGGCGCTGCAGGAATGCGGGCTTATCTATCCCTGCTTTTGTAGCCGGGCGGAGCGCATGGCCGCGTCAGCGCCCCACCCCTCGGACGGGATGGAACGCTATCCGGGCCATTGCCGGAACTTGACGGAAGAGCGGCGGCACGCCCTCTCCCTTCACAGAAAACCGGCCTGCCGCGTTGCTGTACCTGACAGGGAAATTTCCTTTACAGATCTTGTCCAGGGATATTATCAGGAAAATTTGCGCAGCGGCTGTGGCGATTTTATTGTGCGGCGGTCGGATGGCGTATTTGCATACCAGCTTGCGGTTGTGGTGGACGATGCCATGATGGGAGTGAATCAGGTGGTGCGGGGCAGCGATCTCTTAAGCTCCACGCCCCGGCAAATTTGGCTGGGAGAGCGGCTGGGATACCCGCGGATGGAGTATGCCCATGTGCCCTTGCTGCTTGCAAAAGACGGGCGGCGCTTGGCAAAACGGGATCACGACCAGTCTTTAGATTCCCTGCGGCAGAGGGGTAGCGCCCGGGAATTGATCGGGCGGTTGGGGGTGGCGGCTGGGCTGATGGAGGAGTATGTCCCGGTTGCTCCCGGTGAACTGCTGCCACTTTTTTCGTGGGAGAAGCTGAAACCTGAGAATATTATTTTGCCAAGCTCGCTGGGTGAGGCCGCAAAGTAAATACTGTATTGCCCATGGTTTAGTAATATCACGCGCAAGCAGCTGGGTTCCAGAAATGAAAATGGAGTGTGGGGGACGGTGTGACAATGGGATGCTGTCAGATCCTGTTTTCCAATAAAAAGGGCTGGTGGACATCCTAAAAGATAGATATCCCCAGCCTATTAATATTCAATTCCCTCTCTGGCGGGAGTTCCCGAGTCAAAGGGGTGGCGGTGCTTTACCATTTCGGTGATGTAATCGGCATGGCTCTCTAGCGGCATTGGAATGCTGTGTCCGGTCAGAACGACCTCCAACTTCTTTGGACGCGCTAAGAGATGCGTTGACAGGTCTTGTGCTGAAAGCAGCTCTAAGGCGCAGGCATCCAGCCCCTCGTCTAAAATGAGCATATTTGCCAATTCAGCTTGCCTGAACGAGCGGCGAATCAGCTGGTTACAAAGTTCCGCTGTTTGGCAGAGTTCTTCGCGGCTCATCTGGTTGGTAAACTTTGAAAGAAAAGGGGCGGACAAGACCGTCACGCCGGGCAGTAAGCGCAGTGGGTGAAGCTCTCCTGAAGTGCCTGGCTTTAAAAACTGAGAGAGCACCACGGTCCCGCCCTGTCCCACACAGCGCAGGGCCAGCCCGATTGCCGCGGTTGTTTTTCCCTTTCCATCGCCATAGTATATGTGAACCAGACCTTGGCCAACCATTTTGTCCATCCCCTTCAGATCATATGAAGTAGAAAACCATAACCTTGTGTTCTCTTTTTTTGAGGAAAAATTGGATTCTACAAAGTTTACTTGCAATGTGAAATACCTGACCATATAATAATACCAAAGGTTGGCAGCGTCAAGACTCTGCTCTGCACAAAACAGGACAGGAGACACCAATGATTATTACAGTCACTCTGAATCCATCGCTGGATAAGACCGGGTGGGTAAAAAATTTGATGCCAGGCGGCTTAAACCGATTGGAAAATATTTGTGTGGATATCGGTGGAAAAGGAATCAATGTCAGCAGAACAATACAGGCGCTCAGAGGCGACTCGCTGTGTACCGGGTTTGTTGGCGGGGAAGAGGGAAGACGGCTGTGCTTAGAAATGGACAGGCTGGGGCTGCGGCACCGGTTTATACAAGTAGCTGGCCGGACGCGCATGAATCTAAAGGTGATTTCTGAGGATGGTTCGCTGACAGAATTCAATGAGCCCGGTCCCACGGCCACCCGGCAGGATGTGGACGCGTTGCTTGCGCTGCTGATGGACTATGTGGCGATGGACTCCATTGTTGTATTAGGCGGTTCGCTGTGCGCGGGAATGGAGGAGAAAACCTACCTAACCTTGATTTCTTTTTTAAAAGATCTGGGGGCAACGGTTTTTTTGGACGCGGACGGAGCTGCTTTCCGATGGGCCATGGAGGCGCCGCCTGATTACATCAAACCAAATTGTGATGAGCTGTTGCAATATTTTGGCGTACTCCATCCGGTGGAAGAGGGAGAACTGATCTCCCTGTGCAGAGGGTTGGTCAAAAAAGGAATCCGCCTGATTGCCCTCTCCATGAGCAGTGCAGGATGCTTTTTTATTACGGAGGACCGCTGTCTGTGCGCGCAGGGATTGAAAGTCCCGGTGGTTTCTCCTGTCGGGGCGGGAGACAGCATGGTCGGCGCGTTGGCCCTGGGGCTGGAACAGGGGCTTCCCCTTGAAGAGACGGCGGCTTTGGCCGTTGCCGTTTCTGCCGGCTCGGTATCCACCAGAGGAACCAAACCGCCCGATGAGGCGACTGTGCGGCAATTGCAAAAAGAAGTGAGGCTTGTGGAGCTGCGGTGACAAATCAGTCACAGGCCATCCGATTGGTTCTCCGATACGAAAGAGGCATTCCCCACAAAAGTGGGGAATGCCTCTTGTTGGTTCGAAAGAAGCCAAGCGTTGCTATGAGATGGCAACATACCAGCCGCATAGCAGCGCGGTGCGTGAGCGCCGCTTCCCAATCAAACGATTATGATCTCATATTTTGATTGGAACACAGAATTCGTAAGGCGATCAGCGTGTACTCCACTGGATTGTTGAACTGCTTGCAACACTGCTGTCAGACACTTTGTCAAAGGCGGGGTTGACATAATAGACATTGGTGGAGTCCATCTTTTCCTTGCACAGGCGCAGGCATTCGCCGAAGCGCTGGAAGTGCACAATTTCCCGCTCTCTCAGGAAGCGAATGACATCGTTGACGTCCGGATCGTCCGAAAGACGCAGAATGTTGTCATATGTTTTTCTTGCTTTTTGCTCTGCTACGACCATATAAGAACAACAAAAAAACTCCGTAACCGGCATGAAACGGGCGATTCCATGGGGCGGGTCAAAAGTTCCAGTAGACCTCGATGGGCAGCGTGTTTGTTTGCGGATCCCGGCGGCCAACGGCGATGTGGTCGATCAGCTTTTCGATGGTTTCCCGGCTGAGGCTCTGGATATCCAGATATTCCTCGATGGTTCTCTGGCGGTCGCCGGCTGACATAAGCCTGGCTTCAAGGATCTCCACCTGCTCCTTTGATCTGGTAATAAAACCTTCGAGACGATCCTTCTCTTTGGAAAAGTCTCTGGAGAACTCCAAAAACTCGGCTTCGGTAAGGATGCCCTTTACCTTATCCAGATAGATGTCCTTTATGCCTTTGGCGTACTCGGCGGCTTTTCTCTCGTAGGCGGCAATCTCTCCATCCAACTTTTCTATACGCTCCTTCAGGCTGTCGTGAAAGCTAACACGCCGCGCCAGTTCATCGTGGTCAAGATATTCATCAGTCAGACAGCGCAACTGGGCAATGACTGCCTGCTCCAAGCTGTTTACCGAGACAAATGAGCCTATGCAGGCGTCCTTGGCGGTATGTTTTGTCGCGCATTTCAGATAGTGCCTGGCGTGGTTTTTGGAGGAACGCATGACGTAGCCGCAGTACATGCACCGCGCCTTTCCTGCGAACAGTCCAATCGTCCCCACGATAAACGGCTTGGATTTCTGCCGCACAAGCTCTTGTACCCGGTTCCAAAGATCCATGTCGATGATCGGCTCGTGGGTTCCCTCAACTCTGATCCACCGCTGCTTTGAAATGGGCTTGTTGACCTTTGTTTTGTAGGAGATGCTGCCGTACTTGCCCTGGACCATGTTGCCGATGTAAATCTCATTTATCAGCATGTCGGATATGGCGAAATATCTCCACAGCGTGCTGTTTTTGGTCGCGGGCTGCTGATAGCGCAGGCCCTTTTGCCGCTTGTACTCGGTAGGATTCGGGATACCCCTGTCGTTGAGCAGGCGGGCAATGGCGGTTTTGCCGTAGCCCTGCGAAAAAAGCGTGAACACCTCCCGCACCACAGCGGCGGCTTCCTCATCGATGATCAGGTGCCCTTTGCAGTCCGGATCTTTCTTATAGCCGTACAGGGCGAACGCGCCGATGTGGAACCCATTTTGCCGCCGATTCGTCAGCACACTCTTAACATTTTCCGACATGTCCTCAAGATACCACTCGTTGATCAACCCATTGATTTGACGGGCCTTCTTGTTGCCCTTGACTTCCGTGTCGGCGTTGTCGATGATGCTGATAAAGCGGATGCCCCAGATTGGGAACAGACCGTGTATGTACTTTTCGACCATCTCAAGCTCCCTTGTGAAGCGCGACTGGGTCTTGCAGAGGACAATGTCAAATTTGCGGTGCTCGGCGTCCTCAATCAGTTGCCTGAAGGCCGGCCGGTTACGGTCCGCGCCCGTATAGTCGTCATCGCTGTAAATGTTGTAGACATCCCACCCTTTGTCGAGCGCGTATTGGATCAGCATGGATTTTTGGTTTTGGATGCTCTCAGAATCATCAGTTTCAGATTGTTTATTGCTATCCTCCTCGGATAAGCGACAATATATCGCTGTTTTCATGGCGCTTTATCTCCTCTTTTCAGATTCGATCAAAACAAGCCATCCTGCCGACTGCGATATATACCACAAATGCGGAGCGTTTGTGGTATATATCTCCATTTCTTTCGGTTGCCGCCGGGGCGGCGGGAAAAAGGATCTAAATGATGTATCGTATCCGTGAAACGGATACGATACATCCGGCAGGATGGACTTGTAAATCATCTCATCGGGATCGAAATATCTTTACTTTTTTCAAGCTGATTGATCAGTTCAATCATTTTTTGAGTGAATTCTTCTTTCAGGGCATCTGTATCGGTGCACTGAAAGATGTTTGTGCATACGATCCGGACAGTTTTAGCCATCTTATCACCCCATAAGACAACATATGTGTCGCCGCTTGTACAATATGAACACGCGAAAAAGCATAGGCTCAATTCTCACCGCCCCTTTTTGAAGTCAGATCGCTTGCTGCAGGTGAGCAATGGCATTGTCGGTGCGTACGTCATCAGGAACAAAAAGGTTTCGTCCCGGCCTCATTGTTTTGAGCATATGAACCATTGACAACATAGCGATCTTCCTTTCGTTTCAGCCGCCTGCCGGCGCGGCAAAGCACGATGATACGTTCAGGCCATCCTTCTTCAAATGAACGCAAAAAAGCCGTAAAACAGTTCATTCATTACTGTTTTACGGCTTGACATGAGCGCAATATTCAATTTAATGTAAAAACAGGGTCAAAGTGGTCCTTCGCCTATGCTTCCAATCACTTCATCTTGGCATGAAAACGCTTCAGACAGAATGCGCCACCCTTGCTGCCGGAAAGAAAAAACTCTGGCAAAGCGATCACGCTGACAAGAACGAAACGGTCGCGCTGCTCATGGCCAGGCAGAACGCAAAACTTATGTTAGGCATAAGGATTGCCGCCCGCATCCTCCAGAACCGAGTCGGGATATCCGGACGCCACTACGATGGCGGCCTTACTGATCACAATGTTTGCGTTCATAGAAACTCTCTTTGCTTCATTCGTCTGTGTTTTCGGTTTTTGCAGTGACAGGTAAGGTTGCCGGGACTAATGTCCTCTACAATCCCATCAGCACCAGAACTTCATGGCTTTTCCCATCGTTTACAAGGGGGATTCGATTCCCCTCCGATAGTTCTCCGTCTAAAGATATTCTTTTGACTCCTTTGTTCAGCCCCTGAGGGTTTTCCACCCTAATATCGTACATCGTATCAATGAATTTATACTGAATGGCGTATTCCTTCCATTTTTGCGGAATACAAGGGTCCATAATAATGGTGTCTCCATTTTTCTGAAATCCCAGAATATACTCAAGGCCTGCCCGGTACATCCACCCGGCGGAGCCGGTATACCATGACCAGCCGCCCCTTCCGGTATGAGGATAGGCGGCATAAACATCCGCCGCCATGACATAGGGTTCCAGCTTGTATCTGGAATACTCCCTGTGATTGCCGGTGTGCTTTATGGGGTTGATGAGCCTGAACAGCTCCCACGCCCTGTCGCCATCGCCCATCTTGGCAAAGGCGATAATCGCCCACGCGGCAGCGTGGGTATATTGTCCGCCGTTTTCTCTAACGCCGGGAACGTATCCCTTGATATATCCCGGATCCGCCTCTCCACCGTCAAACGGGGGCGTGAGCAGCTTTATCAGCCCGTCCTCCCATTGCACAAGGTAATCCATAAGCGAATTCATCGCAAGCCTCGCCCTTTGCGGGTTTCCCCCTCCAGATATGACCGCCCAGGTTTGCGCTATGGAATCAATCTTGCACTCTGGGTTTTGCACGGAACCAAGCGGCGTCCCGTCATCAAAATAAGCGCGCCTGTACCAGTTTCCGTCCCATGCGTTTTCGTCAATCGCCACTAAGATCCTTTTCCTCGTTTCAAGATATTCTTCCGCCCGTTCCAGATCCCCCATTTGGGTGCAAATAGGTGAAATCATTTCAAGAACAGAAGCTAAAAACCAGCCCAACCACACACTTTCCCCCATACCTTTACTGCCCACGGTATTCATGCCGTCATTCCAATCGCCCGTACCCATCAGAGGAAGACCGTGTTGCCCAAACTGTAATGAAATTTCCACCGCTCGGACGCAATGATCGTATAATGAGGATTCGACTTCTGAACTATTTGGTTTCGAATATCGTTCCTCTTCGAGCTCTGAAAGCGGAGCATCCTCCAAAAATGAAACCTGTTCCATGAGTATTCCGTTGTCGCCCGTTATTCTGATATACTCGGACGTCACATACGGCAGCCACAAACGGTCGTCTGTAAACCGGGTGCGTACTCCGTTCCCGTCCGGCTCATGCCACCAATGCTGGACATCCCCTTCCAAAAACTGATGCTTCGCGTGCAGGAGTATCTGTGCCCGGGCGATTTCCGGCCACAGGTGGGCGATGGAAAGACAGTCCTGAAGCTGATCCCTGAACCCATACGCGCCTCCGGACTGATAGAATCCAGACCGGGCCCACAATCTGCACGAAATCACCTGATATTGGAGCCATCCATTGAGCATCAGCTTCATGGAACCGGTGGGCGTATTTACCATGACAGTATTTATCTTATCCTTCCAAAACTGCTTAACCTCGATTAAGGATTCTTGCGCCGTGCTGATTTTCCCATAACGCCGCGTAATATCATCCACTTCCTGAAGGTCTGCGGACGAGCCCAGAAGAAAAACAATGTCGCGGCTCTCATTTTGCTTCAGACTCACTTTTACCTGCATCGCGCCGCAGGGATCAAAGCCCGTCCCGGTTGCCCCTGAAAGCCCCTCCCGCAATAAGCTTTTGGGAGCGCCCATATCCCCCGTGCCGAAGAATTCCCTGCGGTCGCCTGTGACACTGCGCTCCGCCAATGAAACATCAATAAAGCAAATATTTCCCGTAAATTCCCTGTTATAGGCGTTCTGAATCAGGAAAGCTCCCGAGGGCGCAACGCTTGTTTTGATGTGCATCGCGGTAACCTGATCACTCACGCCCAGCACCGGACGCACATAATAGGTTAACGTCAGGTTCCGTTTTTGCTTGGAAATATTTTTCAGACTGACAATAGTTACCTTGACACTCTCGGTTACAGGCACATGCTGCGTCAGATTTTGCTCTATTCCATGGCTTGTGTGCGTGTATGAGGAGTACCCGAATCCGTGCCTGACGGTATATGGTTCGTCATCCCTTATGGGCAGGGCGGTCACAGTAAAACACTCGCCGCTGTCCTCATCGCCTATGTAAATCACTTCTCCCGGGATATCTGATACCGCATCGTTCGACCAGGGCGTAAGCTTGTTTTCACGACTGTTTTTATGCCAGGTATAGCCCGAGCCGGAGCCTGTCGCAATAAATCCAAATTTAGGATTGGCTATCACATTCACCCATGGAGCGGGCGTGTTTTGGCCTTTTTCAAGGCGAATGATATATTCGCTGCCGTCAGAGCTGAACCCTCCCAACCCGTTGAAGTATTGGAGGACGAGCTGACCCGCCGCGGGCGTTTCATATTCCGCCGGTTTACCGGGAAAAACTTTTTTGGGTGGCAGATTTTTACCTGCCGGTCTGGTCTTCTGTTCTTCTATGCTGCCCGCATCGCCCATCAGTACTATCCTTGCGACCGCGCGAAGCAACTGAAGATCCTCCGCCTGCATATTGTTCTTATTCAGGACAAAGATATTGCCGGGCTGGTTTGAAGCAAAATGGGTCTTCCGCAGAGATACAATGTCCATAACAAGCGCATGCAGCGGATTTTCATAGCTTAATTCCTCATCGCTGACTATGACTAAATCCACTTTCAGCCCCAACAGCTGCCAATACTCGTGTGCTCTGAGCACTTCAAACAATATCGTTACTTGATCGGTTTTCTTCAAAATCACAAGAACAATCGGAAGATCCCCGGAAATTCCATACTGCCAGAGCGAAGATTGGCCCCCACTGTTTTCCGGTATCGGGTTTTGGCTGATCCTTCTTTTGGGACTGATGAAAAGGATGTCGGAGAGCATATTCTGGTAGAGTTCAAGTTCGGACGCGTTCAGGCTCAAATACTTTGTTTCGACCTGACTTCTTGCCAGCGCCAGCTGAAACGCCCTTGCCACCGCATCGGGACTGGCATATTTGTCAAGCAATAAAAGCAGCGCCTCGTTAGTCGATCCAACGGCTGTCACGTAGGAAACCATCACTGTTTTTCCCGGATCAATCTGTACGCTGACCCGCAGGCTCATCACAGGGTCCAGTACAGAACCGGCCGTATTGGAAAGGGGTCTTCCGCGCTCCATCGCCGCCGGGGTTTTCGCCCCATTTCCCCTGCCCAGAAAATGCATTCTGTCCGTTTCAAACTGCACAGCTCCTATGATATCGCCATTGAGCACTACGGCGTTTCCCATCCATATTCCTTTTTCGTTATCCGATCGTGGCCGTCTGTTCGCTATGACACATTTTTTGTCCGCTTGAAATCTCGTTTCAACAAAGAGATTGCTAAAGGCCGGATGCGCCACATCGGCGGCCTGGGGCGCCATAACCACTTCGAAATAGCTTGTGACTTCCAGGACACAAGGCTCACGGCCAAGATTTTTGAGTGAAATCCTGCGGAATTCAACGTTATCCCCGGACGCGATTGTCACCTCGGTCTTTGTTTCTATTTGCCCATCCAATCGTTTAAAGGTTGCTTTATCCGCCGTGAAGATGACCTCGTATTGGTCGGGCATGATATTCAGCGGTGAATAAGCGGCGGACCAAACTGTATCTGTGCCAATGTTTCTAATGTAGAAGAACATTCCATATGGGTCCAGCGTGCTGTCCTCTCTCCAGCGTGTCACATTTACCATTTTGTTACTGCTGTATCCGGTTCCTCTGTCCGTTACCATAATGGAATAATTGCCGTTTGATAATATGTGCGCTTTTGGCAGCACGGGATCGGGGACATAAAAGGTTCTAACCGGGCCGCGTTCATCAGAAGCCTCCTGCTTTAGCGGGATAACCTTTTCCTTGTTTTCCTTGGTAAACAGGAGGGTTGACGGAATCTTTTCCGAAAGCAGAAGCCGCGCCGCGTGCATTTCGGGATCTAAATGAAAGCGTTCCTGCATGATGTTTTCATTCAGAAAATTATTTAGGGAAAGCAGGCTCATCCCCTGATGATGCGCCATGTAGCTCTTTACAATCGCGCGCTTTCGTTCGAACAGCAGCCTTTCCGGCGTATAATCCGCCGCTTCATAGAATCCGTAGGGACCGTCCAGACCTTCCTTCTCCAGCCGTTTTATGTTTTGGACGGATCCCACGGGATCAATATGAAGCGCCAGGAATGTGGAATAGGGCGATGCCACGGCATCCTCGATGAGTCCTCTTTTCAGTCCGAGCCAGGGAACGCCAATCGCCTTGTACTGGTAGTCCTGATTGATATCCAGTGAATTAAACCCGGATTCGGACGTGCCCCACGGCATATTCCTTTGCTTTCCGTATTTTTTCTGGCTTTTGATCACAAAAGAATAGGTCTCATCCAGCAGCGTATTCTTATAGTTTTTTATGATGAGCAACGGCATCAAGTATTCAAACATAGTGCCTGTCCAAGAGATGAGGCCCTTATATCCGTCCACCGCGGTTAAAGCCCGTCCCATTTTGAACCAATGGGATTCTGGAATTTCCCCTCTGGCAATACTGATATAGCTTGCCTGCCGCGCTTCGGAGGCAAGCAGATCATAATATGAATTGGTGAGTTCATTTTCCTCGACATTGTACCCGATGGAGAACAGCTGTTTTTTCTTCACATAGAAGGGCGTAAACACTATGGCCTCCGACAGGGCGTGAACCCGATGAATAAGCATGCTGAAGCTATCTACAAACTGCCGGGAGGTCTGTATTGCCTTTGTCAGCGTTTCCTCCAGCTCGCATAAAAAGGAAAACCCGCGATGACCGTTCGTTGTCTCGGTTTCCTCCATCCGCTGAATCATGCGCCTTGCACAACAAGCCGCATTCGCGTACACGTGCGGCATGTCGATAAGAGCGTTGTTTTTCATCAGCAGGCTGAGCAGCTCGTCAAAGCCGACAGATAGCGCTTCCGAAGGGTTGTCTTCATAGAAATCCTCCGGAATTTTCTCCAGCAAATCAATATACGGCATCAGTTCCGTTATTTCTTTTTTGAAAAGCCTTACCATGCGATCAAGCTTGGTCTTCCAGATCATTGTGCTCACACTGCTGAATATTTCATCGTTTGAGAGCTCATTCAGAATCTGATTCCAGAACGCTGTATCCACAGGCCCTTTTTCATAGAGCGCGCGGATAGCGGTAATTTTTCTGTAATTCGCAGAATTTTCCTGTCCCGCGCAGCGAAGGGTATCCATGATTCCGCTCAAAAATTCCGTGTCTGCGAGCGGACTGTGGAGATAACCCGTCAGCCCCTGTTCCAAGGTGATGAGGTAGCCGGCAAGATTTCCACTGTCAACTGTTGATATATAGCCCGGTCGCAGCGTCTTCAAAGTGCGGGTATCATACCAATTGAATAAATGCCCGTTCCATTTCGCGAGTTTTTCCACAGTGGAGATGGTCTTGTCAATTAAATCCACAAGCTCACAAGTGCCGATATACCCCAGATCTCTCGCCGATAACGTTGCCAGCAGCCCCAGACCGATATTAGTCGGCGATGTCCTGTGTGCAATTCCCCTGGGTGGATCCTCCTGATAGTTGTCGGGAGCGAGGTAATTCGTTTTGACGTTGACGAACTCCTCGAAATACCGCCAGGTTTTTCTGGCGATCTTTCCAAGGTCAGCGCGCTCTTTTGCCGAAATATACGGCTTTTCTTCTTTCCGGTCTTTGCTGATAAAGAAGGCGATGAAGGGTGAGCACACCCACAAGAGCAAAAACACCAGACTGACCGCCGCCGATTCCGGCTTGAAAATCATTGCGAGAATGAACATTGCGAGCGCTGCCACAAAAGAAACGCTCATGTTTAACACATAGCTCCCAAGTGAATTTTTCTGTGTTTTCTCCACATCCGCCGAGGTGACCCATTGAAGCAAATTTCGCTTTGTGATAAAAACGCGGGCCAGTGTTACTGAAATAGCGTTTACCATCAGCATGGCCTGATACGGCAGGAAAATGAACGTCAGAAGCCCCTGAAAAAAAGCCGCCTTTAGACCTGTTATCTGTGGCACGTGCCGCTTCGTTTTACCATTTTGAAACCATGATGAGAACAAAAACTTTCCTACAGCCATTACGAGCGGGAACTGTGCCGAAATAAAGAATACCCCAAGCCAGAAGGCAATATCGCCGGGCAGGATGCTAAAACTCAGCGCGGCCAATATCATGAGGAACGGCGCTAAAAGGCTTTTTCTTAAATTGTCAAATATCTTCCATTTTGACAAGGATGACAGAGGATTTTTTATTTTATTGCGGTCACGGTCGAATATCCGGGCGAACAGAAGGGGCAGCAGCTGCCAGTCTCCCCTGACCCAACGGTGCAGCCGGGCGGAATAAGAATTATATCCCGATGGGAAAGAGTCTATTAGCTTAAGGTCTGAAACCAGCGCGGTTCGGGCATATGAGCCTTCCAGCAAATCATGGCTCAAAACCCGGTTTTCCGGAATGGCGTCTTTAAGAACCGCCTGAAATGCGTTTAAATCATAAATTCCTTTTCCGGTAAATATCCCCTCGCCAAACAGATCCTGATAAACATCCGAGATGGCGTTGGCGTAGGGATCGATTCCGCCCTGATCGATAAAAATCCTTGAAAAGAGCGATTTGTTGGAACTCACAATGTCGACATCAACTCTGGGCTGCATGATTCCATAGCCTGCGGTGACAACGCCTCGTTTTTCATCGATTACCGGCCTGTTCAGGGGATGAGCCATAGCACCAATCATTTTTTTTGCCATACCCATCGGCAGGATCGTGTCACTGTCAAGGGTAATAATATATTTTATATTTAAAAGGCACATCGCCTTACAGGATAGAACCATAAAGCTGGTATCGTCAGCGCCCAATAGGAGGTCGTTAAACTCCATCAGTGCGCCCCTTTTCCGTTCCCATCCGATCCATTTATTATTCTTTTCGTTGAATTGCCTCTCCCTGTGGCAGAAATAGAAGATATCCTTGCCCGGCTTCGCATATTTTTGATTCAGTTCCGCTATCCGGCTCATGGCGGTATCAACGATTGTTTTATCATCGTTCATAACAGCCGAGTCCGAATCCCGAAACGCACCGATCAGGGCAAAGTACAGATTTTCCTCCCTGTTGGTAAGATAATGCTCCTCCAAGTTTTTCAAAAGCTCTCTTACCCTCCCCACATCGGGGAGTAATGTCGGCATCACAACAAACGTGCCCAGATCCTCCGGAATTCCAGATCTAAGCTCCAGTCTCGGAAAAAAAGCGGGCCGGAGCGCCTTGCAGATGATCCAGTTCACAAGATTTACGGCAATTTCCGATGCGGGGGTCAACACGACAAACCCTGTCAGCATAGATAATAGAAGCGGATGGGGGACTGATGTAAGCGTGAGATGCCATATCGTAAGCGCGGCCAAAACCAGCGTGATCAAAATTATTGAACCGAGATACAGTCTTCTTAGAAATTTGTTATCTACGCCAAGCTTGTTCATAAGTGGCTGTTTTGTTTTTTCCTGCCTGTCTCCCAGGCGTTTCATTCCATCTCCAATCAAATAATAACCCACATGCCAGGTGCGCCGGATCGTCATATCCATGTTCTCCCCACCGCAATCTAAATATGCCTGTTTCGCGAGCGCAAGCGCCTCTTTGGCGATGTGAATTTCAGAAACGCCATAAACAGACGCCATTTCTTCAATCCTGCTCCTGTAATAATTGCGGGAGGAAAGCTCCATTTTCGAATAGGTTCCATCCGGATCCTGCCTTAGAATTTGTTCCACAAAGCTCACGGATTCAAAAAAATCCGCAAAGTCCAGTGTTCCAAAATAGCGCAGGCTCGTGATACTGTTGCCCATGGAGACGGTGTTCGCTGACCGGGTGTTGTGCTCTTTTTGCGTAATTTGCTCAATATCCGTCCCAAGCTTTAAGAGAACGTGATCTATGGCCCGCAGCACCAACACATAGCTGCGGCCCGATCTTCGCAGGCGATAAGATAAATGCTCGATAAACGATGGATTGATATTATCCATCGCTTTTAAACTGTCTATAATGGCCTTGGAGGCCTTTTCCGTGTCCCCACTCTCACTTTTCATCCACTGCTCAAAAATCTCGTCCGCTTTACGCCACTCCAACTGCGTGTTTTTAATGTTTTCGCAAAGAGGCCTGACGCTTTCAATAAGAGCAAGCCGCATCACCGTGGGAACCGCCCATATCTCTCTGTCAAAAAGAACATTATTCGTCTGATATGCTTTCAGATAATCCATAAGGATTGTCTCATCGACCTGCCCATCGGTATGCGCCACAAGCTCCGCGGCAATGGCGAATATCCGCGCATATCCCTTGAATGGCCCTGTCCGAAGAATTGGCAGCCGCAGATAGATTTTTTTTGTTAATTCACGTCTGAGCACCTTTACCTGCTCTTCTATGATATAGAAGTTATCAAGCAGCCACTCCGCGGAGGCATGGAGCGTGCGCTTTTTTTGTATGTCCTCATTGAGTCCCTTGTATACGGATAAAATGAAATCATAGTTATCGTTCATTCTTGGGACCGGCCAGTTTAGAAGGCTCTTTTTCGGGGAAACGGAATGCTCCAAAGCTATCTTTTTCGCGTGGTCATCGAGCTCTTCGCTTGTGAGGGAAGCATCGTGTATATTCAGCTTGCGGATTTTTCTTAATCTTATCAAAACAATCCAAAGCGACAGGGCGATACAGGTGATGACCAACGCGCATTGGATTATAGGCAGCAAATATGTATCCATCGTAAAATGTCCCCCTTGTCTTTAAAACCCATTCACTTTATCTATCAAAAAGGAACGTAACCAAGCCCCGATTTCCGCATGCCGCAGCGCATGGTCGATAATGGCTTCCATATACCCCTTCAGATTCCCGGCATCATACCGTTTGCCTTCAAAATCAACAGCCAATACCCGCTTTTGAGCACACAAGGTGTTAATCCCATCGGTCAGCTGAATTTCTCTGCCATACCCTGCCGGCTGGTTTTCTAAAATATCAAATATGGCGGGGGAGAGGATATAGCGCCCCAAAATGGCATACTTGGAATACGCCCGCTCCGGTTTTGGCTTTTCCACGATTTGCTCCACATCATAGATTCTGTCAACCATGTGTTGTACTTTAAGGTTTGAGTACTTTGGAATGTCTTCCATGGATACCGGCTGCACCCCAACAACCGAGGTTCCGCAGGCTTGGGCTACCGCAATCAATTGACGGGTCACCGGGATATCGGCGTGCATAATGTCGTCTCCCAGCAAAACGGCAAAATGCTCCTGCCCCACAAAGGATTTTGCTCTCCATATGGCGTGTCCCAGCCCGAGCGTCTCCTTTTGCCGCACAAACTGAATGTTTGCCAGATCGGCCGCGCCTCTTACCAAAGTCACCTCGTCATGCTTGCCCGTTTTGAGAAGGCGGTCTTCCAGCTCTGGATGATAGTCGAAATAATCTTCCATGGCCGATTTCGCGCGGCTCGTGACAATAAGGATGTCCTCAATCCCGGAGGCGACCGCTTCCTCGACAATGTATTGAATCAACGGTTTATCTACTATCGGCAACATCTCCTTGGGTATTGTTTTGGTGGCGGGCAGCATACGGGTACCCAATCCGGCCGCCGGGATAACTGCTTTTGTAATCCTCATTCAGAACCAACCGACCTTTCTACATCCAGGCATAAAATGAGTCTTGCGCTGCCTCTGCTTAAATCTCAGCCGTCCACAACCCGTGAAGATTGCAATCGGCATAAACCGTAACGGGAGCCGTATCCATCAAAAATGCGGCGGTGGGCGCGCCGATGTGGCCGAGGGCGATACACCGGGTCAGTGTTTCCTGCGCCGCATCCACCGTGTTAGGCGTAAGCAGCATCATCTCCTGTCCCGCAGCACGCCAGGCTGACGCCGGAATTCTCAATCATCCCAATCATGTTCCCACAGATTTCACATCTTAAGTATGTTCTCTCATTTTTTAAAGCTTTTTCGCTGCAGGCGCTTCCTCCGCAATGTATATAAAGTACAGACGCCGTTGCAACACGCAGAGCACTACAAAGGCGTCTGCTATATAAAACAACCTTTATTGAAAAGGCTGTATTGCACCTCAAAAAGGCTGCGAGATTTGGGCTGAGTATTACAATGCCGCAAGAATATCCGCCTCCAACATTTCCGGAGTCACTTCCGGCTCCAGTCGCTTGATTACCTCGCCGTCCCGCCCGATAAGAAATTTTGTGAAGTTCCATTTGATGTTGGAAGAGGTATAGTAATAGCGGTCGATTTCAATGTAAAGCTTTTTCATATCTTCGGGGATAACGCTGTTGGCGTCAAAGCGCTTTGATCCTATCAGGAACCGGTACAGCCGGTCGGACACCGGACCGTTCACATCAATCTTTGCAAATACCGGCGCGGTAACGCCAAAGGATGACCGGTACATATGTTGTATTGTGGTGTCGCTGCCCAGTTCTTGTCCATAAAATTGGTTGCAGGGAAACAGAAGCAACACAAAACCCTTGCTTCCATACTTCTGATATAGTTTTTCCAACCCCGGGAGCTGTTCGGCGTAACGGTCCGGGCTGGTGGTATTGACGATCAATGACACCATCCCTTTATATTGCCCCAGGGAAACTGTTTGCCCGATAGCCGTTTTGACGGAAAAATCATAAACATTCATTGATCCGCTCCCTTTTCCGCAGCGCAGATATCTGCGGCGCCTCCTGATGCGCGGCATCTTTGTTTTCCCGGTTTCGCCCCGCAATATGCCCATGCCATGCCGATAATGGCCGCTATGCCGAATGCCATGTATCCGAAAAACCATACATAATTCGCCAGTTTTCCCCCGTTAAAGAGGGTGGTTGTTTTTTCGAGCATAACCGGAACACCTCCCCATGTCTGTAAAATTATCCTGCAGCGAGGCCGATTTGGCCCGCCAGCCGTTTGCTTTCCATAAGCGCGCCCAGCCGCGGATCTGTTTCCTCCCGGACGGGTGCATCGCCTGCCGCTTTACCAGACGCTGCTTGTACGCCGTGTCGTCCGCCTGTGGGTTATATTCCAAGGCGGCGGCTGTGCTCCTCCCCAGATTGGCAGTGGTGTATTCATTGCGAGGGATCGGGCCATAAATTTTGTATTTGTATGACTTACCGACTTTCATATTGGATCCCCCTTTCGTATAAAACGTTTGAGCCAAACGCTCTGCAAACGATTCCATTGTTGCCGGGGACGCGCGTCATGTTTTCCCGCTCATCTTTGCGCCAATTCAAAAATTTCGCTCACTGAAATCTCAATTTTATAGTTCCACCGAACAAAGGCTCCGTCAGTTGTCACCGTATTAAAATAATCTTTATCGGATAATAGTGAAAACCGTACCGTATGAAGCCTGCTTGTAAAGTCGATCATTACGCTGTTGCCATTGTCAAGCACAACTTCAATACAATAATCGTCCTTTGGCGTGACGCTCACAATTCTGCTCATAAGACCACCCTCCACGTGGATTGAAAAATCCACCGTACATCCATTGTACAGTGGATTTATGCCTATTCATATCGCCTGTCGGGTGATATAAATGGGTGAAATTGACGAATTTTGAAGATTTCTATTGAGGATTAGCCATCAAGCTCCTGTAGTAGCAGCCTCCTTGAATTGATGCCGAGCTTTACAAAAACGCTCTTCAACTGCGTTTTTACAGTGTTTTCTGAAATATACAGGCGTTTACCGATTTCCTTGTTAGAAAGGCCCTGCGCCGCAAGCCGCGCGATTTCATTTTCCCTTTCGGTCAGCGATACTCTGCCCGGAGCGAAATTTTTCCTGACCATGCACTCCGCGGCCTTATGATATTGCCTGCAAAGAGCCAGTATTGCGGGAATGTCGTCCGTATACATGTCCCGCGCCTGAAGTTCTTCCAAAAGCGGCTTTATCATATCTCCGTTCTCCGCAAAGGGCATATATACCTGATCCGGCACCGCAATATTTAGAGCCTGCCCGAGCGCGGAAACCGCGCTGTCCTCCCTTGAAATCCGCGCGCTGGCGATCGCGATATAAATATATGTATAAATTTGAGCCAACAAATTGGGGTAAACACAGGCCATGCTCAAAAATTGCTCCGCCCTGCCGAGCAGCTTTGCGTATTCGCCGCTTTCCAGCAACACCCTGCCGTATACAATATTGAGATAAGCAAGCGAGGGAAAGAGCAGTCGTGTGCTCTGAAACTCGCCGCTTTTCACCCATGCAGCCACGTTTTCATTCATATGCAGGCAGGAAAAGATATACGCCTCACAGACGTCTATCGTGTGCAGAAACATATGCCACTTCTTTTCGTAAATATTGTCACGAAGCTTTTTAAAGCGCGCCGTCATCCCTGCGAAATCACCTTTAATAAAGCTGAGTTTTATGTCCAGAAACGTTGTGCAGAGCATGATGTCGGATGTTTCCTCGGCGGCTTGATAGGCTTTGTGCATGGCAATTTCGGCATTCAGGAAATCGCCCATATAGTAAAAGCGTTCGGCGCTCATGATTTCCCCGGCGCCTCTTCCGTGGCTGCCGGTAATCTTATAATAATAAGGCATTACTTCCAGCATGGTGTTTACTTCTTTTAAAAGCTCGCCGGATTTTCTGTAAAACAGATACAACACCGATGGAGACCCATAAGTCCAGCTTGAGTGGTTGTCGAGAATCAGCGAGGGCTCGCTTAAAAGCTCAGATGCCCGCTTATGGCGTTCGGACATTTTTTCAATGTCATTGTACTCCCCGAAGCTCATCTGGAGTTCATATTCGCCAAGAAGGCTGTTTTTGTAATCGGCGTCTCCTGTTTCGATATTCTGATAAATCGTCATAAACGCCTCACGGTTTTCCTTGAAAAGAGAAATTTCGTTAAACATAAACATGCGCCAGGCATAAATAAGCACGGCATACGGATGCTTTGTTTTGTCTTCCATGGAGCAGCTGTCAAAATATTTTATGAGCAAGGCCTTGTGTTCGCCGTTTATACTTTGCCCTCGGTCCAACTCCAGAGCCCCAAGCAATGTATCAAAATCTCCGCCAAGATAGGAATAACGCATGGACAGGAGATAGTCGCCGGTTTGCATGTACCACCCGGCGGCTTTTTGATAAATCTCGTTCAGAAAAGATTCTGGCATTGATTTCAGCTTATTGGTAAGAAAGTTTTTAAAAATGCTGTGAATATGATAGGAATTTTCAATGGGGTCGTACATGACAAACGCGTTTTTGCCGGTAACCTCTTCTATTATTCCCTCAATGCGGACGCCGGGCGTCATATATCTCGCCTGCTCCGGAGTAAAGCTGTCATAAATTGACATTGACAAAAGAAAGCTCTTTGTTTTATCCGGAAACGGGTCGTAAACCGTCCTCTCGATCAATTCATAAATATTAGCCGATGTCATGAGGCTTCCGCTCTCCTTAAAATTCAGCATGAGCAGGTATAACGCGCTGATCCAGCCCTCGGTTAAGCTGTATAGCTCGTCCGCTTCGCTTGACGTTATGCTTATCCCGCAGCATCTATAATAATCAATGATTTCCTTTTGGCTGAACTCAAAGCTTTCTTTTTTTATGTGATGCAGATAACCCTTCAGCGACAGTTCTTCAGCATTGAAAAATTCAAAAAAGCGCGAAATGAGCACAATATAAAGATTTGAGATTTCATTTGCCGCTAAGAACGTTATGAAGCCCGCCGTCTCGCGCGTATCCACAAGGTGAAAATCATCAACAACAATAATTGTTTGTTTGGGCATGGCGATGTTTTTTATAAGCGTCAAGGCGGCGTGCATAGAAACGCTGTCATCGGGGAAACCGAGTTGTGCGAGACTATGCGCGCGGTCGCTGTCAAGCTCCTTGAAAAGAAGACAAAAGCCGCCCCAAAAGGCGGCTTTTGAAGCGTCATATATGTTTTGCCATAACAAATTGGCGCCGGTCAGGATCACGTGCTCTCTGACGGCCGTTGTCTTTCCATACCCCATCGGCGCTTCCACAAGAGTGAGCGGATGGTCAAAAATTTTGCCCATGCCCTCGGTTATGCGCTGAGGAAAGCAAAGGTTTCGTTTTATATTGTTTTGTATCTGACGCATAGTCCACCCTCCTGTTTTGTTGTGGGTTGATACGGGAGAAAATACCATATTAATTATATCACAGCATAGTTTATATTTCCAGAGGCAATGAGAATGAGATTTATATTGAATTCATACTAATACAGCCAAATGAAAAAAACATCCGGAAGGGCCTTTCCTAAGCCACCTCTGGATGTTATGGAGCTGCTGACAAACCCCGCCTTTCGGATTTTGACCGTTTGAAAGGTGCCTGTTTGCAGGGGGATTAGAAAGGCTGTTTGTAGAAAAGGCACTTTGTCAACAGCCCCGTTATGATGCCGGGGATACAAGTTTTGTATCCAAAGAATAACGGTAACATGGCAGGGGGCTTGTCCTTATCTGCGGTAATGTTGTTCTTTCGCGGTTGCACCCTCTGCGGCAAGGTCTTCCGTCAGGTCGGCAATGACATCGCCGGAAGACTGCATGCCGGCTGCGCTCCAGGGAGTTCCAGATGCGGCGGCGGGATAGACTCCAGTCGTATGATCCACAAAGTAAGCGGCAAAGGGACTATCCTTAATCTGGTCATCGGTCAAGTTGCGTGTCAGCTGGTGGACAATCGTAGCAACCATCTCAAGGTGATTTAACTCTTCCGTACCGATATCTGTCAATAACCCCTTTGCCTCCGGGTAGGGCATAGCATACCGCTGAGACAGATAGCGCATGGATGCGCCCAACTCCCCGTCCGGCCCGCCGTACTGGCTAATAATAAAAGCGGCCAGCTTGGGGTTTGGAGCAGCAATGTTTACAGGGTATTGTAATTTTTTTTCATATATAAACATAGATTATTTCACCTCGTTTTGTGAATAGTCCCATGGCCAGGGATCCTGAAGCCAGCGGAAGCTGCCCATCGTGGCGGTTCGATTGCGGGTCAGGGGACCAAACCGGCTTTCATAGGCGCTGCTCACACTGCTCAACAATGTGGAATACTGTTGGAACAGTTCAAACGCCTCGGCATCATCGGGGTGTGTATCTAGATAATGGCCTAATTCCATGAGAACAAAATCCAGTGCTTGGAGCTCTGTCATTGGGGTATCAGGCAGGGCGCCTCCCTCTACCTTTAAGTGAAATGGAAGATTGAGCGCAGGGAAAAGCGTGCCATTGGACAGAGCGTCTGTTTGGTTGTATTTTTCCGAGCCAGTCTGCTGGAACGGGACATAAGGCACAGCCAAACCGGCGCAGGGGGGCAGTGTACCGGAAGTATCCGGGCAGCTGTTTGGCACAGGACAGCTGTCTCCTCTATTTAAAATCAAAGTAGGTATCCTCCTTTGGTAGTTTGAAGTTTGAAGTTGTATGCCTCAGGCCATACTATGCCAACGCAAGGCTCAGTGCGATTTGGGATTCCTCTTTTGTTTTGTCGTAATTTGTTGTATACTGAAAAATGCATACCCGTTTCCGAAGCGCCATAGAATGATTTGGAGGGTGTGTGCATGAAATATTATTTCTGTTTGTTTGGATTATTGGCAGCAGCCGTTTTGGGTGGTATGATTGTACATAGTAGTAACCGGAGCGCGGTTGCAGCGGTGACAGAAGCCTATGGTACACAGGCGATGATCATCATTGATGCGGGACACGGCGGCGAAGATGGCGGCGCACGGGCTGCGGATGGTGCAAAAGAGAGCAACATCAATTTAGAGATTGCCCGGAGGCTTGATTATTTGCTTGCGCTTTATGGTGTCAATACCATAATGCTGCGTGAGGAAGATGTTTCCCTCCACGATAGCGGGGCGGACACGATCCAGCAGATGAAATCCTCCGATTTAAAAAACCGGGTTGCCGCTGTGGAGAGTGTGGCGGGCGCAACGCTGGTCAGCATTCATCAAAATAGCTTTCCGCAGAAGCAGTACTACGGAGCTCAAGTTTTTTACGCGGATACAGAGGGCTCTCAGCAGCTGGCGCGGGATATGCAGGTGCAGCTGCGCAGCGCGCTTGATCCAGAGAACAAGCGGGAGGCAAAGCAAATTGCCGACACCATTTATCTTATGAACCACATCTCCTGCCGCGCGGTTTTGGTGGAGTGCGGTTTTTTGAGCAATGCGGCGGAGGCGCAGCTGCTCCAGACGGAGCTCTACCAGAAAAAGATTGTCGCCTCTTTGACCGCCGCGCTGATCGCGCCATCGAGTGGGAATTGAACAATAAAAAGGATGCACAAATGAAAGAAAAAACGTTATTTTTTTGCACTGAGTGCGGCAATGAAACGCCGAAGTGGCAGGGGAAATGCGCTGCCTGCGGCGCTTGGAATACCATTGCGGAGCGGCCGGCGGAGCGGCAGACGAGAAAGACGGGTGGCGCGCGTGCGGCGGCGCCAGCTGGCGCCGCCTTTGTACAGCCAAGGGCAATGCGGGAGATTGAAATTTCGGATGAATTGCGCTTCCGGACCGGAATGGGGGAATTGGATCGGGTGTTGGGCGGTGGCGCCGTGAAGGGGTCTCTGGTTCTGGTAGGCGGTGCGCCCGGCATTGGAAAGTCAACGCTGATGCTGCAAATTTGTGAACAGCTGTGTCAGTTCTCAACCGTACTATATGTATCGGGCGAGGAGTCGGAGCGGCAGATTAAGCTGCGGGCGGGCCGGCTGGGAGTGCGGGGAGACGGCCTCTATCTACTGGCGGAGACCCGCCTGTCATATATGCTGGAGGCGGTACGCGGTACAAAGCCGGATGTGCTCATTGTAGACTCCATTCAAACCCTTTACCATGAGGAGGTATCATCCGCCCCCGGTAGTGTGACCCAGGTGAAGGAGTGTACCATGGCCCTGATGCAGTTGGCCAAAGGGGAGGGCGTCACGGTCTTTGTTATCGGACATGTGAATAAAGAGGGGTCCATTGCCGGGCCAAAGGTGCTGGAGCACATGGTGGATTGCGTCCTCTATTTTGAAGGGGAGCGCCATATGGCCTACCGCATTCTCAGGGCCGCCAAAAACCGTTTTGGCGCCACCAATGAGATTGGTGTCTTTGAGATGGACGATAACGGCCTGGTGGAGGTGCCAAACCCCTCCGAGGCGCTGCTGTCAGGCCGGCCGACTGAGACGCCGGGCACCTGTGTCACCTGTGTGATGGAGGGGGCGCGGCCCGTTCTGGCGGAGGTGCAGGCGCTGACCGTGCCATCGAATTTTGGAAATCCGCGGCGGATGAGCAATGGGTTCGACTATAACCGGGCCATGCTTTTGCTGGCCGTGCTGGAAAAGCGGGGCGGATTGCTCATTGGAAACTGTGACTGTTATCTCAATGTGGTGGGCGGACTGTATCTTGACGAACCGGCGGCGGACCTGGCTGCGGTCATTGCGCTGGCGTCCAGCTTTCGGGATAAAACAGTACCTGGAAAGCTCGCCGCCATCGGGGAAGTGGGCCTGACTGGAGAGCTGCGCTCTGTCAGCGCCCTGGGGCAGCGCTTGAGCGAGGTCGCCCGGCTGGGCTTTACCACCTGTCTGGTTCCCAGGCGAACCCAGGGCAAGCTGCTGGCGCCGGAGGGGCTTGAGGTGATTCGGATTTCCAATATCCGTGAGGCGCTGGCGGCGATCCAATAGGAGTTCCTCACATGCTGGAACGTGTTGGACGGTCGCTTTTCCTTCAAACCCAATTACCTCTATGGCGCGAAGCGCGCCACAAATGAAATTGCCGATATCTTTGCGGTCTTTTTCCAGTGCTGCTGTGTTGTCCGCCTTGCGGCGCGAAAAAAATCCTCGCAAACCGATCCGCCTCTTCCCTCGAATATTAGGATAAGAAAGGGCCCCTCTCATTTTTTGAGAGGGGGCCCTCTTTTGGAGTCCGGTTGTCAATGGATGGATGCGCGGGGAGGGAATCGGGGGACGCATGGCGGGTCATTCGTCCAGCATTTCTTTCCTCTCCCGGCCTTCCCGGAGCAGCGCGGTGAGCCGGGCCTCATCCTCTGCGGCAAGGGCGTCACGAAACTCTTGGAGCCTGTCTATCATGCCGTCCAGATCATACAGCAGAGGTTCCCGGTTGAGTAAAAAGAGCTCTGTCCACATCCGCTCGTTGAGCCGGGCAACGCGGGTCATATCCTGAAAGCTGCCTGCGGAAAATCCCTTGTGCTTCAGCGCCAGGTCGCTGCGCACGTAAGCGCTGGAGACGATGTGCGCCATCTGAGAGGTGTAGGCAATCATCTCGTCATGGTTTTTCGGGGAGGAAAAAATGACGCGGCGAAACCCGAGATCCAGAAAGAATTCCTTTGCGGTGCGGGTAACCTCGTGTGGCGTCTCTGAATCTGGGGTCAGGATCATGGATGCGTTTTCAAATAAGTCGTCCTTTGCATAGGAGAATCCGGAGTATTCCCGGCCCGCCATGGGATGTCCGCCGATAAAATGCCAGGACCGGCTGGATACTGTGCCGTGCAGCCGGTCACAAATAAAGCGCTTGACGCCGCCGCAGTCTATCACAAGCGCGCTGTCTCGAATGTGCTGCGCGTGCGCTTCCACATACCGAACGATATCCATGGGGTATAGCGCAATGATGACAATATCACAGGAGGGGAGCGTCTCCTCCGTTAAAAGACCGTCAATGGTGCCGGTCAATTTTGCTTTTTCCAGTTCTGTCTGGACAATATCATAGGCAAGCACAGAGTGCTTGGTATGCAGTTTGATCGCCTTTGCCATGGAGCCGCCGATCAGGCCCAGGCCTGCCACTCCGACTATCATAATTCAGCCTCCCTGTATCATTAAGTTTAGAACCTGTATTCACAGCCAAAAACACCGTATCAACGGCAATTTTTCTGCCATACCGCGTTAAATTTACTTAAAGTAAACCAATTGTTTCTTCAAAAATTTGCTTTTTCTCTCCTGGGCAGGTATCCGGAGGTCCGCCTCCGATCTGTCATTTTATGTCAGGGGGCGGAGATACCGCTTATCGTGGAAGAGCTCATGGGGATACCGTTGCTTTACAGGAAAGAGACCTGGTGTTACAATAGCGGTATCTATTATTGATCCGTACAAACGGCTGGGAAAGGGGAACGGAAGCATGGGAGAATTGTCAAAGCTGCCAAATATCGGTCCGGATACTGAGCGGCTGCTGAACGCAGCGGGCATTTCCAATGATGCGCAGCTGCGGGAGAGCGGCGCCGAGGGGGCCTGGCTCAAAATTCAGGCCATAGATCCCTCTGCGTGCGTTAACCGGCTTCTGGGGCTGGAGGGCGCCATTCAGAATGTCAAGAAAACGCGGCTGCCGGAGCATCGGCGCCTGGAACTGAGAGAATTTTATCAGAAGCATAAGCTGTGACATTCCTGCAATGCGATTGCCCTGCAGCAAGACGGCGTTTCTCTCACGCTTTGGCTTTTTCCGTCTGGTTTGGGCAAGAAGGGGATTCATTCTTTGCCCAACCGAAGCTGCATTTGACGGCCTTATTCCAGCCGGCAATGCGCCCCTCCCGCTCCTGGGGGGAAATGGCGGGGGTGAAGACAGCGCTGATGGCGCGGTTTTTGATCAGATCAGTTTGGCCGCCCCAATAACCAACGGCAAGGCCCGCCAGATAAGCGGCCCCCATGGCGGTGCTCTCCACACAGGCGGGGCGCTGTACCGGCGCTTGAATCAGGTCAGCTTGTACCTGCATCAGGAAATGATTGGACGCCGCGCCGCCGTCCGCGTTGAGCGCGGTCAATTCGATTCCGGAATCCGCCTTCATGGCCTGGAGTACCTCATTGGTCTGAAAGGCAATGGATTCCAGCGTGGCCCTGATGATATGGTATTTGTTGACGCCCCTGGTCAGGCCCACAATGACGCCCCGTGCATACTGGTCCCAGTGGGGGGCGCCCAGTCCCGTAAAAGCGGGTACCACATAACATCCGTTGGTATCGGGAACCTTTTGGGCCATCGCTTCGGAATCCTGGGCGGACTCAATCAGCTTCAACTCATCCCGCAGCCACTGTACCGCGGCCCCCGCCACAAAAATGGAGCCCTCCAGCGCGTAATTTACCCTGCCGTCCAGTCCCCAGGCGATGGTGGTGATCAGGCCGTTTTTGGAGAACACCGGGCTTTCCCCGGTGTTCATCAGCAGGAAGCACCCGGTTCCATAGGTGTTTTTTGCCTGACCGGGCTGAAAACAGGTCTGCCCGAACAGAGCGGCCTGCTGATCTCCCGCCGCCCCTGAGATGGGGATGCGGCCACCAAAGAAGGACGGATCGGTTTCCCCATAAATACAGCTGGAGGGATTTACCTGAGGCAGCATACAGGCGGGAATGCGCAGCTCTGCCAAGATCTCCTCATCCCACCGCAGGGTGTTGATGTTGAACATGAGGGTGCGCGAGGCGTTGGAATAGTCGGTAACGTGCACCTTGCCGCGGGTGAGCTTCCAAATGAGCCAGGTTTCCACTGTGCCAAAGAGGAGCTCCCCCTGTTCCGCCCGTCTCCGCACGCCGGGTACATGCTCCAGGAGCCAGTGCAGCTTGGTTGCCGAAAAATAGGCGTCAATGTTCAGACCGGTCTTTTGGCGAAAGAGATCCGCAAAGCCCTTCTCTTTCAGGCTGTCACAGTATTCCGCCGTTCTGCGGCACTGCCAGACAATGGCGTTGTAGACGGGTTCCCCCGTGGCTCGGTCCCAAACGATCACGGTTTCACGTTGGTTGGTAATCCCGATCGCCGCAATGTCACCGGCGGCTGCCCCGATTTTTTGCATGGCCTCTACCGTAACGCCCAACTGTGTGGACCAGATTTCATTGGCATCGTGCTCCACCCAGCCGGGCTTGGGGAAATGTTGTGTAAACTCTTTTTGGGCGGCAGAGCATGGTTCTCCCCGCTCATTGAACAAAATACAGCGGTTGCTGGTGGTGCCCGCGTCCAATGCCATGACATACTTTGCCATGCTTCCTACCTCCTAAAAGCGCCTCCGCGTCCAAAGCTGTTTTCCTGGGATGGAGTGATCGTACCGATCTGTTCAGGGCCTGGTTCAACAGGTTTTTGATTGGTGATTTTTGGAAAGCTATGAGAAAACTATATCATGGGACAGGGATTGTGTCAATTTGCAACGGCCGGATGAGCCTGGAAAAGGCCGGCATGGGGACAGTAGAACATAGAAATCATTCCGGGATCAATCAGCCACAATGACAGGGAGGAAGCGCAGCTTGAACATCATAGAATTTGGAACTACGCGGGCCGGGCAAAGTGCTCAGCTGATTCATTTGGACAATGGAATGCTGAGCTGCGGCATTACCACCTATGGCGGGGCGCTGGTTTTTTTGCGGGTGCCGGACCGATGGGCAGTGAGCACCGATGTGGTGCTGGGATACCGCTGCGCGGCGGATTATGAGGGGCAGGATCAGTATATGGGCGCCCTGATTGGGCGGCACGCCAACCGGATTGGAAGGGGCCGCTTTTCTCTCAATGGCACAGCGTATCAGTTGGAGTGCAACAATGGAGCAAATCATCTGCACGGGGGAAAAAGAGGATTTGACAAGCGGCTGTGGTCGCCGAAAGAAGTGGAAAACGGGGTGTGCTTGACGCTGGAAAGCCCGGACGGGGAGGAGGGCTATCCTGGTGAGATGGCGGTGTCCGTGTGCTATACCCTGGAAGGGAATGCGCTGCTGGTCGCCTATCAGGCGGTGAGCGACCGGGACACCCTTTGTAATTTAACCAACCACGCCTATTTCAACTTGGCGGGAGAGGGGCACGGAGGGATATCGGAACATATGCTGCAACTGCATGCCAGCGCCTACACTCCAATTGATGCAGGCAGTATCCCCATCGGGGAGATCGCCCCTGTGGCAGGGACGCCTATGGATTTTCGTACGCCCGCGCCAATGGGGCTGCGGATTGAGGAACCCTTTGAACAGCTGAGGCTGGCCGGGGGGTATGACCACAATTGGGTGGTGGACGGAGAGAGCGGGGTCCTGCGCCCCTGTGCCGTGGTCGCCCATCCGGCAAGCGGTATTGTGATGGAGATTGAGACATCGCTGCCCGGGGTACAGTTTTACTCCGGCAATGATCTTGGCGGAGGGCCGAACGGAAAGAGCGGCAGAACCTATGGCCGGCGCAGCGGATTCTGCCTTGAGACACAGTTTTATCCCGATTCCCCCAACCACACCGCCTTTCCCCAGGCCTTGCTGAAGAGAGGAGTCGGCTGGAGGCACACCACGGTGTACCGTTTTTCCGCGGAAGGGTAGGAGAAGCGCCTCCCAATCGGCGTAGCAATGGAGCGAGATGCCCCGTGGGTTGGATCAAAAAGCAGCGCCAAGCAGTCCTTTCCGGTTCAAGAACTGGGAAAGGACTGCTTGGCGCTGCTCATACCGACAGCTGCTTGTGTGGCCAAGGGAAGGTTATATCTGCCTATAGGTCAATCATTTTTCATATAATTTGACAAAGGTGGTGATGGCCTGCTCTCTGGTATAGGTTCCCTTTGGATCAAACCGATTGTTCCCCACACCGCTCATAATGCCATTTTGCTCCATGTAATCAATTGCCGGCCTGGCCCAGTCGGAGTGAGCATCGCTGTCTGCAAAGGCGGAGCCGCCGGAGGCGGTAATATCAAAGCCCATCGCGCCTTGAAGGTTCCTCAGCATGGTCGCCGCCTGCTCCCGGGTAATCTGTCCATTGGGATGGAACTTCCCGTCTCCCACGCCGCTTACAATGCCCAGCGCATGGGCGGCTGACACGTTTTTGTCCTGGGTATCGGAAAAGGCGCCGTAATTGATGGTACTGCCGCTACGGATCAGGTATGCATCAATTGTGGTATGTTCTTTTACTTCGATATAGCGCACCACCAGCTGGCAAAATTCAGACCGGGTGATATTCTGGGTGTAGTAGCCTTGAAGGGCCTGCGGTACAATGCCGTACGCAATTCCCCTTGTTACGAATTCCTGCGCCCAACCGCTGGGCATATTGGGGCTTGCCGCAAGGGAGACATCGGCAGAATTCAGGAAGAGGCTATAATCAAGTCCGGTATAGTAATAGTCAAAAATGGAAGTGACCCGCACGACATAGGAGCCCGCCTGAAAATAGACGGGATCGTACTGTTTTGTGGTTTCACTGCCTTTGGAATTAAATGTTAATACCTGCGCGCCGGTACTGTCAAATACGGTCACTTTGTAGTAATCCACAGAGCTTTCCGTGTTGGCATGGTGGAAGCCGATGGAAATGGAACCCGGAGAGGCCACGGTAAACGTGTAGTAGTCTATGTCTTTGTAGGTGCTCAAGCTGCCGGTGATTGCTGCGTTTGTGTAGGATATGGCCGTTGCGGTGTCACTGGTGTTATTGGGTTCGATCTCGTATTGGCCATTGTTTTGCTCATAGTTTACCGTCAGGGTGTAGTCGAGGGTACTGGAATAATATTCGTTGATGCTTGTCTTGATCCGAATGTAATAGGTGCCTGGCCCCAGATAGATATTGCTGGAATGGAGCACCGTCTCTGTTCCCTTGGATTGAAGGGAGAAAATAATGGCGTCCGTGCTGTCAAATACGTCAATATCCCAATAGTTCAGGGATTTTTCTACGTTGCCGTGCAGAAAGTGGAAGGAAACCTTGCCCGCCTGGGTCAGGGTAAAGGAATAATAGTCCATGTCGGAGTATTCACTCAGATTTCCAACGATTGGCTGGTTTAATCCCATTGGCGTTGCCGATGGTTTATCCCCATTTGGCTCCGTTTCATGGGCGGCGGCTCTCGTCTCCGCGTGGGCGGGAATGGCGCCAAAGCGGAGCAAGGCAATGGAAAAAATCAACATTCCCCCTAATAATATGAGTGCTTTTCTTTGACTCTGTGACATTCATATCCTCCTCTGCTCAAGATTTATAGATATTATATATCAAATTTAGAAATAGACAAGTATCATTTGCTGTAAAAAATCGGTTTTAATCTAAAAAAGTGTTAGTGTTGGACTTAAGAGGCGGATCATTACGAAGTTGAGGCAGATCCCTTTTAAGGTGGAAGATTCCGATGCGCTGTCTTCGGTCAGCCGCCGATGACCGATGCGGTCAACGCCAAAGGCGCGATGATCAAACTGGAGAGCACCGTCTGTCCGCCGGCAGGTAAGGGACAGGGAGATGCCGCCCATGGCGGCTTGTGCTGAGGCCTTCGGCAAATAGGAGATGCCAGAAAAAAGCCGATGGCCCTGCGAACGTTAAATTCACAGAAGTCATCAGCTTTTTGAGCAGTATGCAGGGCGTCCTTTGTGCGGGAAGAACTACGTTCCCTATTCATATATCATCCATGTGCCATCGTTCCGATCAAAGCCAAGCAGGAAAATGGATCTGCCAATGTCAGCGCTCTACCTTGGGCAGGGTGGCAATACTCTGCTCCAATTCCTCATCCGTGGGGATCATATCGCTCATCATTCCATCGTTAAATTTTTGGTATGCAGACATGTCAAAATACCCGGTTCCTGTCAGGCCAAAGACAATGGTCTTTTCCTCGCCGGTCTCCTTGCACTGGAGCGCCTCATCGATGGCCGCGCGAATGGCGTGGCTGGATTCGGGAGCCGGGAGGATTCCCTCCACCCGGGCAAACAGCTGGGCCGCCTCAAAGACGGAGGTCTGTTCCACTGCGCGGGCCTCCATGTATCCATCAGCGTAGAGCTGGGAGAGGATAGAGCTCATCCCGTGGAACCGCAGCCCGCCCGCGTGGTTGGCGGAGGGAATGAAGTTGGAGCCCAGCGTATACATTTTTGCCAGAGGACAGATCATCCCCGTGTCACAGAAGTCGTAGGCGAATTTTCCCCTGGTGAGGGAGGGGCAGGAGGCTGGCTCCACCGCGATGAAGCGGTAGTCGGCTTCTCCGCGCAGCTTTTCGCCCATAAAGGGGGCGATCAGGCCGCCCAGGTTGGAGCCGCCGCCGGCGCAGCCGATGATGATGTCCGGCTTGATGTTGTATTTGTCCAGCGCCATTTTTGTCTCCAGGCCGATGACGGACTGGTGCAACACCACCTGGTTAAGCACAGAGCCAAGCACATAGCGGTAGCCCTCTGTGCCGGTGGAGACCTCCACCGCCTCGGAAATGGCGCAGCCCAGGCTGCCGGTTGTGCCGGGGTGGGCGGCTAAGATGCGTTTGCCCACCTCTGTGGTCTCAGAGGGGGAGGGGGTGACAGAGGCGCCATAGGTGCGCATCACCTCACGGCGGAAGGGCTTTTGCTCGTAGGAGACCTTCACCATAAAGACCTTGCAGTCCAGGTCAAAATAGGAACAGGCCATGGCCAGCGCTGTGCCCCATTGACCGGCTCCGGTCTCGGTGGTGACGCCTTTCAGGCCCTGCTCCTTGGCGTAGTAAGCCTGGGCAATGGCGGAGTTGAGCTTGTGGGAGCCAGAGGTGTTGTTGCCCTCAAACTTATAATAGATTTTTGCGGGGGTGCCCAGCTTTTCCTCTAGGAAATAGGCCCGGACCAGGGGAGAGGGGCGGTACATTTTGTAGAAGGTGAGAATTTCCTCCGGAATCTCTGTATAGGGAATATCATTGTCCAGTTCCTGCCGTACCAGCTCGTTGCAGAATACAATGCCCAGCTCTTCCGCGGTCATGGGCTTGCCGGTGCCGGGGTTGAGCAGGGGGGCGGGCTTGTTTTTCATATCCGACCGGAGGTTATACCATGCGTTTGGCAGTTCATTTTCGTCCAAATAAATTTTGTAGGGAATGCTCTTGTTCATAAAAATCATCCTTTCACAACGATGTTTGCAGAAATGAGCATAAAAAAACGCACCCATCCTATTGTTTAGGACAAGTGCCTCTATGCCACCTGCGGTGCCACCTAAGTTCGCCCAGCGGGGCGCGCCTCGTTCGCGTACCAACATACGCTAGCTGTGATCACGGTCAGCTGCCGTCCTTCCTAATGCAGGGGTGCACTCGGTTGGCCCTCTCAAGTCCATTCGCATACCATCGTCCCGCTGTGCTCGCACCGATCCACAGCTCGCTTTGGGTCGATTTTATGGATGCTACTACTCTTGATCACTGGTTTCCACTTGATTCACTTCAATGAATTAAAAGGAATATACCACGATTGCCCCGGAATGTCAAGTGGGAAATTGGAAATCCATGGGTCAAAAGAGTGTCAGAATCTGGTTGAAAAGGGAGCGCGTGACTTGTATGTTTTAAAAATTTGTGCTAAAATACCACCTCAGTGTATACAATGGCAAAAAGAGCAAGGGAGGAGTTGCTATATGAAAATAGCCGTTTTAGCCGGAGGACTGAGCCCTGAGCGGAACGTCTCCCTATCCTCGGGGGCAATGGTGGCTCAGGCGTTGCGGGCGCGCGGGCATCAGGTGGCGATGGTTGACCTGTTTTTTGGATTAGACCGTGTGGAAGGGGGGGTGGAGGCACGTTATCGCGCCCCTATCCCGGAGGAATATAAAAAGATATCCCCCAAAGCGCCGGATTTGAATGAGGTACGCAGCCTGCGCGGGGACAAAAGCCCGTCCGCGATCGGCTCCGGCGTGCTGGAGCTGTGCCGGGGAGCGGACATTGCCTATCTTGCGCTGCATGGCGCCTGCGGTGAGGATGGAAAGGTGCAGGCGGCGCTGGATTTGCTGGGCGTTCCCTATACAGGCTCCGGCAGCTTGGCCTGCGCCATTGCGATGGACAAGGATTTGACCAAGCGTCTGGTCTCTGATCTTGTGGTCACGCCCCAGTGGCGCTGTGTGACGGTCACGGCGGATACGATGGACGCCGTGGTGCGGGAGACGGAACTTCCCGTTGTGGTAAAGCCCATAGATAGTGGCTCCTCTATCGGGGTTTACATTGCAAAAACCAGGGAAGAATTACGCAGTGCGCTAACGGAAAATCTTCGATTGGGCGGACGAATGGTGTTGGAAGACTATATTGCCGGTCGGGAGATTCAGGTGGCCATTTTACAGGACCGGGCCCTGCCCTCCATTGAAATTATTCCCAACGAGGGCTTCTACAATTATGAAAATAAATACCAACCCGGCGCCGCGCGGGAAATCTGCCCGGCAGAGATCCCGGCGCAGTGGGAAAAACGCATCGGCGATGCGGCGTTAACTGTGTTTCATGCTTTAGGCCTGTCAGTTTATTCCCGGGCGGATTTCATCGTGACGGAGGACGGGACGCCCTATTTTCTGGAGATCAATACGCTTCCGGGGATGACGCCCACAAGCCTGGTGCCCCAGGAGGCCGCGGCCGTTGGAATTGACTACGGCACACTGTGTGAGATCATCATCGAAGAATCCATGAAGGCGCGGATGGAGGGGAGATAACGCTGTGCAGGCAATTACATTACGTGAACTCCTGGAAGCGGTACATGGGACACTCCTGGGGGAGTTTCATGATTTGGATACCGAAATTAGCCATGTGGATACCGACAGCAGAAAGATTCATCCGGGCTCCCTGTTTATTCCCTTGGTAGGAGAGCGGTTTGACGGGCACGCCTACATTGCCTCCGCGCTGGAGAAGGGTGCGGACGGCTGTTTGACAGCGCGGGAGCGGGAGAGTTATCTGCCCGGCAAATTTTATATTAAGGTGAGCAATACGCAGCGGGCCCTGCGGGATTTGGCAGCGTGGTATAAGGGACAGTTTCCCATCCCCTTTGTGGCGGTGACAGGGAGCGTGGGAAAGACCACTTCCAAGGACATGATAGCGGCAGTGCTGTCCACCCGGTTCAAGGTGCTGAAAACGGAGGGAAACTTCAATAATAATGTGGGCTTGCCGCTGACGCTGCTCCGGCTGGAGCGGGAGCACGAAATCTGTGTTGTGGAGATGGGGATGGACCGCGTTGGCGAGATTGACTATCTGGCGGATATTGTAAGGCCCCAGGTTGGGATCATCATGAGTATTGGAGATGCCCACATTGAGCGCCTTGGAAGCCGGGAAAACATCTTAAACGCAAAGTGCGAGCTGCTGCCCTACATCCAAAAAGAGGGCCTGCTCCTGCTCAACGGAGATGATGAACTGCTCTGTGGCCTGCGGGGAAAGACGCCGGTAAAAACCCTGTTTTTTGGAAGCGGGAACGGACTGGATTACCGTGCGGGCAATCTTCGCAGCAATGGGGAGAGCCATATCTGCTGCGATGTCAAAACCCCTGCTATGGAGCATCGGATCAAAATACCTTCCCTGGGGGACCATATGATTTATCCAGCCCTGTGTGCCGTGGCGGTGGGGGAGTACTTTGGAATGGATGCAAAAGAGCTGTCGGAAGGCATTTTGCGTTTTGTTCCCACCCGGATGCGGATGAACGTACTTCATCGGGCCGGGAACATTACAATTTTGGATGATACCTACAATGCCAATCCCCAATCCATGCGCGCGGCCATCCAGGTGCTGGCGGACAACCACGGCGGGAAGAAGATTGCCGTTCTGGGGGATATGTTTGAACTGGGCCCCTTTGCTCCGGCCCTGCACACAGGAGTAGGGGAGTGTTTGGGAAAAGCCGGGATTGATTGCCTGGTGGCGGTGGGAGAGTATGCCTCCTACATTACGGAGGGGGCAAGGGCCAGCGGCGTTCCGGAGGTCTATCATGTGCAGGAACGGGACGAGGCGAAGGAGATCCTCTCCATCCTCACGGCAGCTGACGCCACCATTTTGGTGAAGGCGTCCCGCGGTATGGCCATGGAAAGACTGACGGAATATCTTCTGTCCATCACAGAGGATGCGTAATCGGCGATATCCCAATCAGATGAAAAAACGATAGATCATAGATGACGCAATCATTGGTATGAACTTAAAAGAAGAGGATAATATGATTGATATTTCCGTCTCAAATCTGGTCAAAGAATTTGAGGTAGGCAATAAAATACTGGATGGACTCACCTTTCAAGTGGATTCCGGGCAGAGGGTGGGGCTGCTTGGGGCGAACGGCACCGGCAAGACCACATTGCTTCGCATTCTTATGGGGACACTGGACTGCGATGCGGGGGAAGTGGTGATTGCCCCTGGAAAGCGAATGGGCTTGATTTCACAGATTCCTGTGTATCCCGGCGGGTTTACGGTGGAAGACGTGCTGGACACAGCGTTTGCCCCCATCGAGGCCATCCGCCGGGAGATGGACGCTCTGGCCCGGCGGATGGCGGAGGGGGAGACCGGAGGGGAACTGCTGCGGCGCTATGACAGCCTTGCCGCCCGTTTTGAGGTGGGGGGCGGCTATGACTCCGATACGCAAAAGAATAAAGTGGCAAACGGACTGTCCATTTCCTGGGAAATGCGCGGGCAACGATTTGAGGAGCTCTCCGGAGGAGAGAAAACGCGGGTGAATTTGGCCCGGCTGATCTTAGAGGATACCGATATTCTGCTGTTGGACGAGCCCACCAATCACCTGGACTTGCGCGCCACGGAATGGCTGGAGGAGTATTTGCAGAAATTTAAGGGGACGGTGCTCACGGTCTCCCATGACCGCTATTTTTTGGACAGAGTAGTGGATCGGGTTATGGAACTGGTCCATGGCGTTGGGGAGTTTTATTCCGGCAACTACACGTTTTATGCCATAGAGAAGGAACAGCGCTATGAGACCCAATTAAAGCAGTATGAAAAGGAGCAGGCTAAAATAGCCCAGTTGGAGGCCACTGCCCGTGTGATGCATGAGCGGGGCACGGAGCGGATGCACAAGCAGGCGTTCGCTATGGAAAAGCGGATGGAGCGCATCCGACAAACAGAACGGCCCACCGGGCACGCCAGGACGATGAAGGCGCGCTTTGGCCAGCGGGAATTCCGGGGGGACGAAGTGCTCTCCATCAAAGGTCTGTCCAAGTGTTTCGGAGGCAGAACCCTGTTTTCCCATGTCAATCTGGAGGTGGCGGGGGGAGAGCGGATTGCCCTGATCGGCGACAACGGCACGGGTAAATCCACCCTGCTGAACATTCTGCTGAGGGAACTGGAAGCGGACGAAGGGAAAATCCGGTACGGACCGACTGTAAAGCTTGGATACTTACCACAAATTGTCCGCTTTGACCACCCGGAGCGCAGCTTGGTGGACACATTAATTTATGATTTGGACTGCTCCGCCCAGTCAGCCAGAAACCGCCTGGGGATGTTTCAGTTTCGGGGAGAGGACGTGCGAAAGCCCGTGCGTGCGCTCTCAGGCGGAGAGCAATCCCGTTTACGGCTTTGCATGCTGATGAGCGAGGAAATAAATCTTCTGATTTTGGACGAGCCCACAAATCATCTGGACATTCAGAGCCGCGAGTGGATTGAGCAGGCGGTGGAGGAGTATGATGGGAATCTGATCTTTGTGTCCCATGACCGGTATTTTATTGAGCGCTTTGCGGGCAGAATCTGGTATTTGGAACAGGGCGTCATCTCTGATTTTCAAGGAACCTATGAACAGTTTTGCGCCGCGCGGGATAAACTGAGTTCTGTAAAGCAAAATAACTTGTCAAGGATGGATGATCAGCAGACGAAAAAAGAGAGGCCGCGCCGCGCCGGCGGTACCAAGCAATTGGAAAAAGAGGTTGCGGCGGCGGAGCGGGCAGTGGGAAAAGCGGAGGAAGAAATGAAGGTTCTCTCCACTGCGGTCGAAGCGGCGGCGACAGATTTTGTAGTGCTCCAGGAATTATACGGGCAGCAGGAAAAGCTGGAGGCCGAGCTGTTGCAATGTTATAGTCATTGGGAAGCACTGAGTACGCAGTTGGAGGAGACAAAGAGATGAGAAGCTACCGCGGAAAACGGGGAAAATCCTGGAAAAAGATCGTATTATGTCTGCTTTTGGCGGGCGTTGTATCCTTTTCGGCTCTCTTTGGTGCGGTCTGTCTGGGCGGAAGGGATGAGGTACATGGGCAGCCGCAGGTGATGCTGGTTCTTGGATGCCAGGTACATGATTGGGGCCCCTCCGTCTTGTTGCAAGACCGGCTGAGGGAGGCGCTGGAGTACTTGGAGGATTACCCGGATATGCTGGTGGTGGTCAGTGGCGGACAGGGCGCCGATGAACCTACGAGCGAGGCTGCGGCTATGGCGGCCTATCTGGAGGAGCACGGTGTTTCCCCGGATCAGATTTTATTGGAGGACCAGGCTTCCAACACCTACGAAAATCTCTTGTTTTCCATGGCCCTGTTGGAATCGGAGGGCTATTCGCAGGAGGACGCGGTTCTGATCGTTTCCAACGGCTTTCATTTGACCCGGGTGCGTATGCTGGCCCAGCGGATGGGATACGGGGATGTTTCTACCTTGGCCGCGCCCAGCACCCACATTCCTTCCAGGCTGAAAATGTACATAAGGGAGCCCCTGGCCCTGGTAAAATCGTTTCTGTTGGACTGCTGAGAGACGGGATAGAAGGAGAGGCATACTGATGCTGGACAAACTGCAGGAAGTGGAATCCAAATATAGTCAAACCGAAGCCCGCTTAGCCGCTGGAGAAACCTATGATGATCCGGCCTTGGTCGCAAGACTGAACAAGGAGCAGACGGAGCTTGCGCCGCTCGTTGAGGCCTACCGGGCGTGGCAGTCGGCAAAGCGCCGCCGGGAGGAGGCGGAGAGTCTCCTGAGCGATGACGAGATGAAGGCGCTGGCACAGGAGGAGCTTCAGCAGGCGAAGGATGAGATGGAGCGCCTGGAGGAGGAGCTGAACATACTGCTGCTCCCCCAGGACCCCAACGACCGGAAAGACGTGATTGTGGAAGTGCGCGCCGGTGTAGGCGGGGAGGAGGCGGCGCTCTTTGCCCACTCCCTTTACCGCATGTACTCCATGTATGCCGAGTCCCGCCGGTGGAAAACAGAGGTGGTTTCCGTCAGTGAGACGGAGCTTGGGGGGATCAAAGAAATTTCCTTTCTCATTCATGGGGACGGGGCTTTTTCCCGGCTGAAGTTTGAGAGCGGCGTCCACCGCGTCCAGCGCGTGCCGGAGACGGAATCCGGCGGCCGGGTACACACTTCCACCGCCACGGTCGCCGTACTTCCCGAGATGGATGAGGTAGATATGGAGCTGAACCCTTCTGACGTGGAAATGCAGGTGTTTCGTTCCTCCGGCGCTGGCGGTCAGCACGTGAACAAGACCTCTTCCGCGGTGCGGCTGATTCATAAGCCCACCGGAATGGTGGTGGAGTGCCAGCAGGAGCGCAGTCAATTTCAGAACCGGGACACCGCCATGCGGATTTTGGCCTCCCGCCTCTATGAACAGGAACAGGAGCGCCTGAACAGTGAGTTTACCCAGCAACGGCGCAGTCAGGTGGGAACCGGAATGCGCAATGAGCGCATCCGCACCTATAATTTTCCCCAAGGGCGGGTGACGGATCACCGCATCGGTCTCACACTCTATAAGATAGACGGCATTCTCAACGGCAACCTGGACGAGGTGATCGATCCCCTGGTGGCGGATCATCAGGCGCAGTTGCTCAAGGAACAGGAGCGGGGCGGATAAGAGAGGAATTGGTATGTTTCGCTATGTGATTTTTGATTTGGATGGAACGCTGCTCAACACATTGGAGGATTTGGCCGATGCGGGCAACTGGGTCTGCCGGCAAAACGGGTGGCCGGAGCACAGGTATGAGGAGTACCGCTATTTTGTCGGGCGGGGGATACGCAGTCTGGTGAACGCGCTCATACCGCCTCAGCGCTGCACGGAAGAGGCGGCAGAGACCGCCCTGGACCAGTTCGTGCGGCGTTACGAGCGTCATAAAGAGGATAAGACCCGTCCCTATGAGGGAGTGGCAGAGCTGGTTCAGACCCTGAATCAGGCCGGGATTTCCACCGCCGTGCTCACCAACAAGCCGCACGCTGTGGCGGTCGAAGTGATGGAGCACTATTTTCCGGGTCTCTTTTCCCAGGTGCAGGGGGCGAAAGACGGCATTGCGCTGAAGCCGGATCCGGGCGCACTGAACGATTTGCTTTATGGGATGGGAGCCGTTGCGGAACAGACGTTGTTTGTGGGGGACAGCGATGTGGACATGGAAACGGCGAACAATGGAGGCCTTGCCAGCTGCGGTGTATTGTGGGGATTTCGCTCCGGTGGGGAGCTGCTTGCTGCGGGGGCGGATCATTTGGCGGAAACAGTGGAAGAGCTGGGTGCCTTGATTCTGGGTACTGGCTCATATGCGCTGGGGGGGAGAGCAGATGGAAACTGAACTTCTGGACGCAATGGCCGTGGAGCGGGCAGCGCAGTTGCTGCGTGAGGGCGGACTTGTTGGGATTCCTACAGAGACGGTGTATGGCCTGGGCGCGGATGGCCTGAATCCGGCGGCGGTAAAGCGCATCTTTCAGGTGAAGGGGCGGCCTCAGGACAATCCTCTCATTTTACACATTCCGTCACAGGATGCGCTGGAGCAATACTGCCGGGAGGTTCCCCCGCGCGCCTATCGTCTGGCGGAGCAATTCTGGCCCGGGCCCCTGACCATGATTCTTCGCCGGAAGGAGCTTATTTCGGATGTGGTGACCGCCGGACTGGATACGGTTGGGATACGCTGCCCGGCCCATCCGGTGTGTCTGGAGCTTTTGAAGCGGGCGGGAGTGCCTGTGGCAGCGCCCTCCGGGAATACCTCGGGCCGTCCAAGCCCTACAACCGCCCGCGCTATGCTGGAGGATATGGCCGGGAAAATTGACGCTGTTTTGGACGGCGGCCCCTGCGGAGTGGGGGTTGAATCCACCATCATTGACTTGACCGTGACGCCGCCCCGGCTCTTACGGCCTGGCGGTGTGACCTTGGAGCAACTGCATGCTGTTATAGGAGATGTGGCTGTGGACGGAGCGGTCAGCCATATCATGGAGGAGTGGGAGCAGCCCCGCGCCCCCGGCATGAAATACCGCCATTACGCACCCAAAGCGCCTGTGACTGTTGTTTGCGGCCCGGCGGGGAGCGCGGCGGAGTATATCCTCGCCCACGCGGCGCCACGGGACGGCATCCTCTGCTTTGAGGAGTATGCGGCCTTTTTTTCCGGACGGCCCTTTTATTCCTTAGGCAGCGAAGCGGATTATTCTGAGCAGGCCAGGCGGCTGTTTGAATCGCTGCGCTATTTTGACGCCACCGATGTTCCGGCAATTTGGGCGCAGTGCCCCGAGGCCACGGGACTGGGACTGGCGGTGTCCAACCGGCTTCAAAAAGCCGCGGGCTTTCATATCATTGAGGTGACGGCATGCTGACCATCGGAATCATTGGGCCCACGGGCGCGGGGAAGACCACTGCCCTGCAAGAATTGCGGAAGTTTGGGGGGACGGTCATTGACTGTGACCGGGTGTATCACGAATTGTTGGAGCATTCCAAACCTTTGCAGGAGGAGCTGCGCAATGCCTTTGGCCATCTTGTCACAGCCAACGGACAGATAGACCGGAAGCAGCTGGGGAACCTTGTCTTTCATAACCCGGAGCGCCTTTTGCGGCTCAATGAGATTACCCACCGCTATGTGGCCATTGAGGTGGATGACCTGCTGGAGCAGGCCCGCCGTGAGAGGCGGCCCGCCGCCGCTATTGACGCGATTGCCTTGGTGGAGAGCGGAATTTCAGACCGCTGCGACTGCATTGTGGCGGTGACAGCCCCCCGGGAGGAACGGATTGTGCGCATCATGGCCCGGGAGGGAATTTCCAGAGAGTATGCCGCCGCCCGGGCAGATGCGCAGCAGCCGGAAAAATTTTATCTTCAACATTCCGACTATCTGTTATATAATGACACAGACACAGCAGAGCAATTTGCCCAGCAGGCGCGGGCACTTTTTGAATCGATTCTGACAGGCGAGGCACACTAGATCGTGTTGGCACGCGTGCAAAATACCCGTCTTTTGGCAGATTTTCCGCCATACCGCGTTGCGTTCCCTTGAAGTACACAAACTATTCCTGGGGAAAAGCGCCTTGTCCGGCGAAAAATCCGCTCAAAATCTGTGTATTCCGCACTGATGCCAACACGATCTAAGTTAAAAGGAGGTTTTCCAATGGAACAATTGAACCAACCAAGCCGCGCGGAGCAGTTGCGCAAGACGCTGCTGCATGAGCGGAAAAACGGATATGACAAAATCGGCGCAGAGGAGTTTGCCGCCATAGAAGCATATTGTACCGGATATAAGCAGTTTGTAAACGCCGGCAAGACAGAGCGGGAGTGTGTGGAGCAGGCCCTGATCCTGGCCCAGGCCAAGGGGTTTCGACCCTACACCAGGGGGATGGTTCTCCAGCCCGGCGATAAGGTATACCAGTCCAACCGCGGGAAAGCGGTGACACTCGCCGTGATGGGACAGAAGGGGCTGGATGCGGGGATCAATATCGGCGCAGCCCATATTGACTCGCCCCGGCTGGATTTAAAGCAAAATCCTCTCTATGAGGACAGTGAATTGGCCATGTTTAAAACGCACTATTACGGCGGAATCCGGAAATACCAGTGGGTGGCGATCCCTCTGGAACTGCGTGGCGTTGTGGCGCTGCGCAGTGGACAGGTAATTCATGTGTCGGTGGGGGAGGGAGACAACGACCCCCAGTTTACCATTACTGATTTACTGCCGCATCTGGCGGCGGACCAGAGCAAGAAGACGCTGAGCGAAGCGATCCCCGGGGAGGGGCTGAATATCCTGGTGGGGAGCCGCCCCTTGGGCGGGGATGACGGCGCGGACCGGGTGAAGCTCTCCATTTTGGATCTGCTCAACCAAAAGTACGGCATCACGGAGGAGGACTTCATCTCCGCGGAACTGATTGCGGTTCCCGCGTTCAAGGCGTGCGACATTGGGTTTGACCGCTCTCTCATCGGAGCCTATGGACAGGACGACCGGGTGTGCGCCTATGCCTGTTTGGCCGCCCTGCTGCAGTTGAATGTGCCGGAGCGCACGGCGGTGTGTATGCTGGCAGATAAAGAGGAAATTGGATCTGAGGGGGTTTCGGGGATGAAATCCTTTGCCTTTGACACCTTTATGGCGGATTTGTGCGCGGGACAGGACGTCCCCCTGCGTACCTGCTACGAGAAATCCTTCTGCCTGTCCGCTGATGTGACGGCTGCGTTTGACCCCAATTTTCCGGATGTCTTTGAAAAGCGCAACAGCGCCCAGGTAAACTATGGCGTGGGGCTGTGCAAATACACTGGAGCCAGGGGAAAATCCGGCGCCTCCGATGCCTCCGCCGAGCTGGTGGCCTATGTCCGCCGTGTGCTGGACGAGGGTGAGGTGCTCTGGCAGATGGCCGAATTGGGCAAGGTGGACAAGGGCGGCGGCGGCACGGTGGCAGCCTACATGGCCCAGCGCAACATCGATACCATTGACGCGGGCGTTCCTGTTCTCTCCATGCACGCCCCCTTGGAAACGGTGGGGAAGCTGGACTGCTATATGACATTCAAGGGGATGAAGGTAATTTTTGAGGCGGTTTAACCTGCCTGCGGCGGTTGTAGGGAGGCAATCATGCCAAATCTATTTGACTATTTAGCGTGGCGCGGAGATGTAACCTTCCGTCAGGCTCCGCTCAATGAGGTGGACGCGCTGGTGCTCAGCACCCTCAGCTATGTGCAGTTTCGAGAGATGCTTCCCTCTGAACGGGAAAAAAAGGTGACGCTGGAGGCAGCCTGTCAGGCATTTTTCACGCTCCCGGAGCCGGAGCAGGAAAAGCGGCTCTTCTATAAGAATAACGGGAAGCTGCTCAAGTTGCTGGCTCAAAGCCCCCGCTATCGGGATCTGATGCTCTTTTCCCATCGGGAAGAGCTGGATTTCAAGCTGGAGACGCAATTTGCAGCCATGGCGGTAGGCATCGCCAAGGATGAGTATCTCATCTGTTTCCGGGGGACAGATAACACGCTGGTGGGCTGGAAAGAGGATTTTAATCTGAGTTTCCAACCGGAAATTCCGGCGCAGCGCAAAGCGCTGTCTTACTTCACGCAATTTGCCGGGAAATACTCCGGTACGCTGTCTCTTGCGGGACACTCGAAGGGCGGAAACCTGGCTGTTTACGCGGCGGCCTGTGCGCCGGCCAAGGCACAGCGCCGCATTCGCGCCATCTATAACTATGACGGTCCCGGATTTAGTGAAGGGTTTGCCCAGCGAATGGGCTACCAGGCGGTTGTTCCCCGTATTTATACGTATATCCCCCAGTCCTCTGTTGTGGGACTGCTGTTAGAACGGGGAGAGGGATACAGGGTGGTAAAAAGCCGCCAAATTGGCCTGCTGCAGCATGACCCATACAGTTGGGAGGTCATGGGAGCGTCCTTTGTGACAGTGGAGGAGTCGTCCCCGGGAAGCCGCATGGCCAACCGGACGCTAAACCACTGGCTGTTGGGACTGAGCAATGAGGAGCGGGAGGAATTTGTGGAGGCGGTTTACACCATCCTGCAGGAGCAGGATATGCAGTATGTAGAGGATCTGCTGGAGCCCAAACGGCTGTATCAATTGATCCGCAGTCTGGGAAAGCTGGATGAGGAGCGGCGAATCCTGCTCTCTAACGCCATGAGGCAGCTCGTGCGCTCCGCCCGCGCTGTCCTGCGGGAGGGGGAGGAGGCCTCCTCTGAGGAACATACGGGATAGAGCGCCGCAATCAACGAAAAAACGGCATGCAGCCCCTAGGGGCTGCATGCCGTTTTTTTTGATCACTTGAGCGGGGTTGATCCTGTTATTTCACAAAAGCGTATTCTCCCATAAACAGGATTGTCCCGGTGCTGTCGTCCCGGATGAGGTAGAGGAAGGGGCGGTTGCAGAGAAATGCAATGGGATCCGGTTGTGCGGACGTCATCCCTATGCCGATGACGGTTGCGGCCGCGGCCTCCGTTCCCGCTTCATCCACCTGGATGAAGGTTTTTTGCAGGATGCCGTTGATCACGATAGGCATATCCGGGTCAATTCCGTAGAACATGCCGGAGAAATCGGCGCTTGCGGGATCGAATGCCGCTTTGATGCCAAATTGCTTCAGAATACGGATCAGGTCATCGTGCAGATATTCTGTTTTAAATTTGGGGACGCTGAACCAGACGCGCGCGTGTTCCATTTGCTCCACGGCCTCGTCAAACAGGGCCTGGGTGAGGGCCTCATCTCCCTTGGGGAGGATAACATATAGTTGGAGATCCTGGTCCTCATAGGGCTTTGCAAGCATTTGGAAGCTGTCATTTTCATAGTAGAGGTAATTGCCGGTGTGGTTCATAAACGCGGTGGTCTGTTCCATGCCGGCACGGTCGGTGAAGGTGCTGTCCGCAGTCAGTTCCGCCGCAAATGGAATTTGCCAATCTCCGTTAAAATAGATGGTATTGACCAGCAGGGAGAGGGTCTCGCTGATGACATCATCGGTTACAACATCTTGAATTTTATCCTTTGTCTGCCCGGCGATCCAGTCATTGACCCGCTGACTGCCTGTGGCATTGGTGATGGTCTCCGCCTTTCCGTAATAATATGACTCCATGACGGAGGAAAAGTCCCTGGAGAAACCGCTGTCATTGGAATAGAAATCCGTGTTATACCAGATGGAGTTGGCAATGCTCAATTGGACGGTCTCGTTGCTGCTGTACCGCTGGATCAGCTTCTGAATCTCCCGGTTAAACTGTTCCAGGTCGGTGATATCCAGGGCATCTAAAATCTCCTGCCGCGTTTCCCCGGCCGCGCCGTTGGCTGCCATTGCCAGGGCGATTTTGAGGCTGAGAGGGGAGATCATATAGTTTTGATCCTTGGGCATTTGGGAAAGCAACTCGAAGTCAAAGGAGAGGTCGGAACGCGGACTGGTCACGGAAACGGCGCGTGCCGCGCTGTCCCATCCGATGGTATAGCCAAACTGCTCCAGGACATACCGGAGGGGGACATAAAGTGTGCCGTTCTTGACGACAGGGGTGGTGTCCATGATGAGAATCGCGCTGCCCGATACAACGCCATCCGCCGTTCTGGAGCAGGCATACAGAGTGCTGTCACAGTCCATCAGAAGAACGCCGCTTGTGGAATCCGCGGTTTCAAAAAAGGAGACTGCCTGGACACGAACCGGAGTGGCCTCCGCGGTCAGAGAGAAGCAGTCTTTCAGTGTCGTGCAGGAAACCATGCTTCTCCCGTTTTCATCCACATAGGCTCCCGTGTTTTCCGGCAAAAGAGTCCCGTCCAGCGTGATGCGCAAGGCGGTTTCAGCAGCAAGTACAGGGGTACTGGATAGCAGGACAGCCAGCGCCAGAAGCAAGCCGAGGACATGTTTGGTTTTCAAATGTAATCCCTCCATTTTTGGTATTGTTTAAAGTGAATAAGAAACAAATAAATTGAATTATAAATTTATATGTTGTTTTTATTATAGCAGAGGAAGCCGTTTTTTTCAATAAAAAATACAAGAGGAAAAGTCTGATGTGTTTGTGATTATTTCCAGCATCTTTGCGCACAATAACAGCAAAAGAGGAACGATGAAACGGGGAGGGATGAGTATGCCACAGGAGGAAGAACAGCGCAATCCGTTGGAGCAGGGCGCGCCCATTGGCCCGATCTTTGATTTGGGCTCGACTATCGTACGCAACCAGCATGGAAGCATCTATGTGCTCACCATTGTGGGGCAGATTGAGGGACATCAACTGCTTCCCAGTACCAGCAAGACTACAAAATATGAACATGTCATGCCGCTGCTGACTATGGTGGAGGAGAGCGAGGGAATCGATGGGCTGTTGGTGCTGCTGAATACCATTGGCGGGGATATTGAGGCGGGCTTGGCCATTGCGGAGCTCATTTCCAGCATGAAAAAGCCCACTGTTTCCCTGGTACTGGGCGGTGGGCACTCCATTGGCGTGCCTCTGGCTGTGTCGGGAAAGCGCTCTTTCATCGCGCCGTCAGCTGCCATGACCATTCACCCGGTGCGTATGAACGGTCTTGTGATTGGGGTTCCCCAGACCTTTTACTATTTTGAGCGGATTCAGGAGCGGATTACGCAATTTATTTTGGCAAACAGCAAAGTCGACCAAAAAACCTGGACCGATCTGCTGATGAAGACGGGAGAGTTGGCCTCCGATGTGGGCAGTGTCATCTATGGAGAACAGGCTGTGGAGATAGGGCTCATTGATGAAATCGGAGGGCTTTCCGGGGCGTTGGACTGTTTGCACAGCATGATGGAACAGGTGCGCCGGGAGAAAGAGCCCCAGGAGCCGCCAGAGCCGGATGGGGAAGCCGCGCCTGAATCATAAAGACGAGTTTGCCTCACCCCAGGAACTTGTCTGGGCGGGGTGGTTATTACCACTCAGTGTGTGAAAAATACTGGTAATTTTGATTCCGCTATGATAAAATAGGATCTGGCATCCGCTTTTGCCGCCGCGCCTCCCCTGGAGAGCAGCTGTGCGCAGCGTTTGATTGGAAGGGAGAATGCTATGTCCTATTTTATGGCAGTGATTTTGGGGATTGTGCAGGGCGTGGCGGAATTCTTACCCATCTCCAGTTCCGGGCACCTGATCTTGCTCCAACACTTTTTTTCTGAAATGGAGGAGCCGGACAACCTCTACAATATTTTGCTGCATTTTGCAACACTGATTGCGGTGTGCGTGGCTTACTGGGGCGATGTCCGGGATATGGTTCTGGAGTTTTTCCGGGCAATGGGTAGTTTCTTCTCTAAGCCGCCCGCCAAAGGAAACGTTCCCCCCGCCCGGCGGCTGGTGCTGCTGATCATTGTGAGTACCCTGCCGCTGCTTGTGTTGGCGCCCATCACGGATTTGATTGAAGACATCGGGAATACCCCTGTTTTCGTCAGCTGCGCTCTACTGATCACCGGCTTTATCCTCTTTTTTTCAGACAGCATGGCCCACGGAAAAAAAACTGCGCGCAATGCAACGGTCAAAGACGCCTTACTGGTCGGACTTGCCCAGGGAGTGGCCACCATTCCGGGACTGTCCCGTTCCGGGTGCACCATTTCAGCGGGGATGCTGCTGGGCTTTGAGAGGAAGTTTGCGGTACGCTACTCCTTTTTAATGTCGCTGCCCGCTGTGTTGGGCGCAACGCTGCTGAAGGTGATCAAAACCATTGGCACGGAGGTTGATCCCGCACTGCTCCCCAAATATCTGTTGGGCATGGTTGTGGCCGGAGTGGTGGGTTATTTTGCAATCCAGCTGGTGAAGCTGCTGGCTGAAAAAGGAAAGTTCGGCGCGTTCGCCTACTACTGCTGGCTGGTGGGCGCAATTTCTCTGGCCGCTGCTCTGGCGGGATTCCCGGCATAACGGTGCCCGGGAGAGGAATGAGGCGCCGCTATTTTCCGGAAAGGAACGGTTTTTATGCCTAAGTCACAAAAGAATAATGTTGCAAGCCGAACGGCTTCCTCCCCGCGGGGCAAATCGCCCAGGGGAGGAAGCGGCTCCGGTCGCACCCAGAGCAAGGGGAAGGCAACCTCTGCGCAGAAGAGGCCGTTTCGGCGTGAGGCTGGGGCGGTCATTTGCCTGCTGTTAGCGGTGTTTGCAGCCTTTGGCTACTTTCATATTGACGCTGTATTTATTCATTTTTTTGCCATATTTTTGAAGGGGCTCTTCGGCTATGGTTTTTGGCTGTCCGCGCCGGCCCTGCTATTGGCAAGCTACATATTGGCGTTTCACCGGGGCCGGCCTGTCAAGCTGCGGGTTACCTGCGCGCTGCTGGTTCCCTTGGTGTTTTCCGGGATGGTGCATGGATTGATTGCGCAAGACTATCCCTGGGACAGTGTACTGCTCAAAACATTGTGGGAGACCGGGCTGCAACTGCAGTCCGGCGGCGTGATTTCCGGGGTCATAGCGCAGGCCTGCGTGCGGGCGTTCAGTCCGATGGGCTGTACCATTTTAATGGTGCTATTCCTTTTGTTGTTATTGCTTGGGGCGTTTGACCGCTCTCTGATGGAGGTGGCCGAGTGGCTCTTTCATCGTCCTGAGTATGAGCCGGAACAGGAGCCCGGGCAGAACGATGTGACCCCGCCCCGCCGCAAAAAAATGCCTGTGGAACAGGAGAATACAGTATCCCGCCGCCGTGTGGAGATTGATATCCCCGTGGAGGATGGGCCCCTTGTTGGGGTGGAGCAAACTCCCAAAAAGAAAGGCTTTTTTGACCGGAAAAACCGCGTTCCAACACCGGATGAAGTACTTGCCGGGGCGGAGACAGCGGCTCCTGTGACCGTGCCTAAGCCTGAGCCCATAGCAGAAGTGCCCGTATTCAAGCCGGAGCAGGTGGTTCTGGAGTACAGCTCCACGCCGGAGCAGGCCCCCGCTGTGCCGCCTGTGGCAATTCCTGAAATCGTCCGGGAAGAGGCGCTGCCCAAGGTGAAACGCGCCGAGATTGAACAGGAGGCGGAAGCAATCGCTCAGAAGCTCATCCGGGAGCCGGAGGCCAGGCCCTATGAATATCCCCCCTTGTCCCTGCTCAAGGAGGAAAGCGGCGATTTCGGAGGGGAGGCGCTGGTCGAGCTCAATGCCAACAAGCAGCGCCTGTCAGACACGATTCACTCCTTTGGGATTGAGGCAAGCATTGTGGCTGTGGTGCGCGGCCCTTCCGTGACCCGCTATGAGCTGGAGCTGGACCAGGGCGTGAGGCTGAACAGGCTGACCAACCTGGCCGATGATATTGCCCTGGCGCTGGGCGCCACGGGGGTGCGGATTGCGCCCATCCCGGACAAGATCTCTGTGGTCGGTATTGAGGTGCCGAATAAGTTGGTCTCCCCGGTGAGCATCCATTCTGTCATTGGGTCCCAGGCGTTTCAGTCAAGCCCCTCAAAAGTGTCCTTTGCTGTGGGAAAGGACATCGGTGGCAACTGTATTGTGGGAAATATTGCAAAGATGCCGCACCTGCTCATTGCCGGAACCACCGGCTCCGGCAAGTCGGTCTGTACCAACTCACTGATTATTTCCATGCTCTACAAGGCTACACCGGAAGAGGTGCGCCTGATCATGGTCGACCCTAAAATGGTGGAGCTGGGAATCTATAATGGGATTCCACACCTTCTGATTCCGGTGGTCACGGATCCCAAAAAGGCCGCTGGCGCCCTGCAGTGGGCAGTGACGGAAATGATGAAGCGCTACCGCCTGTTTGCGGATATGGGGGTACGTGACCTGGCTTCCTACAACGCACTGGCGGAGAAGACTGAGGGAATGGAGACCCTGTCCCAAATTGTGGTGATCATTGATGAGCTGGCTGATCTGATGCTGGTGGCCGCCAAGGAGGTGGAGGAGTCCATCTGCCGGGTGGCACAAATGGGCCGCGCCAGCGGTATGCACTTGGTCATTGCAACCCAGCGCCCCTCAGCGGATGTCATCACCGGCCTGATGAAGGCCAATATTCCGTCCCGCATTGCGTTTGCCGTCTCCTCCGCCATGGAATCACGGATTATTTTGGATACCCATGGGGCGGAAAAGCTGGTGGGCAGGGGCGACATGCTGTTTTTTCCACTGGGAACCGGAAAGCCGACCCGTGTTCAGGGCTGCATGATTTCCGACCAGGAGGTTTCCGCCGTGGTTGAAGTCGTCAAGGCGAGCGGCAACGCCAACTATTCCGATCAAATTATGCAGGAAATTGAGCAGCATGCGGCAGAAAAGGAAAAGAACGGCAAGGGGGTTGGCGGCACACCCCCGGCCGAGGCCAGGGGAGATTATGACGAGTTGATTGACTCCGCCATTGAGGTTGTGGTGGAGACCGGACAGGCTTCTGTCTCCATGCTCCAGCGGCGGCTCAAGCTGGGCTATGCCCGTGCCGCCCGGTTGGTTGACCAGATGGAGGAGCTTGGAATTGTGGGCCCATTCGAGGGGTCAAAGCCCAGGCAGCTATTGATGACCAAAGAGCAGTGGCAGGAGCGCCAGATGGGTCATGGAGCTGCCGCCAATGCTGCGTGTTCCGGGCCGTTGGGGGAGATAAGCTATCCGCCTGGTCAGGAGGAGTTTTCCTTGGATATGGACGGACCTCCTTTGGATCTGGATGAGGAAATGGACCGGGCGGAAGAGGATACTTTATAAGGAGAAAGGGGCGCGGACCGGTTTATGAGTTGCTGTATCGCCCGGAACGCACCACTTGCTATAGTTCCTCCGCGGTGAATCAGATCGTGTTGACATGAGTCGGAATGCACAGCGTTTGAGCGGATTTTTGCCAGGCAAGGCAAGTCTTTGCAGAAATCATGGGTTTATTTCAAAAAAATTTAACGCGGTATGGCAGAAAAATCGCCGTTGATACGGTGTTTTTAGCTGTGAATACAGGTTCTAAATCAAAAGGATGTAAATTATGTCAGAGAAACTTGCGGTTTTGGGCCCTCCAGGTACCTACAGCGAGAGAGCGGCACAGGTTTTTATCAGCACGTGCGCCCACTCCATGGAGCTACAGTACCACAACACCATAGACGACACCTTCCACGCTGTGAGTGAACAGTGCAGATATGGTATTATCCCCATTGAAAATACACTGGATGGATATATCCAACGTACTTTAGATCTCATGAAGGAGGGGCATATCCATATTCTTCAGGAGATCGTCATTCCCGTGAGCTTTGCGCTGGTTGGAAATGTGGATGCCCTTGAGCAGATCCAAACGCTGTATGTCCAGCCCACCGCAAGCGGGCAATGCAGGGCGGTGATTGATTCCTTAATTGGGATACAGATCATACAGACAGGCAGCAATATTCAGGCGTATCAGAAATTGGACCGCGATGTGTTTGGCGAGGCCGCAATTGTCCCGCAGCATATGGTGGACGCGTCCTGCCGGCGGTTTCATCTGAACCATGTGACAGACGCGGAAGAGAACTGTACGCGGTTTATTGTGGTGGAGTATGGGGATTTTTCCGACCCGAACACAACCGGGGAGCAGCGGATGAGGGCGTGCTTCTTTGTCGTGCCCGATTATGATGAGCCCGGGCTGCTCTATAAAATCTTAAGGGTGCTGTATCAGCAAAATGTGAATCTGGTCTCCCTCGTTTCCCGCCCAACGCGCAAGCAAATGGGATTGTATCACTTTTATCTTGAAGTCAATGGAGGGGCGGAAGAAAAAACGCGCATTTTGCAGGCACTGGAGACCTTGAACACTTTATTTTCCATAAAAATGATCGGGATCTATTCCATTTAAACCATGTCCTGTCCAGGGAAGGGCTTACATGAAGTTTTGCATGAAAAGAGAAAAGTTTGTTCATTTTTACATTGATCGATGTCGGAGTTATCCGCAGGTAATTTTTATTTTTTGTAGTAAATATGAAAATTACCTGCGGATTTTTTGTGTTATTTGCACAGTTTCTTCTGCGATAATTGTTTTGCGTTTGGGAGACACTATTTGACGAAATTGCAAAATATCTATATGGTAAAGAAAGCAAAAGTAAACCATGTTGGGATGGTACCTATTGAAAGGAAGAAAGGGCAGGTGGCAAAAAAAGAAATACGAGTGTTAAGCTGTGGCGGCGGTGTAACGTTTTCTTACCAAAGTGGAACCCCTTCCATCGGGGATATCTCCGCAGTACTCGATTCCCTTAAAAATATGGTTCAGATGGCAAATGTAAAGACCATATCCTTTCATCGCACCTCCAGTTCGGCTATGCTGGTGGAGGATATTATTTCTCTGGCGCTTGAGATCAAGCGGCTGATTGCAGAGGAACGGGTGAACGGGTTTGTGGTGGTTCAGGGCACGGACACCATTGAGGAGACAGCCTTTCTCCTCAATCTCCTGATTCATGATCCAGCCCCCATTGCCATTACAGGGGGCGTGCGCATCCCGGATTTTGAAAGTCCGGACGGCCCGGCAAATCTGCTGTCCGCGCTGCAGGTTGTCTCCAGCGATAATTGCCGGGATATCGGCACTGTGGTGGTCTTCAATGAAGTGATTTTCCCCGGCGACCTTGTCCGCAACACCCATACCCATATCCCGCAGGCCTTTGGGGCGGAGTGCGGTTCCCTTGGTTTTGTGGTGGAGGGTGTGCCAAATCTGCGTCTTAAGCCCATCCGGCGCAAGGTGCCCTATCTGCACATTACGACAAACAAGGTGCAGCCCGTCCCCATTTACAGCGTTCCAATGGGTGACGATGGGCGCATTTTGGGTGCGATTCGAAAACTGGGATATCGCGGACTGGTGCTGGAAGCGCTGGGTGGCGGACATGTCCCCACGGGACTTGTGGAGAAGCTGGAGGCATTGGCAAGGGAGATTCCTGTGATTCTGGCCTCCCGGGTAGAATTTGGAGATATGCTCACCTCCACCTATTCCGGGTACCCAGGCTCCGAGACCAGCCTGCTCAAGCGGGGACTGATCAGTGCGGGGATGCTGGACGGGCGAAAGGCGCGCATTTTGCTGATTTTGCTTTTGATGTCCGGCTGTAGCCGGGAGGAAATTGTGGACAGCTTCCGTATTTTTTCCAGAGCCTATCTACACGGATAAACGTCACATTAACATAACCTTATATCAATACGAACTTACCTTTCCAAACAAGCGGTGAAAGGTGGGCTGGGTTTTTGTGCTGTTTTTTTGCTCGATAATATGGAACATACGTCCTGATTCCAGCGTGGAGAAAGGAGTTTTATGTGGATCTGATCTTACGCAACGCATGGGTGGTTGACCCGGTAAACCGGGTCAGCGGTCTGCGGGATCTGGCAATAGAGGACGGCGCGGTTGTTGAAGTGGGGGAGGGCCTTCCGGCCAAAGCAGTAATCGAACAGGATTGCCGGGGAAAGACCGTCTTACCGGGGGTGATTGATATGCATGTCCATGTCACGAAAGGCCTGGGAGGCCACAATGGATACCGCATGATCGCCCGCACAGGGGTGACAACGGCGGTGGACTTTGCCGGCCCCATTGCGGATATTTGTGAAAATCTGCCCCAACTGGGGTGCGGAATGAATTTGGCCTGTGTGGACAGCCTGCTCCCTGAAAACGCTGGACACAACCCTGGACCAGGGGAAGTGTCGGCCTTCTATGACAGCACACTGGAGCAGGGCTCCTTGGGCGCAAAGATCCTGGGTGGGCACTTTCCGCTGACCCCCGATGCGTCCCGCCTGGCCATAGAAGCGGCGAATCAGCGCCATGTCATGGTGGCCTTTCACGCGGGAACCACACACCACCGCAGTGATATTCACGGGATGAGAGAGGCCATCGAGTTGGCAGAGGGAAACCGTATGCTGCTGGCCCATATTAACGCCTATTGTCGGGGAAAGCACTACCCGTATCTGGAAGAGCTGCAAATGGCCTTTGCCATGCTGCGGGAAAATCCAAACATCATCTCAGACTCCCATTTAGCCTCTATGAACGGTACGGTGGGATACTGTGCGTATGGCTTACCCCACGATGTGATCACAACCAACTGTCTGGAACTGTTTGGGCGTCCCGCTACAGAGCAGGGGCTGGCGGAGGCGATTTTGGACGGCCTTGTCCGGGTGCAGGCGGAGACCGGCGGGGAGAATGTTTTGCTGGAACGGGAGGAGGGCCACCGCTATTGGCGGGAGCACGGCACCCAAACGATGGTCAGCTTCCCGGCGAATATTCCGGCAGTGGGGATCGCCTGTGTGTTGGAACGTTTCAAGCTGGGCGGCGACTTTCTCATCCAAATGACCTCCACCGATGGCGGGGGAATCCCCAGAAACAATTTAATTGGACGTATGTTAAACCTTTATCATTTGGGTTACTTGTCTTTGGAGGAAGTGGTACTCAAGACCGCCGTCAATCCGGCCGCCGCCTTCGGTTTCACCCAAAAGGGGCATCTGGGTGTGGGTGCGCACGCTGATATTACGGTACTGGACAAGGGGCGATATCAGGCAGTTCAGAGCTTCGCCCGAGGAAAGGAGATTATGCGCAATGGAGAGATCACCGGATCTGGCGGCTGCCTGATGGTAACAGAATGTGGGGCGGATCATGCGAGAAAACAGGGTCTCGATTACAGCATAGCCCAGGTCGCTGCCGGCATGCTGTACCGCGATATGCTACATTAATACGGTAAGTTGAACGGGAGGTGAGTTGAGAGACACTCAGTTTCAAAGAATGCGGACGGCAAGAGGAGGGAAGTTGTGTTAAGGCGGAACGTACAGGTCCTTACACTGGGAGGGACCATTGCTTTCGTGGTAAAAGACGGTAAAGCGAAAATCGCAGATATTGCGGAATTTGTCGCGGGGATGGATGAGCTGAAGGATATTGCAAATGTAAAGGCGAAGTCCTTTCGCAAGAAGTCCTCTTCCTCGATGGACATTCAAGATCTTTTGGATATTGCCCGGGAGATCCGCCGTCTCGGGCGAGAGGAGGGAACCGAGGGCTTTGTCATTGTGCAGGGGACGGATACCATTGAGGAGACCGCGTTTGCGATGAATCTGCTGGTGGATACCGAGGCGCCGATTGTAGTAACCGGAGCCATGCGCAATCCAAACCAGCGGGGAGCTGAGGGGCCCGCTAATTTGCTGGCGTCCATTGTTGTGGCAAGCAGTGAGGCGGCTAGGGGGATGGGCTCCCTGGTGGTATTCAATGACCGGATCTTTCCGGGGGACTACGTGCAAAAAATACATCCTCAGAACGTAGATGCCTTTGGCGCGGAGTGCGGCCCCATCGGATATGTGGCGGAAGGACGGGTCAGCATGCGCACGCGGCCCATCCGCCGCAAAGTGCAAGGGATTGAGCCCCGAGAGGGGATGGAGGTTTCAGTCCCCATTTACAGTGTCCCCATTGGCGATGACGGGCGGATGCTGAGTAAATCGGAGGAACTGGCGCTCAGCGGTATCGTGCTGGAGGGCATGGGAGGCGGGCATACCTCACCTCCCGTGGCGGCGTTGCTCAAAGATTTGGCCCCTAAGCTGCCAATCGTCCTGTCATCCTGTATTGGTTGCGGAGATATGCTGACCCAGACCTATATGGGCTATCCGGGCGCAGAGTTAGAGCTACTGAAGCTGGGGCTTATCTCATCTGGCCTTCTGGACGGGAGAAAGGCCCGCATTCTGCTCCTATTTCTGCTTATGTCCGGCGCATCTGTGGAGAAAATAAGAGAGGCTTTTTGTGTGTATTCAAAGTTTTTTGAAGGATAGGGAGGTATCTTCATGAGTGATCGACCCGTAGAAAAGAAAAAAAGCGGCGGAGTACTCGGATTAGTGGAAAAAATTGGAAATAAAATTCCGGATCCGGTCATGATTTTCGTGTGGCTTTGTATCATTCTAATGATTTTATCCGCAGTGTTTGCCGGGGTGACTGTCATTCACCCCGGAACCGGGGAAGAGGTTGTGGCGACCAGCTTGCTTACCGTGGCCTCCTTGCGTAAGATTTTAACCAGTGTTCCAACGAACTTTACCAGCTTTGCCCCACTGGGCGCAGTGCTGACCATCATGCTGGGCTGCGGCGTGGCGGAAAAGAGCGGATGGCTCATCGCGCTGATCCGTAAGATGGGGTCCCGTGCCAGCAAGCGCACTGTTACCGTCATTGTGGTGTTTGTCGGCATTATGGCAAACCAGGCCGGCGATGCGGGCTGGATTGTGCTCCCCCCTCTGGCGGCTATGCTGTTCCATGCCGTGGGGCGCAACCCGATTTTAGGTCTCCTATGCGCCTTTGCCTCTGTGTCCACCGGTATGGCAGCCAATTTGCTCCCCTCTATGAGCGATGTGCTGGCGGGCGCCTTCACCATTCAGGCGGCGCAGTTTATTGATCCCAATTTTGAAGGCAATATCGCCATGAATATGTATTTTCTCATTGTGTCCACATTCCTGCTCACCATCGCCGGCACCTTTGTCACAGAGCGAGTTGTAGACCGGCGGCTGGGGGCCTATACAGGAGATGTGGTCCTGGAGCATGACCAGGAGCTCTCTACACAGGAGAGCAAGGCGATGTTTGGGGCCAATATGACCTTTTTAGCGCTGTGCGTTGTCTTGGTAATTCTCTGCCTTGGAGACAATGCCTTCATGAGAGACCCCGTCACCGGGTCGCTGATTACCAGCGGCGCACCCTTGATGGGTGGCATTATCACCATTGTGGCCGTTATCTTCTTCATTCCCGCAGTTGTTTACGGTGTATTTGTAGGGACCATTAAGGGAAGCCGCGGCGTGGTTGGCATGATGAGTGAGTCCATGCGCGATATGGGCGGATATATCGTACTGGCCTTTGTTGCGGCACAGTTCTCCTCCTGGTTTACCCAGAGCAATCTGTCTACCGTCCTGGCGGTCAAGGGCGCGGATGTGCTGAAGAATATGGGCGCCGAAGGCGTAGGGTTGCTGGTCGGTATGTTCATCGTCTCTTGCATCTTGAACCTCTTCATCGGTTCGGCCTCCGCCAAGTGGGCGCTGCTGGCTCCCATTTTCGTTCCAATGTTTATGCTGTTGGGCATCCATCCTGCGGCGACTCAGGCGGCGTACCGCGTGGGCGATGCGGCGACAAATGCCATCAGTCCTCTCTTTCCCTACATGACCATCCTGCTGGCCTATTGTAAAAAATATGATAAGAATTTCGGGTTTGGCACCATGCTGGCCAATATGATTCCTTATTCCGTGGTCATGGGGCTCTGCTGGATCCTGCTTTTGGTGATCTGGTGGTTCACCGGGCTGCCGTTGGGTCCCCAGGGACCATTGACCTACACGGTGGGTTAACCAACCATATGCAATGATAGATCACCTTGGGCCGGGATGCGGATGGGCGTCCCGGCCCAATTGCGTAGAAACCGCCAGATTGATCCATAAGTTTTTCTGATGATAAAATTAGAGAATCAAGTTTGATTACTATGTGACAAAAAGATATAATGGGGCAAAAGGAACCGGGACGCGGTCAAACGGTGTACCATAAAAAGAATAAGGAGGAGTTTGCTATGGCCCAAGTAGTCGCAAAGATGGAGGTATATCCGGTCGCGGGGAGGGACAGTATGGAGTTGAATCTGTCCGGCGCCCACGCCCCCTATTTCACACGAAACGTGGTGGTGCTGACCGATTCCGATGGCCGGGTAGGGCTGGGCGAGGTGCCGGGGGGTGAGAAAATTACCGCCATGTTGAAGGCGATCAAATCCATGGTTGAGGGAACCCGTGTGGCGGACTACCGCAATACCCTGCTGAATATTGAGCAATATTTGGCGGCAAACACGGAGCAGGATGTGCGCGGCGCCCAGACCTTTGACCTGCGTGTGGGGGTTCATGTGCTGACCGCCATTCAAACACCTCTTTTGGATCTGCTTGGAAAGTATCTGGAGCTGCCTGTGGCATCACTCTTGGGAGACGGGCAGCAGCGGGAGAGTGTGCGCATGCTGGGCTATCTGTTTTTTGTGGGAGACCGCAAAAAGACTGATTTGCCCTATGACAATGAGGAGGACAGCACCTGCGACTGGTACCGCCTGCGCAATGAGGAGGCGCTGACGCCGGAGACCATTGTGGCTCACGCAAAGGCTACATACCAGAAGTACGGATTCCAGGACTTCAAGCTCAAAGGAGGCGTTTTGGAGGGGAAGGCGGAGATAGAGGTCATACGCGCCTTGAAGTCGGCGTTTCCAGATGCGCGGATTACCCTGGATCCCAACGGCGGATGGCTGTTGAAGGACGCCGTTGCACTGTGCAAGGATATGCACGGGATTTTGAGCTACTGCGAGGACCCCTGCGGCGCGGAGGACGGACTCTCCGGCCGGGAGATTATGGCGGAGTTCCGCCGGGCCACGGGGCTGCCCACCGCCACCAACATGGTCGCCACTGATTGGCGGCAAATGTGCCACAGCTTTGCGCTCAGTAGTGTGGATATCCCTTTGGCGGATCCCCATTTTTGGACAATGGCGGGCTCTGTGCGTGTGGGACAGCTGTGCAATGAGTTTGGTCTCACTTGGGGTTGCCACTCTAATAACCACTTTGATATCTCTCTGGCGATGGTGGCCCATACTGCCGCTGCGGTTCCCGGCAAACTCAATGCCATTGATACCCACTGGATCTGGCAGGAGGGAAAGGAGCGCCTGTGTAAGCGCAGCCCTGAAATCGTCAATGGCTGCATTGCCGTACCCCGGGATGTGCCGGGTCTCGGGGTTGAGCTTGACCGCGCGCAGCTGGAAAAGGCCAATGTCCTGTACCAAGAAAACTGTCTGGGGGCCAGGGATGACGCGATTGGAATGCAGTATCTGATTCCGGGCTGGACATTTGACCCCAAGCGGCCCTGCCTGGTGCGCTGATCCCAGTGATTACATAAAATCCGCCGCCGGACCGGTCTCCGGCGGCGGATTTTTTTCTTGTGGACGGCGCTTCTTTATCGTACAATAGCCATAGGCAAGTAAACGCTGATGAAATGCTGTTTGCCTCGCCCGAGGCGGGGCAAACGCCCATAAATTAATATAGGAAACCGTATCTGGCTGATGTAGACTAATTTCTATTAAAATATAAAATATTGAATCTTTTCTCTCCCGCCGGAGGCGGGAGAGAAAAGAAATTGGAATGCCTTTATCTGAGATTAGGATACATCAGTAGTTACTCAAGCAGGAGAGGGAGGGACATAGCATGGCAAAATTCGCCTTTATTCTGCCCCGGGAGGAGATGGTTGCCCCGGCGCGGCGGTTTGCGCAGGACTTGGGAATGGAGGTCGTGTTAAATATCAGTATTATCACAGCCCGTGCCGAGGAAACCGCACTGCGGGCCAAGGAGTTGGGTGCGGATATTGTGGTGGCCCGGGGACGGCAGGCGTCCATTATCAAGGAGACAGTGGATCTCCCCCTGGTTGAGATCAGGTTGACCGGACAGGAGATCGCGATGCTTCTGCATAAGGCCAGACAACTGGTTGCTCACATTCAGCAACCGCGGATTGGAATTGTGACAAACCGCAATATGATTGGCGACATCCGCTATTTTGATGAGGTGCTCAAGGTCAAGGCGAGTACCTATTTTGTGGATGATGAATCCGAATTAGAGCGGCAGGCGGAGCAGGCTGTCGCAGATGGTATGGATGTTGTCATGGGCGGAGATTTCGTCAATGAGTTCTGTCACCGGCGGGGCTGGCGCACGCTGTTTCTGGACGGGACGGAGGATTCCATCCGCAGTAGCCTGAGCCTTGCGCAGGGTGTGGGCGCGGCGATGGATGTGGAACGGAATAACACCGCCCACATGCAAACCTTACTGGCCTATTCATTCAATGGGATTATTGAGCTGGACCAAAATGGGATGATAACATTGGTCAACGATATGGCCTGCAAAATTCTGGATAAGGAGCGCACTTTACTGGTTGGGGTACCTCTGACCCAGCTTATGCCGCAGGAGGACGCGGAAGAATTTGAGGGAGTACTCAGCGCCGGGGGTGAACTGTACTTTGCCAGTTTGAAGGTCAATGGAGTGAATGTCATTGCCAACGCCGCCAATGTGGTGGAGGGAAGTCTGAGGGAAGGAATTGTATTCTCTTTTTATGAGATGAGGGAGGTACAGACCCGGGGCGCGCGGGCTTTGCGGGAACGGTACCGCCTGTACCGGTTTTTGGCCCGGGGGCGTTTTGAGGATGTGGGACATCTGAACCGGAAGATGCAGCAAGTGGTAAAACGCGCGCGTACCTTTGCAGAGACCACCCAGCCTATTTTGCTGCAGGGCGAGGTTGGGGTTGGAAAATCTCTCTTTGCCCAAAGCATTCATAACAGCAGCACCTGCGCCCAGGGGCCTTTTGTGACCTTTTCTTGTATTGAGGGAAGATCGGCGCAATGTGAGGCGCTGACCACCGCCATACGTGACGCTCAGGGCGGAACATTGTATGTGGACGCCGTTGATTATTTGAGCAGCGCCGGACAATATGTTTTGCGGCGGCTTTTGGAAAATGGGGTGATCCAGGGGGAACAGGATGAGTATCCTAAGCTCGTGGAGGTCAGGGTTATTGTCTCGCTGGATGGCAACCTCTCACAGTTGGTGCACGAGGGAAAATTCCGGCCGGATCTCTACTATATTCTTGTGCCCATGCTGCTGGAGCTTCCCCCGTTGCGTACAAGGCCGGAAGATTTGGATATGGCCATCAATTTGTGTTTGGATGATTGTGTCACGCGGCTTTCCCGTTATGTGGTGCTGACCAAGGATGCGCGCAAGCTGTTGCTGGAGTATTTCTGGCCCGGAAATTACACCCAGCTCAAGGCATTCATTGAGCGGATGGTGCTCACAGCACCCTCCAGAACGGTGAGCGACAGCTATGTTAAGCAGCTTCTGGAAGAGCTATATCCCTACCCCTCTCTTTTTGAGGAACGAGAAGAGGCGCAGACAGAACCTCCGCCTGAAAAGGAGGCGCTGTTAGATACACTAAAACGGCACAAGGGAAACCGCTCCGCAGCGGCCGCGGAGCTGGGCATCAGCAAAACTACACTGTGGCGAAAAATGAAGCGCCTGAAGATCTATGACCGGACCTTTTCATAAGCGCTTTTTGGCGGAAGGCCAGGGAAACTGTGCCAGTGAATTGTTCTCAAAGGAGGACTCGTGGTGGCACCATTTTCAACATCCTGATTTCTGGTGTTGAAGCTGCAGCGGGAAGAGGGCAAGCGTTCCAGCCAGGAGAAGAGCCATCAGCAGAAAGAGGAAGAAAGAGCGCGCCGCTTTGCGTTGCGTCAGCAGAAACGAAAAGAGAAACACAGGGGCAGAGAATGCCCCTGTGTTTCTCTCAGAGTGTCAAAAAAGTCTCGTAAGAAGAACCGCTTCGCAGAATTCCCGCCGGGCAGCGGCGGGAAGAAAGTCAAATTCGTCATTTCCAACGACCTGCGCGTTGGAAATGACCCCGCTCACGCAAGTAAGTGTGCGAATTCCGAAGGAATGCGTGCGCGCAATTGCGTGCTTTCGTTTTTCCTTTGTCGAAAAAGCCCAGCGAAGCGGGTTTTTCGACAGCCTCAGAAACACAGGGGCAGAGAATGCCCCTGTGTTTCTTTGAGTGGATTCCAGCATTCGTCTGGGGAGCATTGGAAGAGAGGCTGGATCAAACTGCATTTGACAGAGCTTTTGCGGCGGATATGATGTATTCCAGCTCCGGCAGAAAATCCAGTTGAAGACGCTCCTCTGTTGGCATCTCACGAACAGAAACCTTTTGCCCAATCAAGCGGTTGATCAAAAATACATGGAACAAGCCGCCCTGGATGCAGATTGCAAGAGGAAGCGCGGTATTGCACGCAAGCTTGTGCAGTTTCTCCAGAACCGGGAGTGGAGGCAGGCTGGGGGTATCCTGTTCCCGAAGGATGAAAAAGTCGGCTTGAACCCACCGGGGCAGCGCTTGATAGTCCTCCGGCCCCAGCAGGTTGGGATTTTTTGATTGCATTGTGTTCACGGACTGCTGAATCAGCGCATTTTTATGAACGAGGCGCCAGTCAAGGCCGGTGTCGTCCGGGAGCTGAAGCTGAATCCAGCAGCCGTAGACAAATTGATGGCGGGTTTTTCCGTTTTTCAAAAAGGAATTGCAAAATACCGCATCGCCCAGTGTAACGGAACACCCGTTTATCTGTCCGGTCCCTCCCTCGTGTAGGGTGATGGAACCCGTCTGTCCGTTTTCCGGGATGAGTCTGGCGCGGCGCAGGGTCTGCACAGAGAGAACCGGTATGTGGGAGTGTGCCGCTTGGGACAAGTGCCGTTCTAAGGTGAGCTGGGCGCAGGCATGGATGAACTGCCGTTCATAGGACTTTGACTTGGGACGCACAAGAGTAAAACGAAATAAAATACTCACTCCAAGAATGAGAAGCGTGAGCCGTTTATCAATAAAAAAGGTGAGCAGCGCAAGGATAGAGGCGAGCAGATAGATAAAATATAGCATGCGAAGGGTTCTGAATTTTTCATACAGCGCTGTTGTCATTGAATGGATCATAATTTGGATATCCTTTCCGCCGGAGCTTAAGATTGTTTTATCTTTGGATTATCAGTATATCAAAAGTTTATTTGTGGCGCAAGATGAAGCAATCAACCGATGTTTTTGTATAGAATACACAATAAAAAATACGTTGTTATGTTCAAAATTATCAAAAATTTGATAAAAAAGATAAACTGCTTCTCTTAGGCATGAACCACAACTGAAATTTTGGAATAGAAAAATGGAACGATTTGAATTGGTTATTTCAAAACGGTGAAACATTAGAGGAAGACACAATTTCTGCTCTCTTTTTCACTGCAAATTGCGAATGGAAAAAGGAGGGACGCGTCTGGTATGATACTGACATGGCAAATGATGTCCAGAAAAATGGAGAATAGAACTTTATCAATGAAAGGACGGATACGCAAAATGGGATTTAAAAAGTTGACAGCAATGCTGCTGGCCGGCACAATGACCCTTGGACTCTTGGCGGGCTGCAATTCAGGCGGTACGGGCAGCGGTAGCACAGGCTCCGGCAACACGGGAGGAAGCTCCAGCGGTTCCACATCCAGCACTGGCAGCATGCAAGGCAAACGGGTGCGTGTTGTGATCGGATCCACATCCACCGGCGGCGACTCTTACATGGTGGCGGAAGTTGTAACCCGGTACTTAAGCCAGGAGATGGGCTTCAACGGAGCGGTGGACGCGGTGGGCAACGCGGCCGCATTGGACGCATTGGTCAAAGCTAAGCCGGATGGAACCACAATTATGATGTTCCACGACATGATTTTCCTGAGTGAATTGTTTGGCGCCGTTGGGCAGGAGTATGCCCTTGAAAACTTGACCATCGGCCCTCGGATTGGACAGAACCCGGGCGCCTGCTTCGCAGCCAATGCCGCCGCCCCATATGACTCGCTGGCCGGCGCAGCGGAATGGCTGGCTGACAATCCGGATCAGATGATCACGGTCAATATTGAGTCAGGTTCTGCGTCTCACCTGGCCTTTGTTGTGTTCTGGATGTGGGCTCAGGAGGAATATGGCGATGAGGTGACTGGTCGGCTCAAGGCCGTTGTGGGTGGCACCACTGATGAGAAAAAGCAGCGCCTGTGGGATGGCAACTGTGACATTATCTTCGGTGACTACTCCTCCTTTGTGGAGTTTACCAAGGAGGGCGTTGATGCCCAGCTTTCCATGAAGATCATTGATCCCCTGGACACCATTGAGGGTGTGGATATCCCCACCATGGCGGAGAATGGCGTTACCTTTAACGGAGCCCCTTTCATCTTCTCCAAGGATTTCGCCATGTACTTCCCGGCCGGCATGGATGAGGCGCTCCTGGCTGAATTTGAGGCGGCCATGCAGCGTGTGGCGGCGAACCCAAACTTCCAGGCGGAAATGGCGGCGCTCAAATATAAGACATTGTCTGAGGATGAGACGCAGGTCGACAACGCAACCGCCTTCTTATATGAAAAGCGCGAGACCGCCCGTGAGATCATTAGTGTAGCGCCTTCTCTGGATGACCTGACCTGATCAGCTCAGGTTATCATCTGAGGTGATTGAATGAACCCTGCTGTGGTGAGGCGAAGGCTGTTCCATGGCGGGGTTCAGTTCAAAAGCAATAAGAAAGTGAGGCTCAGATTATGGCGGACTGGTTACGAATTAATGTGGTCTATTCCACGCAGCACTGGATCTTTCCCAAAATTACCATTTGCATTCTCATTTTTTTGGGCGCCATCATCCTCGTGATAGAGGGGCGCGTCCGGGCCAAAGCGGGCAAAAGCGTCATCAGCTTCTCCGGTAAATTTTTTGAGGAGAACTATGACAAGGTCAAATTCTGGGGTACGATAGCCCTGCTTGCGGCTTATTTTGCCCTCTTGGATGTGATTGGCTTTACCGTATGCAGCATCCTATTTCTCTTTCTCTTTAACACGCTGTTTGGAGGAAAACAGGGGCTTACCCCAAAATATATGCTCACAAGCGTCATAATTTCAGTGGTCTCGACAGTCGTGATCAGCATCATGTTTGGCACAGTGTTTAACATTACCTTGCCCTCCGGTCTATGCACGATCTGGATCAAGAGTATGGGCATCACAATTTTTTAGAAAGGCTGGTGACGATTTATGCCATTTGTACTTGGGCCGGAACAGCTTGTCGTTGCCCTTTTGGGCGTCATCATAGGCATCATCTTTGGCGCCATCCCCGGCATGACGGCGACCATGGCCGTTGCGGTCTTTCTCCCTTTGACCTACGCCTATGATTTGGAGACCGCGCTCTACCTTCTGCTCGGCCTGTACGTGGGCGGGATCTCCGGCGGCCTGATTCCCGCAATTCTCATCAATATCCCAGGAACGCCATCCTCCCTCTGCACCACGTTTGACGGGCACCCCATGGCCCTGCGCGGAGAGAGTGAGCGCGCCTTAAAAATAGGCATCACATCCTCCTTCATGGGCGGCATAATCTCTCTGCTTGTACTGGCGGTTTTTACTCCGGTGCTGGCGTCCTGGGCCATCAAGTTTGGCGCGGTGGAAAAGTTTTTGATCATCCTGTTTGCCCTGACGGTTATTTCCGCGCTCTCAAAGGGACAGATGCTGCGGGGCATTTGGGTCGGCATGCTGGGTGTGCTGATCTCTATGATGAACATGTTCAGCGTCAACAATACATACCGTATGGTTCCCAATTTCTTCAAATCGGAGATGCAGAGCGGCTTCCAACTCCTTCCGGTGCTGATTGGGCTGTTTGCCTTTACCCAGATGTTTGAGGAGTGCGAAATCGGAATGGGGGCCCACTTCTCCAAGGAACACGCCAGCGGTGTGACGGAAAATATGAAATTCAACTTTCGCCGGGACTTCAAGGGGCAAAGCGTGAACATCATCCGCTCCGCACTGGTCGGCACATTTATGGGTATTTTGCCCGGCGTGGGCGGCTCGGCGGCATCCCTGCTGGCCTATTCCCAGGCGAAGAGCTGGTCAAAACACCCGGAGCTGTTGGGTACCGGCGCTGTGGAGGGCCTGGTTGCCTCGGAGACCTCCAACAACGGCCTGACCGGCGGCGCGCTGGTTCCCCTACTGTCCCTGGGTATTCCCGGAGATGCCACCACGGCGGTTCTCATTGGCGCGTTTATGCTGCAGGGGATTCAGGTGGGGCCCCTGTTCATTTCTACCCATCCCAAGACCTGGTATACCATTCTGGTGGCGTTGTTGGTCTGCAACGTTTTGATGTACCTTGTCATGTTTTTCCCCATTAAGTGGATCAGCAACGTGATCTATATCCCGCGGCAGCGCCTGTATCCTGTTATCATCATGATGTGCGTGGTAGGCGCCTACTCGACCATGAATGGACGTATGTTTGACGTGTGGTGCCTGATTTTATTTGGCGCGGTGGGGTATCTCTTTAAAAAGTTTAAGTTCCCGAGTACCTGCTTCCTGATCGGTTTTATTCTGGGCAGGGATTTGGAGAACTACTTTATTCAGGCTATTTCCTCCAGAAATGGCTCCCTGTCTGTATTTTTCACACGGCCCATTGGCCTGGTCATTTGGCTTTTGATCGCCATTTCCATTGGCTACGCCATTTATGACAATCGCAAGGACGCGAAGCGGTGAGGGAAGGGAAGGCGTGCTATGGAAGGAAAGACCCCTTTATTTATCAAAGTGAAGGACGAAGATAATGTCGCCATTGCCGTACAGGATATTCCTCCGGGCGCCGCGGTTATGGCGGGCATCTCCGCCAGGGAACTGATCCCGCAGGCTCATAAGCTGGCATTGCTCCCCATTGGAAAGGGGCAGGCTGTTGTTCGTTACGGTGTGGTCCTGGGGTATGCCAAGCTGGACATCGAGCCGGGACAATGGATCACTGAAACGATGCTGGAGCTGCCGGAGAGTCCGGCGCTGGACGACATGCCCTACGGCACAAATATTATCCCGGCGGGGCAATTGCCAGCGCCCGTCAGGACGACCTGGATGGGCTACCGCAACAAGGAGGGTTGGGCGGGAACCCGGAACCTTCTGGGGATTGTCACAACCGTCCAGTGCGTTGCGGGAGTGGTGAATGTGGCGGTAGAGCGCATCCGGCGGGAGCTTTTGCCCCAATACCCCAATGTGGACGGCGTAGTGGCCGTCAACCATCCATATGGCTGCGGGGTGGCCATCAACGCCCCCGAGGCCAAGGTGCCCATCCGTACCATTCAAAACCTGATTCGCCATCCCAATTTTGGCGGAGAGATTATGTTAGTCGGACTGGGCTGCGAGAAGCTGACTTATGACCGGGTGCTGTCCCAGAAGGACATCACGCCGGAGAATGTGCTGACCCTTCAGGATTACCGCGGGCACGATGCTATGATGGAAGCGCTGATGGGGATGGCGCGCGCAAAGCTGGAGCGGCTCAACCGGCGTGGACGGGAGGAGCTGCCCCTATCTGAGCTGGTGGTTGGCATGCAGTGCGGCGGAAGCGATGCCTTCAGCGGCCTGACGGCCAACCCAAGCGCTGGCTACGCCGCCGATATGCTGGTGCGGGGCGGCGCCACGGTACTATTCAGCGAAGTGACAGAGGTGCGCGATGGCGTGTACCTGCTTGCACAGCGCTGCCGGGATGCCGAGACCCGGGATCGGCTGGCGGAGGAAATGAAGTGGTATGACGACTATTTGGAGGCGGGGGGAGTGGACCGGGACGCCAACCCGACCCCGGGGAATAAAAAGGGCGGACTTGCCAACATTGTGGAAAAGGCCATGGGCTCTATCGCGAAATCCGGCACTGCGCCCATTGAAGAGGTTCTGAGCCCTGCCCAGCGTCCCGCCAAACACGGCTTGATCTATGCGGCCACCCCGGCCAGCGACATTGTCTGCGGTCCATGCCAACTGGCAAGTGGAATTGGTTTACAGGTCTTTATGACCGGGCGGGGCACCCCTTACGGACTGGCTGCCGCGCCGGTGATCAAGGTGTGCAGCCGGAATGAGATGAAGGACCACTGGTTCGACCTGATCGATGTCAATGCCGGTCCCATTGCCACAGGCGAGGCCACCATTGCGGAGATCGGCACGGAACTGTTTGAGCTGATTTTGGATGTGGCCAGCGGAGCAAAGCAGCCGTACTCCGATCAATATGGCTTCCATAACGATCTGTGCATCTTTAACCCGGCGCCCATCACCTGATATGAGAGGAAAGAAGGGATTCTGTGAAGATTGTTCAAGGCGGGGTGGTATCCCAGCTGCTCGCACCGGTGCGGATTCCCAGACTATTTCACGCTGAGCAGGCGTTCCCGCGTCCGGTGATTTCGCCCCGGGAGATACCGGCTGTGGTCGCCTCGGAACTGTCCAAGGAACCCTTTTGCGGCCAGATTAGGCCTGGAATGTCCATTGCAATTACGGCGGGCAGCCGGGGCATTGCCAATGTGGATGTGATTACCAAGGCAATTGTGGATGGGGTGAAAGAGAGAGGGGCGGTACCTTTTCTTGTGCCGGCCATGGGTTCTCACGGCGGCGCCACGGCGCAGGGCCAGCTGGAGGTGCTGGAGGGTTATGGGATCACGCCTCAGTCCATGGGTTGTGAGATTCGCAGCAGTATGGAGGTGGTGCGGCTGGGCGTGTCCTCCACGGGATTGCCGGTATACCTGGACCGCAATGCCTATGAGAGTGATGGGATCATCGTATCCTGCCGGTTAAAGCCGCACAACGCCTTTCGCGGTTCCTATGAGAGCGGACCCTGCAAGATGATGGCCGTGGGCTTGGGAAAACAGAAGGGGGCGGAGCGGGTTCACAGCGAGGGAATGGGAAGGATCGGAGAGAATATCCCCGCCATTGCCAAGGTGATTTTGGAGAAGGCGCCTGTTCTGTTCGCAATCCCCTGCATTGAAAATGCCTATGACGAGACCTGTCATATTGAGGCCGTCCACCGGGACGATATCTTACGCCGGGAGCCTGAGCTGCTCCAATACGCCTTCGGCAACATGCCAACCCTGATTGTGGGAGAGGCCGATGTTCTGGTTGTGGATGAGATTGGAAAGAACTTCAGCGGAACCGGTGTCGATCCCAACATTACCGGGACGTTTTCCACCGAGTACGCAACCGGCGGCATTCGGGTACAGCGCACCTGTTTTCTGGATCTCAGCAAGGCCTCCCACGGCAATTCTCTGGGGGTCGGCCTCGCCAGCGTGATCACAAAACGGCTGTTTGATCAAATTGACACGGAAAAAATGTATCCCAACTGTATTACCAGCACTGTGCTGGCCAGCGCCAGAATTCCCTGTGTGGTGCCCAGCGACCGGGAAGCCATTCAGATGTGCATCCGCACCTGCAATGGGATTGACCGGCACAATCCGCGGATTGTGCGAATTGCTAACAGCCTGCATATCTCCCGTATTATGCTCGGCGAGGCCTATTACCAAGAGGTGCTTGAGGGCCGCTATCCCGGCGTAATTGCCCTCTCTGAACCGGAAGAGCTGGTATTTGATGGGACAGGGGCGCTGCAGACACCCCTATTTGAGACAGGGGGCGGGCATGGCTGTGATGAACCGGGAGTTTGACGTTGTTGTGATCGGCGGCGGCGTGGTGGGCTGCGCCATTGCGCGGGAGCTGTCCCGCTACCGCCTGCGCGTTGCGGTGTTGGAGAAGGAGTGCGATATCGGCACCCAGACCAGCGCCCGCAATACCGGGATGCTTCACGCGGGCTTTCTCTATCAGACCGGTTCCCTGAAGGCCCAATGCGCTGTGGAGGGAAACCGCGAATTTGACCGGGTAGCCGAGGAACTGGATGTGCCATTCCGCCGCACGGGCAAGCTGGTGGTGGGCTTTACCGAGGCACACCGGGCACAACTGGAGCAGTTTATGAAGCGGGGAGAGTCCAACGGGGTTCCCGGCCTTCGCCTGATTGACCGGGCGGAGATGGACCGGCTGGATCCCACCGCAGGAGGAAACTTTGCTATGTATGTACCCACCAGCGGGGTGCTCAACCCCTTTTTATACACCATTGCACTGGCGGAAAATGCGGTGCATAACGGGGCTGAATTGTTCAGAAGCTGTGCGTTTACCGGAGAGATACGACTTGCGGATGGACGGCACTGCCTTCATACCACCCGAGGAGATTTTGTCACCCGCTGGGTGGTGAACAGCGCGGGGCTGCAAAGCGCTATGGTAAGCGCCTGGCTGGGAAAGCCCGGCTATACCATTGCCCCGGTCAAAGGGGAATATTTTGTGCTGGATAAGCGGGCCGGAGCCCACGCCAGCATTTCCGTATACCCAGCGCCAAACCCGGATAACACCTTTGACACCCATGCCACCGTTACGGTGGAGGGAAATGTGCTGGTGGGGCCGGACAGCCAGTGGGTGGAGGAACTGGAGGACTACGCCACCAGCCCAGCGGGGCTGGACGGTCTCGCGGAGGACGGCGCGCGGATGTTTGCCCATATGAAGCGGGAGTACTATATCCGCAGCTTCGCGGGGGTACGGCCCAAACTGATTGATCCGAAGACCAAAAAGGTTCAGGATTTTAAATTGGAGGCGCCGGAGGACATTCCCGGCTTTATCAACTTGGTGGGAATTGAGTCCCCCGGGCTCACCAGCGCCCTGCCCCTTGCGCGGCGGGTGGCGGAGAAGATTCGCGGCCGGGAGGAGTTGTCTCTCAATGAAACATTTACTCCATACCGAAGCGGCCCTCCGCGCTTTTCTGAGCTGACCCTGGAGCGGCAGGCAGAGCTGATTGCAGAAAATGCGGACTACGGCGAGATTATCTGCCGCTGTGAGCAGGTGACCAAAGCAGAGATTTTGCAGGCCATTCACAGTCCGGTGGGGGCGGCCACCGTCAATGGGGTCAAAAACCGCACCCGGGCCAGCATGGGCCGCTGTCAGGGCGGGTACTGCCAGATGCGCATTACCCAGATGCTCCGTCAGGAGCTGGGGCAGTCCATCACTGAGGTGAGTCTGAGCAGCCGCGGCTCCTATCTCTTTACAGGCGCAGTTCGGGGAGGTGGTGAGGAGTGAAATCCTATCAGGCGGTAATCATCGGGGGCGGCCCCGCGGGTCTGGGGGCCGCTATTGCACTGAAAAAGCAGGGCATTCAGGATATTTTGGTGGTGGAACGGGAGCATCACCTGGGTGGCATTCTGCGCCAATGCATCCACGATGGCTTTGGCTTGACCCGGTTTGGCGAGAGCCTGTCGGGGCCTGAATACGCACAGCGGTTTATTGAGGAAGCGCAGCGGCTTCAAATTGAGTGCCGTACGGACTGTACTGTACTGCACCTCACAGAGGACAAAATTGTGACGCTCTGCTCCCGCGCGGGGCTGGAAGTGGTTGCCGCCCGGGCCGTGGTATTGGCCATGGGGTGCCGGGAGCGGACCCGGGGCGCCCTGGCCATTGCCGGAACCCGCTCGGCGGGCGTAATGACGGCGGGGGTGGCGCAGCACTATATGAACCTGCGGAATATCATGGTGGGGCGCGAGGTGGTTGTTTTGGGTTCGGGGGACATCGGCCTCATTATGGCCCGGCGTATGACGCTGGAGGGGGCCAAGGTCAAGGGCGTGTTTGAGATTCAGCCCTATCCCAGCGGACTGCCGCGCAATATCATGCAGTGCCTGAATGATTATGACATCCCGCTCTATCTCAGCCACACGGTGACAGAGATCCGGGGGAGGGAGCGGCTCAGCGCTGTGACCATCTCCCAGGTGGACGAGGCAATGCGCGTCCTGCCCGGCACTGAGCGGGAACTATCCTGTGATACCCTGATTTTGTCTGTGGGGCTGATCCCGGAAAATGAGCTGTCGCTGGACGCGGGAGTGGTCTTGGATTACAGAACCAAGGGAGCGCTGGTTGACGAGTACTATCAGACCAGTGTGCCCGGCATTTTTGCCGCCGGTAATGTGCTGCATGTCCACGATTTGGTGGATTTTGTCACACTGGAAGCGGAGGCGCTGGCCAATGCTGTGACAGAGTATGTCAAGCGGAACACCATGCCGGACTGCAAGCTCACCGTTGTCCCCGGGGAGGGGATCGGACATGTCGTCCCCCAGCGCTGCAGCGGACGGGATGCGTTTACGCTCTCCCTCCGGGTGACAAGGCCCAGGCGGGACTGCATTGTCACAGTGCATCAGGGGGGCCGGGAAATTTTACGTCAAACGGTGAAAAACGCCCTGCCGGCTGAGATGCTGCAGTACTCCATTCCAGCGGAGCGGCTGAACGCAGAAGGGGATCTGGAGGTGGCGCTGCTGTGACAAGGTTATTTACTTGCATCATCTGTCCCAATGGGTGCCATATCACCGCGGAGGTACTGGACGATCAGATCCACAAGCTGGAGGGGGCGCTCTGCTTGCGCGGAGAGGATTATGTACGCCAGGAGCTGACAGACCCCCGCCGCACCATCGCCACCAGCGTTTTGGTGGAGGGGGGAGAGCTGCCCCTTGCCAGCGTGCGGCTGACAGGCTCCATTCCTAAGGGAGAAATCTTTCCTGTGATGGAGGAGATCAAAGCGCTTCATTTTTCTGCGCCGGTAGCCACCGGCCAGATGGCGATACAAAATGTCCGCGGCCTTGGAAGCGATGTGATCTTTACAAAGGATGTGAGGCGGCGGACAGAACAACCAAAGGAAGAGTGACGATAGGATTCAATTAGGAGGAATTTTCATGAAAATCGGATTCATTGGACTGGGTATTATGGGAAAGCCCATGGCAAAAAATATGCTGAAGGCCGGCTATGATCTGACCGTGAGCGACCTGAATGCCGAGGCGGTGGCTGAGGTGGTTGCGGCAGGCGCAAGGCAGGCCGGCAATGAGGAGATCGGCCGCACCTGCGATCTTGTGCTCACTATGGTGCCCAACAGTCCCCAGGTGAAGGCAGTGATGCTGGGTGAGAACGGCGTGGCGGCCTATATGCGCCCAGGTACTATTTTTGTTGACATGAGCTCTATCAATCCCATTGCGTCCAAAGAGATTGCGGAAGAACTGGCAAAAAAGAGCATTGAAATGTTGGACGCCCCCGTATCCGGCGGTGAACCCAAGGCCATTGACGGTACACTCTCTTTCATGGTGGGCGGCAAGCAGGAGGTGTTTGACCAGGTGAAGCCATTGCTGGAGACCATGGGGGCTTCCGTGGTGCGCTGCGGTGAAGTGGGGGCGGGCAATACCACAAAGCTGGCAAACCAGATTATCGTGGCCTGCAACATTCAGGCCCTGGCGGAGGCCTTGTCCCTGGCTAAAATGGCGGGGGTGGACCCCACACTGGTGTTTGAGGCCCTCAAGGGCGGCCTGGCTGGCTCCACCGTTATGAACGCCAAGGCCCCCATGATGATTGAGGGCAACGACAAGCCTGGGTTCAAGGTGGACCTGCATATTAAGGATTTGAATAACGCCCTGGACTGCGCCCACAGCGTTGGCGCAACAGTTCCCATGACTGCGGCGGTGCAAGAGATTTTGCAGTGGCTGCACAGCAATGGCTCGGGTCAGTGTGATCACAGCGCCATTGTCAAGTACTACAAAATGCTGTCCGGATTTGAAAACTTCTCATGTTGACGGGAGGATCGGAAATGTTTAAACCAAAAGGAATTGTCCCTCCTGTTGTGACGCCGTTTGATCAGCAGGGAGAGATTGACTATCATGTCTACCGCCAGTTGCTGGAGCATTTCGTTGAGCAGGGGGTTCACGGGGTATTCCCTATGGGGACCACCGGGGAATTTTATGCTGTATCTGACGAGGAGTACCGCAAACTGCTGGAAGTGACGGTGGAGACCGTCAATGGCCGGGTTGCGGTGTATGCCGGGGCCAATCATATTACCACCCGGGGCGTCATTCGCCAGGTGCGCATCTGTGAGCAGATCAAGGGCATCGATGCGCTGTCCGTACTGACTCCTATGTTTATTTCTCAGACGCAGAAGGAGCTCTACCAGTATTTCCGCACCATTGCCCAGAGTACGGATCTGCCCATTATTCTCTATAACAATAAGCCCAAGACCAACGTGACCATTGAGCCTGTGACAGTGGCAAAGCTGGCGGAGATGCCCAACATCGTGGCCGTGAAGGACTCCACCGGCGACCTGACCAACACCATAGAGTATCTCCGCCTGACCCGCCATATCCCTGATTTTGATGTGATGGTGGGGCGTGACACCCTGATCTATGCCGGACTTTGCTGCGGCGCGGCGGGATCCATTGCCTCCTGCGCAAATGTGGCGCCCAGGCTGGTGGCGGATATTTATGAGAAGTACATGGCGGGGGACATGGCAGGGGCGCTGGAGGCGCAGCTGAAACTGAATCCTCTGCGTCTGGCCTGCAGCATGGGCACATTCCCGGCTGTGATTAAGGAAGGGCTGGTACAGCAGGGGATTCCCGTTGGAAAGTGTCTGGATCCCATCAGTGAACTGGAGGCAAATGAAAAAGAAAGATTGCACCAGGTACTTGTAGAAATGGACTTGATCAAGGTATAATAGCCGCAAAGCGGTTGGGATACCCTTGATTTTAAGGCTCTTTTTCTCACCCCTCTGGGGCAGCCGAAAAAGATAGACCATTATACCATATCCGCAATACGGATATGGTATAATGCAATAAACGCTGATTACATGCTGTTTGCCACGCCGAAAGCGAGGCAAACGCCCATAAATCAAGACAGGAAATCGTACCTGTCTGATCAGTGGTTATTTAAACTATTAAAGTGGTTGGAAGGGCTGTGCATCGGGGGATGATTCAGCCCAGTTGAAAAAAAGCCCAGTTAAGGCATAGAGCGTAGAGGACCGCTCCCCTCCTGGGATATAGGGGAGGGAGCGGCCCTTCTCTTTTTACTCGGCAAACTAACAACCTGTATTCACAGATGGAACTGCCGAAGCAGCGAAGGATTTTTTGCCATGCAAGGCAAATTTTCGCAGGAATCATTGGTTTATTTTAAGAAAAAGGCTCTAAGAGGAAAAGAGGATGGGAAGATGAGTTTAAGAAGCGATTGCAATTACATTGTCTCACAGGCAATCCGGCAGGTACAGCCTCACAGCGCGGTAAAGCGCGCACTGGAGGGGCGAACCTTTTCCCAAGGCCGTCTTTTGGTGGTGTCTGTGGGGAAGGCCGCGTGGTCCATGGCCCAGGCGGCCTATCAGCAGCTGGGACGGCGGATTGACGGTGGCATTGTGATCACAAAGCACGGCCACGCCCAGGGGGAAATTGGGCCTCTGCTCATTTGTGAGGCCGGCCACCCGGTTCCGGATCAGGACACCTTTTCCGCCACCCAAAAGGCCTTGGAGTTGACAAGCAATTTGACGGAGGATGACACCGTGGTGTTTCTGCTGTCAGGTGGTGGCTCAGCGCTTTTTGAGGCACCCTTGATCCCGGAGGAGGAGCTTTTGCAGCTGACAAAGGACTTGCTTGCCTGCGGCGCGGACATCATTGAGATGAACACCATTAGAAAGCGGCTGTCCGCAGTGAAAGGCGGGCGGTTTGCGGAGCATTGCCAGCCGGCAAAGATGCTTTCCATTGTCTTGTCCGATATCATTGGGGATCCGCTGGATATGATCGCCTCAGGCCCGGCGTATCCGGACTCGTCCACCTGTGAGGGTGCGAAACGGGTGGTGGAGAAATATCAGCTTCCGCTCAGTGAGCAGGCTGCCGCCTGCCTCGATCGGGATACTCCAAAGCAGCTGCATCATGTGGAGACGGTGATCACCGGCAGCGTGCGGCAACTGTGCTTGGCTGGAGCCGAAGCCTGCAGAACCTTGGGATACGAGCCGGTGATTTTGACAGACTGCCTCACTTGTCAGGCCAAGGAGGCGGGAGCCTTTTTAGCCGCCATTGCGCGCAGCCATCAGCAGACGGAAAAGCCCTTGGCCTTTTTAGCGGGAGGGGAGACTGTGGTGGTGCTTACCGGAAAGGGCCTTGGCGGACGGAATCAGGAGATCGCCTTGGGCGCTGTGGAAGGCATTGCGGGCTTAACAGATACGGCGGTGTTTTCTGTAGGCTCCGATGGGACGGACGGACCCACGGACGCCGCTGGCGGCTTTGTCAGCGGAGAGACCTTGCAACAGCTTCAAGCCGAGGGGGTTGACGTGTTTGAGGCGCTCAAGGACAATGACTCCTACCACGCGTTATCCGCTTGCGGCGGATTGATTCTAACGGGCGCCACCGGAACCAATGTCAATGATCTTTCCTGCCTGCTGATTCAGCGGGAACATGATACCAAATAAGGAATCGTTGTGGAAAAATTGTAGCTGGAGGAGGGGTGTACAGTATGGATGTCAAACAGATCAAGTATATCTTGACCATTGCGCAGGAGGGGGGAATTACCCGGGCGGCCAATAAGCTGTTCATCACTCAATCAGCGCTGGACCAGCAGTTGATTAAGCTGGAAAAAGAATTGGGGGTACAGCTGTTTTCCCGCACGCGCAAAAATTGCGCTCTGACTCCAGCGGGTGAAATTTATGTGTCATATGCAAAGCAAATGATGCAGATGAAAAATGAGGCCTATCAAAAAATTTATGAATTGGCCGATCTACAGAAAGGCACCTTGTCTGTCGCCTTTGCACCAGAGCGAGGAATGGAAACTTTTATGGAGATCTATCCCATTTTTTATCAAGATTTTCCCGGCATCACAGTGGTTCCAAGGGAGATACGGGTGAACCGGCAGATTGAGATGCTGTGTAAGGGGGAGTTGGATCTGTGCTTTCTCTCCATGGCCGCGGGGGAGATTCCGGGCGTGGTACGAAAATGCCTGACCAAAGAGGAATTTTTGTTGGTCACACCATTGGACCATGCGCTGTCAAGCAGAGCAGCGCCCAAGGGGCAGCCCCTTACAGAGTTAAAGGTATCGGATCTGAAGGATACCGCGCTGTGTCTGATGTACCGGGAGTCCACACAGCGTCCCGTCATTGATCCCTTATTTGAGGACGCGGAACAAAAGCCCACTCTCTTTTTAGAAACCAGCAGCAACCGGGCAAATATTGATATGGTGCAAAAGGGGCTTGCCTGCTCCATTGTGCCGGAGTATTATGTCAGGAACACAAAATCGCTGCACCGGTTTCGCTTGGAGGGGAGGCCGAGCTGGGAACTTTCGGCCTGTTACCGGCAGAGAGGATATCTGAGCAAGGCGGCGCGGTATTTTATTGATCTGGCCGCCAGACAGATACAGCGGGGGCAGGAGCAGCGCAATTTTTGAGGAGGAAGCAGACACCATGGCAGCTATCTACGAAATCTATGGCGGTGAGGCCCACACAATGACAATGGAGCTGATGGAGGCGGCGCGGGTGGCAGAGATGATCCCAGAGGGTGCGTCCGTTGCCCTCAAGCCCAATCTGGTGCTTGCATCTGCCCCTGACCGGGGTGCGACCACACATGCCGGGGTGCTGTCCGGAGCCATTGAATATCTGCAGGGGCATGGCGTTACACAGATCTGCATCATAGAGGGCTCCTGGGTGGGAGATGACACCGGGCGCGCCATGAAAGCGGCGGGTTACGACAAAATTGTGCAGAAATACCATGTCCCTTTTTTTGATTTGAAGGCGGATGAAACGCAGACCGTAAAGACGCCTCTTCGTCAAATGGAGGTTTGCCGGCGTGCCCTGAACGCGGATTTTTTCATAAACCTCCCGGTTTTAAAGGGGCACTGCCAGACTGCCATGACCTGTGCGTTGAAGAATCTGAAGGGCTGTATCCCGGACAAGGAAAAACGCCGCTTTCACGCAGAAGGGTTGATGGCGCCCATCGGGGCGCTGGCCAGCGCGCTGCGGGCTGATCTGACCATTGTAGACAGCATTTGCGGGGATTTAAATTTTGAGGAGGGAGGGACTCCGGTTCAAACCAACCGGATGCTGCTGGGAACCGATCCGGTTCAGATAGATGCCTACGGCTGCCGGCTGATGGGACTCTCCCTTTCCGATGTACCCTATATTGAACTGGCCGAACAGTGGGGCGCCGGCAGTATAAAAATCCGTCCGGAGGACCTTGTCCAGCTCAATAAGCCCACGCAAAGTCAAAACTACACGCCCCACAGCGGCACAGTGGCCAGGTTGACACGCCGGGTGCGGGCAGACGGCGCCTGCTCGGCCTGTTGGGCGAGCCTGGTGCGCGCCCTGTATCAAAGCGGGCAGGAGATACCCGTTGCCATCGGACAGGGCTGGAAGGGAAAGCCCTTTGAAGGCCTGGGCGTTGGCAATTGCTGCAGTGGTGCGGCACACTTTGTGAAGGGGTGCCCTCCCACGGCGCAGGATATTGCAAAGGCGCTGTGTGAGATGGGTGAAACCAAATAAAAGCACGGCATAAAAAAACAAAGGAACCTGTTGGATGGAACAGGTTCCTTTGTTTTTTATTCTATAGCCAGCAGCGCCACCTCATCCCGGACCAATTCCATAAAGATCCGCATGTAGAGGGGGAGTGCCGTATGCTTGTGCCAGACCAAATCAATCCGCAGAATTTCATCAAAATCCTGTACCGGAAAAATGTGCAGCTGGCGCGCCCGTTCGACCCAGGCGTTGTGCTCGCCTACGCGGACCAGAAGCATTCTGGGGCAGAGGGCCGCACAGATGCCGCTGGCGCAGAGGGCAATATGGGTGTCGCAGTCGCTGATATGATAGTTTGTGGTCAATTGCAGCCGGTGCGTCTCCAAATAATGGCTGATGACCTTATTCACCGCGCCGGTGCTGTAATAGAGGGAGAAGGGGACCTCCTCAAATTTAGACAGCTCAGCCCCATGCTCAAAAGCTTGAATATCCTTGTTTCCAAAGTGCTGCCGCAACAGCTTGTCTGAAATAACCAGGCTGATATGGTCGTCCGCCAGGGAGATATTAGAAAAATCGGGGTTTTGCGAGGTGTTTACCCCCAGGAATAGGTCAATATTCCCTTCCAGAAGCTGCTGCTCTAAGACGATGGTGTCATTGACATAAAAGGAGATCTGCACATCGGGAAAGGTCTCTTGATACTTGGGAAGCACGCGCGGCAAAATTATCTGTGCCCGGGAGGTGCTGATCCCAACCCGGAACGCCCCTTTTGTGCCTGAAGAGATGCCTTGAAGGCTTTTTTCCATAGTTTGTTCTAGGATGCCAACGCTGCGTAGGGTATGTAACATAATTTCCCCCGCCTGTGTCAATTTCAGGTGAGGCTTGCGTTCGAATAATTTGGCGTTATATTCCTGTTCCAGCCGGTGAATGTGATCGCTGACACATTGCTGGGTGACGAACGCCCTGCGCGCGGCGGCGCTGATGCTCATCTCCTCCGCGACCAGAAGAAAGATAGAAAAACCGGGCTTCATAGGTTCCCTCCTTCGATCCTTGTCCTCTCTATCTCCAATATACAGCACAAGTGAAAGCTTGTAAATATTAAAACTTGAAATTCCGATATCTCTTTTTAATAGCAAACAAACAGAGGAAATAATTGTAAATTATATACAAGAATTAACTTGTGGATTACTAAAAAAAGTCTGTTTTACTTTGGACAGAGCTTGTGATATCATTTGATTAGAATCTCTCTGCAGAGGTGGATTTCATCAGAAGGAGGACAGGTTCACTGTCAGTCTGGACAAAATACCCGGCATGAGAATGGCAGAAAAAAATAGAAGATAAAATCGAAATGGCTGGTTGGGAGGACATGTAGGATGTCAAATTTTCGCCCAAAGGCAATGGAACTGATTCGCAGTGGATATGATCTGCACATTCATCCACTCCCTTCCCACCTGGAGCGGCTTCAGGATGATATTGAGGTGGTGCGGGCTGCTGCCGGAGTGGGCATGGCTGGAGTGATGCTCAAAAATCATTATGAGTCAACCGCGGGCCGTGCGGCCTTGACAAACCGGATATCCCAGTGCTCCACGCGGGCTTATGGCGGCCTGGTTCTGAACTGGCCGGCGGGGGGGCTGAATCCATTCGCGGTGGAGAGCGCGTTAAAGATGGGGGCGGCCTTCATATGGCTTCCGACCAGGGATGCCGCCAACTGTCTGCGTTTTGGAGATATGGATGGAGATTTTTTCCATCGCCCTGGAATTTCAGTATTTGATGGGGAGAAAAATCTCTTGCCCGCTATATATGAGATTATGGAGGTGGTGCGGCGGTATGATGCGGTTCTCGCCACTGGGCATATCAGTACGGAAGAGACGATCTCTGTATGCAAGGCAGGCCGGGAAATGGGAATTAAAATGGTCTTTACCCATCCCGAATGGCCGCGTACGCTGGCGCCGAAAGAGGTACAGAGGGAAATGGCGGATTTGGGGGTGATGATTGAAAAAAACTGGATGAACCTTGCCGAGCATCTGATCGAAAAAGATCTGTTTATAGATAATATTCGTACAGTTGGGCCGGAACGGGTATATATCGCGACAGATCGGGGGCAAAGCAATCGTGAGACTCCTGTGGAGGGGATGCTGCGGTGTATTGAAACGTTATTGGATAGCGGGTTTCATGAACAGGAAATAAAAATGATGTTGTGCCAAGTGCCGGCCTATCTCATAGAGGGAAAATAGACTGGAAATATGTAATGATAATGCAGGTGTAAGGAGGATATATATTATGAAAAAGTTCTTTGCGGCAGTTTTGGCAGCGGGGATGGTGGTCTCACTGGCGGCTTGCGGCGGTGGGGGATCATCCGCCCCTGGTGGTGGCGCTCCCTCCTCCGGCGGTGTAACAGCCGGCCAGCGGGTTTTCCAGATTGGATTTACCACCGCGGCGGTGGAAAACGATCCATATTACGAATTTGCACAGGTGTTTTCGGATTTGGTGGCAGAGCGGACGGAGGGGGCAATCCGCATTGACATCATGGGCGGAGGACAGTTGGGGCAGGAGCGCGAGATGTTCGAGGGAATGCAGCTTGGCACCACCGACATGGCGGTGATGACCAATGCCTACGCCAGCAGCTTTGTGCCCGCATCCGGTGTGTTTGACTTGCCATTTATCTTCTCCGACAGCGCAATAGCCGCAGAGGTTTTGGACGGAGAGCTGGGACAGGCGGTATTGGCGGAGTATGGGGATAAGGGCGTCACGGCGCTGGCCTGGGGTGAGGGCGGCTTCCGGCATCTGGTGACCATGGATACGGAAGTCAGCGTGCCCGCTGATTTTAAGGGCTTGAAAATCCGCTGTATGGAGACCGAAACCTACCTTGCTACCTACGCGGCCCTGGGTACCAACGCGGTTCCCATGGCCTGGGCAGAGACCATCACCGGATTGCAGCAGGGGACAATTGACGGGCTGGATATTCCCATCAGCGTCATCTACTCCAATGGGTTTCCCGACATTGCAAAGTATCTGAACATGACCGGACATTTCTACTCTCCTTTGCTGATTTGTGTGTCTAACAGCGTGTTTGACAGTCTCTCGGCAGAGGAGCAGGAAATTCTGCGGGAGTGCGCGGTGATTGCCGGGCAGAAGTGCCGTGAAAACAACGCCGCGGTGGAAGAGCCCATGCTCACGGAGATGGAGGAGAAGGGAATGATCATCAACCGCGATGTGAACATTCCGGCTTTTCAGGAAGTGTTAGGGGACTTTTATATGCAGCAGGCATCAAAAATTGGCGGTACCTATGTTGAGGAGCTTTTATCCATCATTGGCTGATCAATCCGGATGTCATGTGGTCCCGCCCCTTCGCCGTTCCGGGACACTCCCGGACGGCGGAAGGGCGGGAAAGGGAAAAAAGGAGGTTCAGTGACGTGTCAACACTGAATAAGGTGGATTCTTTTGTGGGGATGATCGTAAAAGGACTGGTTGTGATATCCTTTACAGTGCTCATTGTCGCCTGTGTGCTGCAGGTGTTTACCAGATTTGTGCTTAATAACGCCCTGTCTTGGACAGAGGAATTGGCCCGCTACGCTTTTATTTGGGCCAATTTGACTGGTGCTGCCATTTGTGTACAACACGCATCCCATGCAACGGTCACCGCCATTACGGATATCTTGCCTCGCAGAGCGCAAGTTGTGTTAAAGCTGGTGGTGCAGGTGTTGGTGGTCGCAATCTGCTGCGTGCTGGTGGTGCAAGGGGGGAAAGTGACTTATGCCACCCGGTTCCAGACCAGTCCGGCACTGCATGTCAACATGGCGCTGATCAATGCATCGGTTCCGGTCAGCGCGTTTTGCATGCTGATCCATTCTGTGTCTCATTTTGCACAGTATATTCTGGAGTTAATGGGTAGGGGAGGGGATGAAAAATGACTGGCGTTATGTTTCTCATCATGCTGACTGGCATTTTTATTGGCGTGCCGGTGGCATTTTCCATTCTAGGCTCCGGAATTGTATTTCTTGGAATGACAGAACTCAAACCTCTGGTTCTGGTAGCCCAGCGCATGGTGACAGGTTTGGATTCATTTCCCCTGCTGGCGGTACCTTTGTTTGTGCTGGTAGGCGATTTGATGGACCGGGGTGGCATTTCAAAGCGGATGGTCAATTGGGCCGAAAGTCTCTTGGGGTGGATTCCCGGTGGGCTCGGCATTGTGACCATCGTTTCCTGCGCCATCTTCGCTGCGCTGACCGGATCCGGTCCGGCGACAGTGGCCGCTATCGGTGCCATTATGATACCCTCTCTGACCCAAAAGGGTTACCCGAAAGAGACGGCGGCGGGCATGGCCGCGGCGGGAGGTGCGTTGGGGCCGATCATTCCGCCCTCGATCCCCATGATCATTTATGGCGTCACCATGGGGCTCTCCATCCCCAAGATGTTTATAGCGGGAATTGTTCCCGGCATCTTTTTAATGTTCCTGCTCATCGGTGTGAATGTGTTTATTTCCCTGCGCAATCCCGAGATTCTAAAACATCGGGGGGAAGCGTTTTCACTGAAGAAGTTTTTAAAAAACACTTATTCGGCGCTGGGCGCACTGCTGTTGCCGGTCATTATCCTCGGGGGAATCTACAGCGGGGTGTTTACGCCCACTGAGGCCGCGGCGGTCGGCGTTATCTACGCACTTCTTTTGGGCATTGTGGTTTACCGGGAGGTCAAAATTTCCGATCTGCCCAAGGCGCTGGTCAAGTCCATGGAGACTGCGGCCATGGTGGACTTTATCATCGCGGCGGCAAACCTGCTGTCATGGATTATGTCGGTGACCAAGGTATCGAACACAGTGATCAATAGTTTGATGGTATTTATCCATAATAAATTCACGTACCTGCTGGTATTGATGCTTTTGCTCTTTGTGGTGGGGGCGCTGATGGACACGGTAGCGGCAATTATCATCATTGCACCCATTATCGTTCCCATGGGAATTGAACTCGGGTGCGATCCCTTGCACTTGGGGATGATTTTTGTCATAAACCTGGTGATCGGCTATGTGACGCCGCCCTTTGGATATAACCTGTTTACCGCAGCCTCGATCACGGGGCTCAAATTCAACCAGGTGGTAAAGGGTGTGCTCCCATTTCTCGTCATAGAGATGATTGCGGTCATGATTATGGCCTATGTGCCGGGAATCATCACATGGTTGCCAAACTTGCTGGGGTGAGCGGAATCAAGTATGTCATTGTAATATCAGTGAAGACGCCAGGGCTCTGCGTATGCAGATCCCTGGCGTCTTATCTCATCGTGAAAAACACGTTATAAATCATTTGTTAAGATATCATAGCCGCTCTGCGGCTATGATATCCGGTGATTGGCACGATTTGCTCTTTTTGCTTCGCAAAAGAACCGCAAACGATGCCATATACCACAGGTGCTTCGCACGGAGGCGGAGCAAACGCCCATAAATCAAGACTGGAAATCGTACCGGTCTGATTGAATCGGTGGTTGCCTGGATGGGCCTGAGACAAAAAATAATAGATCAATCAAAGCCGGGGGAGTGATCGAATCAAAGCAGCGGGAGCAGAAAAGAGAGCTCCTATTGCGGCGCTGATACCGCAATAGGAGGCCCCGTAATCCCGGCGGCGGTATCTTACCATTAAAGTAAATCCCGCACCTCCAGCATATTTTTCCAATACCGTTTTGGCATATGGGTCATGCGGCAGCGGTGGTTTTCCCGCCCCTCGATGGCGATGGTGTTGTAAAACCGCTTCCATAGCGCCTGATAAGACTCCTCCTGTGGGGAAATCGTTGGTTCGGGGATGTTGTCCACCTGCAGAAACTCGGCCTGACCATGCTGGTAAAGAAGGGCTGCTTTGTGGGTCTGATCAAAAATCAGAAACTGTTCCTTGTCGTACCGCAACGTGAAATGCCTGGCCAAAAAGGGGAGGACGAAATTTTTTGGAGTAATGGTGGACACCAGCATGTTTCCCGCATCAGTGAAACGAAGAAACCCCTTGAGCAGGTGCGCCTCTCCCAACAGATGCTTTTCCGCCGCCAAAAGAGCCGACACCTCGGGATCGCCCATCCGCCAGACGAGGCCGCCGCCTTCCCGGTAGGCCCGGAGCAAAAAGCATAGAAGCTTCCGCTCCTTTTCTTCCAGGCAGGTGAAAAAAACCGTTGTGACCAATTCCAATGTGCGGGGGCTGATTTTTTTGGAAATGGACACACGCACCCGCTCAGCCCTGTCCTGGTCGGTTGAAATCCGCCGCACCTCCATCAGAGAGATGGGCGGCTGATCTTCCACCATGATTTCCAGCGGAATCTGATGGGTATAGACGCTTTCGAAAACACAGCATAAAAAACCGGGAAAGCTTCCATCATAGGTAAATATCACATTGGCGGGCCGGGCTAAAGGTTTACTGCCAGGCATGATACCGCCTCCTCTACAGCTTCCGTGACGGTTTCCGCCTCTTTCGCGGCAGGCAGCAACTGAAATGCCGGGCTGTCACCAAATAGGGAGAGCTGCTCTACACCAAAGGCAAACACGTTGGGATCGATCAGCGCCCGGACAATCAACTCCCTGTTTACGCGGGTATGGCGGGGCCAGTCGGTGGCAAGAATAAAATATTGGGCCCGTTTCAGCACAGCGCCAAGACGCTTGAGCTCTGCCATGCCAAGCTTGCCGTTCCGCCTGGCAACCAGGATGCGCCGGGCACTGGTTGGGCCAATGCCCGGTACGCGAAGCAGCTCTGCCTCCGAGGCCCGGTTAACATCCACGGGGAAAAAATGCATATTCTGAATTGCCCAGTTGCACTTGGGGTCGAGATAGGGATTAAAATTCGGTGTTTCAGGGCTTAAAAGTTCCTCCGCGCCAAAGTTGTACTTACGCATCAGCCAATCCGCCTGATATAGCCGGTGCTCACGCAGCAGAGGCGGTTTGGTATCCAGAGCGGGCAGCAGGGAATCGGTTACAGTTGGGATATAGGCGGAATAGAACACCCGTTTCAGATCATATTTCTGATACATTGCCGAGGCCAGACGAATGATTTGATAGTCACTCTCGGGACTGGCGCCAATTATCATCTGTGTGGCTTGCCCGGCGGGGGCAAATTTGGGGGCGGCTTTGTATACCGCGATGTCACGGCGGTTTTGTCCGCTCTCCAGAGCGATTTGCTTCATCGGGGTTAGAATGGCCGCCTTTGTCTTATGGGGGGCCAGTTGCTTCAGGCTCTGTTCGCTGGGGAGTTCAATGTTGACGCTGATCCGGTCCACCAGGAGGCCCAGGCGCCGGATTAGGTCCGGAGAGGCGCCGGGGATCGTTTTGGCGTGGATATAGCCCCAGAAATTGTGGTGGTGGCGCAGCAGCTCCATTACCTGAATGATCCGTTCCATAGTATAGTCAGGATTCCGTATGACTCCGCTGGAAAGAAAAAGCCCTTCGATGTAGTTTCGGCGGTAAAACTCAATGGTCAATTCCGCCAGTTCTTCTGGGGTGAACGTGGCGCGGCGGCAATCGTTGCTGGAGTTGTTGACACAATACTTGCAGTCGTAAATGCAGTGGTTGGTCATTAGCACCTTGAGCAGGGTCACACACCGTCCATCCGCCGAAAAAGAATGGCAGCAGCCGGCCATGGTTGTCTTGCCTGGCCGGTTCGCGCCGGAGGAGGTGCAGGCTGCATCATATTTTGCGCTGTCTGTCAAAATGGTCAGTTTTTCCATCAGGTCCATACGTGCCTCCGAACTGTCCGCAATAGAAAATGGTACATCTGTTCTATTATATCACCTTTTAATGGCATTGTAAATAGAAAAATTGGCGGAAAAAATACGGATTAAATGAGAATGTCCCATCCGTTGGGTGGGGCACTCAGGACAAACAGATGGATAACAGTGAGAACAGTTACAATCGGTATGGCGCGGATTGTTCCGCCGGGTGGAGCTCATGAATTTTCTGTAGGCGTGGAGGGGATAATGGAGTGCTCCGGAAAGCCGCTGCATAGGGGGATCTCTCCTTAGCACAGAAGCGAATTTTTGTAAAACACAATGATATTTTTGAGAAAAGGGTTGCATTTTAGTTTGGGCTATGGTATGATACATAAGCTGTTTTGAGGAATAATCTGTCAAATAGACCCGGGTGTGGCGAAGTTTGGTATCGCGCTTGAATGGGGTTCAAGAGGCCCCGAGTTCGAATCTCGGCACTCGGACCAAGCCAACGAAAACCGTTGAAATGCAAGGCATTTCAACGGTTTTTTTGTCGGCGCCACCTATTTACACGAGCCTGTTGCACGCTTGAATTTTAGCCTGAAAATAACGATTCAGGAGTGGTAAAAATGGCTAAAATCAAGATGAAAATGCGGCGGTGATTTTATGTGCAAGCCTTTTGACCCGGATTTACCTCTTTCCTGATGGTTTCATTTTTATCATGTTTTCTGCCCTCTGGGCGGTGGAGACGTTTCAATCGGAGGCTCCTTAAAACACGCAAGAACATAATCGAAAAACTTAAGCGTTGCGTTGGACATGGAATGTGACCTGCTATAGAGCATACAGATGTTACGGCTACGCACCGGATGGATAATCGGTATTGCGATTGCATTATATTTCGTGTGCAGCGGTGTACGGGGCAAGATACAGGATGCTAGCCCCGCGCTGACATAGGTTGCGGCAGCATTAATCTCTTCCGCTTCAAATATCACATTGAGCTGCACCTGTGCTTCCCGGCACATATCGTCAGTAATTCGCCGAATTCCAGAGTTCCGATTCAGAATAACAACCGGGTCAATTCCAATTGCTGAAAGGGAGATTGAGGTTTGGCGAGCAAGCCGATGGTTTTGTGGGACAAACATCATCATGTCCTGTTGAATAATCGGAACCGCGCAGAGGTCAGGAATGGACGGATTATCAATGGAAAACGCCAGATCATAGGTTTCATCCAGAAGCTTGGGGACAATGATATTGTTGTGGTGCATGTAGAGATGGAAATTAATACTTGAGTTCTCGGCCGTGAAATTGCGCAGCAGATCCGGCAAAAAATCATATCCCACCTCATCAATAAACGCAAGGGAAATAATGTCGGTTGGATTGTTGATTTGCAGCAGCGTTTCACGGCCCTTGTTTAAATTATTCAAGGCTTCTTCAACATAATGGGAAAAGTAGATCCCGCTTTGGGTGAGAACGATATTGCGCCCCTTTTTTTCAAATAGGGAAATACCCAGCTCCTTTTCCAGCTCGTTGATCGCATAGCTTAGATTCGGCTGAGAGGTATGAAGCGCTTCTGCCGCCTGTGAATAATGTAGCATTTTGCTTACTACCCTAAAATATTCCAATTGCAATAAGGTTATAAAAAACACCTCTTATCATACATGCAGATAAGTTGAAACGTAATCGTTTGGTCTGCCTGCAAATCACGGGTTTTGATGCGCTGTCCCCCACATGCCGCAAACCCTTGTCAGCATTTTATTATGCTTTGTCACTTTACCCTTTTGGTTGGTGATATATGCATCGTTTCCAATGATATCGGTTCTTCAGTAGTTTTTATTATATCAAAGGTGATAGTCGCAAATAATGTTGATTTAGATATACAGCACCCCCTCGTTTTGGACCGTAGGAATATCGGAAAACGAGCCCATTATTTCATTCGTGAAACATTTGTACAAGCACGCCTTAATAGAAGCGATGGGATAGTCCACGTTTGTTTTCACCAATTTGAGTAAGTAAAAACGAAATACCATTGGCAACCTCGATATTTACCTTGACAACGGCTTTGAATTCTGACTTTTGACACAGTCTCTCCGGCATTGCCCTACCCTGAACGTGAGCAAAAGCAATGGAGTTATGCTCTGTTAAATGGAAGTATATACAGTTTATCAGCAAAGCGGCTGAAAGGCAAACAAGTCTTTCAGTCACTTTTGCGATGACAGGATGGTCGCTTTGGCGAAGCCGTTGTAACCTGTTCCGATACGCTGCGGAATTTTCACCGAAGACAAGACCGTCTCGAGCTCATCGGTATACTGGGGCGGCAGAACGGTGGGCAACGCCGTCCTGCTCATCAAATAGCAGCTTTGTTTCCACGGTGCCGCGTTGCGCCGGCCGCTCAGCAAGGCAGAAAACGCACGCAAACGCATAAGTTTTTTCTTATGCGTTCCATTAAAAACATGCAATTGATTGTAGGAAATTCGGTTGGTATAATGAAAGAAATTAGGAATTGTGACAAAATACATCGAACTCAGACGGCACCGGTTGAACAATCCGAATAAAGAAAGTGGGACTGTACTATCATGCGAAATCCCAGTCAGAGTCAGATTCTTTTACGCAATCAGAAGGTGTTTGGCGGAGGCAGGCTTTTGACCTGCGTACCTCTCATCTCAACGGATATCACGACCCTTGTGCGGGATGCAGCGGAAGCATATGCGGAAAGCCCCGATGTTTTGGAATGGCGCGCTGACTTTTTCCATGCGTTATCCGATCCGCAGGCCATGGCCGAGGCGGCAGAAAGGCTTCGTGCGGAAGTGAGAAATATCCCGATCTTGTTCACCCCGCGTCATCCGGCGGAAAGCGGGAAGGGGGGAAACACGGCGGCGGATCTTTCCAATGCGGCAAAAAAAGAAGTAATCAAAGCGGTATGCGCCACTGGCTGTATTGATCTGGTGGATAGTGAAATGCGCTATGATGAATCGTACATTCAGGACATTCGTGAAATAACAAAATCCAATGGCATAAAGCTGGTTCTTTCCTATCATAATTTTGACGAAATGCCTGACATGGACACGGTCCGTGCGAAGCTGGAACGGGCGGAGCTTTTGGGTGCGGATATCAATAAGTTAGCGTTAATGCCAAAAAATTACCACGATGTTGCTGTCTTTTGCAAAATGATATGTGAAGCAAAGTCTGCATGGATGAAGAATCCCATTATTGCTTCCCTGATGGGCGATGTTGGTGCGGTGACGCGTTTTTGCGGAGGAAGTTTAGGCTCTGATATGTGTTTTGTCTCGGTAGCAGGTGCCTCGGGGCCTGGGCAAATGCATATCAGCGACTATCGGATTTTAAATTCGCTGATTGAGGGCGGCTGATCGCATTCGAAAACAGGAAATTTTAACTGGAGGTGACATCATTGAAAGAGACGGTATGCATCGGAACTGTGGGTGCGGGATATGCGGCATACCTCCATGGTAACGGATATGAAAAGGTAAGCGGGATTAACGTACATCTAAAGACGGTATGCGATGTCAATCAGGAGCGGGCGGCTGACTTGCAGAAGCGTTACAGATACGATTCCATATGCTCGGATTACCAGCAAATGTTAAATGATCCTGAGATTGATGTAATCGACATTGTAACACCTCCCGTATTCCATATCAATATGGTTAAGCAGGCAATACAGATGGGAAAGCATGTCATCTGTGAAAAACCGCTGACGGGGTATTTTGGCCAGCCGGGTGAGGAAAATATCGGTCTGAACGTCCCAAAGCGCGCCATGTATGAGAAGGTCATGCTGCAAATGGGCGAGCTGAAGGCAGTGATTGACCGCAGCCACAGCAAGTTTATGTACGCGGAAAACTTCGTGTATGCCCCCCCCGTTCAAAAGGCCGCTGAGATCATCCGCGCGAAGAACAGCAAAATCCTGTGGCTGAAAGGCGAGGAAAGCGTAAAGGGCTCGACCACCGCTGATGCAGGTCTTTGGCAGTGCATTGGAGGCGGATCACTGACCCGCGTTGGCTGCCATCCGCTGACCGGTATTCTATGGCTGAAAAAGCAGGAGGCGCTCAACCGCGGCGAAGATATTACCATTCAAAGTATTACCTGTGATACCGGCATGGCAACGCACTGCTTGACAGCGCATGAACATCGGCATATTGTTGCCCGTCCGGTTGATGTGGAAGATATTGGTGTGATCAGCATTACATACAGTGATGGCACAAAAGCGACCATTATGGGGTCTGATGTCGTTTTGGGCGGCACCAAAAACTACATTGAGATTTACTGCAACGACACCGCCCTGATGTGTAATTTAACGCCGACAGATATTTTGAACACCTATTTTCTTGACGAAAACGGGCTGGATAATGTCAACATTGCGGAAATGCTGCCGGCAAAGTTGGGGTGGAATAAGGCCTTTGTTTCAGATGAAATTATCCGCGGTTATCTGGGTGAGATGCAGGACTTTATGGAATGTGTGGTCTATGACCGTGAGCCGCTGTCCGGATTTGATATCGCCTATGATACGACAAGAGTGCTGTACGCCGCCTATCAGGCAGCGGAAGAGGGAAGGCGGATTGATTTTTAGGCCGCGATATCATTCATCAGGTTATCTTCATTGGTGCCGCTTTTGTTGCGGGCGCTGTATGTGGGAAGAACCGGATGTCAGGCCGTTAAGATCAATTTTATAAAGACGGGGGTAATGCCATGAAAGTCGTTCTTTGCGGAGATTTATTGTTTTCCAGCCGAAACCTGCTCCAACGAATGGATTCTCGTATCGTCAATATTCTAACCACTGCGGATGCGGTATTCGCCAATGCGGAATTCAGCACGCCAAAGCCCACGACTCCACCGGGGCTGTGCATGTACCTGACATCTGTGCCGCAGGAAATCCTTGATGAGCTTGTTGATTTAAACATTCGCTTAGTCTCCTTTGCCAACAATCATACGATTGACTATGGTTGGCAGGGCGCGCTGGAGACGATGGAGGTGGCACAAGCCCGTGGCCTGATTCCCTGCGGTGTTGGCCGCAACCTGGACCAGGCGCGTAAAGCGCGCTTTTTGGATACTGCGGAAGGCCGCGTTGGAGTGGTTGCTGCCTGTTCGACCTGGTCTGAACGCGCGCTGGCCAGCATGCCTGGCACAGATACCACCGCACGCCCCGGCTTAAGCCCGCTGCGATGGAGCCTGTCATATGCTCTGCCGGACAAAGAATTTGAAGCGCTTAAGCAGATTGACGCAATCCTTGGAACACAGCGGAGTATGCGGGAGGTCAGTCTTGTCGAAACATGGCAGCTGCTGGGAGAAGACCAGTTTAAGTTTGGCTCTGCAATGCAGGGAAATCTGCTTATTGAACGGGGAGAAAAGCCAGAAGTCCGCACACATGTCCATGAAGCGGACCAAGAGGCGCTGCTTCGAAGTATTCGCGATGCCGCCCATCGTTCCGATGTGGTTATCGCTACCCTTCACACCCACGAGGGGCTTAATGATAACTGGTATGCAGCGGAGCCGCCCACATTTGTAGAGGAATTTGCAAGAAAAGCAATTGAGGCCGGGGCTACGGCCTTTGTCGGGCATGGTGCGCACTTTTCGCGCGGTGTTGAGATCTATAAAGGACATCCTATTTTCTATAATCTTGGCAGCTTGCTCATGGAATTCGAGGCAGGAGAATCCATGATTTCTCCCGAAATGTATAACACTTACGGCCTAGACAGCCACGCATGCCCTTCTGATCTTCATTCCGGCCGTGCGAAGGATAAAGACGGAAACTGGAGCGGGTTTTATTCTGAGCGCAAGTTTGCAAAGAACTTTTTTGTGGTTTTGGATATGGAGAATGAACGCGCAAAATGCCGGATTGTTCCGATTGATCTTGATATGCGCAACGAAAACAACTTAAAACGTGGGCTGCCGGTCATTGCAAGTGAGACAGTGGCGAAAGAGTTTGTACAGGATTTAACCGTTTCTAGTGAAAAATATGGAACGAAGTTTTCTTATGACGCAGAGTGCGGGTACATTGACTTCTTTTAAACAACAGGCCATACGTGCGGACACACCTTGGTTACACGCTGATTCAGGGTAATGAGTAAGCGTTGGAACGCGCGGGGATATAAACAAGGGGGCTTTTTTGCGTGGACGAGTTGTTTTTGGACATTATCCCCCTTCTATTACTGATCGTGTTTGGTTCCTGTCTGCGGCAGAAAGAGTACTTTGAAGATGCCGTGATTAGGAAGATTATCGGCTTTATAGGAGATTTTCTTGTTCCCTGTGTCATCTTTACCACGATCATAAACCTGGATATTCGCAGTGATCACATCGTACTTTCCGCAGCGTTTTTTATCTTCCTGCTTCTGTTGCTCTTGTTGAGTTGGCTGACCTATCAATTCTTTCGCATTCAACGACAATTTTTCATTTTTTTCAGCAGCGCATTTGCGTTTGGGCTGATGGGGATTCCGCTTTTCTCCGCTGTATTTGGCGCGGAAAATATGGAGTATCTGATCGCTCTGGGAGTTGGACACGAATTATTTTTTGCTGTTGTCTATATCCCCGCAGCAAACATTGTGCTCAAGGGCGAAGCCTTCAACTGGAAGAATACGTTGCGCAATCTGACTTCCCCCCTTTTCTGCATGGTGCTGGCCGCATTGATCTTAAACTTGTCCGGAGGGAAAGAAATACTGGAGGCAACGCTGGCCGGGGCGTGCCTTCTTGCCACAATCACAAAGGCCGCATCGATTACTACAGTGCTGACCATGGTGGTGGTAGGATACCAGCTTCATTTTGAAAGTCTCAAAAACCTGAGAGAAAGCATTTTATATGTTTTGTTTCGCTATGCATTGTCGTTTGGTGTAGGTTATGCGCTAAAATGGTTTGTTTTGGATCGCCTGATAACGCCATCTCCATACTTTGACCATGCTTATTTCACGATGCTCTCTCAATTTGGATCCACAATGCTGATCATTTTAGTTGGTAAGTATTGCAGTCGGGAGGATATGGAAATTTCAAGCAACGCATTTGTACTCAATGTGCTGGTTGGGATTGCAGTCTATATTGCATATGTGTACTGTTGCGCTTGAGTATATGGCAATAAAGTGCGGTGCGTGCCTTGCCGGCCGGTATTTCGTCAGTTTGTACTGATTTTCCGGTGAACATCGATGGGTTCTGAGCATAATTCTAAAACGAAGGAGAAAATTCGGATGAAAGCATTGGTCTATTATGGTCCAGGAGATTTGAAACTGGAAAATTGGGAAACTCCCGAACCAAAAGAGGGCGAAGTACGGCTGAAGCTGCAGTATTCATCAATTTGTGGCTCTGATTTGGATGCGTATCGAGCGGCTTCGAATCGGTTTCGCCCCCCTCTGATTCTGGGACATGAGGCATCCGGCATTGTAGATGCGGTGGGCAGCGGAGTGAGTTCCTTAAAGGTTGGGCAAAAGGTGTGCTGCAATCCGCCGATCTATTGCGGAACATGCTGGTATTGCCAACATGGTCACTATAACGTTTGCCCAAACCGGCTCAGTTTGGGAAACTCAGTCGGGGTTGATAAATGTAACGGGACATTTGCTCAATACATTTGCCTTCCGGCTTATACACTGATCCCACTTCCGGATAACATGTCCTTGCTGCACGCCTCCATGATGGAGCCTCTGTCGGTTGGATATCATGCGGCCCTGAACGGCGCTTTTACGCCGGGAGAGACAGTCGTGATTCTTGGTGTTGGTCCAATTGGATTGTTTACGGTCATGTGCCTTCGGGCAACCGGAGCCGGAAAAATTATTTGCTGTGATCGGTCAAAGGCACGGTTGAATTTAGCCAGGCAACTGGGCGCCGAGGTTATTGACGTAGATGAGACAGACTCTGGGCAGGCGGTCAAAGAAGCCACAGGCGGTCGGGGCGCCGACCGCACGATTATTTGCGCAGGAGCACCGGGTCTACTGAAGCAGGCGATTCAGATGACCAGAAATTGCGGCGATGTCGTCCTGGTCGGCATGATTCAATCTGCGGTTGAATTTAACCCTATGGATATTTTTGGACGAGACATCAATATTATCAGCAGTTATACGTTTACAGATGAGATGTTCAGTTCGGTGAAAGCCGTCAGCAATGGAAAAATTGATTTAGATCCAATCATATCGTCTATTTACTCTCTTGAAAACGGGAAAGATGCTTTTGATGCGCTGGCCACGCCCGGAAACGAAGAGCTGAAGATTGTGATTGATTTATGGAGCGAAATGAAGGGGACAGACAAATGGGTGAAGTAACACAGAATCTATACCAGATATATGTTACGGAAGAGACAAACTGTGCGGAGGCGCTGTTTAAAGCCGGTGTGTCGTCCAGGGGACACGATGCAGAGGATGCATGCTGCCGGATTCTTGGCGTTTATAGCGGAGGCGTCAGCTCAGAGGCATTTTGCGGAGCCATTTTAGGAGGCGCGGCCGCAATCGGCTATTTGATGAACCATAGAGATGAAGAGAGCTTTGAAACCAGCAAGGCTGCCTGTCATGAGTTCGTGGAGCGCTGCCAGTCAAGGCTGAAAACGACAGCGTGCAACGAAATTATGTTAAAGTGGAGAAACGAGGATACTCGCTGTTACAGCGCGGTGGAACAGATTGCGGAGGAGTTGGAGATTGTACTGAAAAAGTACAGCCAGTAATCATGGTGAGAGGAGAAAATCTATATGGAAAGAATATTAATTCTTCACGGATTGGATCATGACAAAATGGGGACAGATGCAGGTCCGCATTCTGTTACAATGGAGCAGATCAATGCGCTGTTAGAGCAGGCGGCAAAAGAATGTCAGGTGTCGGTGAGCTTCTACCAGAACAATGACTGTATGCAGGTTGCGCAGATGATTATGGATACGGCGCAGAACGAGTTCAGCGGAATCGTATTTAATCCGGGTGCATGGATGGAGACTGGAATAGAACTTGCCGAGGCGCTGAAAAAGTCAGATATTCCGGTCGTAGAGGTGCATATGTCCAATATTTGTAAAAATTCGGACGTTCATAATGTGATAGCCCCACATGTGACTGGGCTTGTTACCGGCTTTGGAGCGCAGGTATATTCGGTTGGCCTGAAAATGCTGACAGACTATTTGGGCGGCAAAAAGTGAGGCACTGCGGCCATATTACGGCATCACCGGCATAACGAAAGAGGGGGAGCTGTAACATAATGAAAAAAATTTTAGTTGTAGGCGGTGTGGCTGGCGGCGCGTCTGCCGCTGCACGGATCCGCCGTCTTGATGAGAACGCAGATATTACCATTTTTGAGCGCGGTCCCCATGTTTCCTTTTCCAACTGCGCGATGCCCTATTATTTGGGCGGTGCAATTGCGGATGCCGAAGATTTGATGATGATGGGCCCGGAGGACTTTAAGGCAAGGTATCAGATCAATGTTCGGGTTGAGCATGAAGTTATGTCAATCAATCGAGCGGACAAAACAGTTACTGTAAGAGATGTGCGCAAAGGCCGGTCCTATTCCGAACAGTATGATGTATTGGTCCTTTCGCCGGGAGCACAGCCTGTTGTCCCTCGCTCAATCGAGGGAACAGAGTTTTCTCACGTTTTTACGATTCGAAATATTGCGGATATTACCCGGCTGAAACAGTTCCTGAGCGACAAAAGCGTGGATGATATCGCCGTCATCGGCGGTGGATTCATTGGTATAGAAGTCGCGGAGAATCTTTGTTACGCCCACAAGCATGTGACGATCGTTGAGGCGGCCAATCAAGTGCTGATGCCCTTTGATTATGATATGGTTCAAATTCTCCAAAAGGAATGTATGGATCACGGAGTTAATTTAATTGTTGGCGATGGATTGCGTAAAATCACTGAGCGCGAGATTGAACTAGGCTCAGGGAAAAAGATTCAAGCGCAGGCGGTCGTTCTTGCCATCGGTGTTGCGCCGGAGATAAGATTAGCGAAGGACGCCGACTTGGAGATCGGGATGACGGGCGGAATCAAGGTCAATCAGAGATTTCAGACAAGCGACCCCGATATTTATGCAGTCGGCGATGCCATAGAGGTGTATCATGCGCTCACGCATAAGCCCAGCCGCCTGGCCCTTGCCGGCCCTGCACAAAGGCAGGCACGCGCGGCTGCCGACAGCATTTATGGGGTGAATCACAATCATAGGGGTGTGATCGGTTCTTGCGCGGTTCGGGTTTTTGGCCTGAATGCCGCTGCGACCGGGATGAATGAAAAGACTGCTCAGGCCGCCGGGATTCCCTATGATTTCGTTTATACGATTCCCCTTGACCGCCCCGGGTCGATGCCTGCCGCAAAACGGATGCACTTCAAATTGCTCTATGAGGTCCCGACCGGACGTATTTTAGGCGCGCAGGCCATCGGAGAGGGCAGCGCGGATAAGCGCGTTGATGTAATCGCGGCTATGATTACCATGGGAGCAGATCTGGAAGACTTAAAGGAGTTGGAGCTGTGCTACTCCCCTGTTTTTGGATCGGCAAGGGATGTTGTGAATCAGGCAGCGCTGGTGGCGCTGAACGTCTTGTATGGGAAAGTGCGTCAAGTGCCGGTGCGCGCAGTTCGAGAGCTGGTAGAGGCAAATGCCTGCATTATCGATGTGCGGGAAGAGACTGAGTTTCACAGCGGACATCTGCTCAACGCGAAAAACATTCCGCTTAGCCAATTGCGTGACCGTATGGATGAAATACCGAAAGATCAGCCGGTTTATCTGCACTGCCAAACCAGTCAGCGAAGTTATAATGCGATTATGGCGCTTCAGGGCAAAGATTTTCAAAATGTTTGGAATATTTCAGGGTCTTATCTGGGAATATGCTTTTATGAGTACTTCTCCGATGTGAAGCAAGATCGGCGCCCGATTGTGACAGAGTACAACTTTTAATAATGATTGCGTCCTTATAAAATGTGCCAATACCCATGATACCGGAGCATCGACACCCTCGCGTATTAGAATCCACCCGGGAGCTGACCATTACGAACCCGCACTGCGATACGGGCGGCCCTCTGCCCAGTAAACAGCCGGCGGTTTGAAGCTAACTTCCGGCTCAAGGGAACAGACTTAGTTTGAAGCGACCTTGCGACCCAACAGGGAGTGTAAGAACTTTTACCTGATTGACTTGTGTCAATTTTATCATGGATATTGGCAAGCCGACTGGCTTATTGAGCGTGTGGGGATGCAAAAATCCCCCTCGAAAACTTATTATACGAGAGGATGTGTTGAAATGTGACCGAATTCAGTTGTGCGCAGTGCGGCGTATACGCCTGCAAATATCAAGATGGAAAGAAATTTCCCAACTTCTGTCTTACAAAAGCCGACATTGCCGGTGAGCCGGCATCCGATGAGATTGAAGCAATTCGTCAGCATCTTTGTGAGGACAATGAGGACGCAAGGGTCTATCAAGCATCTGTAGAAACAGAAGGTTTTTTCTTTTGTAAGAACACCCGCGTGGAGGAAGTAATTGAGTTCGCGAAACGGCTTGGATGCAAAAAAATCGGCATTGCCACATGCCACGGACTGATCCGCGAGACAAAAATTCTTTCAAAGATTCTGAAGGCGAACGGCTTCGACTGTATTACGGTTGGCTGTAAAGTAGGAAATCTGGACAAGACACAAGTCGGTATTGAGGAGAGTACGAAGATAAAACCCGGCGGATTTGAAGCGGCTTGCAATCCGATTCTTCAGGCGAAGATTTTGAATGCGCATCAGACGGATCTGAATGTAATCATGGGTCTCTGCGTTGGGCATGATTCTCTCTTTATGAAATACGCTGACGCGATTGTGACAACGCTGATTACAAAGGACCGGGTACTTGGCCATTCACCGGCGCTGGCGCTCTATACGGCGGAAGAGTATAGACCGTGGCTTTTAGATCCCACGATTCCCAAAAGATAGTTCCGGTCGGTTGTGAAAGCGAAATGCTTTTAGAGCAATATTATAAAGGAGGACAAGTAAATGAAGCGGCATGGAAAAAAACTCTTGGTATCAACCCTGGTCTTAGCTATGCTGGCAAGCTTTTCCGCATGCGGAAAACCAACTGAGGCACCAACTACTCCAGCATCTGCCCCCGGAAGCCAATCGACACCCGATGGGTCTACTCTGCAGAAAGTAAGCATTCCCAGTGAGATTACATTTGTAATCCCGTATTCCGATACCTCCGGCACCAACACAGTTTGGAGAGCCTTTGGTGCTGCATTGGAAGAGATGTACGGCACCACAGTCGTGTACGAGAACCAGTCTGGCGCAAGTGGTGCTGTTGGTGCAACCTACTACATGACCCAATCCCCGCATGACGGCACAGCGGTGGTCTGCATGGCGGAGTCTATCACACTGTTTAAGGCCAACGAGCTTGTCGATTACACTTACGATGATTTTGATCCCCTGATTCTTCTGAGCGCGAACTGCGGAATCATGGTCACCTATCCGGGTTCGGAGATGGACGGCATGAATTTTGATGAGCTGGTTGCTTACCTCAAGGATCATCCGGGTACCACGGTCGGCGGAACCGGCGTTGGCGGCATGTGCTGGATTTGGTACACGATCCTGCAGGAGGTCTATGGCATTGAGCTCAACGTGATAGACTTCGATGGCAGCGGCGAGGGCAACACGCAGCTGATGGGCGGACATATCGAGCTCTTTGTCAATGGTTTCACCACCGGCAAGCCACTGATTGATGCCGGCTCTGTGGTCCCAATCTGCGTCTTTAATAAGGAACGCCTTGTCGGACTGCCTGACATCCCTAGCGTTTCTGAGTATACCAAAGAGCTTGACAAGTATATGCCAAACGGCTCTTTCTTTGTTGCCGAGGTATCCAAGGATGTTCCAGCAGAGATGATCGAGGCGTTGAGAGAGGCATTTTTGAATGTTGCTCAGGGTAATACAATGCAGACTTGGTGTGCGGCAAATAACGGCGAATATCTGGGTCTGACCGGTAACGAAGCAAATGAGTATATGAAGCATCAGCAGGCGGTCAATTCCTATTTGTTGTATGACAGCGGCAACAGCCCCATTGACCCAGCAACCTATGGCATGACCAGACCATAATCACAGAGGAATACTGTCTCTGCCGCAGCGGGTATCTGCTGCGGCAGAGACAAATAAATAATTACACCATCGAATATACAGGAGGTACCATGAGTAACGGAGATTTAGGGCATGATGCAAACGATATCGTGTTCGAGCAAACTGAAGAAATAAAAGTCTCAAAACTGGAGCAAGATGAAAAAAAGACAGAATTTGTCCGAGAATTGTTTTTTCTCATTCTACTGGGTGCGGCAAGCATCGCCCTGCTGATCCCATCCATACAGATGTGGTTGAAGAAGCCAAGCGCCAATGCGCCTGGTATGTTTCCGACCATTGTAACGTTTGGGATGCTGCTTTGTGACGGAATTGCCCTGGTACAGCTGCTTGGTCGCAAAAAGGCTAAATGCTTAGATATGGATGAGAGCGGATGGGACAAGTTGAAATTTGTCATCGTCACAGAAGTGCCTTTTACTGTTTTTGTGATGCTGGCTGCAACGCTTCTCTATGTGGCGTCCTTGAAAATAATTGGATTTTATATTGCTACCTTTATTTATCTGACGTTTTCTATCATTTTTCTTTATAAGGGAGATCGATCTAAAATTGTTCAGGCGCTGTTGGTGGCAGTAGGAATGGATCTGGCCGTGTACGTTATCATTGATCTGATCTTTCAGATCCATATGTTGTAAGGAGAAGTTATGAGTACGATTATTGAAACGTTTACGTCCGGGCTTTTGGTCTTTACCCAACCCGAACTTTTGCTTTATATTTTGGGAGGATTGCTGTTCGGAATGTACGCCGGGGCAATGCCTGGCATTTCAGCCACGATGGCAATTTCCCTGATAGTCTCTCTTTCCTACAACTGGTCTATCTATCCTGCCTTAGCTGTTGCGCTGGGCTGCTATGTGGGTGCGGTCTATGGAGGTTCACGCTCTGCCATTTTGCTCAACGTCCCCGGAACACCGGCCGCCATAGCCACCGCATTTGACGGGTATCCGCTGGCAAAACAGGGAAAAGCGGCAAAGGCGCTTGGTATTACTGCGATTCAGTCGGTCATCGGCGGCATTATCGGTTCTATCTTTCTTCTGGTTGCAGCGCCGCTGATTACCCGCTTTGCACTGATGTTTGCCTCCAGAGACTATTTTCTGTTGGCTTTGATGGGGATTATGCTTTTGGTATCCATGTCAGGAGGCTCCTTCACCAAGGGAATGTTTTCTGGTTTTCTCGGCATGTTTATCGGGGTTATTGGCATGGATTCCTCCACAGCCACCCAGCGATTCACATTTGACAACATTTATCTGATGAACGGAATCAGTTCAGTTGCCATTATCATTGGAATATTCGGTCTCTCTGAATCTTTGGTGCAGATGAGGGATCTCCGAAAGGTAACGGTCAGGAAGCAGGATCTCAGCCGTATCATACCCTCTTTTCAAGATGCGTTTGGATATCTCCGTGTTACCATTGAGTCTTCCTTGATTGGCGTATTTGTTGGTGCGCTTCCCGGAACGGGGGGAAACATTGCGGCACTGATTTCGTATGATCGCGCGAAAAAGTCGACAAAAAATCCGGCCGTCCCGTTTGGAGAAGGTGCCATTGAGGGCCTTGTGGCTTCAGAATCCTCCAACAATGCGGCGGTCGGCGGTGCGGTAATTCCCATGCTGACGCTAGGAATTCCGGGAGATTCCGCGACAGCCTTGCTTCTTGCCTGTATGACCGCCCACGGCGTTGTCACCGGACCAACGCTGATCGACAGTCAGGATGGTATTTTCGGTATCATTGTCATGTTGGTCTTGCTCGCCAATATTTTTCTTTTGCCCGTTTCCCTGACCGGCATTAAGATTTTTGCCAAAATCGTTGAAGTGCCAAAGCAGATACTGCTACCACTGATTATCGTTCTGGCGACGGTCGGCTCCTTTGCCGCGAAGAAAAATATCATGGATGTCTATTTCATGGCCGGCTTCGGCGTGCTTGGGTATTTTCTCAGTATACACAGCTTTAAAACCGGACCTTTGGTTCTGGGTATGATTCTCAGTCAGCTTCTTGAGCTGAACCTTCGCCGTTCCCTCGTAGCCGCCTATGGCAGCGTGTGGACTTTGCTCGGTCAAATGGTTTCAAATACTCTTTCGGCCGTTCTGACTTTGGTTATTGTTCTTGTTATGCTAAGCCAGTTTGGAATCTTGAAGAAACTGAAAAGCGTCATCAAAAAATCATAGCAGCGCAGCATACTGAAAAAGGACCTGATATATCAAGATGTACCGTAACATCAGATAGGCTCGAGGAAAGGACAAACCATATGAAAATTACGAAGGTTAGTATTCTTTACGTTCATAATATTAAAACTGACTCCTCACAGGTCGGTCAGCGCCCCATTCTTCTTCGCATTGATACGGACGAAGGCATCTATGGTATCGGTGAAGTGGGTATGGCTTATGGAACAGGCGGACATGCTGCAGTAGGGATGGTTCGCGATTACGCGGAAATGATTATTGGAATGGATCCAATGAACACGGAGGCAATCTGGGAGAAATTTCTGAAAACCACGTTTTGGGGTCAAGGCGGAGGCACAGTCATTTTCGGCGGAATGAGCGGCATTGATATTGCACTTTGGGATATCAAGGGCAAGGCTTTGGGTGTTCCGGTCTATCAGCTCCTGGGCGGAAAATGCCGTAATGGGATGAGAACTTACGCATCCCAGATCCAGCTTGCATGGGCGCCCGTTCGTAATGTCTGCAAAAAGCCGGAGGACTTTGCCCGTGAGGCACTGGTTGCGGTCAGTCAAGGCTATGACGCAGTCAAAGCGGATGTACTTCAATTTGACGAAAACGGCGTCTCAGGCGGTTATTGGCTGGAAGGTCCGCTCCGTTCCGAGGTTGTTCGAGTGGGCGAATCCCGGATCCGTGCAATCCGTGAGGCAGTTGGCCCTGATGTTGACATTATAATTGAAAATCACGCGCATACAGATACAGTGGCAGGTGTGCAGTTTGCCAGGGCGATTGAAAAGTACAACATTTTGTTCTACGAAGAAATGAACTCGCCGCTGAATCCGGAGCTTTCCTTATATGCAAAGAATCATATCAACATTCCCATTGCGGCCGGAGAGCGCATTTATAGCAGATGGGGGTTCAGACCATTCCTTGAATCCAGATCTCTGGATGTTATCCAGCCTGATCTGGGAACCTGTGGTGGAATCACCGAGATCAAGAAAATCTGTGATATGGCGCACATCTATGATGTAACGGTCCAAGTTCATGTAGCAGGTACAGCGGTTGCTTGTGCAGCGGCATTGAATGTAGAAGCTGCCATCCCGAATTTTTGTATTCATGAGCATCATCAAAAGGCGCTGATGCCGGGATATATTGAATTGTGCACAGAGGACTATCAACCGGTAAACGGAATTATGCCGGTTCCAGAGCTTCCTGGCATTGGACAGGATCTGACGGAAAAAGCATACCAGAATTCAGATGTAATTGTTGTTAAATAATCGATACTGAAGCAATTGAAAATACAGGTCATAGACGTCCCGCGATGGTATAATGTCTGCTAAATGGTTCTAAACACGGTTGGAGCTGTTGACAAAACTCTGATTACGCAATCGAATGAGCAGGCACAAAGGAAAAAACAATTTTCACATACAAGCGTAATGTAGCAACAAGTCCGCGCATAGGAGATGTTTCCCTCCTTTCCATCGCCTTGACCATGCGCTTTAAGTTGAGTGCCAACGCAGATAAGGGGCTCCATTTTTTGATCCAGTCCAGCCTTCCAGCAGATTTTTTGGATATTTCACGGGTTTTGAGTCGTCAAAGCAGTTGAGCAGATCGTCAAAGAGCAAACCTGCATAGATGGCGGCAATGACGGCGAGCGCGTCCTCGTTTGCGGTTCGATTCTTTTTAAGCAAGCCCATGTATTGCAGCCTGTTTTCTGAGGCGGCGTCAAAGGGTGCGGGGGGATTAAGATGTGTGGACATAGCTGGTATTCTCCTGAAAATTGAGATAAAAAAAGCCCGGCAGGAGTTTTCGTACTCCTGTCGAGCTTTTTTATGATTAATTTTTGCTCTGAAAATACAGCCGCAACGCCTCACCGCTTGTGGAACTCAGTTCCACAAGTTGGCGGTTCGTTTGGGCGGTCAGGGTTCTCAAGCCTCCTTAACTCCTCAATGATATTCATTACGTTTCCCCTGAGAGAACATATTCAAGTACCGCATGGCCAGCACTGCCGCCCGTTCACTGGGCAGCAGATCCTGGAAGGAACGTTGCAACAGGTTTGTCTCAATGACGTACATCAGGGCATCCGCATCGGACAGCCGATCCTTCACTAAGCACCATGTACCCTCCAACCCGGCTTGCATTCCTGCGTTCATGCGGTTATGCCCGGCCAGCATTTCGTACTCACAACCAGGATCATCATGGATGCGCCGGACAATGGGAGGGGTGAGAATTCCATTGTCCTGAATGCTCTCCACCATGTCCGCCAGACGTTCGCCATCGTACAGACGGAAGGGGTGTCCTTTGAAAAAACGGATGCGTTTGAATAAAAGGTGGGTCAGATTGATCTTTTTGGATGGCAATTGATGCTCAGGCTCGCCATCCTGTAACACGCTTTGCTTTAACAACTCCATACTTTGAGCCCCCTTCGGGGTAGGACGAGCTTTCTTCATAGCCTGCCAGAACCTCCTTTCCTAACTCCTGAAAAGCGATGCTGGCATTGCAATCCGGTGCGTATTCCATGACCGTCAGCCAACGCCGAACTGCCTCTTCGACTTGAACGGTGTGAGGGATGGCGGTTTGAAAAATACGAATATCCTCTGCAAACGATGATTCGATATCTTGGCGGGTTTCTTTATAGAGTCTTGTGCGGGTGTCGCACTTTGAGAACAGAATTCCCTCAAACTCCAGATTCGGATTGAGTCTGCTTCAAAAAGACTGATTTTTCTCTTTTTAATTGCCGACCTGAGCAAAGCGAAAATAAATCGCTTGTCAGCAGATATCATTTTGACAATGAACAAGCTGAAATTCTTTTGCATATTGAATTCCATTCAAGAGGGAAGCTCTAACATAAGTTCTAACAAAAACCTGAATTTTTGCAGTTTTATCGCCGCAAGGGCTTTGTGAGCTTTTTCCGCGCTTCCTAATATTGGAAAAAATAATCGAAAATTCTGCAAAAATCGTGCGGTTTCGACGTTGTGGGATGGGTTTTGTGTGTTATTTTACTTGCAAAATGTGCTCTAACGTGATATCCTGAAAATGTGTTGTTATAAACCTTGGAGGTGGACTGGATGCGAAGAAAGGATCGAGAGGAAAGCTATGAATTTGGGCTGAAGGTAATAGACCGCTGTGAATATGGTGTAATGGCTGTCGCAACGGGGGAGGAGACACCCTATTGCCTTCCATTGTCCATGGTACGGGTAGGGGAAACACTTTATTTTCACTGTGCATTGGAAGGGAAAAAGCTGGACTTGCTGCATCAAAACCCAAAGGTATTTCTCTCCTTTGTCCGCGCAAATGAAGCCGCAACCGATCAATTTACTACATACTTTGAAAGCGCCATGGTGGCCGGAACCGCGTTTGAGATCGCGGATGAGCAGGAAAAAATTGAGACGTTACGGGCCCTGTGTGAGAAATTGACACCGGATCGTATGGCGCAGTTTGACCGCGCGATAGAAAAGGGCCTGAAAGTAACAGGTGTGTGGGGAATTCGCATGGAGCTGGTGACCGCAAAGGCCAAAAAATATCCAAAATGAACGACAAGATGAATCGGGCCTATGGGGCCAAAAAATTAGTGGAGACAGCGCTGTTTACTGCTCTTTGCTGTATCCTCACCATGGTGATCCAAATACCCACGCCTACAAACGGGTATGTCAACCTGGGAGATTGCGGGGTTCTCCTGTCCGCGTGGATTCTTGGGCCGGCTTACGGGGCTGTTGCGGCCGCGCTTGGCTCTGCTATGGCGGATATTTTCTCTGGATACGCCCATTATGCGCCGGCAACCTTTTTAATTAAGGGCAGTATGGCTGTGGCAGCAGGAATGATTGCTCACGCTTCCCACGCAAAAGGGAAGAAGAGCGCGCTGCTTTTTCGTTGGGTTGGCGCTTTGTTTGCAGAAGTGGTTATGGTTTTGGGATACTTTTTGTATGCCGCCCTTTTACTGGGGAACGGGTTCGGGGCAATCGCTTCCATTCCGGGCAATTTTATTCAGGGTGTGTTTAGTATTGCCGCAGCAATGGCCCTTTCCGGTTCCTTATTACAGATATCGCAATTCAAAAGATAAGCCTGCGTCCAAAATAGGACGCGGGCCTGTTTTTTTTATCAACATGAATTCGTAATTTGTATGATGGCGCCCTGTAATTGATCATAAGATAAGGTAAGGCGCGCATAGCTGGACCGGCTGGCGCCCGGATTTACCGCCAGAAACTGTTCCCGCTGACAACAATAGCTGCGGTGGGTATGTCCAAACAAGAGGATATGTGCGCCTGCTTTTATCGCGGCGTCAAAGGCCAAATCGTATCCGCTTTTCACATGCCAGATGTGGCCGTGGGAGAGCAGAATCCGCCTGTGTTGCACGGTGATCAGTTTTTGAACGGGCTGGTCGGTCCAGCCATCGCAGTTTCCGGGGACAGAGACGAGAGGAAGCTTTGGGTATACCGCGGCCAAGGCCTCGGCATCCCGCTGAAGGTCGCCCAGATGAATGACCAGGTCAGGGTGTTCTGCCTCAACAACGTCAATCATCTCCCGGGTAGCGTGATGGGAGTCGGAAAAAACAACAATTTTCAAAAACGTCACCTTACCCCAATTACTGCATATAATGAAATGAAACCATGTGGGAGGGTTGAGTATGAGTCAAAAAAAACAACCAGAACATCAGGCCGCTTCTTCCTTGATCCCGGGAAAAATTCAGGATCAGGCAAAGCTCCTGAAAATCGCAAAATCCGGTGAGGCGCAGCAGCTGGCTGCCATGCTCAAACAAAACGGGAAAGTAGAAGAAGCGGCGAAAGCAGCTGCAGCGGGAGACACCTCACAGCTGATGGAGATGATTCAAAAGCTGATGAAAAATCCCGAAGGAGCGCAATTGATTGACCGAATTAACCAACAGGCGCAGGAAACCACGCGGGAGTAATGTGCGCCGGTACCGAGGGCGCATAGGCAAGGGAGGGCCAGAGCTGTGGCGGAGTTTGAGGAAAAATTAAATTCAATTTTAGGTGATCAGGCAGCAATGGGTCAAATTATGGCGCTGGCTCAATCCCTTTCCGGAAATTCAGGGGGAGGCGGTGGTGAGTCCGCCCCGCCTGCGGAAGAGGCGCCAGGAGAGCATGCGCAATCAGACAGTCCGGCTCCCCCGATCCAAGAGATGTCAGGGGTAAATGGCGGAGATATTTTCTCCCTGCTTGGGGACATTGATCCACGTATGATTCAAATGGGCATACAGCTGATGCAGCAATTTCGAAATCAGGATGATAAAAGCGTGCGGCTGCTGAATGCGTTACGCCCGTTTCTGAAAGAAGAGCGGCAGCAAAAGCTGGATCGAACCATACAGGTTGCCAGCTTGTCCCGGATTATCCGCATGCTTTTCCGGTCCATGAAGGAGAAAGGGGAGGCGGATCATGTATAACCGGTACATTCCGGAAGAAGTGGAATATATCCCAGTGAATGGGCAGCAGCCAACGGGCAGACCGCATTCCCCGCAGCATGACGGAGAAAAAAACGGGAAGCCTTTTGACTTGTCATCCTTGTTAAATGGCGGAGTTTTCTCCGGCTCAGATAGCCTTGGCGGAATCCTGAAGTCATTAAATTTGGGAGAATTGATCGGAGATGTGGACATCGGAGATATCCTGCTGCTATTGATTCTCATTTTTTTGCTTTTAGAGGGCGATGATCACATGGAATTGATTATTGCCCTTGGATTGCTGCTGCTCATGGGGTTGGGAGACAAGAAAAAGAAGGCTCAGTCAGAAGAGGACTGAGCCAAAGTCCCGTCCGGCAAATCCAGAGGAATGGTAAAGGGACACGGCATCTGAAGATTTGTAGTGGTCATACGGTATACCACGGTATCATCCTTTTCCGTCTCTGCAAAAATGAGCAGGCCGCTGGAGACATCGACCCAATACCGCTCTGTATACCCAAGCGCGTCATCGAACACCTCTACGTAAATACAGGAAAAATTGTGGTACTGCTCATACCGGGCGGTAAGAATGCTGCTGGGATTCAAGGCGAGGATCGTCTCATAAGTTGGACTGCGCTGTGCCAAGTCGGAAGAGTAACCTTCCGCCGGTTCACTGCGCCAGGCCGTGCTGCCCTCATACCAGTAGTATGCGGTTTCACTGCCGATCAGTTCGTGTCGAACAATGCCGGTGGGACGTGTCAGGTCAATGCGCATCCAGGTTCGGTCCACAAAAATATTAGCGGAAAACGTGGCGGAAGAATCCGGCCAAAACAGTTCTGAGTATTGTTCCCGGTAATAGCTGTCAGCCCGATTGAGGGATTCAATGACATTTTGAACGGTCTCCGGTGTGACATTGATCCAAGCCAGTGTGGTGCTGGAACCATCGGTCTGGGAAGAAGCATCGGAAGAGTCAGACTCCAGATTTGGAAGCACCACGGCAGGGGGATTTGGGGAGAAAAGGTTTCTCCCAAAGCTGGCAAAGATCGCAGCTGCGATCAGGAGGGTGATCGCAATTGCAACGCCAAGACGCCGCTTGTGATCCATGGTAACGGCAACTCCCTTCCTGTGGGTTTCAGCGTTTCAGGGGGCAAAGGCATCTGGCGGAGCTTGGCGCAGGCTAAAATGCCATTCAATGGCATCGGCAATCCGCCGGCAGGCCTGCCCATCGCCGTATGGATTGACCGCATGGGCCATTGCTGAATAAGCGGAAGAATCGGTTAACAGCTGTGAGGCCAGCGGATAAATTTGGTCGTCCACTCCGGCCAGGCGTACTGTTCCGGCAGAAACGGCTTCCGGGCGCTCTGTTTCCCGGCGCAACACCAGAACAGGTTTGCCCAGGGCAGGCGCTTCTTCCTGCAGGCCGCCGGAGTCAGTCATGACCAAATAGCATCTGGCTATTAGATTGTGCATCTCATCCACCGCAAGCGGTGCAATTAAATGGATGCGTGGGTGGCCTGACAGAGCGCGCTGCGCCGCCTCCTGCACCACAGGGGACAGGTGCACTGGATAGACAAGCTCAACGTCCTCAAAGTCGTTGGCAATCTGGCGCAGGGAGGACATGATGCGTTCCATGGGAGAACCATAATTTTCACGCCTGTGACAGGTGACAAGAATCACTTTTCGGTTTTTATAATCTAACTGGTTGAGTAAGTTATTTGAAAAGTGAAAATCCTTTACAACAGTTGTTTTCAGCGCATCAATCACCGTATTCCCTGTGAGGAAGACATTCTCTGTGAGCCCCTCCATCGCCAGGTTATTCCGGTTGGCCGCGGTGGGACAAAAATGAAGGTCAGCAATCGAACTGACCAGCTTTCGATTGATCTCCTCCGGATAGGGAGACCACTTGTCATAGGTGCGCAAGCCGGCTTCCACATGGCCCACAGGGATCTTATGATAGAAAGAGGCCAGGGCCCCCGCAAAGGTGGTCGATGTATCGCCGTGGACAAGCACCATGTCCGGATGTTCGCTTTCTAAAATTTGCTCCATTCCCAAAAGTGTTTTGGAGGTAATGGTAGACAGGGTCTGCCGGGACTCCATAATGTCCAAGTCAAAGTCAGGGGTAAGCTGAAAAATATTGAGTACGGAATCCAGCATCTGGCGGTGCTGGGCGGTGACGCAGCATATCGCCCGAAGCCTTGGCCTGCCCCGGAGTTCCAGGGCCAATGGCGCCATTTTGATTGCTTCCGGGCGGGTGCCAAATACAGTCATGACAGTAATTGCATTCATTTGTCACTTCTCCCATCCTCTCCAAAAAACGGCTCGTTTCCATGAATACCACCCTCCTCTGAGGGACTTCGCTCCTGTTTGGAGGAAGTTGGTGGGGAGGAAGCGCCATTTTGGCTTAAAAATACTTTGGCCGCAATTCCCCCTGCGATACACAGCGCAATCAAAAAGAGCATGGCCTTTCCCACACCTTCGGTAGTGAGCACAACGGCGGACAGGCCTAGAATCGCGCTGATAATATATAGTACGGCCACCGCCTGCTTTTGGCTAAAGCCCATGTCAATCAGCCGGTGGTGAATATGCTTGCGGTCAGCGGACATGGGGCTTTGACCATGGGCTACCCGGCGTAAAATGGCAAAGCAGGTGTCGAAAATTGGGAGTCCCAGCATGAGAAAGGGGACAGCAAAGGAGATAATGGTGTATATTTTAAAAAGTCCCTGGATAGAGGCGATGGCCAAAATGAAGCCAAGAAAGGTAGAGCCCGTGTCCCCCATAAAAATCTTGGCCGGATTGAGATTATAGGGTAAAAATCCCAGGCAGGCCCCCGAAAGAGCGGCCATTAAGATCGCAACCGGGCCATCTGTGAGGGTCAGGGCAATGACCAGCATTGTCATAGAGCTGATGGTGGACACGCCGCAGGCAAGGCCGTCTAATCCATCGATTAGATTGACGGCGTTTGTAATGCCGACAATCCACAACACCGAAATAGGGATAGACAGAACGCCCAAACTCCAATAGGGGTTGCTGCTGAACAAATTTGGATTGGAGAGGTGGGTGATCACATTGCCATTCAAAACGGCAATTAATGCGGCGACAATTTGAATGAAAAATTTCGGCTTTGCGGGGAGTGCGTAGATATCGTCAAAAATACCTAAAATGACAAGGATGGTCGCGCCCAACAGCATGCCGCGCACTTGCTCTTCCAGGGGGAGAAACAGGATGGTACTGAGCATAAAGCCCAAATAAATTGCAAGACCACCCATGCGCGGAATGGGATGACTGTGCATCCGCCTTGCATCCTTTGGCACATCGACCGCGCCAAATTTAAAAGCAAGATTTTTCACCACCGGGGTGGTAATCAGTGTCACCAGCGCCGCAATTAAGAGCGCGGCCAGGACAGAACTGATTAATTGTATCTGAAGCATATTGGGTGCTCCTTTATCTCTGATCTGTTGTCGCTGGAGAACTCAGCGGGGGACAAAGCCCACCTTTTTGTGAACCTTACGCAGTGTCTTGGCGGCCAGGAGAGAGGCCTTTTCCGCACCGGACCGGTAGATTTGCTCCAGATGCTCTTTGTCGCCCAAGAGGCGGCCGGCCTCTTCCCGGATGGGACGGAACAATTCCACCACAGCATCTCCCACGGCGGGCTTGAATATGCCGTAGCCCTGTCCCTGAAATTCCTCAGCCGCCTCATCTAATGTCTTCCCGGTGACCGCGCAGTAGATGGTCAATAAATTGGAGATTCCCGGTTTTTCTTCCCTGTCAAAGCGTACGGAAGCGCCGCTGTCGGTCACAGCGCGTTTGAATTTCTTCCTAATAATTTCCGGCGGATCCATCAAAAACACACAGCCGTCCGGGTCGGATTTGCTCATTTTGCTGGAGGGGTCGCCCAGACTCATCACCCGGGCTCCCATTTGGGGGATAAAAGGTTCCGGTAGGGTAAAGGTATCGCTGTACACGCTGTTAAACCGCTGGGCAATGTCGCGGCACAGCTCTACGTGCTGCTTCTGGTCGTGGCCCACGGGCACCAAATTGGCTTGGTAGAGTAAAATGTCCGCCGCCATCAATACCGGGTAGGTAAAAAGGCCGGCGGTAATATTGTCGGCGTGCTTTTTAGACTTATCTTTAAACTGGGTCATGCGGGAGAGTTCGCCAAATTGCGTATAGCAGCCTAAGATCCAGCTTAATTCCGCATGCTGCGGCACATGGCTTTGAATGAACAGGATCGATTTCTCCGGGTCAAGCCCACAGGCCAGGTACTGCGCCAACTGCTCCAGGGTGCGCCGGCGCAGGGCGGACGGATCCTGACGGACAGTAATCGCGTGCATATCGACAATACAATAAACGCAATCATATTCATCCTGCATGGCAATCCAGTTTTTGATCGCACCCATATAGGACCCGAGAGAGAGGTCGCCGCTGGGCTGAATGCCGCTAAAAATTCGCTTTTTTACAACGGAATGCTGATCTGACATGGAAAAGACCTCGCTTTAATCTTCATTCTAATTGTTTGACGGTGATTGGCGGATGGAGAGATAGACATAATCTTACCCTTATCTTACAAAGGATAGCATATTCCCAAGGAAAGTGCAAGCGAGCAAACGGGGGAGAAACACCCCTTCTTTGTGCATCGCGGCAATAACACTTGCCAAAATGGGGGAAAAAAATTATAATAGGTTAAATTGACGGTAGGCAGTGTATCGCCGCATAAGGAGGTTGCAGAGGTAGCATGACCTTGGATGTGAACTATTTTGAGAAAATGGAAGCAAAGATCCCGAAAGGGAAGGTGCGTACCCGGTTTGCGCCCAGTCCCACGGGTTATATGCATGTTGGAAATTTGCGCACGGCACTTTACACATGGCTGATTGCCCGCCACGCGGACGGGACCTTTATTCTTCGGATTGAGGATACAGACCAGGCAAGGCAGGTGGAGGGAGCCACAGAGGTGATTTACCGCACCTTGGCGGAGTGCGGATTGCCCCATGATGAGGGCCCCGATATTGGTGGGCCGGTTGCACCCTATATTCAGTCCCAGAGGCGGGATACCTACAAGAATTATGCGGAGCTTTTGGTTCGGCGCGGCAGTGCGTACCGCTGTTTTTGCTCCAAAGAGCGGTTGGAGGAGCTGCGGCAAACGAACCCTACCGCCGGTTATGACGGACGTTGTGCCCATCTGTCTCAGGATGAAATAGACGAAAAACTGGCATCTGGAGTTCCCTATGTCATCCGGCAGCGGATTCCAAAAGAGGGAAAAACCACGTTCCATGACGCGATTTTCGGGGATATCAGTGTGGAAAATGCGACATTGGACGATCAGGTACTGCTCAAAGCGGATGGCCTGCCCACCTATAATTTTGCCAATGTGATCGATGACCATCTGATGGGGATTACCCATGTGGTGCGGGGGAGTGAATATCTGTCCTCGGCTCCAAAATACAATCTGCTTTATGAGGCCTTTCACTGGGAGGTTCCAACCTATGTCCATTGCGCACCGGTGATGCGGGATCCCAAAAATAAGATGTCAAAGCGCCATGGGGATCCATCCTATGAGGATTTAAAGGAACAGGGATATCTGACCCAGGCAATCCTAAATTATGTAGCCCTGCTGGGCTGGTCGCCGAAAGGAGAGCTCAGTGAGCAGGAGATATTTTCTTTGGACGAGCTTGTAAGGGCGTTTGACTTGACGGGAGTTTCAAAATCTCCTGCTATCTTTGACCTGGAGAAGCTGACCTATTTTAATTCCATCTACCTGCGTGGGCTTCCGGCGGAGGAGTTTGCCCGGCTTTCCGCTCCCTATATTTGTCAGACGGTGAAGACCATTGATCCGGATTTGATCGCGCCTCTTCTGCAGCCCCGGTGCGAGCGGCTCACAGAGATCCCGGAGAAAGTGGACTTTTTCGATGGGCTTCCCGACTATGAGAAAGAGCTTTTTACAAATAAGAAATCAAAAACCAACGAAGAGGTATCCGCCCAAATGCTGCGCGCTGCCATCCCCGCCCTTTGCGCGCTGGAGGATTGGACCCAGGAGAACATTCATGACTGTCTCATTCAGCTGGCACAGTCGTTGGAGGTAAAAAACGCGACTTTGATGTGGCCGGTTCGGATTGCGGTGGCGGGAAAAATGGTGACCCCCGGTGGTGCGGTGGAAATTTGCTTCCTGTTGGGCCGGGATGAAACGCTGGCCCGTCTGGAAATCGGGCTGACAAAGCTGGTGTGATCCTATAGAATTCCGCGTCATTCTCCTCAGCGGTACGATGACCGGCCAAAGCACACCCGAGAAATGGAGGAAGTGAAATGAAATGTCCCTTTTGCGCACATCCTGAGAGTAAAGTTGTGGATTCCCGCCCAGCTGAGGAGGGGGCCAGTATCCGCCGGCGGCGTGAATGCCTGTCCTGCCACAAGCGCTTTACCACATATGAGACAGTGGAATCTCTTCCGCTGATGGTGATTAAAAAAGACGGAAGCCGACAGAGCTTTGACCGCAACAAAGTTCTGAGCGGACTGATCCGCGCCTGTGAAAAGCGCCCTGTCCCCTTCAGCGAGCTGGAGAATACGGTCAACGAAATTGAACAGTCCCTTCAAAATGAGATGGAGCGTGAGATCAGCTCAGCCCGCATTGGCGAGTTGGTGATGGAGCGTTTGAAAAAGCTGGATGAGGTGGCCTATGTGCGCTTTGCCTCCGTCTACCGCCAGTTTAAGGATATCAACACATTTATGAACGAGCTGAATAAGCTGCTTGAGGACAAGTGAGATCGCAGCGCTGCTCAGCGGCTCGCTGCTTCGGCAGTTCCATCCGTGAATACAGGTTCTTATTACATGGAGAGCCTTGACGGCTGGTGAACGGAAAAACCCGTACAGCAATGATTTTGCTGTACGGGTTTTGATTTTTATCAGGATTAGTAAATGACCACGGAGAAAGAGTTTCCAAATTTGCCGCCCTCAGCGATTTCAGTGTAACAAAGCTGCAGGTCGGTCGTGATGCTCTTTGGAATTTCAAACACGATATAGTATGTGGAGGTTTGCCCATTTGCAAGAGTAAAGGACTCCGGCATATACTGGCTTCCTTCCATGACCGTGGGATACACATACCCATTAAAGTTGGAGCTAGACAGATAAAAGTCCGTATCAAACATGGGCAGCGCTTCACCAAATGTATTGGTTTCCGTGATGCTGGCTACATACAGGATATATCCGGGGTATGCGCGGTAGCCATCGAATTCTTCGCCTCTCCAAATGCTGTTGACAGTAAAGTCAAACCAGTAGGTGGCGTGTCTCTGACCAATGCCGGCCAGGTTCATATTAGCTCCGGGCTCCGGCGTAGAAACTGCGGGCTGCGCTGTTCCAGCTGTGTAGATAATCACTGTTTTGGTGGCGCCATCCCAAGCAACATCATAGCCGGCTGCGTTGGCCAAATAGACCACAGGCGCATAGGTGCGGTTGTTTAAAATTCTGGGAACCGTGTCCATAATCGTCTCAGTTGTCTCTGGCTCATCCAGATTGCTCCAGTATACCTCGTGCAGGAAACTGGTGCTGTTGATGAAAAATACAAAGCACTCCCGGGCAACATAGCCTTTCGCGCTGTCTGTTTTTGGGGCGGTGATTTGTGTATAGTCCCGGACAAACTCGGCGCACTGATATTCAGAATACCAGTTTACCGACATGTCCAAGGCCACAGCGATGGAGGACAGGGGAACTATGGTACGGTTATTGTTGTCTACCACGGCGGGAGTGTCCAAGACAATTTGGGCGCCATTGACTTCTACCGTGGTGTACTGATACTGGGCCGCGAAGGTTGTTGTGCTGAGCAATGCACAGAGCATCGCAGAGAGCAGCAGGAAGTGGGTGAGTCGCTTCATTTTTTTCATAAAAAATCTCCTCTCAGAATTTCCCCTCATATTCCATTTCATCGGCAGCAGCACAAGAGCCGTCAGGTCTGAATGCTGTCGTAAAAGGACGCGTTCATGTTTCATGGCGCAGCCATGAGCGATTGTCTACCTTGTCAATATTTTACATAAATTATAATCTCTGTCAAGGAATTGTAATTTTATTTTTTTCTTTATAATATAGTCTATCATACATTATATTTTTTTCTTGTCAAATAGAAATTTTGCGAAAGAAGCTTTCCGGCACAGAAACGCCCTTTCTAAATCTAAGGCAATTGCGGTGAGGACAAAGCCGCGTTTTGATCCATCGGCTGTCAAAATATTTGATCCTGCGTCATGCCAGCTCTCCTTTCGATCAGACAGCAGGGACGAAAACAGGCGGAATAGACGAGAATCGGGATGGAAACGTGGGATATATCAGGAAAATGACGAAGAACATTTCCTTGAAGAAACGTGTGGGGCAGCTTATAATAAAAAGGACAAGGATGTTTCAAAGCCGCAGAGTGTGAGATCTGCGGCTTTCAAGGTTTTATATTTTTTCACTATGTTTGGAAGGGAGGCAGATATGCGAAACGAGGAGATGATTCCCGCGTTGGATGGCGCCCTTCATGAGGAGTGCGGCGTATTTGGGGCTTGGGACCCGGAGGGGGGCTGCGCACAGACCACATATTACGGCCTCTATGCGCTGCAGCATCGAGGCCAGGAGGCGTGCGGCATTGCTACAATCAACAACCGTGAGCAGGCCTTTCACAAGGACGTGGGGCTGGTCAGTGATGTCTTTGATGCGGATACGTTGCAGCGGCTCAACGGTACTATGGCGGTGGGGCATGTACGCTACGCCACCACTGGCGCCAGGGAACGGGAAAACGCCCAGCCCCTGACCATCCGCTATGTCAAAGGGACGCTTGCGGTGGTTCACAATGGAAACCTGGTGGACTTTGACGAAATGCGCCACGACTTTGAGTACAAGGGCGCTATCTTCCACAGCAGCAGCGACTCGGAACTGATCGCCTACGCCATTGCCCAGGCAAGGCTGCGCTGCCATTCTGTGGAGGAGGCGGTGCGCCGCGCCATGTCTCAGATCCGCGGCGCCTATTCCTTGCTTGTCATGTCGCCTAGAAAACTAATTGCCTGCCGTGACCCCTGGGGCTTTCGTCCGCTATGTATGGGGCGCAAGGGAGAATCCATTCTCTTTGCCTCGGAATCCTGCGCCATTGAAGCGGTGGGCGGCAAGGTGGAGCGGGATCTCAAGCCGGGAGAAATTGTAGTGGCGGAGGATGGCGGGGTACACTCTATCCTTGATAACTGTCAGGGAAAATCTCATCTCTGTATTTTTGAGTATATCTACTTTGCCCGCTCCGATTCCGTGATTGAGGGACAATCTGTCCACATGGCGCGGGTAAACGCCGGGCGGCTTCTCGCCCAGGAGCATCCGGTGGAGGCCGACCTGGTGGTTGGTGTGCCCGACTCCGGGCTGGACGCCGCCCGGGGATATGCGCTGGAGAGCGGAATCCCGCTTGGTGTGGGCTTTGTGAAAAACCGCTATGTGGGCCGGACCTTTATTACGCCGGACCAGCAGACCAGGGAGCAGGCCGTACGAATCAAGCTGGCCGCCTTAGGCAGCGAGGTGGCCGGAAAGCGTGTGGTTATGATTGACGACTCCATTGTCCGTGGGACAACCTCCAGTCAGATTGTCCGTCTGCTGCGGGAAGCGGGGGCTCTGGAGGTACACATCCGAGTCTCTGCGCCGCCCTTTGTTGCCCCCTGCTATTTTGGCACGGATATTCCGGACAAGGAGAGTTTGATTGCCTGCCACCACTCTCTTGATGAGATTCGGGACATTACCGGAGCGGACAGCCTTGGTTATCTGTCCCTGGAAAATCTGCATAAGCTGGCGCCGGACGCCAAGTGCGGATTTTGCGATGGCTGTTTTACAGAGCGGTATCCCGTAGATCCCTGAATAAAATAAATCTGCCCCACTGACCCAATCGGGTTGGTGGGGCTCCTTTTTGTTAAGGATAACACAAGCATAACAAGTGGGCAAATTTCCATCGAAAATAGTCAAACGATAAAAAATTTCGATGCCCAGTTTGCGGTATGAAAGCCAACTGTCGGGAGATACTGGAATCAGACTGATCAATCGGCGGGAGGATTCCAAATGATGCAGCGGCAGAATAAAGTTGAAATTTGCGGGGTGAACACCGCCAAACTAAAGGTACTGAAAAGTGATGAGATGAGAGAATTGCTGCTCCGTGTGAAGGAGGGGGACACGCAGGCGAGAGAGAAGTTGATTGCCGGGAATCTTCGTCTGGTCTTATCTGTAATCCAGAAATTTGCCCACCGGGGAGAAAATGTGGACGACCTCTTCCAGGTGGGATGTATCGGACTGATCAAGGCCATTGACAATTTTAATACGGACCTGAATGTGAAATTTTCCACCTATGGAGTTCCCATGATTGTGGGGGAAATCCGCCGCTATTTAAGAGACAACAGCAGTATGCGGGTATCCCGCTCCATGCGTGATACGGCCTGTAAAGTGCTGCAGGCCAAGGAGGCCTATATCAATGAGCATCAAAAGGAGCCTACCATTGAGGAAATCGCGCAGCTTTTAGAGCTGCGGCGGGAAGACATTGTCATGGCGCTGGACGCCATTGTAGATCCGGTGTCTCTGTACGAGCCGGTCTATTCTGACAGCGGGGATACCATCTGCGTCATGGATCAGGTGAAGGACCGGAAAAATACGGATGAGAGCTGGCTGGAGCGCATTGCGCTGCGCGAGGCGATCGCAAGGCTTTCAGAGCGGGAGCGGCACATTTTATCCCTGCGGTTTTTCAAGGGAAAAACCCAAATGGAGGTCTCATCGGAAATCGGCATTTCTCAAGCGCAGGTCTCAAGACTGGAGAAGAACGCGCTCAGCCAAATCAAAAAAGAGCTTTGACCATTGTCCTTTTGGGCGAGTGTGAAGCTGCCAGGCTCGTTTGACCGTGAAAACGAACCTGGCATTGCTTTTTGATCGTGTTGACACAAGTGCAAAACACCCGCTCAAAATCTGTGCATTCCGACTCATATCAACACGATCTAGCTCAGCGCAACGTCTAATATCATCATAATCAAAAATCCCGTCATCACGCCAAGCGTACCGCTGTGAAAGCTGCGGTTGAGGTTTGCTTCCGGGATCAATTCCTCTACCACTACATAGAGCATGGCGCCTGCCGCAAATGACAACAGCCATGGCATCAACGGCTGGATCGAGCCGACAATCAGGACGGTCAGAATCCCAAAAACCGGTTCAACAACTCCGGACAGTACTCCGATCCCAAACGCTTTCAACCGGCCCATGCCTTCTTGGCGCAGGGGGAGGGAGATGGCCGCTCCTTCAGGGAAATTTTGGATTCCGATTCCGATTGCGAGGGCGATGGAGGAGGTATAAAGGGCCGGGTCACGGCTCTGCGCAGCCAGCGCGAAAGAGATGCCCACTGCCATTCCCTCTGGAATGTTATGTAGTGTAACCGCCAACACCATCAAAGCGGTTCGGCTGGGAGTCCGGTCTTTCCGATTAAGGCGGAGGGCCTCCGGTGTGATATGCGGAAGAAGAAAATCCATTGCAAGGAGAAAGGCAATTCCGAAGGAGGACCCTCCAGCCGCCGGGAGCCAGGCTGGGAGGCCAAATTCTCCCGCGCGTTCAATGGCGGGGATGAGCAAGGACCACATGCTGGCGGCCATCATAACGCCGGCGGCAAACCCCAATAGCAGTCTGTGCAGAGCAGGGGAAGACTTTTGTTTGAAGAAAAAAACCATAGCGGCACCCAGCGAGGTCATCAGGGCTGTGAAGCCCGTGCCTCCCGCCGCCCACAAAAATGCCTGTGACAAAGTAAGTTCCTTTCCCGGCAAAGTGGAAATGAGTCCAACCTACCGATGTTATAAAATTGGTTCATATTCACGGTATGCCAGACGGAGAGATGATGTGACGACAGCATGATCTGGAAAATGAAATTGAAAAACTTTGTCTTACCCCCTAGGCAAATGGAAAGAATTATATTAAAATAGAACGCAAAGACAGTTGAAATTGTCACAAAGGAGTGATTGAGTGGAGTATGTGAAATACAAAAGAATACTGCTGAAAATCAGTGGGGAGGCATTGGCTGGAAATGCCTCCCGTGGGTTAGATTTTAAGGTCATTGGAGAGGTCTGCGATGTGATTCGCCGCTGCACAGAGTTGGGGGTACAGATTGGAATTGTTGTGGGCGGCGGCAACTTTTGGCGCGGGGTGAAGGATGGCGGTGACAGTATGGTGCGGGTCCGCGCCGACCATATGGGCATGCTGGCCACTGCGATCAATGCGCTGGCCTTGGCCGATGTGCTAGAACAAAAGGGGGTGAATGTGAGAGTGCAGACTGCCATTGAGATGCGCTCCATTGCAGAGCCTTACATTCGCTCCAGAGCCATTCGGCATTTGGATAAGGGCCGGGTGGTGATCTTCGGCTGTGGCACGGGAAATCCCTTCTTTTCCACAGACACGGCGGCGGTTTTACGCGCGGCTGAGATTGACGCGGACGTGATTCTATTGGCAAAAAATATTGACGGCGTCTATTCGGCGGATCCAAAAGTGGATCCGGCGGCGATAAAATATGACAGCATTACCTATGACGAGGTGCTCTCGCAGCACCTTCAGGTTATGGATTCCACGGCGACTTCACTTTCCATGGACAATAAGATTCCGGTGCTTCTGTTCGCGCTGAAGGATCCGGAAAATATCCTGCGTGTGGTGCGGGGAGAAAAGCTCGGAACTGTTGTAGAGGGCTGACCCGTTACATATTGTAAGATCGAAAGGATGTCAAAATCATGAGCCCTGAGAATAAAGTGTATGACGAAAAAATGCTGAAGACCGTTGACGTGGTAAAGTCTAACTTTTCTTCTGTTCGCGCCGGACGCGCCAATGCCGGCGTGCTGGACCGCATCAATGTGGATTATTTTGGCGCCACAACTCCGCTCAGCCAGGTGGCGGCAGTCGCCTCTCCGGATCCCCGCACCCTTGTGATCCAGCCATGGGACGCCTCCCTTCTGAAAGCCATTGAAAAGGCCATCCATACCTCTGACCTGGGGATCAATCCCCAAAATGATGGCAAGGTGATCCGGCTGGCATTTCCACAGCTTACAGAGGAGCGCCGCAAGGAGCTGACAAAGCAGGTACGTAAATATGGGGAAGAAGGCAAGGTTGCCCTGCGCAATATTCGCCGGGACGCTATGGACGACTTCAAGGTAATGAAGAAAAAAACCGAAATTACAGAGGATGACCAAAAGACTCTGGAAAAAGAGCTGCAGGATTTAACCGAAAAGCGCTGTAAGGAGATTGATGACCTGACAGCGCAAAAGGAAAAGGAATTGATGGCGGTCTGATGCATGCAATTTCACAATGCAGGATGCAGAATGTTCCGTTGACAGGCGTTCTGTATTCTGCATTTTCCTGTCCGCTATGATAAAGTGAATCGGTAAAGGAATAGGGATCATGCCGTTTTTTAAGCGCAAACCAAATCAGCTGGAACATGATGTGGATTTTTCAAATTTACCCAGGCATATTGCCATCATCATGGATGGCAACGGCCGTTGGGCCCAAAAGCGCGTCCTGCCCAGGACAGCAGGTCACGCGGCCGGAGCGGAGACCTTTCGCGCCATCGCGACCTACTGCAAAGAGATTGGACTGGAGTTTTTGACGGTCTACGCCTTTTCCACCGAAAATTGGAAACGGCCTGAGGAAGAGGTTTGCGCCATCATGAGCCTCCTAAAGAAGTATTTGCTGGAGGCGATTGGGCAGATGGAGCGGGACCGGGTCAAGATGGAGTTCTTTGGGGATCTTTCTCCACTGGCGCCGGAGCTGCAGGCGCTATGCCAGCGCACCCAGGAGATTTCCAAAGGATATGAGGGCTGTCAGGTCAATATTTGCTTGAATTATGGCGCGCGGGACGAACTGGTGCGGGCGGCCAAGCGCTTTGCCGCCGACTGCACGGATGGGAGGGCGGATCCCAATCACCTGAGCCAGGCGCAGTTTGAACGCTACCTTTTTTCCGGCGGAATTCCTGATCCCGACTTGGTGATTCGTCCCAGCGGAGAATTGAGATTATCCAATTTCCTTTTGTGGCAATCCGCCTATTCCGAATTTTATTTTACCGATGTGTTGTGGCCGGATTTTGACAAGAAAGAATTGCACAAGGCCATTGCCGCCTTTCAGCACCGGTCACGCCGTTATGGGGGGATCTCATGATTAAGAGAATTTTAACCGCCCTGGTATTAGCTCCGCTGTTTTTGGTCGTTCTTTTGTTCTTGCGCCCGGTTTGGCTTGCCGTCTTAGTTGCCGCAATCAGTGCGGGGGCGTCATTTGAACTGTTACGGGCTACAAAAGTGGCTCATCACAACGGAATGTATATCTTCACCGGCATGGCCGCCGCGGCGATTCCCATAGGAGCCTGGCTGGGTTATGGGAGCTGGGTTACCAGGGCTGTGGCCCTGCTGCTCATGGCGGTGCTGTTTTTGATTGCGATCCGGCTCTATGGAACAGGGAAGGCGGTTGGGTTTGAAGAGGTGATGGTGTGCCTTTTTGGCGGAATTGTCATTCCTTTATTTCTCTCCGCGCTTGTAAGCCTTAAAATGATGCCGCAGGGGCGGTATCTGGTGCTGCTTCCTGTGATCACGGCTTTTCTCACCGATATTGGCGCATATTTTGTCGGTATGTTTTTTGGAAGGAACCGGGGGGTCACTAAAGTGAGCCCCAATAAATCCCTGGAGGGGTATATCGGGGGGATTGTGTTTGGCGCGCTGTCACTGACTTTATATGGCTTTGCGCTGCGCCATTTGTTTGTGTTGCAGGTTTCACTGCCACAGCTGTTTTTTTTCGGACTGATTGGAAGTGGAATTACTGAATTGGGGGACCTGTCATTTTCCTTAGTCAAGCGTCAATATGGCGTGAAGGATTATGGCAATCTGATCCCAGGTCACGGAGGGGTACTGGACCGGTTTGACAGCATGGTGTTCGCGGCCCCAACGTTGCTGCTCTTGTGTGAGCTCTTTCCCATTTTTTAAGATTGTTAAGATCGAAGGTCATATCATGCGAAACATTGTAATCTTAGGTGCTACTGGTTCGATCGGGCGGCAATCCTTGGATGTGATTGCCGCCTGTGGCATGCGCGTTGCCGCCCTGACGGCCAACCGGAGCAGCCGGGAGTTGGAGCAGCAATGCCGCCGCTTTCAGCCAGAGCTGGCCGTCATGATGGACGAAACCGCAGCGGGAGATTTGCGTGTGCGGCTGTCCGATACAAAAACCAGAGTGGCATCCGGGATGGAGGGACTGCTGGAGGCAGCTTCTCTCAACGGCGCTGATACGGTCATCACCGCCGTTGTGGGAATGGTGGGCCTGCGCCCCACGCTGGCGGCCATCCGCAGCGGAAAACGCATTGCCCTGGCCAATAAGGAGACGCTGGTCTGCGCCGGTGAACTGGTGATGCAGGAGGTTGAGGCCTGCGCAGTGGAGCTCATTCCCGTGGATTCAGAGCACTCGGCCCTCTTTCAGTGCCTGCGGGGCTGCCAGAACCCGGGAGAGGTGAAGCGTCTGATTCTCACCTGCTCGGGCGGTCCGTTTTATGGCTATCGCAGAGCGCAGCTGGAGACCGTGACAAAAGAGGAGGCGCTGCGCCACCCAAACTGGTCTATGGGCGCAAAAATAACCATTGACTCGGCCACCTTGATGAATAAAGGGTTGGAGTTTATTGAGGCGATGCACCTGTATCAGATGCCGCCGGAAAAAATTTCTGTGGTGATTCACCGGGAAAGTATGATTCACTCTCTGGTGGAATATTGTGATAACGGAATTCTTGCGCAGATGGGGACGCCAGATATGCGCCTTCCCATTCAGTATGCGCTGACCTATCCCGCGCGCGTGCCGGGACCGGCCAAGGAGCTTGATTTGCTTCGATGTGGACCGCTCACCTTTATGCAGCCGGACGCGGATACGTTCCGATGCCTCTCCCTGGCCTATGAAGCTGCCCGTCAGGGCGGTACTCAAGGGGCAGTACTAAGCGGCGCAAATGAGGCTGCCGTGTCGCTGTTTTTAAACGGTCAAATTTCCTTTCTGGAGATTGCAGACCGGGTTGCAGCCGCCATGCAACGGGTGCCACAGCGGCAAAATCCAACGTTGGAAGAGATTCTGGATGCGGATGCCGCCGCCCGTGAGATCGTGCTGCATCCTTAACCCGTTCTTTTCTCATTTAGCACCTGTATTCACAGCTAAAAATACCGTATCAACGGCGATTTTTCTGCCATAGGCGCGTTAAATTTTTTTGAAATAAACCATGAAGTAAACTAATTTTTTCTGCAAAAATTTGCCTTGTCTGGCAAAAAAAGCTGCTCGCCGCTTCGGCAGCTCCATCTGTGAACACAGGTTCTTATTTTGTCTTGTTTGTTGGAGGTTCTTAATGATTTATATTCTAATCGCAATCCTGATCTTTGGTATCCTGATTGCAGTGCATGAGTTTGGACACTTTATCACGGCGAAATTGCTCGGTGTGCAGGTAAACGAGTTTTCCATCGGCATGGGCCCCGCCATATTCAGCAAAACGAAAGGAGAAACACTTTACAGTCTTCGCGTTCTGCCTATCGGCGGCTTCTGCGCGATGGAAGGAGAGGATGAGGACTCTGATAATCCGCGGGCGTTTGGTGCTGCGGCAGGGTGGAAGAAACTCATCATTTTGGTCGCCGGTGCATGGATGAATTTCGTCACAGGCCTCTTGATTTGCTGTGTTCTCATGGCTGGCGCGGCCGCCTTTGTAGAGCCTGTGGTTGCGGGCTTTGCCGCGGAATACCCACAGGAGATGGTGGGGGAAGCCGGACTGATGGAAGGGGACCGGATCTTATCTGTCAATGGAGAGCGAATCTATCTCTATTCCGATATCACACTGTTCTTCTCGCGCAGCAATGGCGAGACTATGAATCTGGTGATTGAGCGCAATGGTCAGCGTGTTTATTTGAATGATTATCCGCTCCATCTGCGTGAATGGACGGAAGAGGGGCAGACGGTGACCCGTTATGGAGTTAATTTCAGCGTCTCAGAGGCGACCTTTGCCAGCAAGCTGAAAAGCAGCTGGCTTATGGCCATTGACTTTGTCCGCTTGGTGCGGTTTAGCTTGCAGGAGCTCTTTACCGGCGGCGCGGGATTGCAGGATTTGACAGGTCCGGTTGGGATCGTTGACACCATGTCTCAGGTTGGAAGCGAGTCAAAATCCATGGGAGATGCTGTTTACTATATTTTGTACCTTGCCGCGCTGATCGCGGTCAACTTGGCCGTTATGAATTTGCTGCCCTTGCCCGCATTGGACGGCGGCAGAATCTTTTTCCTGATTCTCAATGGGATTTGCGCGTTTCTGTTCCGCCGCCGGATTCCTTCAAAATACGAGGGATATGTTCATATGGCGGGGATGGTTCTGCTGCTTGGGTTAATGGTGGTGGTGACCTTCAGTGATATTGGGAAAATCGTTTCCCGTTTTATGGCATCTTAGAACGTGTTCAGCGAAAGGGGGCGTCTATCAGTGAGCAGAAAAATTGTCGTGGGCGGAGTCCCCATTGGCGCAGGAAATCCGGTTCCCATTCAGTCGATGACCAATACGCTTCCCTCAGATGTGGCGGCCACACTTGCTCAGATTCGTGCCCTGGCAACCGCCGGGTGCGATATTGTGCGGGTTGCCGTTCCTGACCTGGAGGCCGCCCGGGCAATTGCGGACCTGAAAACCGAAAGCCCGATTCCTGTGGTGGCGGATATTCATTTTGATTACCGGCTGGCCATTCAAGCTGTCGAGTCCGGGGCGGATAAAATTCGCATCAACCCCGGAAATATTGGCGCTGAGGACCGCGTGAAAGCGGTGGCCGATGCCTGCCGCCAGCGTCATGTTCCCATCCGCATTGGCGTGAATGGGGGATCCTTGCCCAAGGATCTATTAAAAAAATATGGCGGTATTTGCCCTGAGGCATTGGTGGAAGCCTCATTTTCTCATATCCGTCTGCTCAACCGCTTTGATTTTGACGACATCTGCATCTCCCTGAAAAGCTCTTCTGTCCCGGTCACCATGCAGGCATACCGTCTCATGGCCCAGCAGAGTGATTATCCGCTGCATCTGGGGGTGACAGAGGCGGGCACACCCAAAATGGGAATTCTAAAGTCCGCGATTGGAATCGGCGGCCTGCTGGCGCTGGGAATTGGGGATACCCTGCGGGTTACGTTAACGGCAGATCCGGTAGAGGAAATCGCGGCGGCCAAGGATATTTTAAAGGCGGCCGGGATTCGTAAGGATGGACCGGAGTTGATCTCCTGTCCAACCTGCGGACGTACCCGGATCAATCTGCTGGAGCTCGCTCAAGAGGTGGAGCACAGGCTGGAACAGGTGACAAAACCCATCACAGTCGCTGTGATGGGCTGCCCTGTCAATGGGCCCGGGGAGGCCTCCGCGGCGGATTGCGGCATTGCCGGAGGGGACGGCGTTGGGTTGCTGTTCTGCAAGGGAGAAATCATCAAAAAAGTTCCGCAGGAGCGGCTGGTGGATGAGCTATTTTCCTTAATTGATTCCCTATAGAGACGGAGTAAAAATAGAGAGCAAGTTCGTATGGAGTTTACATAATGTCAAATAAGATACCATTTTTAAAGATGTTTTCCGGGATTTCCATCCGCGCTGAATTGGAAGCTCAGGTGACTGGTTGGATGATTCTCTCTGCGGCCATTGACCGGACAAGCCGCAGTGCAGCGATTGTCATTGAGGTTCCTGCCTTGGCCGATGGGACTTTGGTGCAAGAGGTTGAGCGGGCCATCATTGAAACATATCAATTGGCCTCCACACAGTTGGAATTTCAGGTAGCCCAGTCGAGGACAGGGGAACATCCCGGAACAAAAGCTTCGGAAGAGGGGGCTGTGAATGCGCCCAAATGTGTCGAAACTCCTTCCGGCTTATCCGCCACAGACCGGCAGGCTCCGGATGGCACACAGGATGCGTTTGCGCGGACAGAGGCCATCCGCCGCGAGGCAATGAAGCGGATTTCCCGGGGAATCTCTCCGGGTTCCGGAAAGGACAATCACAAAAACAAGCAGATATTCGGACGGCCTGTTCAAAAACAACCGGTCCCCATTCAGGAATTGGAGCTGGATATGGGGATGGTGGTCGTGGAAGGGGATGTATTCTGTGTTGACAACCGGGAACTGAAGAAGAGGGGGGCCTGGGTGGTCGCGTTTGATGTGACCGATTACACCGGTTCCATCCGTGTGAGCAAGTTTTTCCCTGGCGATGAGGGCAAGCCCATCGTGGACAATGTGAGGAAGGGGCTTCGTCTTCGTATTCAAGGGCGGCTGAATATGGACCGGTTTTATGGGGACATGGTGTTGGAACCATTGGCCATCATGCAGGTGGAAAAGCCGTTGAAAATAGATCAAGCTCAGGAAAAGCGGGTGGAGCTGCATCTGCATACGACCATGTCTGCGATGGACGCGCTGACCTCGGTGAGCCCAAAACAAGGGCCAGACCGGAATGTGGTCAAGCGGGCGGAAACTTGGGGCCACCGCGCCATTGCGATTACAGACCATGGCGTGGCGCAGTCGTTTCCCGATGCATGGCATTCCGCAAAACAGATCAAAGTCATCTATGGCGTGGAGGCCTACTATATCAACGATGTGGACGACCGTGTGGCCATCCATGGAGCGTGCAAACAGACCCTGCAGGATGAAATTGTCTGCTTTGATATCGAAACGACCGGGCTGGACAAACGGCGGGACGTTCTGATCGAAATCGGCGCGGTGGTTTTGAGCAATGGGGAGATTGGCGCGCGGTTTAACACCTTCGTAGCCCCGGGACGCATTTTGTCGCCTGAAATTATCCGTCTAACCGGGATTACAGATGAGATGCTGGTGGGAGCCCCCTCTCAGGAGGAGGCGCTGTGCGCCTTTTTAGCCTTTGTGGGGAATCGGCCGCTTGCGGCGCACAACGCCGAGTTTGACATTGGATTTATCTCAGAGGGGTGCCAAAAATTTGGGATTCCCTTTCCCCATACATCCATCGATAGCTTGATTCTGGCCCAGAATCTCTTACCTGAACTGAGTAAATTTAAGCTGAATATTGTGGCCAAGCATTTAGGTTTACCTGATTTTCAGCATCACCGGGCCAGTGACGATGCCGCCACGGTGGCCTATATGCTCCCCCATTTTTGGAAGATGCTGGAGAAAAAAGGGGTCAGTCGCCTGGACGAACTGAATGGCATGATGGCGGGAATGCGCAATCAGGGGAGAGCACGGCGGCAGGCGAAGCATCTGATTATCCTGGCGAAAAATCAGATGGGGTTGAGAAATCTCTATAAATTGATTAGTCTAAGCCACCTGGAGCATTTTAAACGGGTACCCGTCATGCCCAAACATCTCATCAATGAAAACCGGGAGGGCCTGATTCTTGGCTCCGCTTGCGAATCGGGAGAGCTGTTTGACGCAGTTGTAAAGGGGAAAGACTTTTCGGAGCTAAAGCGAATTGCTTCGTGGTATGACTATTTAGAAATTCAACCGATTTGCAATAATATGTTTATGCTGCGAAAGGAAATGGTACATTCTGAAGAGGAATTGAGAGACTTTAACCGTACCATTGTTACATTGGGCCGGGAACTGGACAAGCCGGTCTGCGCCACAGGGGATGTCCATTTTCTTGACCCGGAGGATGAGATCTACCGCCATATTTTGTTGACCTCCAAGGGCTTTGAGGACGCGGATGAGTCACTGCCCCTTTATTTTAAGACGACAGAAGAGATGTTGGAAGAATTTTCTTATTTGGGGGCGGAGGCCGCACGGGAAGTGGTGATAAAGAATACAAATTTTATCGCGGACTGCTGTGAGCCCATTGCTCCGCTGCCCAAGGGGCTGTTTGCCCCAAAGCTGGAAAATTCTGAGGGAGAGCTTCGGCATCTTGTTTGGCGTAAGGTAAATGAACTTTACGGAGAAAAACCACCCCGCATTGTTCTGGACCGCATCAATGTGGAGTTGGGGGACATCATCGGCTGCAACTATGATGTGATTTATATGTCAGCGCAGAAATTGGTGCAAAACTCCTTGGAGCATGGGTACCTGGTGGGGTCGAGGGGGTCCGTGGGCTCGTCCCTGGTGGCCTTTATGTCCGGAATTACAGAGGTAAATTCGCTCCCTGCCCACTACCGCTGCTCAAAGTGCAAGCACGCGGACTTTGAGTTTGGCCCGGCCAATGGATTTGGCTGTGGAGCCGATATGCCGGACCAAAACTGTCCGGTCTGCGGTACGCCTTATGTAAAAGATGGATTCAATATCCCCTTTGAGACATTTCTGGGATTCGGAGGAGATAAAGTTCCCGATATTGATCTGAATTTTTCAGGGGAATACCAGCCCAATGCGCATAAGTACACCTTTGAACTTTTCGGGCAAAACCATGTGTTTCGCGCGGGTACTGTTGGAACGGTGGCGGAAAAGACGGCCTTTGGTTATGTCAAAAAATACCTGGAGGAGAAGGGGATCACCGTCTCACGGGCGGAGGAAAACCGTTTGGCGTTGGGCTGCACCGGCGTGAAGCGCACAACAGGACAGCATCCAGGCGGTATGGTGGTTATTCCACAGGATAAAGAGATTTTTGATTTTTGTCCGGTTCAGCACCCGGCGGACGACCTCAATACCGATATTGTGACGACCCATTTTGAATATCACTCCATGGAGAGCAACCTTTTGAAGCTGGATATTCTTGGACATGACGACCCATCCATGATTCGTATGCTGCAGGACCTCACCGGTGTGGATCCACAGAGAATTCCGTTGGATGACAAGAAAACCATGTCTATCTTCAAGTCCTCCAATGAATTGGGATTTGAGCATGACCGGGTTCTCGGTCCCACGGGCGCCTGCGCCATCCCGGAGTTTGGCACGTCTTTTGTGCGGGGAATGCTGGTGGATACCCGGCCGGATCAGTTTGATACTTTGGTGCGGCTGTCGGGGTTTTCCCATGGCACGGACGTGTGGCTGGGCAATGCCAAGGATCTCATTACCTCCGGCACTGCCACGGTACAGCAGGCCATCGGCTGCCGGGACGATATTATGCTGTATCTGATCTCCTGCGGCATGGATGAAAAGCGCGCTTTTCAAATTATGGAGTCGGTGCGAAAGGGCAGAGGCTTGCCTAATGGGGCGGAGCAGGAGATGAAGGAACTGAATGTGCCGGACTGGTATATTCAGTCCTGCAAAAAAATTGCCTACCTGTTTCCCAAGGCTCACGCGGTGGCCTATGTGATGATGGCATTTCGCATCGCCTGGTTTAAGGTGCACCGCCCGCTGGCATTTTACGCGGCTTATTTTTCTATTCGGGCTAAGGCGTTTGACGAACAGTTCATGTGCCGCGGGATGGATGTCTGCCAGCAGAAAATGCGCCAGATTATTGCCAAGGATAAAGAGGCAACGGCTGTGGAATTGGATATGCTCACAACGCTGGAAGTGTGTTACGAGTTTTATCTCCGGGGATACACGTTCAGCCACATTGATCTCTATGGCTCAGAGGCGATTTTGTTCAGGATGGATGAGGAGAAAAAGATTCTGACGCCGCCGTTTACATCGGTTGCCGGATTGGGCGAATCCGCCGCCATCTCTCTGGTGGATGAGCGCAGGGACAAGCGTTTTATCTCCATTGAAGAGGTTGCCGCCTGCACCAAGCTCTCAAAAACCCATATTGAAATGTTGAAATCTGCCGGCGCCTTTGGAGATTTACCTGACACCAGCCAACTGGATTTATTCTCTATGTTCGGGTAACCTCTGTACAAGGGGAATGCCGCCATGGAAGGTTGACAGTTCTTTTGTAATCTAGTATATTAGCGTGGTAAAGAATTCGGTGTACTACGCCGCAGCCGAAAGGAGGCGCAGTCATGGCTCTGATTTCTGTTGTGGCTCCCTGCTACAATGAGGAGGATGCCCTCCCGCTGTTTTACCGGGAGGTATCTCGGGTGGCGGAAATGATGGGGGAGCAGGACTTTGAGTTCATTTTTGTGGACGATGGCTCCAAAGACGCAACGCTTTCTGTGATGAAACAATTGGCGGAAGGGGACGCAAGGGTAAAATATGTGGCCTTTTCCCGGAATTTTGGAAAAGAGGCGGCCATGTACGCAGGGTTCTCCTATGCCAGGGGCGATTATATCACCCTGATGGACGCGGATTTGCAGGATCCCCCTGAGCTGCTGCCGGAGATGCTGAGCTATATCTTGAATGAGGGATATGATTCTGTCGCGACCCGGCGTGTCTCACGGAGGGGGGAGCCGCCGGTGCGGTCGTTCTTCGCCCGGCGTTTTTATGGACTCATGCGGCGCATCTCCAAGACTGAAATTGTGGATGGCGCCCGGGATTACCGTCTGATGACCCGGCAATTTCTGAATTCTCTGCTGGAAGTGGGGGAGTATAACCGCTTTTCCAAAGGGCTTTACAGTTGGGTGGGCTACCGGACCAAGTGGATTGAGTTTGAGAATGTGGAACGCGCGGCGGGGGAGACCAAATGGTCCTTTTGGAAGCTGCTGCTCTATTCCATCGAGGGGATTGTAGCCTTTTCTGAGGCTCCGCTGGCCATTGCGGCAGTGGCGGGCATCTTCTTTTGTCTTTTGGCGTTTATTTTCATCATTTTTATTGTGGTGCGCACGCTGATCTTTGGAGATCCGGTCACGGGCTGGCCCTCCACAATGTGTGTGATCCTGCTCATCGGAGGAATTCAGCTGTTTAGCATCGGTGTGCTGGGCGAATATCTGGCCAAAACGTATCTGGAAGTAAAAAACCGCCCGATTTTTATCTGTAAGGAGACGAATATCCATTGAAATTAACCATCAATACCCCGGAAGGGACGCGGGACCGGCTCTTTGCGGAATGCTTGGAGCGCCGGCAGGTACAGGCGCTCCTCACCGGTCTGTTTCGCCAACGCGGATTTATTGAGGTATCTACACCAGAGACGGAATTTTATGACCTATTTGCCCTCACCGGCAGCGCAATTGCACAGGAGAGCATGATTAAGGTGGCCGATCCCAGCGGCAAGATCTGTGTGATGCGCCCGGACTCCACCACGCCCATTGCCCGGGTTGCCGCAACGAAGCTGAAAACCGTACCCTTGCCCCAGCGTCTTTACTATGAACAGACTGTGTACCGCGCCCATGGCAATGGCGGCAACCGGGAAATTCCGCAGTGTGGTGTGGAGCTCATTGAGGCCTCAGGCAAAAAGGCGGATCTTGAAATCATCGCCACGGCTGTGGACGCGCTGCGGGTCTGTGGCGCGACCAGCTTTCATGTTGAGTTGGGGCATGCCGGTTTTTTTCTGGATCTGGCCGCCCGGATGAAGTTGGAGGAGGAGGAGCTGGAGGAGCTTCGGGCACTGATTGAAGGTAAAAATTTTACCGCCCTGGGTGCGCTGCTCGCGCCGCATAAAGGGGAGCCGGCCTGGTCGGCCCTGACCCGCCTGTCCCACCTGTTCGGGGGAGTGGAGGTGCTGCAGGAGGCGCAGCGGCTCTCCGGCGGCAGCCAGGAACTGACCTATCTGATGGAACTCTATGAGGAGTTGAGTTCCGCCGGATATGGACCCTATTTGCGCTTTGATTTGGGGATGGTACATCAAATTGACTATTACACCGGTGTTGTGTTTCGCGGCTATGTGGAGGGCGCGGGAGAAGCCGTCCTCTCCGGAGGGCGGTATGACAATTTGGTCCAGGTGTTCGGAAGGGAAGCCCAGGCTACCGGCTTTGCGGTGGATGTGGACGCCGTGGCGCGTATCCTGCCTCCGGTGGTGCTGTCCAAGCTGAAAACCGTCATTCACTATGATCCTGGAAAGCTTGCCGCGGCCTTGCGCGCGCTGGACGGCTCCTCTCCAGGCACCTGCGAGCTGTCTCCGGCCAGAACCTTGGAATCCAGCTGTAACCTGGCCAGAGAAAAGGGCGCGAAAGAGGTTTTGGTCTTTGAGGAGGCCGGAGAAAGGGTGGTTCGGATATGAGAGACAGAATGCGAATTGCCTTGACAAAAGGACGCCTTCAGACAAGGTCGGTGGAACTGTTTGAGCAAGTTGGGCTGGATTGCAGTCCGGTGCGGGATCCGGGTAGGAGGCTAATCCATAGTCTGCCCAATTACCCCTTGGATGTGGTGCTTGCCAAGGCCTCCGATGTCATCACCTATGCGGAGCATGGCGTATGTGATATGGGCATTGTGGGAAAAGATACCATCTTGGAACATGGCGGCGCATTTTACGAAGTACTGGATTTAGGCTTTGGCGTCTGCCGGTTTGCACTGGCGGTCAAAGAAGGAACAGATTTTTACGGTACGTATAAAACCCGGCGCATTGCCTCCAAATACCCCGGCGTGACCCGCGCTTTTTTTGAGGCGAAAGGGATGGATGTGGATATCATCAAAATTGAGGGCAGTGTGGAGCTGGCTCCCATCCTTGGCCTGGCTGACGCCATCGTAGATATCGTGGAAACCGGCGCTACCCTGAAAGCAAATGGGCTGATTCCCATTGAAACAGTGGCGGAGGTGTCGGCCCGTCTGATTGTCAACACGGCCAGCATGAAGTTATATAAGGCTCAAATCGAAGATTTTTTGACGAAAATACAGCAGCAGACCGCATAAATTATTTTGAACGGATCTGTGAGATAGGAGAGTGGCAACCATGAGAACCGCATCCATCACCCGTACAACCAAAGAAACCAATCTATCTGTCTCTCTTTCCCTGGAGGGCGGCGAGGTGACCGTAAGCACCGGCATTGGCTTTTTTGATCATATGCTCACCGCTTTGGCATTTTACGCCGGCTGGGAGCTGAATCTTACGGTCAAAGGAGACTTGGAGGTGGATGGGCACCATACAGTGGAGGACACGGGGATTGTCCTGGGACAGGCTCTGCGGGAGGCATTGGGGGAGCGCAAGGGAATCCGCCGGTTTGGCTCCGCGTTCATTCCCATGGATGAGGCGCTGTGCTTCACCGCGCTGGATTTTTCCAACCGTCCGTTCCTTGTCTTTGACGCCCCCCTGCCGCAGTCCATGATTGGAGACTATGACGCTTGTCTCACAGTAGAATTCATGCGCGCCTTTGCGCACAATTCCGGGTTGACACTTCACCAGAAATGCCATTATGGCGCGAATGCCCATCATATTACGGAAGGGCTGTTCAAGTCTCTGGGATGCGCCATCAAAGAGGCGGTGCAGATCAAGGGGGATGGTGTCACCTCTACAAAGGGCGTGCTGTAAGTTTGATGTACCGATCAAGTGGGAGGATTTATGAATCAAATTGCTATTGTGGACTATGGTGTTGGAAATTTAAAAAGTGTTTCCAATGCCTTTCGATACCTGGGAGTTCCAACCTGTATTACAAGTGAGGGCGCCGAGTTAGAGCGGGCGGACGCAATCATCCTCCCCGGAGTAGGGGCCTTTCCGAATGCTGCGGAAAAGCTGCGCGCTTCGGGGCTTGACCGTGTTGTGCTGGAGCAGGGACGGAAAAAGCCGGTGCTTGGAATCTGTCTTGGAATGCAGCTGCTGCTGGAAACAAGCATGGAACTGAGTATGTGCACTGGATTGGGCGCCGTTCAAGGTGTGGTAGATCGGATTTCCACCACGTTAAAGCTGCCCCATATTGGCTGGAATACCCTCTCTTTTCACGGTGATAGTCCGCTGTTTCAGGGCCTGGAGGACGGTGTTTCTGTCTATTTTGTCCACTCATTCAGCGCACAAGATACGCCCAAAGAACAGGTGGTCGCCACAACAGAGTACGGAACGGATGTGATTGCCGCAGTGCAGAACGGAAATTTTTTTGGATGTCAATTTCATCCCGAAAAAAGTGGTGATGTGGGACTTTTTATGCTGAAAAACTTTGCGGCGCTAGCCTGACAGTGCAATGGACAAGATACTAGGGAGGGGCATCTACCATGTACATTTTACCCGCCATTGATTTGAAAGACTGTAAAGTCGTTCGGCTTTATAAGGGCGATTTTGATACAATCCATCAGGTCGCGGATGATCCATTGGCCACTGCGTCCAAGTTTTTTCAGGCCGGGGCCAGATATATCCACATGGTCGATTTGGACGGTGCAAAGGACGGTGTGCGAAAGAATGGCAATATTGTGGCTCAAGTGGCGCAACAGTCCGGACTGAAGGTTGAATTAGGGGGAGGAATTCGCTCCCTGTCAGATCTGGAGGATGTTTTCTCTTTGGGCGTATACCGGGCTGTGATTGGCTCTGCAGCAGTATCCGATCCGGATTTTGTCCGGACAGCGACAGCAAAATATGGGGAGCGGATTGCCGTTGGGATTGACGCCTTAGAGGGCAAGGTAAAGACTTCAGGGTGGGTCAATGATGCCGGAATTGATTATGTGGACTTTGCAAAACAAATGGAAGCGATTGGCGTAAAGGTAATTATTTTTACAGACATCGAGACCGATGGAACGCTCGCCGGGCCCTCCTTTGCAAAATTAAAATCCCTACAGGGGGCGGTCTCCTGCCAGGTGATTGCCTCTGGCGGGGTTTCCTCCAACGAAGATATTCGTAAGCTGAAAGAAGAAGGGTGCTATGGCGCGATCATCGGCAAGGCCTACTATGCCGGTACAATAAACCTGGCCGGTGCGGTAGCTGATGGGGGCGCGCAGATATAAAGTAAGCGCTGATGAAATGGTGTTTGCCCCGCTGAAGGCGGGGCAAACACCCATCAATTAAGACAGGAAACCGTACCTGTCTGATTGGATCAGCGATTAAAAAATAAATAATTTTTGGATTGGGCAGGTGAGATTTTCTATGCTGGGAAAACGTATTATTCCTTGTCTGGATGTGCATGACGGCAGGGTGGTCAAGGGCGTCAATTTTGTCAACATTCGAGACGCGGGGGATCCGGTGGAATTAGCCAAATACTATTCGGATCAGGGGGCGGATGAACTTGTATTTTTGGATATCACCGCCACCAGCGATCACCGCGAGACGGTTGCAGATGTGATTTCCCGCACGGCAAGCCAAGTGTTTGTACCCCTGACGGTGGGGGGAGGTATTCGGACGCTGGAAGATGTCCAGACGTTATTGCGGGCGGGGGCGGATAAAATTTCCATCAATTCTGCGGCTGTAAAGGATCCTACCCTTATATCCAGAGCGGCAGAACGCTTTGGCAGCCAATGCGTGGTATTGGCCGTGGACGCCCGGCGGCGGACAGATAGCGGATTTGAAGTTGTGGTGGCGGGCGGGCGCATTCCCACCGGCCTTGATTTGGTGAAGTGGGTACGGCAAGGGGAAGCATTGGGCGCCGGGGAAATTCTAATTACCTCTATGGATGCCGATGGGACAAAGGCGGGCTTTGATCTGGAGATGACCCGGGCAGTGACAGACGCCGTTTCTATTCCGGTGATCGCCTCCGGCGGCTGCGGGAGTCTGGCGCACTTTGCGGAGGTATTTCAGGAGACCGGCTGCGATGCGGCGCTGGCGGCCTCGCTGTTTCATTTTGGCGAACTCACGGTTCCCCAGGTGAAGGAATATTTAAGAGCGCATGAGATTCCGGTTCGTTGATGGGAAACTATGCTGAAACACAACGATAAGGACATAGAAAGTCAAAGAGGGTGGTGGCGCGAAATGTTTGATTTAGATTTATTGTTCCAAAAGTCGGAATTGATCCCTGTTATTATTCAGCATGTGGAGAGCAAGGAGGTGCTGATGCTGGGGTTCACAAACCGGGAAGCCTTGGATTTGACACTAGAGAGCAAAACTGCCTGGTTCTGGAGCCGCAGCCGGAAAAAGCTCTGGAACAAGGGGGAGAGTTCTGGAAATTTCCTCTATGTGAAGCAAATGATGGCGGACTGTGACACGGATACCCTGCTCTATTTATGCACCCCTGTCGGACCGACTTGCCATACTGGCGCGGACAGTTGCTTTTTTCATGAGATTGTGCTATGATATCGCTTAAGTAAACGGGTATCATTTCGAACGGAGCGAATAATATGAATAATGCACTTCAACAACTTTATAAGGTCATTCAAGCGCGGCAGGCCGACCCGCAGGAGGGATCTTATACCTGTTATCTCTTTGAAAAGGGGCTGGATAAAATCCTGAAAAAAGTTGGGGAGGAATGTTCTGAACTCATAATTGCGGCAAAAAATGGAAAAACTGAAGATACGGTGGGGGAAATTTCAGACCTGATGTACCATCTGATGGTCATGATGGTCAACGAGGAAATCGCGCTGGAGGATGTGCTGAAAGAATTGGAGCACAGGAGCTCAAAAATTGGCAATCTGAAACAGTTTCACGCCAGCGACCATAACACTTAAAACCCAGCTTGAAAGATTCGGATAAGGAGTTGTATTAGTATGAGCTTTGATTTACATGAATTGGACCGGCAATATGACAGTGGGTCCTCCCGGCAGACGCTGGAACAGTACACCGCGTTTACCTTTCTATGGATGTTCCTGGGGCTGATGATCACGTTTGGAACCTGCTTGCTGCTTTATATGACAGGATTTCATTTTGTTATTTTGTCCGTGCCCGGCCTGCATCTGGGATTGCTGATTGCAGAATTGATCGTGGTAATCGCCATGTCCCGCCAGGTCAGTAAGTTGTCCGTCAATTCGGCAAGAGGACTTTTTATTGCCTATTCACTGCTCAATGGGCTGACCTTTTCCAGCGTCTTGTTCGTCTATGGACTGGCAAATGTGATTTATGTGTTCGGCCTGACCGCCCTGTACTTCGGCGCTTTGGCGGCCTATGGATATTTTGCAAAGGTGGATTTGTCCCGGCTGCGTAATATTCTGCTGTTTGGACTGATTTTCCTGATCATCGCGGGAGTTCTTCTGATGTTTTTCCCCATTGCGCAGTTGGACAAAATTGTCTGTATGATCGGAATTGTGATTTTCCTGGCGTATACCGCTTATGATACACAGAAAATCCGCTCATTTTATGAACACTACGCGCAGGATCAGCAAGCGCTGCAGGCGGCCTCCATTTATTCGGCGCTGCAGTTGTATCTGGACTTCATCAACCTGTTTTTGTATCTGCTGCGCTTTCTTGGCAGCAAGAAGAATTAATCGAAAAGACAGCGCATTCCGGTCGGTGCGCTGTCTTTTTTCTCATAAAATTGGGTTGCTGCATGCGCTTTACCACAAGAAAATGTGGGAAAGCCGTTGACAAGGGCGAAACGTTTGTGATATAGTTCATTTCACTGCAGGGATGCGGAGAAGTACCGGAAGTCTTGCCACTCAGAGAGCCCCCATTTTGCTGTGAGGGGGATGGCAGTCTCCGCGAAATACACCGCAGAGCAGCCCCCTGAACCGCAGACGCGCAGTAGGGAGGGTCGGCTGGCATCCGTTATCGTGCGCCGGAGTCCTGTTACTCCAAGAGGTTTCCTGCCGCGAGGAGGAGACAGCCAGAGGTGGTACCGCATATGAATATGCCCTCTGTCCTTCGGGATGGAGGGCTTTTTTGTATTGAAAGGGGGATACTATGACAGAAAAACAGAGGGGAATCCTGTGTGTCTTCTGCTCTGCAGTGCTATACAGCATTGGCGGCCTGTGCATCAAGGTAATTCCGTGGTCGGGCCTTGCCATCAATGGCGGGCGCACTGCCATTGCCATGGTGGTGATTGGCCTTTACCTGATTGTGACAAAACACCGGCTGCGTCTGAACCGCTGGATCTTTTTGGGGGCAGTCTGTGTCTGTGGCACAAACACGCTATACTGCGTTGCCAACAAGCTGACCACCGCGGCAAATGCCATTGTCTTGCAGTTTACCGCCCCCATTTTTGTTTTGGCATTTTCGTTCTTCTTCTTTCATAAGCGTCCAAAGCGCTTGGATATCACAACCTGCGCCATCGTGTTTGGAGGCATCCTTTTCTTTTTCCTTGATGGGCTCCAGGCTGGAGGGGGACTTGGAAATCTCTTGGCGCTGTTGTCCGGAATTACCTATGCGGGCGTATTTATGCTCAATGATTTTCCAGATAGCGATGCGATCTCCTCCGTATTTTTGGGGGAGGTTCTTTCGGCCGCAATGGGCCTGCCCTTTCTGGCGATGGAGACAGAGTTTTCCAGTGTTGCTTTGATGAGCCTGATTGTGCTTGGGGTCTTTCAGGTTGGACTCGCCTATGTTTTACTCTGCATCGGAATCCGTACAACACCTCCTGTCACCGCCAGTCTGGTTTCCGGCATTGAGCCAATCCTAAATCCGATTTTAGTGGCAATCTTTTACCATGAAATGATGACGCCGCTCTCCCTGGTGGGGGCGGTCATCGTGATTGGCGCAGTGATTGTCTACAACTGCTTGTTGGCTGCAAAAGAGGAAAAATAGCCATCTGCATGAAAATACAATTGAGAAGGAGAATTTGATATGACACTCTATGAAGAACTGAAGGAGCGCGGTCTCATCGCTCAGGTTACCAATGAAGAAGAAATTTCAAACATGATAAATCAGGGAAAGGCCGTATTTTACATTGGCTTTGACCCCACCGCGGATTCTTTGCACGTGGGACACTTCATGGCGCTGTGCCTGATGAAGCGCCTTCAGATGGCGGGAAACCGCCCGATCGCCCTGTTGGGCGGTGGAACCGGCATGATCGGCGACCCATCGGGCCGCACAGATATGCGCCAGGTCATGACCCACGAGATCATTCAGCACAATTGCGACTGCTTTAAAAAGCAGATGGAGCGCTTTATTGAGTTTGGGGAAGGCAAAGCCATGATGGTGAATAATGCGCAGTGGCTTTTGGAGCTCAACTATGTTGACCTGCTGCGTGAGGTGGGATCCTGCTTCTCCGTCAACAATATGCTGCGGGCGGAGTGCTACAAACAGCGTATGGAGAAGGGGCTAACCTTCTTTGAGTTTAACTATATGATTATGCAGGCCTATGATTTCTATATCCTGTTTCAAAAATATGGCTGCAACATGCAGTTTGGCGGCGATGACCAGTGGTCCAATATGCTGGCGGGGACAGAACTGATCCGCAAAAAGCTGGGCAAGGACGCCCACGCCATGACCATCACCCTGCTGCTCAATTCCGAGGGAACAAAAATGGGCAAAACCCAAAAGGGCGCGGTGTGGCTGGACCCCAATCAAACCACACCCTACGAATTCTACCAGTATTGGCGCAATGTGGCGGATGCCGATGTCCTCAAGTGCATTCGTATGCTGACCTTTTTGCCCATAGAGCAGATTCGGGAAATGGACGCGTGGGAAGGCTCCCAGCTGAACACGGCAAAGGAAATTTTGGCACATGAATTGACCGCGCTTGTCCATGGGGAAGAGGAGGCGGACATAGCCCAGGAGACGGCCAAGGGGCTGTTCGCCGCAGGTGGAACATTGGAAAATATGCCAACCACAGCCTTGACCCGGTCCGATTTGACCGATGGCGCCATTGGCCTGCTGGACCTGATGGTGAAATGTAAGCTTGCCCCCTCAAAAAAGGAGGCCCGCCGTTTGGTGGAGCAGGGAGGCGTCACGGTAGAGGAGGAAAAAGTGACCGATGTGTCCATTTTTTATTCTGAGGCCTCCTTACGCGGGGAGGGCCTTATCATTCGCAAGGGGAAAAAGATATTCCACCGTGCGGTAATAGAGTAAGAATGATCATCGGATCGAAACATAAGTTGGGCGCTGTGAAAACCAGCGCCCAACTTTTTTCTCATGATATCCCCACCAAATCCCGCATGACAGCGTAGGCCAAAGCCATTCCGGCTGCCGCCGGGACGAAAGGCACAGAGCCGGGGGGCTGTTTATGTCCAAGCTTTCCCGGTCGGCTTCCTGTTTGCGCTGTCTCTGTTTCGGCAGGCAGGAGGGGAGTTCGTGTCTCTTCCACTGAATAGACCACCTTGAGATGATAAATGCCCCGTTTTCTCAGTTCCTTTCGCATCACGCGGGCGAGGGGACAGGTGTCGGTTTTAGAAATATCTGTGATGCGAATGGCCGTGGGATCCAGCTTATTGGCCGATCCCATGCTGCTGATGATTGGGATCTCCAGCACAGTACATCTGGAAATCAGCTCCAGCTTGGCGGTGACGGTATCAATGGCATCCACCACATAATCATATTGCGCTACATCAACACGATCCGCCGTCTGGGGACAATAGAACAAGGAGATCGGATGCACACGGCAGTCCGGGTTGATGTCCTTGACGCGCTGCGCCATCACGTCCACCTTTTTTTGCCCAATGGTGGATCTCAGCGCAATCATCTGGCGGTTCAGGTTGGTGGTGGAAACCGTGTCATCGTCATAGATGTGCAGCGTCCCCACACCGATGCGGGCCAGCGCCTCAATACAATAGCCGCCCACGCCGCCCACGCCAAATACGGCGATGCGCGCCTGTTTCAGCCGGGCCATCGCCCCATCGCCCAGCAGCATTCTGGTGCGGGAAAAGGAATCAAGCATGATATCTGTCCTCTCGTTTGGAATACCCTGATTGTAAAGAAAGATAATCACTCTGTCAAATGTTTCATCTGGCTGAACAGTTTAAAAGCGCCAACTGTAGAAGATAGTTGGCGCTTTTAAAGGTCAAAGACTCGCATTGCAGGGAATATGGAACGCTACAGAATGGATTGAGACGAAGTATTGTCATGAGGGATGATTACCTGTTCAAAACAGGTGGCCATCAATGTCAATCAATGACATGGGACATGTTATATAGTCCTGGGGCGGTCACTGTCGCCATAAACTTTGCCGCGGCAACAGCGCCCTGGGCAAAAATTTCCCGGGAAAGGGCTGTATGTTTGATTTCTATGACCTCATCATGTCCGGCAAAAATAATTTCATGCTCTCCTACAATGGTTCCGCCGCGCACAGCGGAAATTCCAATTTCTTTTTTATCCCGCGACCTTCTCACAGTGCTGCGGTCGTACACATACTCGGTGGGATGCCCGCAGGCCTGGGCCGCAACATCTGCAATCATCATCGCGGTACCGCTGGGGGCGTCCACCTTGCGGTGGTGATGGCGCTCTACAATTTCAATATCATAGCCATCACCCAGGACGGAGGCGGCCTTTTGTACCAGGGAGAGCAGTACATTTATTCCCAGGGACATATTTGCTGAACGAAAGAGCGGTACTTCCCGGGCCGTGATCCCAATTTGCGCCACATGTTCCGGGGTATAGCCTGTGGTGGCCAGGACGAGGGGAGTCTTTCTGGCCACAGCGAACTCTAACAGTCCGTTGAGGGCGGCCGGCGCCGAAAAATCTATCACCGCGTCCGCCTGCCCGGAAAACAGCGCGGGGGAGGAGTACACAGGAAAAACGTGCTCCTGCGTCCCCAGCACATCAAACCCGGCAACCACCTGAATATTCGGGTCGGCGGCGCACAGCGCCTCTATCACGCGACCCATATGTCCGTTACAGCCGGAGATGATTATCTTTGGCATTCGTGTGTAGCCCCCTTACAGCAGGGACATGCGCTGCATCGCGGTGCGCAGCATCTCCAGATTCTTGTCCGATGGCTCACACAGCGGCAGTCGGAGCGTACCGGCCTCCATCCCCATCAGGTTCATAGCGGTCTTGACGGGAATGGGGCTTACCTCCAAAAAGAGCGCGTCAATCAACTCCATATAATCAATTTGCAGCTTTGACCCGGCGGTGAAGTCACCATCCAGGCAAAAGTGGGTCATCTTGATCATCACATCGGGAATGATGTTGGAGGCAACGGAAATGACGCCCTTGGCGCCCAGCGCCATCATGGGCACCACCTGGTCATCATTTCCAGACCAGATGTAAAAGTCATCCCCGCACAAAAAGCGGGTGTGTGCGAGCAGGGAAAAGTTTCCGGAGGCCTCCTTCACGCCGTTGATCTTTTCGTTCCGGGAGAGAATCTGATACGTCTCAGCGGTAAAGGAAACGCCTGTGCGGCCGGGGACATTATAGAGAATGATCGGCAAATTAACCCGGTCGGCAATGTACTCGTAATGCTTGATCAGTCCGGTCTGACTGGCCTTGTTGTAGTAGGGGGTGACGTGAAGCAGCGCATCCGCGCCGGAGTCCATCGCATGCTGAGAGAGGTAGACCGCAGCGGATGTGTCGTTGCTGCCGGAACCCGCAATGACCTTGACCCGGTGGTCGACCCGCTTGACACAGAACTCCACGGCGGCAATATGCTCACGAATGCTCATGGTGGCCGACTCTCCGGTTGTGCCGCAAACGCATACCGCGTCCACTCCGGCCTCAATCTGTTGGTCGATCAGCCTTCCAAACGCATCATAATTGATGGTGCCGTTTTGATCAAAGGGAGTCACAAGGGCGGGACATGAGCCGGTAAAAACAGGGGTTCTCATGAAATTACATCCTTTCCAATATAATTGGGGAAACGTTACCCCTTTTGGTCAATATATCCTTCCGCGCATAAGAGTTCTGCCAGTAAGACGCCGCCACCGGCAGCGCCGCGCAGGGTATTATGGGAGAGCCCAACGAACTTGTAGTCGTATTGGGTGTCATCCCGCAAACGGCCAAGGGTAATTGCCATCCCGCCCTCCAGATCCCGGTCAAGCTTTGCCTGGGGACGGTCATTTTCTTCAAAATAGTTCAGGAACTGCTTCGGGGCGGAGGGGAGTCCCAATTCCTGCGGGCGGCCCTTGAACCGGTTCCAGCAATCTTTAATTTCTTCCATAGAGGGTTTTTGAGCAAAGGTCACAAACACTGCGGCGGTGTGTCCGTCTGTCACAGGCACACGCAGGCACTGGGCTGTGATGGAGGGGCGGTCCGCATTGACAATGGTTCCGTTTTCCACCTTGCCCCAGACCTTCATCGGCTCCTGCTCCGACTTCTCTTCTTCCCCGCCGATATAGGGAATGACGTTATCCACCATTTCGGGCCAGCGGTCAAAGGTTTTTCCGGATCCGGAAATGGCCTGATAGGTACACACCAGCACTTGTTCCACTCCGAACTTGCGCAGGGGATGCAGGGCCGGGGTATAGCTCTGAATCGAGCAGTTTGATTTTACCGCGATAAATCCACGCTCTGTCCCGAGGCGCGCCCGCTGAGATGCGATGACGTTCAAATGCTCCGGGTTGATCTCCGGGATTACCATAGGGACATCCTCCGTCCAGCGGTGGGCGGAGTTGTTGGAGATCACCGGACATTCCGCCTTGGCATAAGCCTCTTCCAACGCCCGGATTTCCTCTTTCTTCATATCAACCGCGCAGAAAACAAAGTCGACCTGAGATGCAATGGTTTCCAGGTCTGCCTGCGCGTTTAAAACAGTCATCGTTTTGGCCTGTTCCGGAATTTCGGAGTTCATCGCCCAGCGTCCCTGCACGGCCCGCTCGTAGCTTTGCCCGGCAGACCGGGGAGAGGCCGCGACAACGGCAAGCTGGAACCAAGGATGGTTTTCCAGCAGGGTGACAAACCGCTGCCCTACCATTCCGGTTGCGCCAATCACGCCGACCTTATATTTTTTCTCCATGAGTATCATCCTTTCCTGCCCACACCGCATTTCTATCGTGCGGCGGTGGAATTCATTGGGTTCTGAAATTGGAAAAAGAAAGGTTGCCATTTGGTTGGTAAACCGATATAATAATTGAGATGTTTTTGTCATATTATATCTGATTTTCCCGCACAAGGCCAAAGAATGAAAGACGAGTGGAACAACCTGTCATTTCCTATGATAAAAAGTATTCATTTTATCATAGCATGACGCCCTCAGGCTGTCAATGAAATCCCGTCCGCTGATTTTGAGAAATGGAGCATACCATGAGAAAAAAATTAATGCAATTTGCTACTTTTTTCCTTTCCATTCTATATTTCATTCCGCCGGTCGCCGCTGCGTCTGGAGATACGATGATACGGGTTGGTCTCCATTATGGAAACGGTGCGCTGGTATCCGCCAATCTGCAAAACAATACCGGTTTTGGTGCAGGATACCGCTTTGGGTATTTCAATAGCAAGCTGGATTTTATTGAACTGGCCTCCACGGCCTCCTCTGTGGAATCCATTACCATGGCGCGCACAACAAATCTTTATCTATCTTATTCGGGCGGGAGCTATGTCTATTCCACCAGCGAGCCCAGCGGTTCTTACAGCAAGCTGGGGTGCTATCATATTTTACTGGGGAGCTACCCCTCCTACCCTGCGGCCCAGACCGCTGCCAATGGTATTTCCGGCGGCTTTGTAGCCTGGATTGACGGAGAATACCAGGTCCGCGCCGGAGCTTATTGGAGCAAGAGCGAGGCGGAGGATGGGCTGGCAGCCCTTGGTCAGAGCGGCTCTGTAGTTGGAACCAGCGTTTACGGGGTGAATGTGCTGAAAACAGGCACCGCCAATATCCTATTCCAATTTGACGGCGGCAGCGACAAAAGCCTGGGCGTCATGCCGGATGTAACGGGGGCCAGGGAAGTGCGGACCTGGTTTAAAGGTTACCGCTACTATGGCGGCTTCCGATATGAACGTATCGGCGGGGGAAACCTGACGGTGGTCAATATTCTTGATCTGGAAACCTATGTAAAGGGAGTTATCCCCTATGAAATGAATAACAGCTGGCCCCTGGAGGCGCTAAAGGCACAGGCCGTCTGCGCGCGCTCTTATGCCATGCGGGCCTTGAGTGGCAGTAAACACAGCGCCTACTATTTTGATATATGCAACACGACAGACTGTCAGGCCTACCACGGCGCGGGAAGCAACACGTCAAATTATCAGGCCAATGCCACAACAGACCGGGCGGTGGAGGAAACCACGGGGATCAATCTCTGGTACAACGGAAAAATTGCCGAAACCTACTACTCCTCCAGTCATGGCGGAGGGAGTGAGAGCGTCTATCATGTCTGGGGGAGCTCCATGAGTACCTATCCCTATCTGTGCGGCGTGATTGATCCCTATGAGGAGTTGGTAGCGAGCATCAATCCCTACTCCAGCTGGACCAAAACCTATACCTCAACCCAGCTCTATGATTTTTTTGCCGGGCTGGGCTATTCCGGGACAGGGGCAACGGTAAAAAGCATAGAAACCGTATACTCCGATACCGGGAATGTGATCAAGATGGTCTTTACCTTTGAAAATGGGAAGACGCTTACCTGGACTCCGGAGCAGATTCGAAAGGGCTCCAACCTCGGACTGCCGTCCATCCGGTTTACCATCAACGGCACCTCAGCCGGAACGGGTGTGGGAACCGGCGCTGTGACAGTCAATGGTACAGATTCATTGAATGATCTCTCAGGGCTTTATGTGATTTCCGGCAGTGGGACAACCGGAAAAGTGAATGAAGGCAGCCTCTATACCATTTCCGGCAGCGGACAAACAGAGGAATTGAAGCCCGGTAGCCCAGACAGCAGCGGATCCGGGAGTGTGGTTCACTCCGCCGCCGCCTATGTATTTACCGGTTCCGGGTGGGGGCACAGCTTGGGGATGAGCCAATACGGCGCCTACGCCATGGCTGGCGTGAAAGGGTTTTCCTACGATCGAATCCTCACCTTTTACTACCCCGGCACCTATGTTGGTAAAAACGGTTAAACGGACAGAAAGGCTGATAAGACACATTGAAAACATCAGAGTTTGATTTTTACTTACCGGAAGAGCTCATTGCCCAGACGCCGCTGGAGCGGCGAGACGGCTCCAAGCTCATGGTTCTGGATAAGCACAGCGGGAAACTCGCGCACCGGCATTTTTACGACCTTCCCATCCTGCTGCAAAAAGGGGACTGTCTGGTCCTCAATGACTCGCGGGTGTTGCCTGCCAGACTCATTGGCAGGCGGTTACCGGGGGGCGGGACCTGTGAGATTTTACTCCTGATCGACCGGGGAGAAAAACTCTGGGAGTGTTTGGTACGCCCTGGACGGAAACTGAGAGCAGGCACTCAGGTGTCCTTTGGTGATGGCCGGCTCACGGCAACTGTGGAGCGGGAATTGGAAGACGGAAACCGCTTGGTTCGTTTTGCGTATGAGGGTATTTTTTTGGAAATTTTACAGCAGCTGGGGCAGATGCCCCTTCCGCCCTATATTAAGGCGGAGCTTACAGATCAGGAGCGGTATCAGACTGTGTATTCCAAGGTTTCCGGATCGGCAGCGGCCCCTACCGCGGGACTTCACTTCACCCCAGAACTGCTCAGGGAACTGGAAGATATGGGTGTAACGCTTTGTTATGTTACATTGCATGTTGGGCTTGGCACCTTTCGTCCGGTCAAGGCGGAACATATCCTCGATCATGAAATGCATTCTGAATACTACGTTGTCCCCCGTGATTCCGCGGATCTCATCAACCAAACCAAACGGCAGGGGGGGCGTGTTTTCTGTGTTGGAACCACCTCCTGCCGCACCATTGAAAGCATCGCCACTGAGGATGGAATGGTATCGGCGCGCAGCGGCTGGACCAATATTTTTATTTATCCCGGCTACCGGTTTAAGGTGCTGGACGGCCTGATTACAAATTTTCACCTGCCCCAGTCTACGCTGCTCATGCTGGTGTCGGCCCTGGCCGGACGGGAGCATATTTTGGCGGCCTACAAAGAGGCGGTGCGGGAGCGGTATCGTTTCTTTAGCTTCGGGGATGCGATGTTGATTGGATAAAGGATGCTACGACAGAAAAAATGATACCCGAACCCCCTTTTGGATAGAGAATGGAGAGATGCTCTCCCACTGAGGAAAGAGGAAAAAAAACGTGTTTAAGGTAATGAAGACACAGAGGCGGGCCCGGCGGGGAGTTTTTACCTGTCCCCATGGCATTGTGCAAACTCCCGTCTTCATGAATGTGGGGACACAGGGAGCCATTAAAGGGGCGGTTTCCGCCCAGGATTTGAAAGAGATCGGCTGTCAGGTGGAGTTGTCCAACACCTATCATCTGCATCTCCGTCCAGGCGATGCTGTGATTCAGGAATTGGGAGGACTGCACCGGTTTATGCATTGGGATGGGCCGATCCTGACCGACAGCGGCGGGTTTCAAGTATTTTCCCTCGCGGGCCTGCGCAAGATCAAGGAGGAGGGGGTCACCTTCGCCTCCCATATTGATGGGCGCAGGATTTTTATGGGGCCGGAGGAATCCATGCAAATTCAATCCAATCTGGGCAGCGACATCGCCATGGCCTTTGACGAGTGCGTGGAAAATCCATCTCCCTATGACTATGTGGAACAGTCGTGCCAGCGGACCTTCCGCTGGTTGGAGCGGTGTGTGCGGGAGCACGCGCGTCTCAACGTGCAGGCGGATTGTGTCAACCCTGGGCAGGTGCTCTTCGGCATTAATCAGGGTGGAATCTATCCTGATTTAAGAGAGCGGCACATGCGGGAGATTGCCCGGCTTAACTGTGACGGATTTGCCATCGGAGGCCTGGCGGTGGGTGAGCCTACAGAAACTATGTATGAAATCATAGATGTGGTGGAACCGCACATGCCAAAGGAAAAGCCGCGCTATTTGATGGGGGTGGGAACTCCCTCCAATCTCATCGAGGCGGTAGCCCGGGGCATCGACTTTTTCGATTGCGTGATGCCAGCGCGAAACGCCCGCCACGGAAAACTGTATACCTGGCGTGGGTCGATCAACATCAAAAATGAACAGTATAGGCTGGATGATGCGCCCATTGATCCGGACTGCGGCTGTCCCACCTGCCGCTCGTTCTCCCGGGCGTACCTGCGCCACTTGATGGCGGCGGGAGAGATGCTGGCCATGCGCCTTGCGGTGCTGCACAACCTGTATTTTTATAATTCATTGATGGAGCGCATCAGAACTGCAATTGAGACGGACACCTTTGATCTGTTTCAAGCAAGCTATTCCGGCCTGCTGGAGCGGAGCGCAAAATAAAGAATGATCAGAATTTGACAAAAACCCTTGAAATCACCGTTCATTGCAGATATAATGATTAAGACACTATTTCACTATTTTGGAGGGTACCAGCTTGGAATCTATTATCTTAATTGTACTGATGTTAGGAATGCTCTACTTTTTTGTCATGCGCCCGGAAAATAAGCGGAAAAAGGAAGCGCAAGCACTTCGGGATTCTTTGACGGTTGGAGATGAAATTACCACCATTGGCGGAATCACAGGAACCATTTGCGCGGTAAAAGAGAATGCAATTGTGATCGAAACCGGCGCCGACCGTGTGCGCGTAGAATTGATGAGATGGGCCATCTCCACCAAAGGCACCCAAACAACTGCGGAAGCCACAAAATAAACTGAATATGGACATGATAGACACCCGACTTGCATAGGATTTACAAAATCCAATTGCGGGGAGGGTGATCTTTTTGAAGACAAAAGAGCGCAAACACACAGAAGATCCAGGGGCCGTCTGGATGACCAGCATGTTTCATATTTTGAAGGGAAGCGTGTTAGCTGGGGTCGTCACAATTGTTTTGATCTTAGTGTGCACATTTGCGATTTCGGCCGGCTGGCTGCAACAGACAGCTGCGCAAGGCGCAATCATGGCGTCCTGCGTGGTGGGGACGTTCATCGGCGGTATGTTTGCCACACGCAGTCGTCTGATCCAACCGATTCTATCCGGGATCGGTGTGGGAATTGTCTTGTTTCTGCTCCTGATGACAGCAGGGGTGTTGGCCTATGGTACCGTGTATTTCTCAGGCGGAATCGGCAGCTTGGCCGCTTGCTGCTGTGGCGGCGCGCTTGCGGGTGTCTTGTGCAGAAAGCCAAAGAAAAAACATAAAAGATGATTGAATTGTGCACCAAACTGTGATATAATAGCCGAAAAGCGGCTATTATATCTCGCACATCCGGCCACTTTGTGGCCGGGCGCTGAATTTATTTTAGCCGTACCGCTGAAAGCGGTATGTGGCATAATTATATCATCATGATATGCGTAATTATGATATAATAAAAAAATTGTGGGCCAAATCACAACTTCAGGAGGAGATTCCAATGAAACATATTCAGATTCTGAACGGTGCCACCTTGAAAACGAGCGCGTCAAAGGGCGGCTGTGGCGAATGCCAGACATCCTGCCAGTCCGCTTGTAAGACCTCTTGTACCGTGGCAAACCAGAAGTGTGAACATAAGTAATTTGATTGTCAGGGAAAAGGGGTAGGCGGTTGCCTGCCCTTTTCTATGCCTATTTTTAAGAGGACAGGAAAACAATTCTTTGCATTACCACAGGAGGAAGAGAGATGGTACATACCTTTACTGCCTTAGGGCTATTCCTGGCAGCAGATAGCAACAGCGGTGCAGTCCACATCCTGGATCAGATGAGCTATCACGTTTTATCTCATATGGAGGAGAAGATGTCTCCTGACCTGCCAAAGGATTTGGTGGAAGCGCTCCCTCAATATGATCCGGCGGAACTTGGCGAGGTCTGGAACGAGCTGTATTCCCTGCAAAGCCAGGGGCTGCTGTTTTCCAATGATGATTACATTGATCCGGATGCGGCCATGGCGCTGCCTCGTGCGGCGGCGGTGAAGGCGCTGTGCCTCCACGTATCCCATGACTGTAACCTGCGGTGTAAATACTGTTTTGCGGCAACCGGAGATTTTGGAACCGGCCGAAAGGTGATGAGCTTTGAAACGGCTAGGAAGGCCATCGACTTTGTCATTGCCCGCTCTGGAAAACGCCGCAATATCGAGGTGGATTTTTTTGGCGGGGAGCCGCTGATGGCAATGGACACGGTGAAAAGAACAGTGGAATATGCCCGGTCTTTAGAGGGAACGCACGATAAATGCTTTCGATTTACTATTACCACCAACGGTCTGCTGTTAAGTGAGGAGAACATCGACTACATCAACCGTGAGATGTCCAATGTGGTTTTGTCGCTGGACGGACGCAGGGCAGTCAACGATGCTATGCGCCCCACAGTCAACGGGAAAGGGAGTTATGATGTGATCGTCCCTAAATTCCAGAGACTGGTAGCGGGGAGGGGGACAAAGGATTACTATATACGTGGTACCTTTACCCGGAAAAATCTTGATTTTGCCCAAGATGTGATCCATCTGTCACAGCTTGGGTTCCAGCATGTTTCCGTGGAGCCTGCCAGCGGGCCAAAGGACGACCCTTTCGCCATACAAGAAGCAGACCTTGAACGGGTGGAGGCGGAGTATGAACTACTGGCCCAGCAATTAAAGGGAAGAGAGGACGTTCATTTCTTCCACTTTAACGTGGATTTGGCCCAAGGCCCCTGTGTCATCAAGCGGCTGCGCGGTTGCGGGGCTGGCTGCGAATATGTGGCAATTACACCGGATGGGGAGATCTACCCCTGCCATCAGTTTGTGGGAAAAAAAGAATTTTGTATGGGCTCTGTCGAGGATGGCAGCTTTCAGATGGATGTGTCACAGCAATTTTCAAATTTAAATATCTATACCCGGGAGGACTGCAAAGGCTGCTGGGCCAGGTTCTATTGCAGCGGGGGATGCTCCGCGTCCAATCTGATTGTCAACGGTGACATAAAAAAACCAAATCTTGTGGCCTGCAAAATGGAGTGCAAACGGCTGGAGTGCGCCATTGCATTGCGTGCATTGGCAATGGCATCGGAGCAAGGCGAGAATACAAAATGTAATAATACGGACTGTAATCTGTGTGCGGCAGGGCTTGGGTAACGCTCCATACGCCAGTTTTTCAATATGTTGTGATGAACGTGGGAGCAAAAGACAAGATATGGGTACGAGGCGCCCTGGCAATTGAGGCGCCTCATACTTCGGTTTATTTAGTTTACATAATTTTGTTGACATAAAGTATTGATGGAAATGACAAAAATTAAAAAGATCGAAAGAAAGCCTTGCGTTCTTTGGCTTGAGCCGATATAGTATTGATTAGAATTGGTTCGGAGAAAAGCTGCTCGTCTATTTTTCTTCTGTTTCTCATACTCTAATACCAGAGGTGAGGAACATGGGGAAAAGAGACAAATTAAATTGGGACATCCCATCTGATTTTCGGGTTGCCCTTGTGTTAATTGGGGGCAGCTTTTTTATTGGCGGCATTTTGGGATGTATTCTTGGCGCTTTTTTGGACGAAGCTGCCAGCGGGGAGATCTCTGATTTTTTGACACAATATCTTGCATTAGTATCTCAGGAAGGGGTATCACCGGAATTTTGGTCTGTGGTATGGGAGCAGCTGCGTTTTCCTTTGGCGGCCTTTCTCCTTGGCTTTACCGCATTGGGAGTTGTGGGACTACCCATTTTGTTTGGGGTTCGTGGCTTTCTCTTTACCTTTTCTATTGGGTGCTTTTGCCGCTTGCTGGGATATGGGGGGCTGCTGCCGGCTCTGTTTCTCTTCGCGTTGCCCGCTTTTTTATGGGCGCCTGCTCTATTTATAATTGGGGTTCATTCGTTTATGGGGGCTGGCGCTCTGTTTCAACGCACTTTTAGAGACCATCGTTACCCGCTTCCCTATACCAGTTCATATTTTATTCGCTGTGGCTTGGGCGCATTGCTGCTTTGTTTGTGTATTATGTTGGTATATTGTGTGGTACCTTCTCTTCTTTCGGCGGCGGCCAGAGCTGTATTGTAAAATGTAGAGGAAATAGAGGTTTTGTTTGTGACTGAGTTGATGACTGCGTATGAGATGTACTTAAAAACGGAGAAGCAAGCCTCTGCAAATACAATTGGATCTTATTTAAGGGATGTCAACCAATTTTCTGCTGTAATGGAAGAGCGGGGGATTGAGCTTACTGACGTAATTGCGCGGGATATAGAAGAATACACACATCTTCTGGTTGGAAAAGGGAAATCTGCCGCTACCGTGACGCGCTCTGTGGCGGCGGTCAAGTCTTTTTACAACTGCCTTATTTCTCACGGGATTGTGAATCATAACCCGGCCAGAGGAATCAAACCAGGCAAGGTAGAGCGGAAGCTGCCCGAAATTTTGACGGGCCGGGAAGTAGAGCTATTTTTGGAGCAGCCGCAATGTGAGGATTTAAAAGGTTATCGCGACCGGGCCATGCTGGAATTGCTCTATGCCACCGGAATCCGTGTCAGCGAGCTAATTGAACTCAATCTACAAAATTTAAACCTCTCGGCCGCCTTGCTGCGTTGCAGCAGCAAGGGAAGGGACCGCATTATCCCTCTTTATCCCGCCGCTGTCCGGATCTTGACGGAATATGTGAATCATGTTCGTCCGCAACTCGTTCATAATAAGGAGGAGCCGGCGCTCTTCGTCAACATGAGCGGAGAGCGGATGAGCCGGCAAGGCTTTTGGAAATTGATCAAGTACTACCAGGAAAAAGCGGGGATTCAAAAGGAAGTGACGCCCCATACCTTACGCCACTCTTTTGCAGTGCATCTGCTGGAAAATGGGGCGGATTTACACTCCATTCAGGAGATGCTGGGACATGCCGACATCTCTTCCACTCAAATTTACTCCAAATTGCTCACGCAGAAGATTAAGGAAGTATACTTAAAAGCCCATCCGCGGGCATAAAAACCACTAATAAACTGACTTGTATGTATTCAAAACGGCTTTTGAAGCAGTTCAAAAGCCGTTCCTTATGTTTATTTTAAAAATCATTGTCATAAACCACAGCTTATCCCCATACAGTATAGGGAAAACTACCGGCTGTCCAATGGAGCCGAAGGAGGAATTGGCTGTGGAAGAACGTAAGATTTACGAGGATATCGCCCTTCGGACAGAAGGCGATATCTACATCGGCGTTGTGGGCCCGGTTCGGACGGGAAAGTCCACCTTTATCAAGCGCTTTATGGAGACGCTGGTGATTCCCAACATCGAAAATGTCTATCGCCGCGAGAGGGCCCGGGATGAATTACCCCAGAGCGGCTCTGGGCGCACTATTATGACGGCAGAGCCCAAATTTGTGCCGGAAGAAGCTGTGGAAGTGGACATGGAAGGGGGGGCTGCCTTCCAGGTGCGTCTGATTGACTGCGTGGGCTATATGGTGGCCAGCGCCGTGGGACACCAGGAGGGGGAGAGTCAGCGTATGGTGACCACCCCTTGGTTTGAAGAGGAAATCCCTATGACCGAGGCTGCCGAAATCGGAACCAGAAAAGTCATCGCAGAGCACTCCACCATCGGAATCGTAATTACCACCGATGGCACCATTACTGAAATACCACGGGAAGATTACCTGCAAGCAGAAGAGCGGGTAATTTCTGAGCTAAAAGAGATCAACAAGCCATTTGTCGTTGTTTTGAATTCTGCCTATCCAAACTCGGACCGGGCCAAGGCAATTCAAATAGACATTGCGCAGAAATACAATGTGACCTGTATCACCGCAAACTGCCTGGAATTAGACAAAAATGATATTGATGGAATTTTAAAACAGGTTCTCTATGAGTTTCCTGTCAAGGAATTGGATTTGTTTCTGCCGCCCTGGGTAGATGCGCTTCCACAGGAGCACCCCATCAAGGCGGGGCTATACTCTGCCATCCGGGAGGGCGCCTCTGCGCTCCATCGCATCCGGGATGTGGAGGGAACCATTCATTCCATCCGCGATTGCGAGGTGGTAAGCGGAGCCAATATTTCTTCCATCAATCTGGGAACAGGGCTGGCCTGCGCGGTTTTGGATCTTCCGCGGTCCCTGTTTTATCAAACCATTTCAGAGCAATCCGGTTTCCGGATTGGGGATGACGGCGATCTGATGGCGCTGCTGATTCAGCTGGCGGAAGTAAAGTCCTCCTACGATAAGGTGGCGGACGCGCTGAAGGAAGTGGAGGAGACGGGATATGGAATCGTTGTTCCATCGGTGGATTCTTTGATTTTGGAGGAGCCGGAAATTGTCAGGCAGGGCGGCCGGTACGGCGTGCGCCTGAAAGCGAGCGCCCCCTCCATCCATATGATCCGCGCGGATATTGAGACAGAAGTTTCCCCTGTGGTTGGAAGTGAGAAGCAGAGTGAGGAGATGATCCACTACCTCCTGCAAGAATTTGAGGGGGATACCCGGAAAATCTGGCAGTCCAATATTTTTGGCAGGTCGTTCCATGAGTTGGTGGGCGAAGATCTGAACACCAAGGTGAAGCGCATGCCGGAGGAGGCGCGGGTCAAACTGCGCGAGACACTCCAGCGTATCATCAATGAGGGCTCGGGCGGCTTGATTTGTATTATTCTTTAACTTTAACCGGCTTGACTGAATCAATCAACCCTGCGCCAAGACGTAACGGACAAAACGCATTGCGGTATCCTTACAGGATCCGCAATGCGTTTTGTCATTCTAATTCACAGAACGCAATCAGCGCTTCGGGACGTTCTATCGTAATGGTGCCATATCCTATGGTTGCCCATTTGTTTTTTGCAAATCTTGAAAGGGTACGGCTGACTGTGACACGGCTGGCCGATACCGCTGCGGCAATTTCTTCCTGGGTAATTGAAATGTGGCGGTTTAACGCCGCCAGGGCAAGTAAATGTTTTGCAATGCGCTGCGGGGCGGGGCGGAAGGCCATGTCGTCCACCTGTCCGGAAAGCATCCGTACTGTCTGTGCCAGATAACGGATCATGGCCATGGCAAGGACCGGGCTTTTGGCAAATTCCCGTTCCACGACCTCACGGTCAATGGCGACAAGCTCACAGTCTGTCAGTGCCATAGCGGAGGAGACCCTAGGCAGCTCATCAAAAAAGGAAGCCTCTCCAAATACGTAGCCCGGCTCATAGATCCGCAGCAGCCGTTCCTCTCCATCTTCGGATTGGATGAAGCTTTTTACCCTACCCCTTTTTAAATAATAAAAGCAGGTGGCGCAGGTATTTTGCAGATAGATGAGATACCCGGATGAGCAGCGCACCACAGCCAAATGCGCCGCAAAGGGAGCCCAATATTCTGACGGAAAGTCCAGTTCATTCTGATCCCAGATTGACATGACGCACCTTCTCTTAATTTTTTTCTGAATTGTATCATAGGTTACATTCTTTTGGCAAGAAGTTTGCCATAATGAAATGCAGAAAGAGCAAAGAGTAAGGAGGGTTTCATCATGGGAATGACCATGACGCAAAAAATTCTGGCCAAGGCCGCTGGGCTGGACCAGGTTGAGGCCGGCCAACTGGTTGAGTCCAAGCTGGATTTGGTGTTGGGCAATGATATCACCACTCCAGTTGCGATCACAGAGTTTGAGAAGGCGGGCTTCACGCAGGTATTTGACCGGGATCGAATTGCCATTGTCTTAGATCACTACACCCCCTGCAAAGATATTAAATCTGCCCAGCTGTGCATGCAGGCGAGAAATTTTGCGCAAACGCATCAGATCACCCACTTTTATGATGTGGGACAGATGGGCGTGGAGCACGCCCTGATCCCGGAAAAAGGGCTGGCCGCGCCTGGAGAAGTGATCATTGGCGCCGATTCCCATACCTGCACCTATGGCGCGCTGGGGGCCTTCTCCACCGGGGTTGGCTCCACCGATATGGCCGCCGGCATGGCCACGGGATTGGCGTGGTTTAAAGTACCGTCCGCCATCAAGGTTGTGTTAACCGGGACATTACGGTCCCATGTCAGTGGCAAGGACGTGATTCTTCACCTGATTGGTACCATTGGGGTAGACGGCGCACTCTATCAATCTCTGGAGTTTACCGGAGAAGGAGTGTCCTCTCTCACCATGGACGACCGGTTTACCATTTCCAACATGGCGATTGAGGCGGGGGCGAAAAATGGAATCTTCCCTGTGGATGAGCGAACCATGGAGTACATCAACGGGCGGGTCAGCCGTTCCTGCGAGGCCTTTGAAGCCGATACTGACGCAGTCTATGACCGTGAGGTGGTCATTGACCTTGCCACACTGGAGCCGACCGTTTCCATGCCCCACTTGCCATCGAATACCAAAGCGATCGGCGAGGTGGAAGGCCTTCCCATTGACCAGGTCGTCATCGGTTCCTGCACCAATGGCCGAATCCAGGATCTGCGCATTGCCGCTGACCTGATGAAGGGGAAAAAAGTGGCAGGTAATATCCGTTGTATTGTGATTCCAGCCACACAAGAAATCACACTTCAGGCGATGAAGGAGGGGCTGGTAGAAATTTTCCTGGAAGCCGGCGCGGCTGTGTCCACCCCCACGTGCGGCCCTTGCCTTGGGGGGCATATGGGTGTCATGGCGGAAGGGGAGCGCGCTGTCTCCACCACCAACCGGAACTTTGTGGGCCGTATGGGGCATGTGGACTCTGAGATCATTCTGGCCAGTCCCGCGGTTGCCGCCGCCTCTGCCATTGCGGGGTGTGTTGCCGATCCCCGCAGCCTTTCATGTCATATAAAGGAGTGATCTGTTATGAAGGTTTATAAATATGGTGCAAATGTGGACACTGACGTCATCATTCCAGCCCGGTATCTCAACGCGCCCGATCCAGCCTCACTGGCCTCCCACTGTATGGAGGACATTGACCCCGATTTTGCTTCCACAGTGGAAGAGGGGGATATCATTGTCGCAGGCCCCAACTTTGGCTGTGGCTCATCCCGGGAACATGCGCCGCTGGCCATCCAATCAAGTGGAGTGAAATGTGTGATAGCCCCCTCGTTTGCCCGCATTTTTTACCGCAACGCCATCAATATTGGTTTCCCAATTATGGAATGTGCGGAAGCGGCGGAAGAGATCGGGCTGGAGGACAAACTAACCGTGGATTTTAAAACTGGCGCCATTGTGAATGAGACAAGGAGAAAGAGCTATCAGTCCGCGCCCTTCCCGGAATTTATCAATGAAATCGTTCAAGAGGGCGGCCTGCTCAACTCCTTGAAAAAAAGGGGGTTGGGGAAATGAATTTTAAGATTGCTTTGATCCGCGGAGATGGAATTGGTCCGGAAGTGGTAGAGCAGGCGGTCTCTGTCATCAATGCCGTTGGGCAGCGTTTTGGGCACAGCTTCAGCTATCAGGAGGTTTTGCTGGGAGGCTGCGCAATTGATGCCACGGGGACATCCTACCCAGATGGCACGGCGGAAGTATGTAAATCATGTGACGCCGTTTTGTTGGGGGCAGTCGGTGGCCCGAAATGGGGCATGAATTCCAACCCGGAAAAACGTCCGGAGACCGCGCTGTTTGCGATTCGTAAAGATTTGAGCCTTTACGCAAATCTCCGGCCCGCTACTCTCCGTCCGGCGATGATTGACGCCTGTCCTCTGAAGCGGGAAACCGTCCAACGGGGCATAGACCTGATGATGGTGCGCGAGTTAACGGGGGGGATCTATTTTGGTGCGCGGGACCGCTATCAAACTGAGGACCGCGGGGAGGTTGCTTCGGATCTATTGACCTATTCAGAATTGGAAATTGAGCGGATCGGGCGCCGCGCGTTTGAACTGGCTCGTCTGCGCCGGAATAAGGTCACCTCTGTGGACAAGGCCAATGTTCTGGAGAGCTCCCGTCTTTGGCGTTGTGTGATGCACCGGTTGAAAGAGGAATATCCGGATGTGGCCTACGAGGATATACTGGTGGATAATGCGGCCATGCAGCTGGTTAGGGATCCGGGGCAATTCGATGTGGTAGTCACAGAAAATATGTTTGGCGATATTCTCTCTGATGAAGCTTCTATGATAACTGGTTCCATCGGCCTGTTACCATCCGCCTCTATTGGCGATACCGCGCCCGGCCTTTATGAACCAATTCATGGCTCGGCCCCTGACATTGCCGGTCAGGATAAGGCCAACCCCATTGCAACCATTTTGTCGGTTGCAATGATGTTCCGCTATTCTTTCCAGTTGCCTGAGCAGGCCAATGCCATTGAAGCTGCGGTGGACGCCGTTCTCAATGAGGGCTGGCGCACCGCGGACATCGCAACGGGAGGGGTCGCACCCGTTGGAACCAAAGAGATGGGAAGGCTGATTCGGGAACGGCTCCTGGCACAATAAAAAAACTGCTGCATCTGTTTTCTCAGATGCAGCAGTTTTTTTATTGAGTATGTTATTAAAAGGGGAGTGGGGACTATGGATCCTCGTTTTCTTTGTTATTTCCTTCTTTGTCAAACGTATTTTTCATTGTGCCATCCACAAGGAACGCGGAAATGCAGAGCAATGCCATCTGTCCCCCAATGATCCACAAAAAAAGGGATCGATAACTGTCTCTCAGCAGAATCATAAGCAAAGCGGTGATCGCGCTCATGATGCTTCCAAGCCGAATCCAAAGCTTTGAGATATGGCGGTGGGCGAAGCCCCATGTGGTGTCATTTTTGATGGATAACTCCGTACGATATCCTAAGACGCCGGGCTTATTTTTGGGTGGATTTATGGCCCATATGATACCAAGAAAAAGCATGGCGACAGGGGGGAGCATTGTAATCACAAAAACGGCGTAATACATAAAAGGCTCCTTTTAAGATATGATTTCCCGCTGCATTTTTTTCGTTAGCTTGTCAAACACAAGTTGGTAGGACATATCACAAAGAGAGCGCAGCATCTCATCAGTGAGCGTTCCATCTAAATAAACTGTATTCCAGTGGCGTTTATCGCTGTAAAACCCTGGCACGATATCAGGATATTCTGCGCGCAAGGCATCTGAAAGTTGCGGATTACATTTTAATAGAACCATAGTACGCCCGGCATACTCACCATACGCTTCGCCCGGCGTGCAGATAGCCGCAAACTGTTTTCCTCCCACCAGATAACGCATCCATTGCCACTCTATTTTAAACTCTGCCGCCGCCCCAGGTTTCGTCAAAAGATAGTCCTCCAGCCACGGATAACGGGTCATTGTGTGTCCTCCTTCGCTGTGTTATGATCGCTTTTCTTCCGCTTTATGGAGCCTAATGGAGTGGCTTTTGCCGCCACACGCAAATTCTCATTGTCAACATGAGTATAAATTTGAGTGGTATTTAGATGGTCGTGTCCCAAAACCTCCTGTAAGGTGCGGACATCAACCCCATTTTGCAGCATCAGTGTGGCAGCGGTGTGGCGCAGTTTGTGAGAGGAATATTTACTGCTGTCAAGACCGGCCGCAGAAATATGCTTTTTCACCAACTTATGTACAGCGGCCGAGGTAATCCGCTTTCGATTTTGAGGGGTAATAAACAGAGCGTTTTTGTCAAGCAGCGTCATTGCGCTGCGCTCTGTCAACCAATCCTCAATTGCTGCAATACAGGCATCATTTAAAAAAACCATACGCTCTTTATTTCCTTTGCCCAGTACACGCAGCTGCTCGCCTCGAACATCAATTTGATTTAGAGATACGAGCTCAGAAATTCGCAGGCCGCAATTTAAGAACAAAGTTAAAATACAATAATCCCTCGTCTGATTTTTTCCGGAAACAGATTGAAGCAAGTCAATACTCTCGTCTAAATTCAAGTAGCGGGGAAGGGTTTTTTTCTGACGTGGAGAATCCAAATCCTGCATGGGATTTTCATGGATTAACTTGGCTTTATTGGACAGATATTTATAAAATGAGCGAATGGATGCAATTTTTCGCGCCCGAGATGCGGCTGACAGTCCATAGGATGGGTCAGCACTATTAGCATGCGTGACCCGGCTTCGACTTAAGTAACTCATGTAGGAATACACATCGGTCAAAGTAATCGTTTGAACAAAGCCTAAATCCACATCATCAATAGAAATAGATTCCAGCAACGCATCAGCGGAAACCAGATGCCGCTGGATTTTCATGAAACGAAAAAAATTCCGTAAATCCAGAAAATATTCATCCACAGTACGGCGTGAGTGGCCCTGAATGGTTTCATGGTACACTAAAAAATCTCTCAAAATAGGCGGAGCTTCAGTCTGATAGTCCATATGCTTATAATAGACCTATAAAGCCTCCACTCAGGTCAACAAAATTTTTATTTTGTTGACCTAACACAATGGATGGATTTAAGGCGTTTCTCCTTTCCCCTCAATCTCACAGAGAAAATACATCCCATAGGGCGAATTCATCACCCGTTGAAACCGGGCGTTGTGGAACAGGTCATAAAACTCCCCCTTGGAGATCACCAGATAATCCTCCTGAGGCTTGACCAGATTTCGGCTGGCCCAATACCGTTTTCGGCCCTTTGGCACCGTGATTTCCTTTGTCAGGTATTTGGCTATGTAGGTTGATACCCGTACCGGGTCTTGTATCCTTGTGGCTGTGGTATAGCCCCATTCAAAGTTACTCAGATTATACACCCCGTCTTTGTGGTGCGTCAACTTCATTTCCCCGGCAATTAGACCGGGGAAATGGTGAGCAACCCTGCAACAGGGACCGCTGCTGTTAAACTGTAACTAACTGGTAGGTCCGTGTTCCCAACCCTATTTTTTCTGCGTGAACCAAACAGCTTTCCCACTCCGATTCCGGTGTGACAGTTCTAAAATGATCGTGGCAGTCGCAGAAATCATCTGCTTGCCTTTTTTCATAGAGCAAGCTTCCAATTATGGGCTCCTGCTTTAAACAGGCGTCTACGCAAGCTTGATCCAATGCCACCGGATCAAAAGACGCAAACATTCCCACATCGGGCAAAATAGCCAGGTCGTTTTCCCTGTGGCAATCACAGTATGGAGAAATTTCTATGACCAGACTAATGTGGAAATGTGGACGGCCGCTTACAACCGCTTTTGCATACTCTGCCATTTTACAATTAAGCTGCGAATTTGCTCCATCATTTGGATTATAGATTGCATCAAAAGGACAGGCAGAGATACATCTCCCACAGCCAACACACTTTTCCTGGTCTAGAACTGCCTTCTTATCCTGATAGGTAAAGGCGTTCTGGGCGCACTGTTTGGCACAGATCCGGCAGCCAGCGCAGCGCCGTTTACTCACGGTCGGCTTTCCAGATTTATGCTGCTCCATTTTTCCTCTCCTGCTGCCGCAGCCCATACCAATATTTTTAATTGCGCCGCCAAAACCAGTCGCTTCATGCCCTTTAAAATGGTTTAGACTGATAAAAATGTCAGCGTCCATCACTGCCCGGCCGATTTTAGCGGTTTTGACGTACTCCCCTCTCTCCACAGGGACTTCGACATCATCACTCCCCTTCAGGCCATCTCCAATGATAATCTGGCAACCGGTGGAAAACGGGGTAAATCCGTTTTCATAAGCGCTTTCAATATGCTCCAAGGCATTTTTTCGCCGTCCGGGGTATAAGGTATTACAGTCGGTAAGAAATGGGATCCCCCCTAATTCCTTAATCACATCGGCGACTGTCTTAGCGTAATTGGGGCGTAAATAGGTTAAATTTCCGGGCTCTCCAAAGTGAATTTTAATAGCCGTCATTTTATGGTCAAAGTCAATATCCCCGATGCCTGCCTGCTGAATTAACATTTTCAGCTTGTCCAATCTGCTGGTTCCAACGGAAACGCGGAGGTTTGTGAAATAAACCTTTGAAGCTGTCATATCAACTCTCCTCACTCAGTTCAGTGCTTCTCCCTACTCCGGCCACTGTTCAAACTGATTCAAATGGGCGAGAAATTCACGCTCAGTTAAAACGGGGATTCCGAGCTCCTGCGCCTTACGCAGTTTAGAGCCGGCGTTCTCCCCCGCGACCACATAGTTTGTCTTTTTCGATACAGATGAGGCCACTTTGCCTCCATGTTGTTCAATAAGCTCCGCCGCCTGTTCGCGGGTCAATTGCTCCAATCCTCCTGTTAGAACAAAGGTTAGGCACTGCAGATGTTGAACTGCAGCCTTTTGATTGGAAACAGTATTAACGCCCGCCTCTCTGAGCCGTGCCATCAAGTGCTTACTTTGTGGGTTACTCATCCAATTGATAATATTACGGGCAGTCACCTCCCCGACATCGTTTACAGAGACCAATTCCTCCTGAGTGGCCTGCTCCAACGTCTCCAAGGAACTGAACTGTGCGGCCAGTACCTTGGCCGCCTTCTGCCCCACTTGATGAATGCCAAATGCAAACAGAAGCCGGGACAGATCCTGTTCCTTGCTCTTTTTGATGGCGGCCATTAAGTTTTCCGCCGACTTTTTTCCCATCCGCTCCAGTTCTGCAACAGAGGATTCCTCCAATGAATACAGATCAGCTGGAGACCGCACTAGACCGGCATTGATTAGATTTTCTACCACAGCGACTCCCAGACCCTCAATATCCATCGCATCCCGGCTGGCAAAGTGCGCAATCGTTCTCAGAAGTTGTGCGGGGCATTCTGCGCCGGTACAACGGGCACGCACCCCATCTTCATCCCTTAAAATATTGGCGCCGCAGACAGGACAATGGTCAGGCAGAGAATAAAGACTGGTTCCCTCAGGCCGCTTTTCCGGAATAACCCCTATAATTTCCGGGATGATTTCTCCTGCTTTTCGCACCAATACGGTGTCCCCGATCCGAATATCTTTTTCTATAATAAAATCTTGGTTATGAAGGGTCGCACTGGTTACCTGGGTTCCCGCCAGTCGAACTGGCTCCAACACGGCCTTTGGTGTCAATACGCCGGTACGGCCTACTTGGATCACAATATCCAATAGTATTGTCGCCTTCACCTCGGGAGGATATTTATAGGCCGCGGCCCACCGTGGAAATTTAGCGGTAGAACCCAATTCACTTCTTTGCTGTAAAGAATTAACCTTTACAACAGCGCCGTCAATATCATAGGGAAACGCTTCGCGATGTTCCCCAATGGATTGAATGTGCCCTGTTGCCTCTGACAATTGTGTTTCTGCGTAATGTGAAATCACTTTAAACCCCCATGTTTTCAACGCATCTAAGGTTTCAAGGTGAGTTTGGAAGGAACGACCCTCACACAATTGAACGTTAAAGAAAACGGCATCCAGCTTGCGCGCTGAAACAATCTTTGCATTTAACTGGCGCATGGTACCCGCAGCCGCATTGCGGGGATTGGCAAACAGGGCCTCCCCCCGCCGCTCCCTCTGTTCATTGAGCGCGTGAAATACCTTTTTTGGCATAAATACTTCGCCCCGCACAATGAGCCGCTCAGGTGCGTTTGAGATGTGTAACGGGATGGACCGAATGGTACGCAAATTTTCAGTGACATCCTCTCCCACATGTCCATCGCCGCGGGTTGCCCCCCGGGAGAAAACACCATGTTCATACTCCAACGCCACGGAAAGTCCATCCACCTTGGGCTCCACTACATACTCTGGATGAGAAACCACTTCGCATACCCTTCGGTCAAAAGCCTCCAGCTCATCAAAATCAAACACATCTTGAAGGGATTCCAACGCAACAGCATGGGTGACCGGTTCAAACCGCTCCAGCGCAGTTCCTCCCACTCTCTGTGTGGGAGATTGCCGTGTAATCCATTCTGGATGTTTCTGCTCCAGTTCCTCCAGTTCTCTCAGCTTGTGGTCATATTCATAATCCGACAGGGTCGGATGATCTAAAACATAGTATTCGTGATTGGCCTGCTCCAGTTCCCTGCGTAATTGTTCAATGCGAAGCTTTTCATCCATAAAATGAGCCTCCCTGACTCAATTGTTATTTGTTTTTAAGTCCCGGTTTCTTCCTGGCCCCACTGCAGGAAGGTCTCCGGGACTGTACCCACGATCACCGTTTCCGCTACACAGAGCTGGGTAGCCACCTGGGTCTCTACCATATTCCCTGGTAAAATGATGGTCACCGGAATATGCAGATTAAAATAGATCCGATGAATGGTCTGATTAATTCCGGCAGAAGAAAACTCACTGGCAAATTCCGCTGTCACAGTCCCCACTGAGAGGGAGCGCACCCGCAATGACGGTCCATATCCCCAGAATAAATCAACCGGCAGCAGCAGGCTGACCGGAATGGACAATTCTGACACATCAATCCCCTCAAGCGCCTCAAGTACTTCAGTCACCATGTTGGCGCGCAATAGATTCATGGCAGCCATATTTGTGTTGAGCGCCGCAATTGCACCGGAATCGTCCCGCTGAATTGTGACAAAGTCCGCGTAATCTATCCCGCGCTGCGCCAGATCTTCCAAAATAGCACGATCCACCACGGCCGTCAGCTTATTTGCAGTATCCGATTGTGCAATCACAGCAATTTTTGGGCGCATATTGACCGTCAGGCATCCAATAACAACCGCAGAGAGCAAAATCGCCAGTGCAAGCGTAAAAAGCATCCCTGAGACGGAAGAATTTCTCTTTGGCTTTCCCGCTGCGCGGTGCGGGCTGGTGTGTGCACGGTAAAATCGGTGTGCAACCCTGTATCGCAGTCTAAAAAACATACCACTTCCCCCTCATAGGGAAGGATATTCTTAAGGCTGCTTGGCCTATGCAAGTAGTTCAGGCTTCTCTTGTCTCCTGTCGCAGCAACTCCTGCACCGCCAGTAAAATGCCAAGCTTTCCCGACTCGAACGTGATTCCCCCCTGCAAATAAACCGTATACGGCGGACGCATTGGGGCATCTGCGGACAATTCAATAGACGCCCCTTGAATAAACGCTCCGGCAGCCATAATCACCTGGCTATCATAGCCTGGCATATCCCAGGGTTCCGGCGTGACATAAGAGTCCACCGGCGCACCGAATTGGATCCCTCTACAAAACCGTTTGACCAGGTCAGGCTGTCTCAGGTGAATCATCTGAATGATGTCGTGGCGGACTGCTTGAGAAGCCGGTTCTGTCTCATAGCCCAGCAATTCCATGACACGCGCTGCAAACACAGCAGTTTTCAGTGCCTGCGCCACCGTGTGCGGCGACAGAAAGAGCCCCTGGTAGAGCAGCCGGTTTTGGCCCAGTGTGCAGCCGCACTCGCCGCCAATTCCAGGTGTGGTGAGCCGCATGGCCGCCCCCTCCACCAAATCGCGCCGTCCCGCGATATACCCCCCTGTGGGGGCCAAGCCGCCGCCCGGATTCTTGATCAGCGAGCCCACCACCAAATCCGCGCCCATATGGGTGGGCTCCAAGGTCTCCACAAATTCACCATAGCAGTTATCCACTAGAATAGCCGCATTTGGGTTGGAAGCGCGGATGATGCGGCAGAGCTCCTGAATTTCCGCCACGGAAAGTGAAGCACGGGTAGAATATCCCTTGGATCGCTGGATCAGCACCGCTTTCACCCGTGGATTTTGCACTGCGGCGGAGATTCCCGCTCCATCGGGAGCATTCTCCTTCAGCTCCACCTGGTGATATTCGATACCATAATCCCGCAGGGAACCATGTCCCTTTTTGGATACCCCAATGGCGCCCAAGAGCGTATCATAAGGCGCCCCAACCGCGGAGACCAGAATATCCCCTGATTTTAACGCGCCGAATAAAGCACAGGTAATCGCGTGGGTTCCATTGACAAATTGAATGCGCACCAGCGCGGCTTCTGTTCCAAACAACTCGGCATAGATTTCATCCAGCTTGTCTCTGCCGATGTCATCATATCCATATCCGGTGGTTCCGGAAAAATAGGGGTCCGATACCCTGAATTTTTGAAATGCCGCCAGCACCCGGGCAGAGTTCTCCTCTGCAATTGCATCAATCCGGCAAAACTGCTCCTGGATGTCCTCCTGGGCCCTACGTCCCAACGCTCTTACTGTTTCCTCAATTTGCAAAGACATCACTGCTATCCCTCTTCCATAGAGCGCTCGCACAGTGCAGTGATCAAGCTGACGCAGAATCTGGCATCGGTTAAGCTGGCCATCTCCGCGGGAGTATGAATATACCGGCATGGGATTGAAATTCCGCCTGTGAGCACCCCCCCGCGCGTCAAGTGGATGGTTCCGGCATCTGTGCCGCCCCCGCGCATCACCTCTCGCTGGGTTGAAATGCTGTGCTCCTTGGCAGTTCTCTCAATCCGCGCAATCATTTGGGGGTGGCAAATCACCGTACTGTCCATAATTTTCACCGCCGCGCCCTTTCCAAGCCGGGTGGTTCCGGAATGGTCACTACCGGGGACATCGTCTGTGGATGTGACGTCCACTGCAATGCCATAATCCGGGGCAATTGCATAGGAAGCCGTTTTTGCCCCACGGAGGCCCACCTCCTCCTGGGTGGAAAATACGAAATATAAATCATTGGCTGGGCGTTTCACACGCTCCAGCGCCTCCAGCAAAACTGCGCAGGAAATGTGGTTATCCAAATATGGGGAGACCACATACTCTGCCCCAAGCATATGCGGTGTGCCATCATATATGGCCGTATCTCCCAGACAAACCATGGCCTTGGCGTTTTCTTCGCTGTCTGCACCGATATCCAGCAGCAAGTCGTCCATTTTCAGCTTTGCGAATTCCGCTTTTTCATCCTTTAAAATCACACCGCGAGTCCCATTCTTAAACCGGACACGGTGATAGAGTACCTCTTGGGGCGATACTCCGCCCAGCTTGCCAAAACGCAGATAGCCACGCGCCTCAAAGTGTGTGACAATCAGACCAATGGAGTCCATATGGGCTGAGAACATCAATTTTGGTCCAATCCCCTTTCGGTGTACGATGAGATTGCCCATGGGGTCGGAACTCATCTCATCCGCATAGGAGGAAGCCAGCTGTGTAATCTTTTCCCGCATTTCCTGTTCATCGCCGGAGGGTCCGTGACAGGCATTCAGTGTTGTAAGCAAATCAAATAACGACATCATCATCTCTCCCTTATGGCAGTTGCGCTGCAAGGTAGTGGATCAAAAGGCGGACCAGCGTCAGGCTGTGCTGAAAATCCTCCGGGCTTCCTACACTAGCCGGCGCGTGGAGGTAACGTATTGGGGCGGATACAGCGGCCACACGGACGCCTGCCTTTGTGCGCTGAATGGCGCTGGCATCATTTCCGCCGGCAACATATTCTTTGGTTTGCCACGGAATGCCATGTTCCTGTGCCAATGTGCGCAGCGTCTCAAAGAGCGCCCGGTCATAAATGGCAGCGCCGTCCATATAGGAGATGACCGGTCCTTTTTTCAGGGCGCATACCCTTCTGCTCCCCTCTACAGATGGAATGTCCGCCGCAGTGGTCGTCTCCAGCACAAGCGCAATTTCCGGGGTAACAGAAAACGCGGCGGCAAATGCGCCGCGGGTCCCCACTTCCTCCTGGGCGGTAAAGGCAAAGGTAACGTCCATGGGCAGGTCTTCCATGAGCAGACGCGCCATCACCGCACAGCCAAAGCGGTCGTCAATGGCCTTCGCTTTGAATAGCCCCTGCCCAAACAGTTCCGCCTCACAAACAAATGAGCCGTAGCCGCCAAGCGGGACCAGATCCTCTGCATCCTGACGGCTTTTTGCCCCGATATCGATATAAAAGGACTCCGTTTTTGGAATCTTTTTTTCCTCTTCCTTGCTGACCAAATGATAGGCCTTGAGACCAATCACCCCCGGAATCTGTTCTGTCCCCAGACGCACCTGCTTTCCAATGGCAACCCTGCGGTCTACTCCGCCCACAAATTGAAATTTTAAATATCCATCCTCTGTAATATGGGTCACAATCAGGCCCACCTCATCCATATGGGCGCAGAGCATCAGGTGGTTCGGAGCCAATTTGGCGCCTTTTTTTGTCATAATCAAGTTTCCCAGCGCATCCGTTCGGCAGGTGTCAGCATGGGAACCAAACTGAGAAAACAGATAGTCTCGTACCTTTCCCTCATCCCCTGAGACGCCGTTTAACATGCAAAGGGTCTTTAACAGATCCATCATAATGCCGGCGCCTCCTTCCCCAGATTTTCGCAAAACGCGGCCAACAGCTGGGCCGTTTGTTCTAGGTCACCGAGGCAAATGGTCTCAATCGGGCTGTGCATATACCGCAGTGGGAGTGACAAATTTGCCGTGGCAATCCCTTCCCGGCTAATTTGTAACGCCCAGGCGTTGGTCCCCGAGTTTCCGGCCATGACCTCAGTCTGCACTGGAATATGGATTGCGTTCGCCTTCTCAAACAGCCGCTGCGACATCCATTGTGCACAGTTCGGTCCCACGCCGACCACCGGTCCTTTTCCCAGCGGGAAGACTTTTTCCGCGGGGCTGTCCGGTGTATCCCCATGGGTCACGTCCACCACCACGCAAAAATCCGGGATCAAGTCCCAAGCCGCCGTGATTGCGCCGGCGGAATTGACCTCTTCCCGGGTGGAGCCCAGCACGATCAGATCCACATCCAGTTCCTTCTGTTTGAGCAGTTGTGCAGTGTGAAGCAGCACGGCAAAACAGGAGCGGTCATCCAGCGCTTTTCCGCTGAGCCGGTCGCTTCCCAAAAGAATGCAGCCGCCCGGATAGGCGGCGGGCGTTCCAATGGGAACCCGGCGCTCCGCCTCCTCCTGGGTCAGGCCTACGTCAAGATACAACTCCTTTATGGGGATAGCCTTGTCAAAATCCCCCTGCCGCTGGATATGGGGAGGCAGACAGGAGACTACCCCGGTGATGGGGGGATCACTTAAAACCAGCAGCTCCGCGTTTGGCAGCATACGGGAGTCTACCCCTCCCAAGCTTGTAAAACGGAGAAAGCCCTCCTCTGCACCGGTCATCAGAAAGCCGATTTCGTCCAAATGGGCGTCCAACAGCAGTGTTTTCGCCCCCGGTTTTCCGCATTTGCGGATACCAATCACGCTTCCTAACCGACTGGTGGTAATCTCATCCACATAGGGAGAGAGCAGTGTGGCCGCCGTCCCGGCCACAGCCTGTTCAAACCCACTTGGCCCGGATGCTGTGCAAAGCTTTGATAAAACAGATGGGTAATCCAACCCGCACCCTTCTTTCTTACTGGAATTCTAAAACAAGACGCTTAAAGGTATCTCCGCGTTCCATAAAATTTTTGAATTGGTCAAAGGCGGCGCAGGCCGGAGACAGCACGACAATATCACCAGGCTCCGCCTCGCTTCTGGCGTGCGCCACCGCATCCTCAAAATCATCCGCATCAATCATATGAAGGGCGTCCGGCTCGTAGCCGGGGGCCTCCTCCACGGCCGCGCGAATGGATTGTGCCGTATTCCCGGTCAGAATCAGTGTTTTCACATGCTCTACAATTTCAATTCCCAGGGAGGTAAAGGGGACCCCCTTATCATATCCTCCGGCAATGAGAACCACCTTTTCAGGGAATACGCTCAAACAGGCTGCGGTCCGGGTTGGGCTGGTTCCAATCGAATCATTATAGTATTTCACCCCGTCCACCGCACGGACAAATTCAATGCGGTGCTCCACGCCCTGAAAGGTGGAGGCCACCTGACGCACACATTGATCCGGGACAATGCCATCTACCGCCGCGATGGCTGCCATATAGTTTTCGATGTTGTGATTGCCTGGAAGTACAATGTCGCGCAGAGGAAGCACCTCGCGGCGGCCCTGCTGGTTGGTGAGCCAGATGGCGCCGTCACGCAGATAGACGCCCTCCTCCAACCGCTGGCGGCGGCTGAAGAGAACCGTGTGACCCGGCGCTTTTTCGGCCATTTTCTGTGTAAGGGAATTGTCAAGGTTAAAAATCACAGTGTCCTCAGACGTTTGGTGGAGAAAGATATGTTCCTTCGCGGCGGTATACTCCTCCATCGTCTTATGATAATCCAGATGGTTTGGAGAAAGATTGGTAAACACGGCGATATGGGGGCTGCGGTCCAGTGTCATCAGCTGAAAAGAAGACAGCTCCAACACCGCATAATCCTCTGGCGCCATGCTTCCCACATCAGTAAGGAGAGGTTTCCCAATATTTCCTCCGATATATACATTATGTCCGGCAGCGTTTAAAAACTTGGCAATCATGCTTGTGGTAGTGGTTTTTCCATCGCTTCCGGTGACGCCGATCAGGTGACAGGGACAGGTGAGAAAGAAAAGTTCCATCTCTGAGGTGACCTCACTGCCCCGCTCCCGGGCCGCTTGCAGCGCGGGAGTATTGGGGTGCATTCCAGGGGTGCGGAAGATGACGTCCTCTTTTAGTTTTTCCAGATAGTCATCGCCCAAAATCAGTTTGGCGCCCAAGCTTTCCAACTCACCGGCATACTCTGCCAAACGCTGCCGGGGCGCTTTGTCACGCACTGTCACCCTGATGCCCGCACGCAGCAGCATTCGAGTCAGGGGCATATTGCTGACCCCCATACCAATGACTGCCACCCGTTTCCCACGCAGGGAGTCCAGATACTCGTTGATTGCGGACATAATCGTTTCCTCCTTCAGGAATGAAATTTCCATAAATAACTAAAACATCGTACCATATCTTGCGGCAAAATTCAATGACAACCCGTTTGACAATCCAGTCGCTTTCCTGTATAGTAACAAAGCAAGCAAGCTGGACAGCCGCGCAGGGGACTCCAAAGGGTCCCCTGTGAGGAAAGTCCGGGCTCCACAGGGCGAGGATAACGGGTAACACCCGCCGGGGGCGACCCTAGGAAAAGTGCAACAGAGATATACCGCCGACACAGCGTCCGGACTTCCGGACGCCCATCGGTAAGGGTGGAAAGGCGAGGTAAGAGCTCACCCGATGGCTGGGAATAGTCCATCGCTGTAAACTCTATCCGGAGCAACACCGCGGAGGCGCAGATAGACCGGCCCGGTCGCGCCATGGAGGTGGCTAGAGCCTGCCGGCAACGACAGGTCGAGATAGATGGCTGTCTTAAATGACAGAACCCGGCTTACAGGCTTACTTGCACCAAGAAGGAAGGCCCCTGTCTAGGGGCCTTCCTTCTTCAGCTTCTTTGCCATACAGATGCAGTCGCCTGTATCTGGCAGTTCGGCATATGGACCATATTTTTCAGCGGGCTGGTACCCCATGGCGGAATAGAGCGCAACAGCTTCAAAAAGCGGCGCCCCAGTTTCCAAACGTAAGGTATGAATCCCGTGGCGCTCTGCCACGCGCTCCAATTCCCGCATCAGGTACCGCCCCGCTCCATGGCGGCGGTACTCGGGCAGGACGAAGACACGTTTTACCTCCGCAACGCCATGGGCATAGGGCTTCAGGGCCGCGCATCCGATACAGCGGTTCTGTAGATACACTAAAATTACAGCACAAACACCGCTTGGGACATTGTGGGGAATATACTGCTGCCGATGTTCCTCTCCGCCGGCAATTGCATTTAAGTATTCGTCAAGCTGTGAGCAGAGGCTGATAAACTCGAGATCGCCGCCATCGGTATATTTTATTTGCAAAGGAATTCCCATGGTCAGTCCTGCTCCCAGTTATGATATACGTTTTGTACATCGTCATTGTCTTCCAGCAATTCAATCAATCTTGCCATGTTTTTGACATCTTCTTCGCCCGTCAGCTTAACATAGGTCTGTGGAACCAATTGAACCGAGGCCTCAAGAAAGGTGTACCCCTTCCCCTCTAATCCCGCCACCACATCATTAAAGAGCTCCGGGTCTGCAGATACCTCAAATACCTCTCCCTCATTGGAGAAGTCCTCCGCTCCCGCTTCTAAGGCGTCCATCATGACGGTGTCCTCGTCCAAATCCTCCGCCTCTATGACGATAACCCCCTTGCGGTCAAAGGACCAGGAGACGCAGCCGGTGGCGCCAAGATTGCCGCCATATTTATCAAAGTAGTGGCGCACTTCCGGTGCGGTCCGATTGCGGTTATCGGTGAGCGCCTCTACAATCACAGCCACGCCGCAGGGGCCATAGCCCTCATAGACCACGCTTTCAAAGTTGTCGCTGTTTCCTGAACCCAACCCTTTTTCAATCGTACGCTTTATATTGTCATTGGGCATATTGGCGGCCTTAGCCTTTGCAATCACTGTGGCCAGGCGTGAATTGTTTGCCGGGTCGCCGCTGCCGCCGGCTTTTACCGCCACAATCATCTCGCGGGCAATCTTCGTAAAAATTTGAGAGCGTTTTGCATCGGCCGTGCCCTTCGTCTTTTGTATGTTATGCCATTTGGAATGTCCTGACATCCGAATCGTTCCCTTCTATTCTCCGTTTCAAAAACGAAAAAAGTATATCACAAATATGGCCTGTTTGCAAGGCGGCGGCGACATGGATCTCATGATTTCTTTGGATTGAGCATCCTTTTGCACATGAGGCGCTCGCAAAAGAGGATCAGAAAGAGGATCACCACTGCCAGGGCAATGAGCCCAATGCACACCAGATTATTTCCGGTGACACGGCGCACGTACACCCCGGCTATGGCCGGGACCAGTGGGAGAAGAAAGAGAACATTGATTATTTTCAATAACAGCCTGTGCTGTGAAAACAGTGGCTTTTTACAGGAAGGACACTGTGCTGCCAGCTTATTTTCAAGTAGGCCGCAGGATGCGTCTTTGCCGCAGCTTGGGCAAATACCTTGGATACTCCACATGGTGTTGTCGTCTCCTTTTTTATCTGGTTTCCTGACCCAGGCCGTGATAAATCTCACAATGCGATTGGGATACTGTTACGTTTACGCTGGGTAGTGACGCGGACAGCCGCTGGGCCAATGGTGTGCAGACCACATGCTCTGTTGCAAAGTGACCGGCGTCCATGATATTGACGCCCAAGTCGCTTGCATCCAGAAATTCATGGTAGCGCAGGTCAGAAGTTACAAAGGTATCGCATCCAGTGCGGATGACATCCTGGAGCAGATTTCCGCAGGCGCCTCCACCTACCGCGACCCGATGCACCGGTTTGCCGCAATCAACAAAGCGAACTGAGTGCGCATACAGCGCAGATTGGACAAATTTCGCATACTCCCCTGCGCTGAGTCCCGGGTTGTGGGCGGTCCCAACCCGGCCAATTCCATAGGGCCTCCCCTCTCTGTCCTCACCATCCGGATGCAGTTGACCGACCTCAGAGAGTCTAAGTGCTTGCGCGAGGCAATCGTTCACCCCCATCCACACCGCGTCCAAATTCGTATGGACACAGATGGCTGCAATTCCGGATTCCGCCAGTGCCAATAGCTTTCGGCCCGTCACATCCCCATCTGTCACAGAGCGCGCCGGATGAAACAGCACCGGATGGTGCGCAACGATCAACTGCGCGCCAATAGAGGTTGCCTCTTCGATTACTTGTTCTGTGATATCAAGAGAGACCAAAATGCGATCCACCTCGGCCCCTCCCCTGCCGACCAAAAAGCCGGCATTGTCGAACTCCATTTGAATCTCAAATGGTGCGAATTCATTGATCACATGATAAACTTCAATGACGGTTGCCATGCTCCCATTCCTCCTGCATCCTTAAAAGGCCGTAATAGATGTCCTCCAGATCCGCCTTGTGCTGCGCGGCCTTTTTACTCTGGGCCTGAGCCATTCCCTGAAGGGCGCGGTCTGCCTTCTGTATTAACAGCCGCAGATACTTTGCCCGGTAAGGCGCCTCCATGCCAGGATACTGCCGACCTGCCCATTCCTCTGCCGGGGTGAAAGGCACACTGTTTCCATATTGTGCCGACAAAATTGTATAAAAATTTTTTCCATTGGGATTGAGAACTTCTTTTATTATAGCAAATCCGTTGGTCCAAAGCCAGTGTCTTAATTCAGGTTGCGTAGACATAGGCTGCAAAATCAGGTGAACCGCATTGTTTTTCAGCCAAGAGGCCTGGGAGAGAATGTTTGCGATGGTTTCGCCCCCCATACCCGCAATCACCACGGTGTTCACTTCATCTCTGTGAAACCCCAGAAGCCCGTCACAGAGGCGAAATTCCATCTTCTCTTTACAGCCGTATTGTTCTGCTGTCAGCTTTGCCCTGGAAAGTGGCCCCTCCCGCAGATCAGAGACAATGGCAGAAGAGATTTTTCCTGTTTGTATCAACCAGACTGGAAGATAGGCGTGATCGGTTCCCACATCGGCCAGGATTGCCCCATGTGGAACCAGATCCGCCACAGCCCGAAGTCTAGGTCCTATCTCAGGTTTATGCAATCTTTTTCCATCTCCTTTCCAGTCTGACGATATTAAGCAGGGAGGGGCCCGATTCCAAACACACCTGTATTCCCAGCTAAAAGCACCGTATCAACGGCGCCGTTCAATCCAAACAGATAAAAATTGCTGTGCGCAGAAAAGCGGGGGCGACCGCCCCCGCTTTCCTTACATTTGTTACTTACTGGCTGTCACCCTATTGTTGATTTCTGCCAGAAGCTCATCCGCATCCACACCATGAACCATGCAGGCCTGCTCCACGGTCTCACTGCGAGAGGCGGGACACCCAAGACAGTGCATCCCAATATTCATAAAAATGGGAGCTGTCTCAGGGGCAATGGTAAGGATATCGCCAATGATCGTATCTTTTGTAATGGTCATAGAAGAACCTCCAAAACACTGAGATATCTATAGTATAGCCAAGTAAACTTCATTTTTCAATAAAAATATAAAATTTTCTATTTTTCTGCGAATAGCAGAAAAATAGGATGGCCTAATCACTACCTGTATGAAATTAATATAACAAAAGCACACCACAAAAACCAAATACGCTGACACAGAGAATGCAAAAATCGGCACAGCAACTATGCCATGCCGATTTTCGGTTCTGAAGTTAAAACTTAGCCCTCTTCCTTCATGCGGGCAAAGCAGTCGCTGCAGTAAACAGGACGGTCAGACTTCGGCTCAAAAGGAACCTTAGCCTCACCACCGCAAGCAGCACAGGTTGCAGTGAAGTACTCACGGGGGCCCCGGGAAGCGTTCTTCCGGGTATCACGGCAGTTTTTGCAGCGCTGGGGTTCATTCTGGAATCCGCGCTCTGCGTAGAACTCCTGCTCACCTGCGGTAAACACAAATTCGCTGCCACATTCTTTACAAACTAAGGTCTTGTCTTCGTACATGGTATTCCCTCTCTTTGACTCGTTGCCCTTATTGTGGGGCGTATATTTGCGATCAGCTCTCGCTGTATGCGCCGGATGGTAATTGCCGCTCAAACTTTTTGCGGATACGTTGAACAGCATTGTCAACTGACTTGGTGCTGCGCTGAACTTCCTGTGCAATTTCCGCACAAGTAAGCCCACCAAGATAAAGTGACAAAATCTCTGCTTCGAAACTGGATAATTCGCTTTTTAAGGTAGTAATAAGCTCCTTAAATTCCTCACGATTAATGATAACATCCTCAGGATTCTTTTCACTGTGCAAAAAGCTTTTGCTGGTTCCATCAAAAAGAGGGAGTTCAAAAGAGATATAATTATTCAATGGAGAGTGCTTTCCCCTGCGCGCAGCGCGTATCGCGTTACGCAGACGGTTGCGAATACAAACTTCAGCATAAGTGCGAAAGGAAGCCTCTCGTTCGCGCTGAAAGCTTCGTATGGCTGTAAGTAACCCTAGCATGCCCTCTTGGATTAAGTCCTCATGATCTCCTCCAACTAAAAAAAGCGGTCTGGAGCAAACACGAACCAAGCGGCTATATCGGTTGACAAGCAGATCCTCAGCATCGGCATTACCATTGGCAACAAGGGTACAAAGAACCTCGTCACTCAATTGTTCGATTTCGGTATTCGAATGGAACAAACTCATACATAAGCTCCCATACATCATAAAACAAAACAGGGGAATTTGTCAAGTAATTTTAAAAAACTTTTGTATCATATCTACAGTTAGTTTGCTCAATCATTCAAAAGGCCGCAAATGATCCAAGTGCTTTTCTATCAAAGCGTTTGAATGAGTTCGATTAACTGTTGTGCCGTATCTCGCGCCGTATCTTCTGTTTCGGCCTCTACCATGACGCGCATAAGCGCCTCTGTTCCGGATGGCCGGACGAGGATACGGCCCTTCCCGGCCAATTTATGCTCCGCTTCCTCAACCGCCCGCTTTAATTCCATGCAGGCCATAATGCGTTTTTTTTCATCGTTGTCGGCAACGGAAAGATTGATTAACACCTGTGGGTAGCGCGGACAGGCCCCAAATAGCTCAGATGCTTTTTTTCCACTGCGCCCCAGCAGTTCCAGCAGTTTCAGGGCTGCCAGCTGACCATCCCCCGTAGTTGCATGATCCAGAAAAATAATGTGGCCTGATTGCTCTCCGCCTAGCCGATACCCTTTTTCTACCATGCATTCCAGCACATTGCGGTCTCCCACATCGGTGCATTCCAATTGGATGCCGTTTTCCTTGCAATGGACATGGAATCCAAGGTTTGACATCACCGTTGCCACCACAGTGTCATAAGGGAGCAACCCATTGTTCCTCATTTGCACTGCGCAGGCGGATATGATCTGATCCCCGTCAATTAAATTCCCTAACTCATCCACGGCTAAGCAGCGGTCAGCGTCCCCGTCAAAGGCGATGCCAATGTCATATCCCCCTGCCCTCACCATGGCGGCGAGCGACTTCATATGGGTGGAGCCACAGCGGTCGTTGATATTGATCCCATCGGGGTCCGCATTGATCACATCCGTGCGCAGCTTCTCAAAGCGGTCAAACAATCTGGCGGCCGTGGTGCAGGCGGCTCCGTTGGCACAGTCAATCAGAATGTGCAGCCCGGCCAAATCACCTTGTACTGTGGAGGCCAAATGGTCAATATAGTCCTCCGATATCTTAGAGGCCGCGTAGTGTACCTTTCCAATTTCACTGCCGATACGGCGTGGAACATAATTGTGGCCAAATAGCACCAAATCTTCAATTTTTTCTTCCAATTCGTCCGATAGCTTGAAGCCTGAGCCATTGAAGATTTTAATTCCGTTATACTCAAACGGGTTATGAGAAGCGGAAATGACGATGCCCACGTCAGCGCGGTTTGCAATGGTCGCCCAAGCCACGCCCGGTGTGGGCAGCGTTCCCAAGTCCAAAACATCGGCCCCGGCAGTACATAGCCCCGCAATCAATGCTCCTTTGAGCAAATCCCCGGAAATACGCGTATCCTTTCCAATGGCAACAAGGATACGATCCTGCGCTTGTTTTCTCCTTGACAAAACGGCCGCTGCGGCAAGCCCGACTTTATAGGCCAGGCCGCTGTCCAGCTCCTGGTTCACCACGCCGCGGATTCCATCTGTCCCAAATAGTTTTCCCATAATTTATGACCATACCTCTTCCGCTATGTCGCAAGGTGTAAAGCAAGTCACCTTCGCGCAGCTTGTCAAAATAATCAAGAGATGGCAGCGCCGGGTCTCATTCCATATCTGTGGTAAAAATCTTTTTCAGCTTTGCAAACCGAGGGAGGGAGTTCTCCTTCGGAGCCGCTGTCTCACCCTGAATTAAGGGAAGCGCATAATCAATAAAGGGCTGTTCAATGCCATTACCCGCTTCGTTGATCCAATTGCGGGGAACCTTCTTTTCAAAATTTGCCACAATATCCAACGGTTCCAGAACGGTCTTGCACTGATATCCGCCATCGCGGCTGCACTGGAAGGCCACCATTTTGTCGGTTATACCGGACACGGCGGCCTCCACAGCGGCCTTGCCGGCACTCCAGGACTCTTCAATGTCAGTTTGAGATGCGGCGTGAGCGGCGCAGCGCTGGAGCAGGGACAGCTCAATTCCACGCACCTTCGCGCCGGTTTCCTGTTTAATGGCATCGGCCAGCATCACAGCCAGCCCCCCTAATTGAGCGTGTCCAAAGCCATCTGTAGCTGAGGTCTCCGCCTCGGAAACGAACTGTCCATCCGCGTAGTGGATTCCCTCTGACACGGCAACCATACACTTCCCGGTCTTTTCATAAATTGCCTTCACATCAGCAAGAAAGGAATCCATGTCAAAGACGGTCTCCGGCAGATAGATGAGATTGGGACCAAAGCCCGCCCAGGTGGCCAAGCCAGAAGAGGCGGTCAGCCAGCCCGCGTGGCGGCCCATAATTTCAACCACAGTAACCATTCCGGTGTCATACACATGCGCATCCTGCCAGACCTCCATGCAGGATGTGGCGATATATTTTGCCGCAGAAGCAAAGCCGGGACAGTGGTCAGTGCCATTCAAGTCATTATCAATGGTTTTCGGCACGCCAATGATGTGGCACTCATAGCCAACCTTTTGCATATACTTCGAAATCTTATTGCAGGTGTCCATGGAATCATTGCCGCCATTATAAAAGAAATAGCGCACATCATATTTTTTGAATATCTCTAAAATGCGCTGATAATCAGTGTCATCCGCATCGGGGTCCGCCAGCTTGTACCGGCAGGAACCCAGCGCGGAAGACGGCGTAAACTTCAAAAGCTCCAGTTCCTTTGGATCCTCCTGCCCCATATCGTATAAGCGGTCGTTCAAAACGCCTTTGATTCCGTTGGCAGCGCCGAGCACCCGGGTAATTTGCTCGCTTTGCAGCGCGGTCTGAATCACGCCCAAAGCGCTTGCGTTGATGACAGATGTGGGGCCGCCGGATTGTCCAATAATACAGGCGCCGGTTAATAGGTTCATTGCTGTTTCCTCCTTCAAATGGCCTACAATAAAAAGATAAAGAATTTTCTTCCTATAATATAGCATGTTAGCTTGTAATTATCAATTAATAATGGTACAATAACCAATAGAATTTCATATAAGGAGATGGTCAAAATGCCATTAGTTACTTCTACCAATATGTTCAAAAAGGCTTATGACGGCGGCTACGCCATCGGCGCATTCAACGTCAACAACATGGAAATCGTTCAGGGCATTACCGAGGCGGCAAAGGAACTCAACGCCCCCCTGATCTTACAGGTTTCTAAGGGCGCGCGCGCCTATGCAAACCACACCTACCTGATGAAGCTGGTAGATGCGGCATTGATTGAGACCGGTCTTCCCATCTGCCTGCATCTGGATCACGGTGATTCGTTTGAACTTTGCAAGAGTTGCATCGATGGCGGATTTACCTCCGTCATGATTGACGCCAGCTCCAAGCCCTTGGAAGAAAACATTGCGCTGACCCACAAGGTTGTGGAGTATGCCCATGATCATGGCGTTGTGGTAGAGGCGGAGCTGGGTACGCTGTCCGGTGTTGAGGATGAGGTTCAGGTATCGGAAGAGGATTCCTCTTATACCCGCCCGGAGGAGGTGGAAGAGTTTGTGACGCGCTCAGGCTGCGACTCTCTGGCCATCGCCATCGGGACAAGTCATGGCGCCTACAAGTTTAAGCCCGGCACAAAGCCGCAGCTTCGCTTTGACATCTTGGAAGAGGTGGCCAAGCGCCTCCCAGGATTCCCCATTGTGCTGCACGGTGCTTCTTCCGTGGTGCCAGAATATGTGGAGATGATCAATGCCAATGGCGGCAATATGCCAGGCGCGCTGGGCGTTCCGGAGCCTCAGCTGCGTCAGGCCGCTTCTATGGCTGTGTGCAAAATTAACATTGATTCCGATCTGCGCCTGGCTATGACCGGCACGGTGCGCAAGTACTTTGCGGAGCACCCTGAGCATTTTGACCCAAGAGAGTACTTGAAACCCGCCCGTGAAAACATCAAACAAATGGTGGCTCATAAGATTATAAATGTTTTGGGCTGCGATGGCAAGGCGTAATACGATTTAGACCAGTGCGCACACTACGTTCATGGAGTGTGCGCACTTCTTCTTTTTGCTATGCAAGTTCTGCATAGCAAAAACTGCCATGCCGCCCACACAGCGGGCAGAGGTATCAATCTCAGCGCGTGGGCCCAAACTACTCCAATACTTTATATGCCGAACCCGTTACATTCGTTGTGGCGCATTGGAGCGCATGAAGCTCAGCGTGAAAAATTACGCGAACCACGCCTCATGTGCCAATCGCCCCCCATAGGGGAGCCGCGATTGACGCACAAAATATTCATTCCTTTTCATGGATGTTTTATGCGTTAAGTTTTGCGAAAGGAATGAACTTTTATATGTAAAATCTTGCGGAATTTCTGCCGGATTTTGTTTCCACGATTGACATTTTTGTCCTTTGCGCTACAATTGAAAGTGTATTTTTATAAATTGCGCTGTATTCCAATGAATTGGAAGCGGCAGCATGGAGGTCAATAATATGGAAAACGCGAATGTCAACCCCAAGATCAGTTATTTGGCGCGGATGGCGCTCTTTGTGGCGATTATCCTACTCTTAATGTTTACCCCATTGGGATATATCACCATTGGTCCAATTGCCGCTACCACCATTCAAATGCCGGTGATCATTGGCGCTGTGTTAATGGGACCCGCCGCGGGCGCTGCATTGGGTTTCATCTTTGGCGTGTCCGCAGTTTTAAAGGTACTGATGATGCCGGGGACCGATATATTTGCCACAACCATTCTGAACTATCAATTTTTCCTCTATGTGGTTATCGCTGTAGTTCCAAGGTTTTTCATGGGCTGGCTTTCCGGCCTGCTTGGCGCCGCATTGTGCAAAGGATTGAGCAAAGCAAAAACAGTAGCATATGGAATCACTGGGTTTGTGGGATCCATGCTCAACACGGTATTTTACTTGGGCGCTTTGTGGCTTCTTGCCAGCGGAATTGTGGCGGAGTTCTACGGCATTGATATCAGTGGCGTTGGCTCTTTGGTACTTGCCGTTGCCACAACAGCCGGAATTCCAGAGGCGATTGTCTCCTGTGTGGTGGTAGCCGCGGTTTGCCGGGCGTTACAGGCTATGAATCTGCGCAGATAATATGTTTTATGTTTGCGGTCTTCTTTCACAGGAAGGCCGCAATTTCATATCATTCACTTTTATGAGAGAAAAGGTTATATTTTCTTTGATATTTGATGAAAATTCAATCAACTACTGGTAAATCCCTCGAATGTAGAGTATAATTTATGGGCGCTGCAATTTGCTTTGCCGCGAGCAGGAATGTGTTTGTCCATAATATATAAAGATGAGGTCGATTGAATATGCCCACAAATAGTTATGAAAGTCCCCTCTCCTCCCGCTATGCCAGCGATGAAATGCTCTATCTTTTTTCTGCGGATAAGAAATTTTCTACCTGGAGAACCCTTTGGGTGGCGTTGGCGCGGGCGGAAATGGCCTTGGGACTGCCAATCACACAGGAACAGGTCGATGAACTTGAGGCAAATATCAACAACATTGACTATGAGAGGGCCGCCCAGTGGGAAAAGAAGTTGCGCCACGATGTGATGGCCCATGTGCACACCTACGGCGAACAGTGCCCAAAGGCAATGCCCATCATCCATCTGGGCGCAACCAGCTGCTATGTGGGTGATAATACAGATATTATTCTGATGCGTGAGGGGCTGGTTCTGCTTCGCGGCAAACTGTTCCAGGTGATTGCAAAATTGAGTGAGTTTGCCCGGACGTATAAAACGCTTCCCACCCTCGGCTTTACCCACTTCCAAGCCGCGCAATTGGTCACTGTGGGCAAGCGGGCCACCCTATGGATTCAGGAGCTCCTGATGGATTTGGAAGAGATAGAACACCGCATCACATCGCTCAAACTCCTTGGCTCCAAAGGAACCACCGGAACCCAGGCCTCTTTTCTGGAGCTGTTTGAGGGGGACCATGCAAAGGTAACGCAATTAGAAGAGAAAATATGTAAGGAACTGGAATTTGATGCCGTTGTCCCTGTCAGCGGACAGACCTATTCCCGTAAAACGGATTACATGGTACTCTCTGCCCTATCGGGTATCGCACAGTCCGCAAGTAAGTTTGCCACTGATTTGCGGCTTCTCTGCCATCTGAAAGAGGTTGAGGAGCCCTTTGAAACAAGCCAGATTGGCTCCTCTGCCATGCCATATAAACGTAATCCCATGCGGTGTGAACGGATTTGCTCTCTGGCGCGGTATGTTATCTCAGATGCCGCAAACCCAGCCGTAACCGCCGCCACACAGTGGTTTGAGCGCACTTTGGATGATTCCGCAAACAAGCGGATTTCCGTTCCTGAGGCGTTTCTTGCAGTAGACGCAATTTTAAATATCTACCTGAATGTGGCCTCCGGTCTGGTTGTGCACCCAAAGGTAATTGAAAAACATGTGCTGGAAGAACTCCCCTTTATGGCCAGCGAAAATATCATGATGAACGCGGTGAAAAAAGGCGGGGATAGGCAGGATCTCCACGAACGCATCCGTCTGTACTCTATAGAAGCTGGAAAGAATGTAAAAGACTTAGGCCTTGAAAATAATTTGATTGATTTGATTGCTGGGGATCCGGCCTTTCAGCTCAACCGCGAGGAGTTGATGGGACATCTGCAGCCGAGTCTCTATATCGGCCGCTGTCCTCAGCAGGTGGATGAATTTTTAGACATCCATGTAGCCCCTGTCCTTCAGCGGTTTGAGCAGGTGTTTGACAGTAAAGATACGCAGCTCAAGGTATAGGAAAGAGGAGGAGCAGCTTTTGAATTTGAAAAAGCGTCCATATTTTAACATAGGCCTCACAATTTTCTCTGTGATTGCCGCATCGATTTTTCTCTTTTTCTTTATTTTTCATATTAAAGAGATTGCAGGTGTTATTCAGAGGATCAATCTGATTTTACGCCCCATTTATTACGGCTTAATTCTTGCATTTTTACTCTTACCCATTCACCGCCGCATCTTTGGCGCACTGAAAGCGATGACGCCCGATCAAAAGCTGAAGGATCGGCGCAATGTCTCCTTCCTCAATGGTGTTGCGATATTATCCAGTGTGTTTTTTCTGCTGTTTATTCTCTATATGCTAATTATTATGGTTTTACCGCAGCTATATCTGCAGCTCCATTCCAGTATTGTGGGTTTGATTGATGCGTTACCGAATCATATTGACCGGTTCCAGGACTGGCTTGTAAAGTTCTTAGATAATAATCCATCCATCCAATCTGCTGTGGTGGATTATTATAACTCTGTTGCGCTTTCAGTTGAGACTTGGCTGAAATCTGATGTAATTCCAAACTTACAGTCCTTAGATAGTACATTTAATTGGCTCAAGATAAGTATTTTTCCAAGTATCAGTGGGGTTATGACCAATGTCTATTCTGTGATTCTGGCGTTATTATTATTCCTGAAGGATTTTCTAATTGGAGTGATTGTCTCTGTTTATCTCCTTGCGCGCAAAGACCTGTTTGCCGCGCAAGCTAAAAAAATTACCTACAGTTTGTTCCCTGCGAAGTTTGGTGACCTGATTGTAAGGGAGACCCGCAACACGTACCGCATTATGAGCGGATTTATCAATGGAAAATTGCTGGATTCCCTAATTATCGCTATCATTTGCTTTGTTTTTTGTCAGTTCATGTCAATGCCCTACCCCACTTTATTGGCCACCATCATTGGTGTAACAAATATTATCCCATTTTTTGGGCCTTTTATTGGGGCCATTCCTTGTGCTCTTCTGGTTCTTTTGGTGAATCCAATGCAATGTCTCTATTTTGTGATCTTCATCTTTATTTTACAGCAATTTGATGGTAATATTTTAGGCCCAAAAATTTTAGGCGACTCCACGGGACTCTCCAGCTTTTGGGTTTTGTTCTCTATTTTGTTGTTTGGCGGACTGTTTGGGTTTCCCGGTATGATATTTGGCGTTCCCGTATTCGCAGCCATCTACAGTATTGTAAGCCGTCTGGTGCAATATTTGCTTCGCAGACGTCATTTACCGCCGGATACGGAATTTTATCTTGGCGCGACAGACAGTCTAACCGGATATCACCCCCCCGCCCCCAGTGAGGGAGGAGCAAAAAAATCTGAATAAAGCCCACAACCACAACATAACACATCGCACCTCTCGTTTGAAATCTGGCCATGGCAAAGATAAAACTGTCTGAGTTCCAATTGGAACTCAGACAGTTTTGTGCTATGTGGTGTGCTTCAAACCGGGAGGTCGTCTTCGGCAGCTTTTTTCTTTTTTCCAACCAGGATACCAGCCAGGCAAAGACCGACTCCGGCTGCAAGGGCCGCAAACAACGCGTTTGTACCCGTCTTAGGTAAGACTGATGTCATTGGCGGTATCTCATCCTCAATGGGAATTTCTTCACCGGGAAGCCACGGTGTTTCCGGTTCTCCCGGACCCGGCCCCGGCGCCACCGGCGTTTCCGGATCATGGATCGTTTCATCTGTATTATTACCGTCCGGATCCTCTGGATCGGTGGTCCCCGGATTCTCCGGGTCTGGGGACTCCTTACTACCACCGCCACCGCCGCCGGACGACTTCACATTGGCTGCAGTCAACTCCACAAGAGAGCCATCTGCATCCATGGTAAACTCAATCGGGGTAGCGTTGAGCCGGTAATTATGAGGCGCTTTGGTTTCAACAAAGTAGTATTTCCCCTCCGGCAAATCATCCACGATGATCATCCCATTGGCGTCCGTTGTGTAGACATCGCCGATTTGAATATCCCCGCTGCCATCGGCACTGGCTATGTAGAGCTTAAATTCCGCAGCTGCCAGGGTGAGATTGGAATCACTTGCGTCTACCTTTGTCAGGATAACGCCCCCGTTTGGCTTCAACTTATTCTGGACCGTGAGCGCTGCTTCGTCCTGGGAGATCGTAACATAATGCTTTGTCTGATCCAGGATGTAACCGTCCGGCGCCTTGGTCTCCACAAAGTAATATCTGCCATAAGGAAGCTCATCCACTTGAATTTGACCATTCTGAGCTGTGATATAGGAGCCGATCAAACTGCCGTCCTCTGTGTAAAGGTCAAACTCCGCACCTGAAAGCCGGATGTCATCTTGTCCGGTCTTTGTCAAGGTAACGCTGTTGTGATAGTAGTTGTGGAAGACAATTCCGCTGTCCGGATAGTTTACTGTAATGTTGAGGGTACCATGCCCGTCATCCGTTGCCACAACGGTCACGGTAAAGACAGTCTTATCATAGGCAAGGGTTGGATCTAAATCGTTTGGAACCACCTCATAAACAACATATTGGTAAGTACCCGCCCGATGAATGCCAATGGGCGTAAAGAGAATGGTTCCGTCCTCCGCATTAGAAACAGTGGCGACAATTTGACCATCTCCGGCCGTATTCTGTACATAGAAGTGGAATTGTCCTGCTGTCAGTGCCCTTCCGTGCAGTTCTTTTTCTCCCACCAAGGTGAAAGAGGTGCTCTCATATTCATAAGTATTGGTGAAGGTAGGAATGGAACTCTGTGTGATGGTAAAACTTCCGCTTCCATTGTCCGCTACCGTAACCGTGACGGGGTAGGCGGTACCATCGTACACAATGCCGCCCAGATTACTATTGGTCTCAACCAACCGGTATTCATAAATTCCCGCCTCAGTGTACTTGACCGGGCCCATCTTGATGGTGCCATCGGCAGCATTGGTTCCGGTTGCAACAGAAATCGTAAAATCACCATTGATGTCCTTGGCAAACAGCTCAAAGCCAAAGAAATTGTCTGTCAGTGTCTTATTTTGCAGGATCTTATTGGCAAGGACACTGTAGTCGGTATCCGCCCTGTGGTAGGTCGTGTTGCTCTCAATCTCCCACTGGTAGTTGTCAAAGGCAACCAGTGTTGCGGCATTTTGGATCGCGGCCCCTGACACTAAATCCGTTTTTACTGTTGTGTGGACGACAAAGTTCACGGTTTGCTCAGGGGCCAGAGAATTCACATGGAACGTAACTGTGTTCCCGCTCTGGCTGACAGAAACGCCTGTTGCGCCAGATACCAAGGCGGGAGAATTGCTGCCAAAATAGTATTCTATTCTGTCTGCATCAAAGGACAGGGTATCCGGGATCACATCTTCAATTTTTACATTTGTGATCGCGGTGGCCGTGTTGGTGTTTTTCAATGTAATGGTATACGCAATGTCCTCTCCACGGCTCACCACCTTGGGCAAATTGATTGTGCCACTTGCGGGGTTGGCAGATTTTGCAAGCGACACGTCCGCATCACGCAGGGAGACCCGGGTTGCTTCCGCCGAGGTCATATCGCGGCTAAACGGATCGTTTGCGCTTTGTACCTCAGCATAGACGTAGGGGGCGTTTACAGCATAGCCGCCCGTCAGATCCTGAGGCGCCCGCATGGAGAGCGTTACATAGAGCATCTTGCCCGCCTGCAGCACATAATTTCCGCTTCCGCTCTGGCTGCAATCCACTGCAATGGCGGTAACATCGTTTAAATCTGCGGGTGGAGATGTGCTCCAGAATGTGGAGTTCTCAATTTTATAGTTCTTGATATCCGCATTTGCAGGAAGCGGATCGGTTGCATAATAGACCACAGGAACAATTCCAAGACTGGTCAGGTAGGAGGTGTTCACACTGACAAGAGAACCTTTCCATGCGCTGCCATTGCCGGTCTCAAGGAAATCATACAGTACAATCCTTGAGGAAATCTCATTGTTATTGTTCGAGTAAAGCAGCCGGTAGGCGTAAGCCCCTGTGACAGGAACCTCGGCTTCTTTGCTGTATGTTGTGTCCTCCGGCGTATTTACATCCTTATTCAGACCGGTCAAGGTAGCGCTCACCGGGGTAAAGGTCGTGGTGTTATAAGTAAAAACCGTGTCATTGTTATTTACATCTGCAACACCATCTCCGTCAAGGTCGGTAAAGAGTGCCCTATAGGACAAAGAGGAATTGGAGGCGGCCTGCGCCCCATACAGGGTTCCATCATTTGAGCGGTAAGCGACACTGTTGACTTTGTTCTCTTTTCCGTAAACCGCCATGGCGCTGTAATAGTATTCAGCATTGTACGTTACCACAAAGCCGCTATACAAATAAGTAGAATTTGCATACCAATTTGAGTATCCCTCCCGCAAATGGAGGGTTATCATCATCATGGTCAGACCGGAACCCTGCCAGTCATAATCATAGGATACCGTATAGTCAGTTCCCTTTTCCAGCACAATATTGGTACCATATAGCTTCACCGATATACTGTCTGTGATTGCGGAAATCCCCTCTGGCAACAGGTCATAAAAGGTTCCGTTTCGCTGTTCTGCAAGGACGGCTCCCTTCATGGAATCATTTGTCATCCAATAAGAATAGTTGGCGGCATACTGATAGTGCGTGATGGTATACGTCAGGGTAGATTTTGAGCTGGTAGCGTTGTTGGTCAAATTAGAAGTGGCCTTTGTCCTGGCGCCATACAAGCCGCTTCGATAGAGATAGTAGTAGTTGCTGGCAGATAATGTTTTCAGTGCAGTACCCGTAGCTGTGTTATCAGCGTACACTTTGGCATCGGCGTAATTGTATAGGCTAATAGATCCATTATTTGTAATATTGCCAATGTTAGCGATTACTCTATCTGAGGGATACAGGCGCACAGAAACATACAGGTACAGGTCAGTGCGAAAGATTGCACCAGTGTGAATTGCCTTCGCCCCGACCACATTCTCCGGCAGTGTAATGATATTGCCCGAGGCAGAGGTAGCCCCTCCATCCTCGGAAGTATAGCTGTAAGTGGAGGAGCCTGTCCGATATAGCGTGCCTCCCCAGGTATAATCGCTTTCGCCGGCAAGGAGGTAATAAAATTGAACAGGTTCATAGCCCGTGTAGTTTGAATCGGCTGTGACATTGGGACTGGTGTCGTCCCCTGTATATTGGCTCCAAACAAGCTGTATCCGGTCAAAGTCGTAGTCCACACCGCCAGTTAGCTTGTTTGCCGCTGCCGTCCCGCCCAGATACAGCCGTTCATCCTTCAGCTCCGTGGTATAGGGCTTTACTCCATAATTGCCTCCTTCGTCCTTCGTCAAAGACCAGTTTCTGCTGACTGTATAGGAATAGAAGCCCAAAGACAAGTAATCCGTAGTCTCCTGCTCCAAATAGTCAATGGCGCCGTACTGATAATAAGCGGAGTTTTTCTGGGTGGGTGTTGTGAGCGTATTCGTTTGACTCTTAGAGACAGTAAATGTGTCTGTATATGGATTTGAGGTGGGGGCGACATAAGTATACTGGTAAGTTCCATTGCTCGAAATCGGAGCAAGCGGATCGTTGTCCGCTGGCTCAACCCTTGCTGTCACAGTATTGGGGAACTGGAGATAGTCCGAATAGTCCAGATCGTCCCAAAGTGCCTTGGGATATGCCACAACAGCATAGGTGAGATAGTAGTAAGTACTGGATGTTGATGGGGTTGAAATGGTAAACGATAAATCGTCTCCAGCGGTCAAAGGATAAGTTAAAAATGTAGTGCTTCTGTAAGCATAGGTATAATCATAGGCATACGCCGGAGAGGTGAATCCCAAAAAAGTACCATACTCCCCGGTGGACGTTCCTTTGAATAAACACTCAAGCGCATTTGCGTTGGGTTCGGATAACGTAACCGTATAAGGCTGGGTGCAGGAACTGTCCGCCCTGTAGTAAATTTTCCAGTAGACATAGTTGTAGTCCGACTCGTTCCCTTGCAGGAGCGCCTTTGCATTTGCGCCCCAGCCGGACTGATAGGTGGTATAGTACCCATTATAATAATAAGAAGTAGTATACGAATTCGTATTTTTATTACTGGAAGATGTGCTCTCACCGTATTTGGCAAGCGTTCCCGCTTTTACCCTGGTATTTACCGTAATCTCAAGCGGGTCTGCCTCCACCACATAGGTGTTTCCGTCCCTGTTTTTCACCGTGGCGGAGGCGGTAATTTCATGGGAGCTGCCATCCCTAAGGGTGGAGGGAGTATACGAATAAAAAAATTCCATGCTCAAAACATTGCCTTCACCAATGTCACGCCAGTTGGTAACGACAATTTCATCAGCAGAGGAGTCCAAATACCAGTAGAACCCGGTTTGACCCTCCCCTGCTACATTACCTACCCCTAAATCCCTGGAGACATCGGCAACATTACCATCTCTGTCTGTGAAGATGGCAGATGGAATGCGGATCTCAATATCACCTGCCACCGCATCCACTCCCGACAAGACCAGATAGGCATACACATTCTTTGTGGCATTGTTGCCAGGCGTTACAGTAAGTTTTGTGGGATCGAAAGGATCCATATCTGATTTGTGGTAGTACTCAACCCAATACAGGGATAGTTCCGGGATCATTTCGTTTGTGCCAGGGTCAGGGACAGGCCCCTCCAGAACGGGGGGTTCAGTGGCAGGCACATCCGACCCGGATGCGCCGGGAGATGTCACAAGAATCGTAGACGTATCGGAGGCGGATCCATCGGGAGTTATCACCTCGGTTGTGGATGTATCGGAGGCGGATCCATCGGGAGACGTCACCTCGGTTGTGGATGTATCGGAGGCGGATCCATCGGGAGTTATCACCTCGGTCGCGGATGTATCGGAGGCGGAGCCATCGGAGGGTGTCACCTCGGTCGCGGATGTATCGGGGGTAGAGGCGTCAGGGTCAGTCTCTACCATAGCCGGGCCCAGTATCAGGCTACCGGCAAAAACAGATGGAGTCGCAAGTGGAAGAACCAGCAGAACTATGGCTAACAGCAGGGAAATCATCTTTTTTGATTTAATCATTCTCATAATATAACACCTTTCTCTCCTGCGAAAGTGTAGTTATTAGATTAACCATGTCCACTTTCCAGACTTATAGTAGTACAAACTAGTAACTATTTCAACAGTTTTTTTCTTTTTTCTTTATTTTTTTAACGAAATGATGATTGTACGATGGGAATATGGTATAAATTAGTAATATATTTATTAAAATTTGGCAAAATGTCTTGATTTTAGATAAATAGGATTCTTTTACCAAGGTCCATGAGCTCTCTTTTCCAGGTATAGCCGACAGCCAAAAAAATAAATAGCAAGGACCTGGATGCAGCAGGCTCTTGCTATTTAGAACAATTGGGTTATAGGTTATAGGATGGACTTTTATTTTTGGCAGATCGCAACCCCAAGTGCGCCTGGACCAATATGGCATCCGATACTCAACGTCAGATGATCTTCTATCAACTCCAGGTTTGGAAATGCTTCCGACACTTCCTGCCGCCAGCTGTCCATTCCTTCCGGCGCTACAAAGCTGTCAGCAATGAACAACACCAAACGGTTTTCCTTATAGAGCTGCTGGAACCGCCCGGCCAAGTCCTTTTCAATTGCCTCAACCATGGCGCGCCGTCCCGCTCTCATGCCATGGACTTTGGCATAGGCCTCCAACTTATCGCCCTGGATGGTCAAAACCGGCTTGATATTGAGTACTGTGCCAATTGCGGCGCCGGATGCTGTGACCCGTCCCCCCTTTTTTAAATAATGCAGGGTGTCCAGACAAATATAGATGCTGCAGAGGTAGGCGTCCCGCTGCAACTGCCGCTTGATCGCTCGGGCATCAAAGCCCGAGGCAGCAAGATCAACCGCATTGACCACCGACTGCCTCAAGGTAACGGAAATTCTATGATTATCCACCACCTGAACCCTTCCTTCATAGTCCTCCGCCAATGCCTGAGCACTATTGCATGAACTGCTTAATCCACTGGACATGGGGATATAAACAATTTCTTCATAGCCCTGGGCAAAAAGCAGCTCCCAAAGCTCGGCGAGATGGCCAAGGGCAGGCTGCGAGGTGGATACCTCCTTGCCAAGGCGCAACTGATCATAAAATTGCCGGCGAGTCAAATCAACTCCTTCATAATAGAGACGCCCATCAATCACAAAAGGCATGGGAATGGAGTACACGCCAAGCTCTTTTGCAAGCGAGGCAGTCAATCCACTATTGGTATCGGTGGTAATTGCAACTTTCGGCATAAACGAAAACTCCTTTGTATGTTTGCTGGATGAACGGCCCCCATGCCTTAATCTGCCTCCGTGCCGCCATTCTCCTCAGCGGAACAGGGTGATTTGCTCCGTTGCCACGGTATTCGTAAAATTCCGGTCGTGCTCTACAAAGAGCATAGTAGGCGAGAACTGCAAAATCAGCGCCTGAATTTGCTTGCGCGAAAATAAATCAATATAATTGAGCGGCTCATCCCAAATATAGAGGTGTGCGCTCTGGCACAAACTGATCGCCAATAGAACTTTCTTTTTTTGCCCCTGACTGTAAGATGCAGTGTCCTGCACCATGACTTCCCTGGGAAAATCCAGCTTCCGCAGGATCGTATAAAACTGCGTTTCATCAATCCCATTGCGCTGAATGAAGTCCTTTAAGGAGCCGCTCATCCACGCTGTATTTTGCGGGACATAAGAGATGGCGATGCCTGACGCGCTGTAAAATGTGCCGCGATAAGGGACCTCTTCGCCCAGAATCAGCCGAATCAGACTCGTCTTCCCGGCTCCGTTCCCTCCCTGCAAACTGATGCGCTGCCCCCGGTTTAATTGAAACGATACCTCCTTGCAAATTCGGCGTTCTCCATACTGAATCGACAGATCACGCAGTTCCAGGAGACGCTGGCTGTGAAATGCCAGCGGAAATAATTTTAATGGCTCTGTTCGCTCTATATCCTGAAGAAGCCGGGCTTTTTCTTCCACCGCCTTGTGCCGGCGCTGTTCAATCCCCTTTGCCCGTTTCATCATGCTAGCAGCTTTATGCCCAACATAACCCCGGTCAGGCCGCAGGCCCGAGTTTTTGGTATGATATTTCCCGGCCTCCGCGCTGTTTGACCACTGTTGGGATCGCTGTGATGCGGCCTCCAAACGTTTGATTTCCTGCCGTAAAGATGCATTTTGAAGGAGTTCACCCCGGTCTCTTGCTTCCTTATCAGCAAACCAAACAGAAAAATTGGCTTTCACGAGCTCCACGTTGACGGGGTTGAGCGCCAAAACATGGTCAGTACACGCATCCAAAAAGGCGCCGTCATGAGAGGCCAACAGAAAGCCTTGACGCTTTTCCCTTAAATATGCCGCAACCAGTTCCCGGCCTTCTGCGTCCAGGTGATTGGTCGGCTCATCCAGCATGGGATAGACGTGCTCATGGGCAAAGAGCGCCGCCAACTGCAGCCTGGTCTGTTCTCCCCCGCTGAGCTTGTGATAGTGGATGGCAGACAGCCTTTCCTCCTCCAGCCCTAACAGGGATAGCTCCCGCTGCACCTGCCACCACTCAATGTGCCCCGTCAGGCTCTCCAGCACTTGAATTGCAGAAACCCCTGCTTCAATGGCCTTCGGAAAGTGCACACAGGGAATGGAACATATGATATCCCCACTGTAGTCCAGCCCGCCTTCCATGAGACGCATCACGGTGGTCTTTCCGCGTCCGTTGCGCCCCACCAGCGCCAGCTTCCAATCGGTGTCCAGAGTTAGGGTAAGTCCATCAAAGACCGGGACGCTCGATCCATCATAACAAAAACTAACATTTGTAACTAAGATTTGTGACATGTTGTCTGCCTCCTGTCAAAAAATAAAGCCGCAGAAAGTAAAATACTTCCAACGGCAGACAGACAGCACTCCAGAAAGGAGCTATCACAATGATCACCGAAGCTGGAACGCACATTACCTTCTTGCGCAGGCATAACAGACCAGTGGGCAATCAAAGTCCCTCAACAACAGGTGTGTTATGCAATTAGCAAGTGGTATTGCGCATTTTCCCGCCTCCCTCTAGTATCTCAATGTATCATGAAGCAACCACTGATTCGATCAGACAGGTACGATGCCCTGTTTTGATTTATAGCTGTTTGCCCCGCCTGAGGCGGGGCAAACAGCATTTGATCCGCGATTATTTGATTATAACAGGTCTTAATGCAGCTGTCAAATGAATCGGCAAAACAAAAATTCCTGCTTTCTATTTCCGCACCACTGTGTTAGAATAAACTTGTATGTACTGATTTGGGAGGCTCTCTATGACTATCTTAGGGATTGATCCGGGTGTTGCCACAATTGGCTTTGGGCTCATTGAGGCCCAGCGTCAAGGAAATACCTTGTTGCAATATGGTGTGATTACCACACCGGCGGGCATTCCGTTGTCCCACCGGTTACTTCAAATTTCCGGTGATATGCGGCAGTTGATTGCCCGGTTTTCACCGGATGAGATTGCGGTGGAGGAGCTCTTTTTCTCTAATAATATTACAACAGGAATTTCAGTCTCCCATGGCCGCGGCGTCATTCTGCTGGAAGCGGAGCAGGCTGGAATTCCGATCTACGAATACACGCCAATGCAGGTAAAACAGGCTGTCGCAGGATACGGAAAAGCGGGAAAAATGCAGGTAATGAAGATGACGCAGCGGTTGCTGAAGATGAAACAGCTTCCCCGTCCGGATGATGCCGCTGACGCGCTTGCCATTGCGATTTGCCACAGCAGAGCGGCTACCTCCCTGCTCAACCATGAGCGGGTCTTTGATCCCTATCAATATCAAACCAGGTAGCTTGCCAGAAAGGATACAACCCATGTTTTACTATCTCAATGGAATCGTCTCTCATTTGGAAGCAAATCTTGCAGTCATTGATTGCGGCGGGGTTGGATTTGCCTGCCATACCACAAGCCATACCCTTTCAAAGATAACTGTTGGTGACAAGGAAAAAGTCTTTACTTATTTGAATGTAAAAGAGGATGCGTTGGATCTTTATGGTTTTATTTCTTTGGAGGAGCTCAATTTGTTTCGCCAGCTGATCTCTGTGTCCGGTGTTGGCCCGAAGGCGGCGCTGGCCATACTATCCACCTCCAGTCCTGCAAATTTGGCGCTATCCATTATTACCGGAGATGAAAGAGCCCTTACAACTGCCGCGGGTGTGGGAAAAAAGATTGCACAGCGCGTGATATTGGAGCTTAAGGATAAATTGGCAAAGGGGCAGACACTATTTTCCGGCGGCGCGGAAAGCTATGGCGGAGGCGGGATTACCATTATCCCGGAAAATAAACTGTCAGAGGCAACGGCCGCCTTGGCGGTACTGGGCTATTCCCAAAGCGAGATCGCAACTGCGCTGAACGGAATTGATTTGGAACATCTTACTTTGGAACAGATTATCCGGGAAACACTGAAAAAAATGGTAAAGTGAGGCGGGGTGAACTCTAATTGAGCATTGATTTTTCCAATTCTATCCCCCTTGACGATGCCCAAGACCCGTTGGTCACCGCTGTATTGACGCAGGAGGATGAAAACGAATATTCGTTGCGTCCCAAAACTCTTTCAGAATACATTGGGCAGAGAAAGGCAAAAGAGAATTTGGAGGTGTTTATCCAGGCGGCCAAAATGCGGCAGGAGCCACTGGATCACGTACTGCTGCATGGACCTCCCGGATTGGGAAAGACCACGCTCTCCAATATCATTGCAAACGAGATGGGCGTCAATATCCGTGTCACATCCGGCCCCGCAATTGAGAAAACAGGTGATCTGGCAGCACTGCTGACAAACCTTGGGGAAAACGATATTCTGTTTGTGGACGAGATTCACCGGCTAAACCGTACTGTGGAGGAGATTTTATACCCTGCCATGGAGGATTATGCGATTGACATTATCATCGGCAAGGGGCCATCAGCCAACTCCATACGGCTTGATCTGCCGCGGTTTACCCTGATCGGTGCAACGACCCGCGCAGGCCAGCTCTCCGGGCCGTTGCGTGACCGTTTTGGGGTCAATCTGCGCCTGGAGCTTTACACTGTGGAAGAGCTGGCAATGATTGTAAGCCGCTCCGCCGGAATTTTAGAGGTACCCACCGAACCGGATGGCGCAATGGAAATTGCCCGCCGCAGCCGTGGGACCCCCCGCATTGCCAACCGCATGCTGCGGCGGGTGCGGGATTTTGCCCAGGTAAAGGCGGGAGGGGTGATTACCCGCAATGTGGCGGATCAGGCCCTCACAGCGCTGGAGGTAGACTATTTGGGGCTGGATCAGATTGACCGGAGGATGCTCAGTAGTATCATCCAGCATTACTCAGGGGGGCCCGTGGGATTGGAAACTTTGGCGGCCACGATCAATGAAGAGGCTATCACACTGGAAGATGTGTATGAGCCCTATCTCATGCAGATGGGATTTCTCACCCGCACACCCAGGGGCCGGTGCGTCACACCGAGAGCCTATGAGCATCTGGGCCTCTCTCTTCCGGGACAGGTCTATCCGGAACAACTGAAATTTTAATCAATTCCAGTTGTCTCATATATTTGCTTTTGAACAGCTCCATTCAGGCCTCCTGCCGGAGGCTTTCATACAAAGAACCCGGGCGCCCCCTTCATCAGATGGCGCCCGGGTTCTTTTGTGGTTCAGACTGTTAAATTGTATCGGGATATTTGGTCACCCCTGCAACCCCTTTGACTGCCGCTCCATATCCTCAATTACGATATCATAGATTTCTCCCAGAGAGGCGCAGTATTCCAATACCTTCCAAGGCTCGTTGGTGTGATAATGAATCTTAATCAATTCATCATCCCCGCAAGCGAGCATGGAATCCCCCTGAACATGCTGGACAAAGTATTCTTTGACCTCATCTTCGTCCAGTCCGGTTCCCTCTAGCAGCAATTGCGTATCATACCGGTATTCTAACATAGTAGTTCTCCTTCTTCTGATTGGGGCGTTTCGATCAACCTTATCTCTATCTGATGCTTTATGATATCATGCGGCCATGTGACGCATGGTGCGCCACGGTCTGAACTAAGAACCTGTATTTCCAGATGGAACAGCCGAGGCAGCGAGCAGCTTTTTTGCCGGACAAGGCAAATTTTCGCAGAAATCAGTGGTTTATTTCAAGAAAATTTAACGCGGTATGGCAGAAAAATTGCCGTTGATACGGTGTTTTTAGCTGTGAATACAGGTTTTAAATTTTAGCGCCCGGCCACAGAGCGAACGGATGGCCAAGATATCGCAGCCGGTTTGTAATTATTATATGATATTTTTGATGCACAGGCAATGGATACAATTGCAATTTACAAAAAAGTGTGCGCTTCAATGAAGCGCACACTAGCCAGAAAGACCGGATGAAACGAGGCCTTCTCTATCTTGCCCTTGGAATCAGCAGCATTTTTCCGATGGGAATCTCTTCCTCTTCCAATTCATTTGCGGCAAGAATTTTTGACTTGGTGGTTCCGTAATGCTTTGCAATATCCCAAAGACCCTCACCAGGCATTGCAAGCCGCAGTACAACAGACGGCTGCGTCCCATTGCTGTGGCTTCTGGCCTCACCCTGCTTGGCTTTGCTGATAAACGTACTTTTCGTCTGTACAAGCAGGCTGCATTGGAATTCTGCGGTACAGCGCATCTCAATCCCGCCGGCAGAAGGGGTTGCGTAGACTTCTCCCATACATTGACAACGGCTGCGGCAAAGCATCTGGGCTTCACATTCAATCTTTGCGGCAGCCGTGACAGCGCGGTGAATGGACTGCATCTCCCCTTCTTCGTCCAGGTAGAGCACGGTCAGGTGCAAGTCACAACTCAGCTGCATCTGCGTGTTTTCTCTGTTCTGCTTTGTCTCGCCGGGAACCGCCCAGCAGTCAATGATCTGACGCACTGAAACAGGCGTCTCAATGATCTCGCGGATGGTTTGCGGGAGCACAATCAAATCCCCCAGATCATGTAAGGTTAGCGGCTCCTGTTCTGTCTCCATGTCCCATGCCGTGCTATATACATCTTTCAGCAGCGTCACTGTTCTGCGGCAATGTACCATGGCCTGAGCCAGAAATTCCATTTGGAGCTCAACCGTCCGTCCCCCCTCCTGAGAAGGGAATAGGTCTAGCTGAGTCAACTCAATTTTGACATCGCAGTCGCCGTCTTCTCCCACACCCGGCAGCTCCATTACCTGAGAGAACGGCACCTGGTGATAGGACGCCTCCGGGGTCTTCTCCCCCTCGGAAAGCAGAAGGCTGATCTCCACATTCCCCTTGAAAATCAACTTGCTGCCAATGAGCTTTGACTCCGTACAGACAGGGATGCCGCGCACGGCCAGAATTTCTCCAGGCTCCCCCTGCCCAGGCAGTCTCAGAGATTCAGAAAATGTAAAGGCCTTTTCCTCTACAGAAGAGAGTTGATAAGCGCTTCTTGTCTCCTGAAGCTGCTGTACGCCATCATCCTCCCCCATGGCCTCTTCCACTGCTGAGACCTCGCAGGGCTGGCAGGCCCGAATATCAATCGCCAAGTCGGCCCGCAGCAAAACTTTTCTTGGATTCAGCGCCCTGGCTTCCGCCCACCTGAGACGGGGAGATGCAAAAACGGTTCCCTGAGGCGTGAGTCCTGGCGCAACTGCCTGAGCATCAAAGGACAGGTGCATCTCCATCCGCCGTAAACAGCGCTCATTTTCTGGTATATACAATACCGAAACTTCTACAACACCCGAAACCGTTGCCATACCATCCCGTGCCTGTTTTCCTGTCATGTACACCTGACCACAGACTTCAACGATCTTTTGGATATCGGGACAGGCATCCGGAACAATGGATTCCTGTGTCTCCTCTTGGCAGACTGTGGTAGAAACTACCATCTGATAACAGTTTAGAGCGGTTCGCTTCAGCTCAAGATCCATAATGCATTCTCCTCTTACATATGTGTTTCGGGGCAAGGGACTGTCCCAACTTCGTTTTGCCTTTTGCACACTATATGTTTCAGAGCGCATCAATATGTCATTTCAGCCCAAAAATCTTCCGTAACAGCCCCCGCAGACATTTGGGGGATCGAATCACAACAATATTCATCCATTTACGCCTCCCCTCCAATCGGACTCACCGGAATCATTCGGTTACCCCATTGTATGTACGGCTGCTGCAATTGACACATAAAATTTCCAGAAAGAACCGGCGGAGGAAATCACCTCCGCCGGTTTCTTTTATATCCGGGCAACGCCGCTGTCCCGTGCCGCTTTCGCCGCAGCGGCGGCAACCGCGGGTCCCACTCTTGGATCAAACGCTTTTGGAATGATGTAATCCGGCGCCAATTCATCGTTGGAAATGAGGTCGGCCAGCGCCATTGCGGCGGCCATTTTCATCTCCTCATTAATATCGCTGGCGCGCACATCAAACGCGCCGCGAAACACACCGGGAAAGGCCAGTACATTGTTGATTTGGTTGGGAAAATCAGAGCGTCCCGTTGCAATCACAGCAGCTCCCCCCGCTCTGGCCTCATCCGGAAAAATTTCAGGCGTGGGGTTGGCACAGGCAAAAACAACCGCGCCCGGATTCATGCGGCGTACCATCTCTGTTGTGACGGTGCCGGGCCCGGAAACTCCAATAAACACATCGGCCCCCGCCAGCATATCGGCAAGGCTTCCGCTTTGATGCTCCAAATTAGTCACCTGCGCCATTTCCTCTTTAATCCAATTCATTCCCTTTTCCCGGCCTGCATAAATGGCTCCACTCCTGTCACACATGGTGATGTCCCTGTAATCGGCAGAAATTAACAGCTTAACAATGGAGACCGCGGCGGCGCCCGCACCGGAGGTGACAACTTTGACTGTCTCCCGCCTCTTGCCCACTACCTTTAGTGCGTTTTCCAAGCCTGCAAGGGTAATAATGGCAGTTCCATGCTGGTCATCATGAAAAATTGGAATATCGCATTTCTCCTTTAGCTTCCGCTCAATTTCAAAGCAGCGCGGCGCAGCAATATCCTCCAAATTAATGCCGCCAAAGGAACCGGAGATCAAATAGACCGCCTGTACAAATTCGTCCACATCCTGCGTTTTTACACAGAGAGGAAAGGCGTCCACATCTCCGAACTGTTTAAACAGGACGCATTTCCCCTCCATCACAGGCATGCCCGCCTCCGGTCCTATATCGCCCAGGCCCAGGACGGCAGACCCATCGGTAATGACCGCGCAGAGATTATGTCTGCGGGTCAGGGTATAGCTCTGATCCGGGTCGTCCTGAATTGCCAGACAGGGCTCTGCAACACCGGGGGTATAGGCGACTGACAGTTCTTCCTTTGTCCCCGCCGGTACCCGGGCAACGACCTCAATCTTCCCCTTCCACTGCTGATGAAGCCGAAGGGATTCTTTTGCGTAATCCATATAACTCTTCCTTTCCTCCGTGACATTTACTAAAACAACTTATGAACGGCAAATTACCCCGCCTTCATCTCCTGCTTTTATATGTGTCCGCTTGGGCAAGCAATTCTTCCGCGCTGTGGAGCAGAGCCTTTGTCATGCAGGCGCCTCCAAAGAGCCGCGCCAACTCCATCCGACGCCCTTCCCGGTCCAGTGGCTCCACATTGGTGTAGGTGCGGCCGTCCCGCTCCCCTTTTTCGACCTTCAAATGGCAGTCCGCCATGGCCGCAATTTGTGGAAGGTGCGTGACACACAGCACCTGCTTGTGCTGCGCCAAAGACGCCATTTTTTCCGCCACTTTTTGCGCCGCCTGCCCCGAGACACCGGTATCCACTTCGTCAAAGACCAGGCTGTGAATTCCATCGTCCTCCGCTAACACATTTTTCAGCGCGAGCATAATTCGGGCCAATTCGCCTCCCGAAGCCACCTTTTGAATGGGCTTCAGATCTTCTCCAAGGTTGGCGGACATCAAGAACTGCACCTGATCCATTCCCGTCTCATCCATACCGGACTCCCCTGCTTTCGGAGCAAATTCCACCTGAAATTGGACGCGGGACATATTCAGGTGCCGCAATTCCTCCTCCACCCTGCGCCGCAGCGCGTCTGCGGCTTGCTTTCTGGAGGCGGACAGTACCTCGGCGGACGCCTTTGCCGTTTTGAAACGCTGCTCCAATTGTACGCTTAGCTGCTGAAAAAGATCATCCGCACCTTCGATCTGGTTGAGCTCCTCACGGCTCCGCTCCAGATAGTCCAGCATGTCCGCAACAGTGGGACCATACTTTTTTTTCAGGCGGTACAACACATCCAAGCGCCCTTCAATTTGATCCAGCTCGTTGGGCGAACTGTCCAATCCCCGCTCCATATCCCGCAAAAGCTCAGCTGCTTCATCGGCCGCGCAGCGCAAATTGGACAAGGTCTCCTTCAGATCCTCGAGCTCTGAGGACAAATCTGAAACAGTACGAATTTGGCTTTCTGCATCGGAAATCAGGGCGCAGGCGCCGTTCTGTTCCTCATCGCCATTCAAGGCAAAAAATGCTGATTGTATGGCGTCCATCAGTTTTCCGGCACTGCGCAGGAGTTTGCGCCGTTCATTCAATTCCCCGTCTTCTCCCGCTCTCAGTTCAGCCCGCTCCAATTCCTGAATCTGGAAGGATAGAGTATCTACTTTGCGGGAGCGCTCCGATTCATCCATCTCCAACTTGCGTCTGCGCTCTCGCAACTGAGAGAGTGCTTGATATTGCTGCTGAAATTGAGACAGCTCAGCCCCGGTTCTTCCGAAGTGGTCCAAATAACTTAAATGACATGTCGGGTCAAGCAACTGCTGCCCATCATGCTGCCCGTGAATATTGAGCAGCTGCTGACCCAATTGGCGAAGCTGAGACACTGTGACCAGTTTTCCATTGATGCGACAAGTATTTTTTCCATCCGCGCGGATCTCCCGCTGAATCAATAGCTCATCTCCGTCTGGTTGCAACCCATTTTCTTCCAGCCATGGTAAATGGATAAAATCTGTAAAAATGGCGGTTACCAGTGCGGATTTTGCTCCGGTGCGAACTAAATCCCTGCTGGTACGCTCCCCCAGGACAGCGTTGATGGTGTCCACCACAATGGATTTCCCAGCCCCTGTCTCTCCGGTCAGCACATTAAATCCGGCTCCAAACTGTATCTCTGCCAGCTCTATGAGGGCAATATTTTCAATATGCAGCAGTGAAAGCATCCCGCACCTCCCATTTCCGCTTACTCCAGCAGCTTGTGTACCTGGCTGTTAAATGCTTCCGCAAAGGCAGCATCCCTCATAATCAAAATTCCAGTGTCATCTCCCGCTAAACTGCCCACAATACCGTCAATTTCCATACTATCCAGCGCGGAACAGGCCGCGGAAGCTAGTCCCGGCATGGTTCGGATCACAACAATATTCTGTGACACGTCTACAGAGAGAACTCCCTCTTTGAAAATATTGCGCAGCCTGCTTGCAATGCTTCCATCCCCTCTTCTCGCCTGTGAAACATATCGGTAGCCCTGTGGAGAGAGCTCTTTGACCAATCTCAGCTCTTTAATATCCCGTGATATGGTCGCCTGGGTCGCCCGAAACCCTTTTGCACGCAATAATTCCAGGATTTGCTCCTGTGTATCCACCACAGAGTTTTGAATCAGCTTTAAAATCTCCGCCTGCCGTACGCGCTTCATTTTCCGTATCCCCCTAGCTTCTGATTTAAAACTTGATAGAAGTTGCGGTCCTTCAGCCGGGCAAACCGCGCCACCTGCTTGGATCGGCAAATTTCCACCTGGTCACCGGCGCCAATTCGAATGCCCCTTCCGCCATCTACAGACAAGTGCAGCGTTTTACGGCTCCCTTTTGGCAGACGCACCGTCACAGTACGGCTGGAATCCAAAACTATGGACCTGGCGGTCAGCTGGTGGGCGCAAACAGGGGTAATCATAATCCCCTGAGAGGTCGGCTCCACAATGGGGCCTCCAGCAGACATAGAATAGGCGGTGGAACCGGTGGGGGTACAAACAATCACACCATCGCCCATCAAGCGGGTAATCACCATGCCATCGGCCAGAACTTCTAACTCCGCCACACGAGAAGCGGAGTATTTGGAAAAGACCGCATCATTCAGTGCCAAATCCTCCGCAACCGCCACGCCTCCCCGGAGCACCTTGACTTGCAGCAACATTCGTTCCTCCAGAAGATAGCGCCCCTGCGCAATCTCCGCAAGAAGTGCAAGTTCTCCGCGTTCCAGCTCAGCGATAAAGCCAATGCTACCTAAATTCACCCCAAGCACGGGAATATCAAACCGTGTCGCTTCCCGGCTCGCGTGAAGAATGGTACCATCACCGCCAAAGCAGACGAGTAAATCTGTGCCAGGCAATTCATTCTGTAAGATACCTAATTTCAAATGCTTCGGCAAACTGAGGTGATCATCTTTGTGTGGTGTAAAGGATAAACAGGTAACAACCTCCACACCCGCCTGTACAAAAATTTTTGCCGCCTGCTGTACTACACGCAGCCCTTTATCCCGGTATGGATTGGCGCTTAAAATCACTTTCACAGGGGCTCCTCCTTCAATGTACAGTGTGCTTCCTTTACAAGGCGCAGAAGGTCCCTATCCCACTTAGACACTTCACTAGAGTCTGCTGACAGAAATGCCAGAAATTCAATGTTACCCTCCGGTCCGGTGATAGGTGAAAAGGACATTTCCTTTACAATAAATTCTGATTTGGATACATGCTGCAAAAATTGCTCCAACACTTCCAGGTGGACAGCCGGGTCACGGACAACTCCTTTTTTTCCCACCTTTTCTCTGCCAGCCTCAAATTGTGGCTTGACGAGGCAGACTGCCTGGCATCCGCTCTTGATCAGTCCGCGCAGCGGCGGTAAAATCCACTTTAAGGAAATAAAGGAGACGTCCACAGAGAAAAAATCCAATTCTTCTGGAATCTGCTCTTTGGTCAAATATCTTGCATTGGTGCGCTCCATACAGATCACACGCGGGTCGCTGCGTAACCGCCAGGCAAGTTGGTTATACCCTGAATCAACAGCATAGACCTTACGGGCTCCCTGCTGCAGCATGCAATCGGTAAATCCACCGGTAGACGCGCCAATATCCGCGCAAACCGCCCCCTGTAAGTCGATGGGCCAGAGCTGAACCGCTTTCTCCAGTTTCAATCCTCCGCGGCTTACATATGCCAAGCTCTTGCCTTTTACTTCAACAGGGCTATTAGGTATGACACCAAAACCGGCCTTATCCACCTTCTGTCCATTGACAAAAACCTGGCCGGCCATAATCAGCGCCTGTGCCTTCTGGCGGCTTTCAGCCAGGCCCTTTTCCACCATTACTACATCCAGCCGTGCTTTGGGCATGCCTTAGCACCTCCATTGCAGTCTGAACAATGCCATCTCTGTCCAGACCGAGTCTCTGTTTCAGCTGTGCAACTGTGCCATGGGTTACAAAATGGTCTCCTGAATTCAGGAGACGGACACGCGCGTTGATGTTCCGCTGCTCTAATTCCGCCGCAATGCGAATGCCCACACTTCCCGCCCGTACACAGTCCTCCGCTACAATGAGCACACCGGTTTTTTCCACCGACTGCACTACCTGTTCCGACAAAAACGGTGTCAAGCGGTTTAGCTTTATCACTTCCGCCTCCACGTGATACTGCGCCAGTGATTCCGCCGCTTCCAATAGATCATTGATTTCCATGCCATATCCAACCAATGTGAGGTCCCATCCCTCCCGCAGGCACACCGACTCCCGCTGTCCGGAAATTTCACGGTATGCCCCCTCTCTGCCGCGGGGATACCGCACGGCGACAGGTCCGGAACACTCTGTCACTGCCCAGGTAACCATGTCCTTCAATTCAGCGAAATTGGAGGGCGCCAACACCGTCATATTTGGTACACTATCCAAATAGGCCACATCAAAGACACCGTGGTGCGTCTCACCATCGTCCCCCACAAAACCAGCCCGGTCAACCCCAAAAACAACGTGGAGACCCTCCAACGCAATATCATGGAGCAGCATATCATAGCTGCGCTGAAGGAATGTGGAATAGACAGCAAACACAGGCTTTAGGCCTTGTTTCGCCATTCCGGCAGCCATAGATGCCGCTGCTCCCTCCGCAATCCCCACATCAAAAAACCGGTCAGGAAACAACTTTGAAAAATGATCCAATCCCGTCCCTCCGGGCATTGCCGCAGTAATTGCGCAAACTGTTTGATCCTTTAAGGCCAAGTCCTCCAAAGTCTTCCCAAACACAGAAGCAAAGGTCTGTCCAGGCGCCTTGTTTGGCTGTCCATTCTCCGGATTGAACGGCTCAACGCCATGATAGGCATCGGGGTTCTGCTCTGCCGGTGTATAGTTTTTTCCCTTTACGGTCCTTACATGGAGCAAAACAGGTTCCTTAAACCCCTTTGCGTATTGCAGTGTTCTGGTCAGTCGCCCGATGTCGTGGCCGTTAATTGGACCGAGGTAATTAAATCCCATATTTTCGAACATGGAGCAGGGCAAAATGCTCTGTTTGATGGCCCTCTTCAGATTATGAGTAACCTGATATATTTTCCGACCCAGCCATGTTGCCTGCATCATTTTCCGATAATATTTTTTAATGGTAAGGTATTGAGGCCTCATGCGCTGATGAGCAAGGTGTTCCGCCACCCCCCCCACATTCTGTGCAATGGACATGCCATTGTCATTGAGAATGATAAGCAACTGCTTCCCGCACTGTCCCGCGTTGGAGAGCCCTTCATAGGCCAGCCCGCCAGTCAACGCGCCATCTCCGATGAGCGCCAATACATGGTAGTCCCCCCCGGACAGGCTGCGGGCTTCGGCCATTCCCATCGCCACTGCCACAGAATTGGAGGCGTGTCCTGCAACGAACGCGTCATGGATGCTCTCTGCCGGTTTGGGGAATCCGGAAATTCCTCCTAATTGTCGCAGGGTTGCCATCTCATCCCGGCGACCGGTGAGCATTTTATGCGTATAGGACTGATGTCCCACATCAAAGACCAACCGGTCACAACCGGTGTCAAAAACGCGGTGAATCGCAACAGTTAATTCCACAGTTCCCAAATTAGACGCCAAATGCCCACCTGTTTTCGCCACGTTTTCGATTAATTCCTGGCGCAACTCACTACATAATATCGCGGCTTCACTGTCACTTAAGTGGGCCAAAAGCGGTGAAGCACTCTTATTCTCATGCGACAAACTCAACCCTCCGAAATACCAATGGGCATTCATGCTCTGTGCGTTCCGATACTCACCCCAATAAAACAGCGCCCAACCCCCCAACCATGATGCCCAAAATTGCTCCAACAATCACTTGAAGCGGCGTGTGCCCAAGCAGTTCCTTTAACTCCTTCCCCATAAGGGAGGGAGACATCTCGTTCCAATGGTCAATAATATAATTTAAAATTTTTGCCTGTTCCCCGGCAGCGCGGCGCACATTACAGGCGTCATACATCACAATAACCGACAAGGCTGCAGCCAGTGCAAAATAGGAGCTTCTGATCCCGTTGAGCACCGCAATGGAAGCAGCCAAAGCACAGACAAAAGCAGAATGGGAGCTTGGCATTCCGCCGCTGCTGGCGAGCAGACGAAAATCGAAGCGCTTTTGCAGCGCAAAATCAACCACAACTTTTATTACTTGCGCCAAAAGCCATGCGGTGATGGCCAGATCCAATCCTAAATTCGTGGTCAGAAATCCCCTGGGATCCAAACAAACTCCCCCGTTCCTCTTTCACGCTCAGCAATCACGCTGGGCAAGCTGGTCAGCCAACCAGATGTGAAACTCCGGCTGTTGAAACCCAGTTAGCGCGTCTTTCGCTTCTTTTGTCAGCTGTTCCACAGATTGAACGCACCCTTCCACACCAAGCTGTGTCACAAATGTACTTTTCTGATTTCTTTGATCCGATCCCACAGGTTTTCCCATTGCATTTTGACTGCTGGTGACATCCAGTAAATCATCCCGCACCTGAAACGCACGCCCCAATGCCGCCGCGTAGCGGCATACGCAACTGCGCGCTGCTGCACTGCCCCCGGCCGCGATACAGCCCAGCTCCGCGGCCGCTGATATCAACGCGCCAGTTTTTAGACTTTGCAGCTCTTCCAGCTCCTCCAGAGAAAGGGCGCGGCCCTCTCCGCGGATATCCAGCACCTGCCCGCCAACCATACCAGCGGGCCCCGCCCCAACAGAAAGGCACTGCACCGCAGCCACAACGCGTTCGGCCGGCAGCTGTGCGCAGGTGAGCACTTCAAAGGCGGCAGTCAAAAGGCCATCGCCGGCCAAAATGGCTGTGGCCTCTCCATATACCTTGTGCGTTGTGGGCCGGCCCCGGCGCAAAGGGCTGTCATCCATCGCAGGCAGATCATCATGAATCAAGGAGTAGGTATGAATCATCTCTATCGCACAGGCAAACGGAAGCGCACTCCTCACCTCTCCGCCGCACATCCTGCAGGTCTCCAGCGTCAAAACTGGACGAATGCGTTTTCCCCCAGCCAGCAATGCATAGTTCATCGCCTCATACAAGTCAGCGTGCCGCACCGCGTGAGAAAACATATGCTTCATATACTCCTCCAGCTGCGCGATATCCTCTTCCATTCTGTGCTGAAATTGGAGCTTCATGGCTGCAACCGTTCCTTTCCAATGATGTTTCAACATCGCCTCATTTAGGCACAGGATCAATCCCCGCCTTTGAACTCTGTTTCAACGGTGGAATCGTCTTCGCCCGCCGTCAACAGCTTTACTTTCTGCTCCGCCTGGTCCAGAAGCACTGTGCAGGAGCGCAGCAATCCGGCTCCCTCCTCAAACAGAGTCAGAGATTGTTCCAGGGGCGCCTCCCCCTGCTCCAAAAGCGTCACAATTTCTTCCAGCCGTATCATAGACTGCTCAAAATTCAGCTTCTTTTTCGTTGCCATCGGTCTGTCCCTCCGATCTTAAAGATCTTCTCGATGTGTATTTTCCACCCGGCAATCCAAGCTGCCATCCAATAACCGCAGTGTAAGCGAATCCCCCACTGATATGTCCCGGATCAAGGTCAGTACAGCGCCATTGCTTTGCCGGGCAACGGAATATCCCCGCCCCAGCACCTTCAGCGGGCTCATGGCATCCAGCGCGGCGGACAGCCCGATAAATTGTTCCCTTCGCCTGGAAAGCCCACCCTCTGCGGCATGAGAGAGGCGATGGCTTTGGTAATCCAACAGCACGCGTTTGTCTTGAAGGTAATTGAGGGGGCTTGCCATACAGCGGGTTTGCCCCAACCGGTCCAGCTGTCGCTGGTGGCGCTGCAGTGTTCCGCCGATTCCATGCTCTAGGCGTACGGCCAAGGCATGCAAAGCACCATACAATTCAGTTTGATCCGGCACAGCCAACTCTGCGGCATTGGATGGAGTCGCCGCCCTCAAATCCGCGACAAAATCTGAAATTGTCACATCCGGTTCGTGGCCAACAGCGGAAATTACTGGAATTTGAGAGGCATAGATGGCTCTGGCAACCACCTCTTCATTAAACGCCCACAGATCCTCCATAGACCCGCCGCCGCGGCCGGTAATGAGCAAATCCGCCACGCGGTTGTGATTGGCCCAAGCGAGGGCGGCCGCGATTTCCTCCGCTGCCCCCTCTCCCTGTACGCGCACGGGAAGGATATACACTTGGGCAAGCGGGAACCGTGCGCCTAAGATGCGCAGCATATCGCGCACTGCCGCGCCCGCCGGCGAAGTGACCAGCGCAATTTTTTCTGGATAGGAGGGAATCTGTTTTTTATGCTCCTGCTGAAACAGCCCCTCTTGAAACAGCCGCTGCTTGAGCTGCTCAAAGGCCACATGTAAATCTCCCGCGCCCGCCGGCATCATTCGGGCGCAGTAAAGCTGATATTGTCCATCTCTTGGAAAGACCGAAATTCGTCCGCCCGCAATCACCTGCATTCCGTTTTCCGGCCGAAAGCGGAGGGATGCCGCATCGCCGCGAAACATAACGCCACGCAATGTCCCCTCCCGGTCTTTGAGAGAAAAATAGTGGTGCCCAGAGGGGTATATCTTATAATTGGACAGCTCCCCCTGTACAAGGAGGCCCGTGAGCAACCGGTCGCGGTCCATCAGCCCCTTGATATACTGATTTACCTGCGTGGGCGTTAATATATTTTCTTGCTTCATGGATTCCCCTTCCACATGAGCGCCCGGCGGGTTAAAATAGCAACCCCCATCGCATTATCACAAGAGTAGGCCGGCTGTGCAAACAGCGCGCCCAACTGCTCTGCCCTGCTTCTGAGCAACCGGTTTGACGCCACACCCCCGCCAAAGAGGATCGGCAAGGTTCCATACTGCTTCAATGCAGATGCTGTGGCGCGCACCACCACATTGGCAATGGTCTCCAATACAAAAGCCGCAACCGTTTCCTTTGACCCTCCGGAATTGAGTTTAGCGTGAATCTGGTTTTCTATCCCAGAGAGGGAAAATTCCAGTCCTTTCAGCTTGACCGGAAATGGCGCAACTGTTTCCTGAACCCCGCAGGACAACTCGTCCACCGCCTTACCCGCCGGGAAGTCACACCCAAGGCACAGTCCAGTGCGGTCAATGAGCTGGCCGGCCGACAAATCGGTGCTCCCACCAATGCGCTTTGTGGTTACATTCCACTCCCCCGGTTGGACATAGAGCAGCTCCGTTGTTCCTCCAGAAAGATGCCACGCCAAAAACGGCCCATCCAATAGTTCCATGGCGCCTGCTGACCAAGCGGCAGCGGCCAAATGCCCCTGCTGATGAGAAACCTCATAAAAAGGCACACCCAATGTGTGTGCCACCACGCTCCCCTGAGACGCTCCGGCCAAAAAACAGGGCATATAAGATCCATCCGTCTCTCTTGGCCGTACACTTGCGCCCACTGCGCAAATATTGCGCAGCCATTGATCCGCTTCCAGCTCTGAAAGCAACTCCGGAAGATGCTTTATATGCTGAAACAGCGCATCGCTCTGCCGCAGGCCAAGACCCCTATGAGGGACCTTCAAAAGTTTTCCACAGTTGCGCCCCTCTGCTCCACGAAATATAGCGGCCGAAGTGGTGTAGTTGCTGGTATCCAGCCCCAAAACAGATCCCATTACTCCTCCGCTTGCTGCGCTGGAAATTCAGCCCGGACAAAGGACCCGAGAATCCCATTGAGAAAGGATACCACCTCTGCCTGCTCGTAGCCTTTTGCGATTTCCACCGCGTCATTGATGGCTGCAGAGTTTGGAATATCGGGCATATAGAGCACCTCATACATGGCAGTGCGCATGATCGCCGCCGCCATACGCGGAATGCGGGAAAACGACCATCCAACAGCAAGACGGCTGATGTAGTCATCCAGCTCCGGCCCATGAGAAAAGGTTCCCAGTACAAGATTGCGGATATATTCCGCCTGCTTCCGGTTTGGAAATTCCGCATACAGCGGGATCTCATCCTCAATTTCCGCAAACCGCTCAGGTGTCAATTGCTCCTGCAACAGGGACTCCGCGCTCTGATTGGAAAAGCCCAGTTCAAAAATAAAGTGAATTGCAATTTCACGGGCATGGCTTCGCGTCATCTTTTTATTCCCCCAAAAAAACTCTTTGGTATTCTACTATTTAATAACCACCGATGCAATCAGACCGGTGCGAGTTTCTCTAATTGATGTATGGGCGTTTGCCCCAGCGGCGGCGGGGCAAACGGCATTGAATCAACATTTGCTTTACTATTATATACATGAATATGTAAAAAGAAAAGCCCCAAAATAAACAAACTCGATTGAGTACCCTCTCTTCCGACAGGGCGAAAAATAGGAAAAGAAACCTCCCCCATGCAAACATAGGGGAGGTTTCGGCACCTTACGGGATCTTATGCATAGAATCTGTGATTTCCAATCACCGCAACACAGGTCTTGTTGCGGGAAGCCCAGCTGTTCGCTGCGGAATCAAAGTAAGTTGCATTGCTCAGCTCTTCAATCATCGCCCCATCCAGCACCAATTTTGCAGCCAGTACGCTGGACGCATTGGGGGTCCGGTTTGCGAGGGCGCCGTTACCATATGTGGTAAACTGATTTGTCTGGGATATCACCCCAAAAATTGTGTTGGAATACAGCGGACTCTCCACACGGTTGAGTACCACAATCCCTACGCCGATCTGCCCCTCCAGCGGCTGATTGCCGCTCTCGGCAAAAATAACGCGGGACATCCAGAAGAGATCGTCATAATTGTAATACTCATTGGCGGAAAGAATGGAGCCGTTTCCACGGGTCACTGTGACCACCTTGGCATCGGCATCCCAGCCGACTTGGGCGTTAAACGCCTTGGCCAGGATATTCAGGGGAATCATAATGTCACCATCCACCTTCTGAATCCCCGCGCGGATGAAGAGAAAACGTCCGTTTACCTCAATATATTGGTTCCCACTGGTTGCAGCCAGGGTCAGAGAATCCGTAGTAATTATGACGGTGCCTCCATCCCAGGCAACATTGACGTCCGCATCCAGCTCCCGCGCCATTCCTGTCAGAGATACATAGGTGACTCCATTGATAACCACCTTATGAGTATCCATTGAAGCGGCTTTCCCGTCCACCAGCAGGGTGCGGTCTTCCGGAATAATTTCCGCTTCTCCCAGCAACGTACCAAGTACAGCTGCCGCGCCGGGGTCTTCTTCGACAGTATTTACGTAGGCACTTTCTTCGTTTACTGCCACCGCTTCGGCTGAGTCCAACTCAAGGCCCGCGCCCATCAATAAGAAAATTGCGACTGTGCCAAGCAGCAGTGAAAACAGTTTGCGTTTCATCATTTCACTCCTATGGTTAAAAAATATGTCAAAATAATGACACCAAAAGCAAATGCCGTGTTACTTTTGTTACCACATTGTAACCGAATTATTCTCCCCGTTCAAGGGCAAATATAAACAGATATGAACCTCAAATATTGTACGTTTTTTCCATTCCAATGAAGAATATTTCATATTTCTTCAAAATAATACATTTTTATCCAGTTTTAATGAAATTTCTTTTTTTTGTCTATATTTATACTAATATCTTAAAACTCGCAACTTTTTCCTTGATTTCGACAAAAAGAATTCTATGATATCATAGGCTGAGCACCGCCGGACTCCCAGCGGTGCTCAGCCTATCAAAAAAATCTTATGAGAAACATCTTCTTAATCCGTTATTTCTGGTGATATGTGCGTTGGAGATAACACATCTCACGCAAAGAAGGTGCGTGTTCTGAAAGAAGAAGCGCGCGCAAGTGCGCGCTTTCGTTCTCCTCTTGTGGAAAAAGCCCGGTGAGGCGGGTTTTCGACAGTTTAGCACCGCCGGACTTCCGGCGGTGCTAAACCATTCCGCTATTCGTTGCCTCGATCCCAATCTGGAATTTGTAATGCCTGTTCATACAGGCGTACATAACTTGTATGGCGGATTTGAGACAGCTCGCCTGTCTGCAGCGCGGCTAATACAGCGCATCCCTTTTCCTTTCGGTGGGAGCACCCGGTAAATTGACACCGGTCAAGGTAAGGGATAAAATCCCGGAAAGTTTGGGCCAGTTCCTCTTTTCTTACCATTTTATCCGTATCAAAGGAAGAAAATCCAGGAGTATCCGCCACAATGGCGCCACAGGAGAGGCGAAACAGCTCCACATGTCGGGTGGTATGCCGTCCCCGCCCCAGTTTTTCGCTCACCTCTCCCGTTGGAATAGAGCTTCCGGATTCCAGCGCATTGAGAATACTGGATTTCCCCACGCCGGAATTTCCGGTAAAGGCGGATATCTTCCCGGCAAGCAAGGTCTTTAGGGCATCCATTCCAACTCCGGTTTCCGCACTGACTTGCAGTGTCTGAAACCCCGCTTTAACGTAGATGGAAAAGAGGTCATTTCCCGGCGCCAGATCCACCTTGTTGATGCAGATCATGCTGTCACACGCCCGCCCCTCCGCAATGGAAGTAATACGGTCAATCAGGAATGGGTCGGTGACAGGCGTGGCCTGGGAAATAATAATCACGAGCTGGTCAATATTCGCCACAGCGGGCCGCTGAAATTCATTTTTACGCGGCAGGATCTCGTCCAGCACACCCTGCCCCCCTGACAGGGGGGTTAAGCGCACACGGTCTCCCACCAGGGGTGAAATTCCGGCGTGACGGAATTTTCCGCGGCCACGGCAGGTGTACACAGCATCTCCGTCATCCACGTAGTAAAAGCCGCTCAGAGCCTTAAAAATGATTCCCTCCGCCATATTACGGTAAAAGCGTGACAGGCATTTCGGTATAGTATTTGCCGTCAATATAAATGAGTAAGACTTTGTCACCGCTCCCAGGCACCTGAATGTCATATGGATTATTCATAGCTGCGTCAACATTATTGTTGAAAATTGTCTCCCCATCCATTGTCACCCGAAGGTGAATCATTCCATCGAACACGGGCAATGGAATGGAAACTGTCGTCCCCTCCAGACCACCCGGTGTTTGCGTTGACACGCCGGGAACAGGACCCTGACTGACCCGGAGGTCCACAGAATCCCCCCCACGAACGGTTGCGCTGGCGGCAGGCCATTGGTCAGTCACTTCTCCAGCCGGCACAGTATCGCTATATATTTCATCCACATTGCCTAATATTAAGTTAAGACCGCTCAGTTTGGTCTTTGCAGCCTCGATATCCATACCAACGAAACTAATTAAAGGAAATGTCTCAGGACCTTTACTAACCACCAGGGCGACAGAGGAGCCGGCTTCAATCGCTTCACCCATGCTAGGGGTGGAGGAGATAACGTGATCCGCCGCCACCTCATCACTATACTGGTATTCAGGCTCCTCCACGGTTAAGCCCAAGTTTCGCAGCGCCACGTAGGCCGCGTTATATTCCCAATTTTTCACATTGATCATTTCGACCGTTGCAGGTCCGCTGCTGACAACAACGACAATTTCTGTGGTTGGATCGGTCACCTTTGTTCCAGATGTGGGAGATTGCGACAATATCGTCCCCGGCTCGGAGTCGTCATCTTCTGTTCCACCCTCTACGATGACAAATTCCCCTAATAACTCCGAGTTATTCCTTGCCTCAGTGATCAATTGCCCGGTTACAGTGGGAATCGTATAGGTATCGCCGTTTTGAGCCCCTTGAGACAGTCCGGTTAAAAAGCTGACCAAGAAATAGAACATACCGCCCAGAAACAGCAGCAGCACCACCACCGCCGCGGCCACTGTCCACGGGAACTCTTGGCGTGGCGGCTCCTCTTCCTCCCGTTGACGGCGCCTCTGGTTTCCGCGCACCTCCATGGAACGGACGGAATCAGATATCCTGTGAACCTGGGTGGCCCCCACTCCATCGGGTTCTTCCGCAGAAGAATCATTCAATTTATAGTCAAAATTAATATTGGGATTTTTCCGAAACTCCTCCAAGTCGGCCAGCATGGCATCAGCAGAGAGATAACGCTGATCAAGACTGGGTGACATGGCCTTCATAGTAATCTCCTCCAGCGCCTCAGGAATGGAGGGGTCAATCTCCTGCGGTGAGAGGGGAATGGAGTTAATATGCTGAATGGCAACCGATACCGGGGAGTCCCCTTCAAAGGGCAGACGGCCTGTAATCATCTCGTACAGGACGACCCCGGCAGAATACAGGTCGGAGCGGGCATCGATATGGCTGCCCTTGGCTTGCTCTGGAGAAATATAGTGCACAGAGCCCAGGGTCTCCTGAGTCAGGGTGCTGTGTCCGCTGTTGGTCAGCCGTGCAATGCCGAAATCAGCCACCTTGACACTGCCATCCCGGAGCACCATCACATTATGGGGCTTGATGTCCCGGTGAATGATCCCCCGGCTGTGGGCGTGACTAAGTGCCTTCGTAATTTGGGTAATAAAGTGCAGCGCCTCCCGCCAATTGAGCTTGTTCCCCTTTTGTTGCATATACTGCTTCAACGTGACCCCGTCAATCAATTCCATCACAATATACTCAAATTCTGAGGAACGGCTCACATCGTAGACAGCGACAATATTGGGATGTGACAGCATAGCGACAGCCTGAGATTCATCATGAAACCGGCGGCGGAATTCCGCGTCCTGCGCCAGATCCTCCCGCAAGATCTTGATGGCAACCAACCGGTTGAGCCGGTGGCAGCGGGCTTTGTAGACCATCGCCATTCCGCCGGCACCGACCCGTTCAAGGATCTCATAGCGGTTATCGAGTAATTTACCTATGTATTGATCCATGGTAAATTCCCTCCTTACCTTTCCATTTCATATTGGAGCAGCACAACAGTTACATTGTCCGGCGCACCCCGATTCAAAGCGATTTCCAGCAGCCGGGAACAGCACTCCTCGGCCGGTCCGCCGTGAATCACCTCATATAAGATCTCCTGCTCTGTCACCACATTGCTTAACCCATCTGTACATAAGAGCAAAAATTGTCCCACATGAATGGTAAGCTCAAAGAAATCCGCCCTTAAATTTGGCTCAGCGCCAAGCGCACGGGTAATCAAATTTTTGTGAGGATGTGTTCTGGCCTGTTCCTCCGTCAGCTCTCCCCGCTGCACCAAGTCCTCCACAAGGGAGTGATCGCGGGTCAACCGGCTAATGCTCTCCCGCGTGACGCAGTAGGCGCGGCTATCCCCTTCATTCAAAATTAAAGCTTGATCTCCCCATACCATAGCCGCTACGATTGTAGTTCCCATACCGGCGCAATTGGTGTCATCATGAGACCGCTGAAAGACCGTACCGTTCGCAACGGCGGCAGCGCGCTCCATCCGCTCGCGCGGCTGTGTTTCCTCTTTCTGGCGCAGGAACTCCTCCATAAAGACCTCCACCGCCATAGAGCTTGCGATGTTTCCGGCCCGCGCGCCGCCCATACCATCACAGACCAATAGGATGGCCTCGCCTCCAGGCAGCATTTGGCAGGTGAAGGCATCCTGATTTTGTTCCCGCACAACGCCCTGATGGGTGATTCCCCATAATTTCATGGAATTGCCCTCTTTTCTGCCGGATCATTCCGGCGAACCATTCAAATTCAAACTATCTTTCACAGCGGCGGCTGAATCATCTCTTTCCACCGCAGCTGACCGCAAGAGGCATCAATATCGCCGCCCAAACGCCTGCGCACCGTGGCCGTGATCCCGCCCTGCTCCAGCCGCCGTTGAAATATTATAATACGTTTACTTGGTTTCAGCGGACTTTCCTCTATATCATTGAGTGGAATTAAATTTACATGGGCGTGCTGTCCCCTGAGAATGGAGATCAGGAGATCCGCCTTTTCATCAGAATCATTGACCCCATCAATCATCGCATATTCATAGGAGATGCGCCGACCGGTTACCTGAAAATAATTGCGGCAGGCGTCCATAAGCCGCGGGATTCCGGTGCTCCGGTTGACGGGCATCAGCCTGGAGCGTGTGTCATCATCCGGCGCATGAAGTGAAACCGATAGTGTCAATTGTAACCTAAGTTGCGCCAGTTTGTCAATTTCCTCTGTCAAACCACAGGTAGACAGTGAAATATGGCGCATCCCGATGTTCAGTCCCTCCGGATGATTGACCAGCGCCAGAAACCGCAGCACATGGTCAAGGTTATCCAAGGGCTCCCCGATCCCCATGAGCACAACGTTGGATATGGTCTTTCCGCTCTCCTTTTGGGTGAATATTACTTGATCCATCATCTCAGCAGGGGTCAGGTTGCGCACCTTTCCGCCCAGGGTGGAGGCGCAAAACACGCAGCCCATACGGCAGCCCACCTGCGTTGAAATACACACCGTATTGCCATGCTTATATTCCATTAAGACAGTTTCAATGCAATTTTGATCCTGCAAGCGCCATAGATATTTGATGGTTCCGTCCAGCGCTGATGCTTGCGTTCGAATCCTTTGAGGAACAGACAGGCAGGCGCACTCCTTCAGTCTCTCCCGTAGGCCTTTGGACAGATCTGTCATATCATCAAAGCTCGTGGCTCCATTGGAAAGCCACCGGAATATCTGTCTGGCACGGAAAGCTGTCTCCCCCCGCTCTGTTAAGAAAAGTTCCAGCTCATCCAATGTCATAGATTTTATGTCAATCATGATTCCCTCCGGACGAATCTGTATCCTTGCATCGGAGCTTTGCAAAAAAGAAGCCATCCGTCCCATGAACCTGGGGCCACAATGTAATGCATCCTTCCGCCACTTCACCAACCGGACCGGGGAGAGAAAACGCCTCAGCCCTATAATCTGGATGCCGTTTCAGAATATAGTCAACCATCTGCTGGTTCTCCTGCCTTAAAATCGTACAGGTGGAATAGAGTAAAATGCCGCCCGGGCGCACATAGCGGCACACATTGTCCAAAATCTCCCTTTGAATGGCGGGGAGTCCTTGCAGCAGCTCCGGATTTTTATAGCGGATATCAGGTTTTTTTCGAATAACGCCCAAGCCGGAGCAGGGCGCGTCCACCAAAACCACGTCAAACTGCGCCTCCCACTGGGGTTGAAATTCTTTGGCGTCTGCGGAAACCGGCCGAATGCAGTCCAGCCCCAGACGCTGACGCCCCTGCTCAATCCGTTTTACTTTTTGAGCGGACAGGTCACAAGAAACGATTTCCCCTTTGCCCTTCATATCGATCGCGGCGGCAAAGGACTTTCCACCAGGAGCGGCACAGGCATCCAGTATCCGCATGCCAGGCCTTAGGTCTCCGGCCAGCACCGCAAGTCTGGAGGCCGGATCCTGGACGTAAAAGAGTCCCCGGGAAAAGGGGGCAAGCTGTTCCAGATTGCCGGTTCCGGATAGGATCACGCAGTCAGAAAGCCACGGATGACCCACCGCGGTCACGCCGCAGGCATCAAGCTGCGCCACAAGCTGCTCCCGGCTGCACCGTAGGGAGTTCACTATGGCGGTCATAGGAGGCGTACCGTTGTTTTCCCTGAGAAAGGCAGCGGTCTGTTCCGCACCCAATTCTGACAAACAGGCCTGCACCAACCATTTTGGATGGCTGTAGCGGATTGAGAGATACTCGGCGGGGTCGCCCTGGGGAATTTCTGGCAGATGCTCCAAATTCCGCCCAATATTCCGCAAAATGGCGTTCACCAGGCCGGAAGCGCGGCGGTTTTTACTGTATCTCCGCGTCAAAGTGACAGCGCTGTCCACTGCGGCGCTATTTGGAATTTTGTCCAAAAACAGCATCTGATATAACCCCAGCCGCAAAATAATGATCACTTTGCTCTCCATTCTTTTCAGTGGCAGGTTAGAACACTGGCCTAGATAAAAGTCCAGCAACATTTGATTCTGCAAAACCCCGAAACAGAGCTGCGTAGCGAGCGCCGCATCCCGGCTGTCCAGTCTGGCCGCAGCAAGCTGCTTTTTCAGCACATGGTCCGCCCACTCCCCCTGCCGCTGGCAGGTATTCAATGTCAACAGGGCAATTTCTCTGGCATCCATACTTCCCCTCCCTCCTTTGTCTAGCTCACTTCAATTGGATGTCCTCTCACATAGTCAGCGGCCGACATGCGGCGGCTCCCCTGTATCTGAACCTGTGTCAGGCGCAATACGGAGCCATCTCCACAAGCCACATCAATTCCCTCTTTTCCGGCGGCCACAACGGCCCCCGGAGCTTTGCGCGTCCCCTCCCCTGTAAGCTTGGATTGATACACCTTGACCGGCTGGGCAGATAAATTATCTGTCACAGTGGCTGGCCATGGTGTCAGGCCCCGAATTTGGTTGTGGATTGCAATGGCCGGCTTGTTCCAGTCAATCGGGGACAGCGCCCGGGTAAGCATGGGGGCGTAGGAGGCCTTCTCATGCTCCTGCGGCGTCCGCTTTGCCGTACCGGCCTTCAAATCGGACAAGACCTTGACCAGCAGGCCGCCCCCCAGACACGCCAACCGGTCGTGGACCGCTTCCACCGATTCCTCAGGGTCAATGGGTGTGGACACCTGATCAATGATGTCTCCGGCGTCCAATTCCTGGGCCATATGCATGATGGTAACGCCGGTTGCCCCATCCCCATTGATCACCGCCCAATGAATCGGGGCCGCTCCCCGGTATTTCGGCAGCAGGGATGAGTGGACATTGATGCATCCGTAGGGCGGAAAGTCCAAAATATCTCGCGGTAAAATTCGCCCATAGGCCGCCACTACAATCAATTCCGGATTTAATTTGGAGATGTCGGCAAACGCATCGCCCTGTTTCAGAGATTCTGGCTGAAAAACAGGAATTTTATTTGCAAGGGCAAATTCCTTTACAGGACTTGGTTTCAGCTTCATTCCACGGTTTTTTGGCCGATCCGGTTGCGTAAACACACCACAAACATCGTGTCCCGCCTCTAACAATGCCTTGAGGGAAGGAACTGCAAATTCCGGCGTCCCCATAAATAGAATTCTCAAGCTTCTTCCTCCTGCTCCAGCTCAGCAAGCTCATCCGGGGTATAAAGTTTACCACAGAGCTCTGTATACAGTTTCCCGTCCAGGTGATCCAGCTCATGACAAAAGCACCGGGCAGTCATCTCCGTCCCCTCCACCTCAAACCAGTTGCCGCTCCGGTCCTGGGACTTTACCTTGGCCCACGTGGGCCGCGTTACAAATCCCCAGACTCCCGGAACGGAAAGGCACCCCTCCAAGCTCTCCTGTTCCCCCGCGCTGTCGATGAGTTCAGGGTTCACCAGTTCCAGTATTTCCCCCTCATCGTTGACGACAAGAACAACCCGGCGCAGAATCCCAACTTGCGGCGCGGCAAGGCCAGCGCCATTTGCCTCAGAAATGGTTTCCCGCATATCATCTATTAAATGATGGAGTTTCGTGTCAAATTTGGTCACCGGGTGACATTTTTTATTCAGGCAGGCTTCCCCCTGCTTCATAATAGGACGGATTGCCATGTTTTATCTCCTCTCATAAGCCGGCATCATTGGTAAGGGTCTGAATCGGCATACACCGATACCCCGCGATAGGTCTTATCCTTCTGTGTGGCACGCAGAACATGCGCAAGGAGCAGCCGTATCTTCCGCTCGTTTTTTCCCAGAAATGTCAAACGGTAGCGGTAGCGTCCATTCACCTTTGTCACCGCAGCCGGAGCGGGACCAAATAACTGAAATCCCACATCCAGACGGGCCAGTTCCCTAGAAAGCGTGTCCCGCAAATAGGTCATACAGCGCAGAACACCTGTTTCATCCACACCCGCCCCATTGAGTAAAATGATATCCCGAAAAGGGGGATAGTTCCGCAGCTGCCGCAAAAGGATTTCCTGCTCATAGAAACGGAGGTAATCCTGTGCCGCCGCCGAAATAATCACATCATGTTCCGGCGTATAGGTTTGAATGACTGCCCGGCCTTTTTTTGTCCCCCGTCCGGCTCTGCCAATTGCCTGGGTAATTTGGGAAAAGGTGCGCTCCCCTGCCCGGAAATCATCAAGATACAGGGACTGGTCGGCAGAAATCACACCAACCAATGTCACATTTTCGAAATCCAGACCCTTTGCCACCATCTGAGTTCCAACAAGAATTGGAATATTTTCTTTTTGAAAGCGGTCAAAAATTTCCTGGTGGGTGTGAGTTGCGGAAACGGTATCCGCGTCCATACGCAGTATCTTCTGCCCCGGAAAAATTGTCTCCAGCTCCTCTTGCACCTTCTGTGTTCCAATTCCAAAAAAATTCAGGGCGCTGCCGCAGACTGGGCAGGTTGATACGAATGGCTGGGAATGCCCGCAATAGTGGCACATCAGTCGTCCATTGGCCGAATGATACGTTAACTTGACAGAACATCTTGGACATTGGGGTACCTCTCCGCAAAATTCACAGATGACCATACGGCTGGCGCCCCGCCGGTTGAGAAATAAGATGGTCTGCTCCCCCGCCTCCAGATTTTTCTGAATCTCCTTACGAAGCAGCGCGCTGGTCGCCCCACTGTTTCCACTGCGCAGCTCCTGCTTCATATCTTGGACCAAAACATGGGGAAGCGCCTGTTCGTTAAACCGCTTTTCCAATGTGAAAAAATGGTACGTTCCCTCACGGGCGTAAAACATCGATTCCACAGAGGGCGTGGCAGACCCCAGTACCAGCAGGGCGTCTGACTGGGCACAGCGGTATTTTGCCACATCCCTGGCGTGGTAGCGGGGCGTATTCTCAGATTTATAGGAGTTCTCCTGCTCCTCATCCAGCACAATCAGCCCTAAATGATCCAGAGGCGCAAATACAGCCGAACGGGTGCCAATGACAACCCCGGCTTCCCCGCTGCGGATCCGCTTCCACTCGTCATATCGGGCAGTTGCGGGAAGCGCGCTGTGCAGTACGGCAATCTGCTGGCCAAAATGGGAGAGAAAGCTGCGCAGCAACTGTGGTGTGAGCGCGATTTCAGGAACCAGAACCAGCGCCTTCTTGCCCCGTTCCAGCGCCTGTTGAATGAGGCGGATATAAATTTGCGTCTTTCCGCTTCCCGTTACCCCATATAGCAGGGCCACAGAGGCGGATTCTGTCCGCAAGAGGCCGCACAGCTGTTCAAATACAGACTGCTGCCCTTCATTTAGTACTGGAGGAGGCACAAAGTCTACCTCTTCCAATTTTGGGCGCCGGAAGACCTCTTTTTGCTCCATGGAAAGGATACCACTCTTTTCAAGGGACTTCAATGTCTGCATTGACGCGCCTGTAAAATAGCAGATATCCTTTGTGGAGGCATACCCAATTGCACAGAGCAGCTCGATCACCGCATAACGCAGGGGGGCGGATTTGCGCCGTGGGATCACCCGCGCCATAGCTTCCTCCGCCGGAATGATGAGGGTGGCCAGCTTCTCTTTTTTATCGTTTACCACTCTCCGCGCATTGGAAACCAGTTCCACAATCCCACTGTTCGCAAGCTGCCGAATGGCCGGGTTCGGATCTTTGGCTCCAAAAGCCGCCTGGATTTGCTCCATAGATCCCTGCCCGCCCCAAGCCAGCAGCATTTGCACCAGCTGATGGGCGGGACTCCCCTCTGCAGCCGCGCGATAGGCGAGTTCCCGGTCTACTCCGTCCCGAATACTGACGCAGTCCTTGAGCGAAAACCACAGTCCGGCCGGGAGCATAGTTTTTACCGCATCGCTCACAGTGCAGAAACACCGCTCCCGGATCCAAAGCGCCAGCTGAATCCCCCTTTCATCTAAAACCGGCGTGTCATCGAGCTGCGCTATCATGGTCTTAAGTCCTGTTCCATTGCCTTCCTGTACCGCGAGGACAAGCCCATCTGAACCACGGTTTCCCGCGCCAAAAGGAACCAACACACGCATACCAGGCTGGAGGGTCTCTTCCATATCCTTTGGAATCAAGTAGTCATATGGCTTATCAATGGTATAAACCGCCTTAGAAACGGCCACCTTTGCAATTTTAGCATGTATGATCCTCACCCCCCAATCAATCAGCACAAGGTAAAGCAAGCGTGGGGTGCGTCCCGCGCTTGCTCAAAGGCTCTACGTTATATCAGCGTATCCATTTCTCCATCCGCGACCTCGCGAATAGCAATGCTTACTGGCTTTTCATCCAAGGGAATTCCGGCGCTCTCCGCGTCACTTGCGATTTGCCGCGCGCGGCAGGCAACAATATTGACCAGTTCATAGCGGCTGCTGACATGCTTCAGCAGCTCATTCATAGGGGGATAGAGCATCATATGGCTAGTTCTCCTTTTAATTGATTTTTTCGGTTTTCCACCCGGCATTTGGTTGCGGTAAGGATTGCAGAAATTTCGCTCACCGCGTTGGAAACTTTATCATTGATCACGAGGTAATGGTAATTGGGTATCTCTTTAAATTCTTCTTTCGCCTTGCGCAGCCGTCCGGCAATAACTTCCTCGTCATCCGTATTGCGGCTGCGCAGCCGTCGGGACAGCTCTTCAAAGGAGGGGGGGATGATGAAAATCATAATCGCATTGGGGCAACGTGTTTTCACCTTTGCGGCGCCCTTTACCTCGATATCAAGCAGAACGTCAATCCCCTGATTCAACTTATCCTCAATCATCTTCAGGGATGTACCATAATAATGATTGACATACTCCGCATATTCCAACAATTCATGGAAAGCAATCATTCGTTCGAATTCTTTCCGGTCCACAAAGTTATAGTTGATTCCATGCGCTTCCCCCACTCTGGGCCTTCTCGTGGTATAGGAAACAGAGAAATATAGGTTGGAATTCTGTCCCAGGAGCTCTGCGATCACCGTACTCTTTCCCACGCCGGAAGGGCCGGACAGGACAACCAGTTGTCCCCTTTGGCCAGGCTGCGCCGTCATTGCTCATCCTCCTCAACCTCGGGGTCTTCTTTCTCATTCAGACGGTTTGCGATTGTCTCGGGCTGAAGCGCCGATAAAATTAGGTGGTCATTGTCCATCACCAGCACCGTGCGGGTACGCCTTCCGTAGGTCGCGTCAATCAGCGCTCCCCGCTCCCGCGCCTCCAGAATCATACGCTTGATAGGGGCGGATTCGGGACTGACAATGGCGATCATGCGTTGGGCCGCAACCATATTTCCAAGCCCAATGTTTATCAGTTTCAATACCATGCCCTCCCTATTCTATGTTTTGAATCTGTTCCCTTATCTTTTCAATTTCCGATTTGATCTCCACCACAAGACGGGTCATGGTAATATCATTACATTTTGATCCAATTGTATTGGCCTCCCGATTAAATTCTTGGATCAGAAAATCCAACTTTCTCCCGATCACACCACCGTCCGCCAGCATCTCCCTGAGCTGGCTGAGATGACTGCGCAGACGCACGGTCTCCTCATCAACCGCAACCTTATCAGCATAAATGGCGGCCTCAGCCATAATGCGGGCGGGATCCAGCTGTGTATTTTCCAACACCTCTCTCATTCTCGCTTCCAGCCTGGATCGGTAATCGGACACCGTGTCCGGAGTGCGCGCCTCAATCTGAGAGAGCATCTCCTCTATATGACCGGCATGTTCCAACATATCAGCGCCCAGGCGGGCTCCCTCCCGCGTGCGCATCTGATCGAATTCTTCCAGCGCCTGTGACAACACAGCGCAGATATCTCCCGCTACTTTTTCCACATCCTCCTGTGCCTTTTCAGCCAAAAGAACCTCAGGAAAACGCGAGAGCAGGGATACGGATATCTCACTGGGGAGGTGATAGGTCTGGGCAAGCTCAGTCAACGCATGGAAGTAACTCTCCGCCGCCGGATGGTTGACGCACACCCGAACCCGCTCCTGGGCGGAATTGTCCAATGTAACAAAGACATCCACCTTTCCCCGGGTAATACTGCCCTGCACCAGTGCCTTGATTTTCTCCTCCGCAAAGAGGTACAGTCTTGGCATCCGCACAAAGCAATCCAGATACCGGTTATTCACCGACTTCAGTTCTACTGTAATGGTGCGTCCGTTGATCACATGCTCTGCGCGGCCATAGCCGGTCATACTCTTGACCATAACACTGGTCACTTCCTTATCTTAATTTTTAGTGCCCACCTATCGTTTGCTTTGAAACTCTGGCAATCAGCTTGCTCAGTCCGATATCGTAAACCAAAAACACCCCATCACCAATCAAATATGCAAGCCACGCCCGGTTTGCCAGCCACTGGGGAAGCGGCAATGACAAAATATCAAACAGCCCCATAAAAAACAGAGCGAACACCAAATTAAAAAAAATCAGCTTACAGAGCAGTTCCAACGGCAAATTATGAAAGGCCTCTATTCGGCTTTTTAAAACCGGATAGAGTCCCAAAAACAGCAAGTAAAGCATTGCAAGGTTCTTATCCGGCAGCAAAAGCAGCCCCAAAAATCCGGAAACCACCCAACACAGGCAGCCTGCCGCCCTGCCAATTGCCAGGACAGAGAACATAGGGAACAGTCCGGCTGCGGCAGCTAGCCCAAGCTTTCCAGATGGTGAAATACACGCAATAAACAAGACGACCACACTACATGCAGATAAAACGCCTACAAGCGCTACCCGGCCGGTTTTGCTTTGAAACATCCTGTTCATCTAGCAGCGCCCTCCGCCACACAGGCAATTGAGACACATCATGGTGGTACAGCAATCCAAAGTATCCATTCCCCCTGAAAAATTTGCAGACCGGTATGCCTGGCCGCCTTGGCGCATCAAGCTTAACGCCTGCCGGTATTCCAGGTTCCCCGGTTCCATTTGGCAGGCAATGGAATAATTCTGCGCCGCCTCATCCAGCCAGCCCCGCCGGTACGCGATGCTTCCCGCCAGAAAGTACCACTCTCCGGTGCGGTTTGGCACCTCACCTAATAGGCGCTCCGCCGTATCGATGTCACCCGCATTGATGCAGCTGCGTACTCTGGCATAGGTTGGATTTCCACCGCCATACTGCTGTTGCTGCTGATAATACGCACCGGAGGCCTGGGGGCCTGAGGACGCGGCTCCGCCGCCGCGCTGCTTTGTAACGGCATCATAGGCCTCGTTGATCTCCTTCATTTTTTCCTCTGCCAAATCAGCGAGCGGGTTATTCTGATAGTTATCCGGATGATACTTTCTGGCGAGCTCCCGATATGCCTTTTTCACCTCGTCATCGCTGGCACTGGGGTCCACCCCCAGCACAGTGTATGGATCTCTCATCTTTTGTTACTCCAAATTCTCTGTTTTTTTAGCTCCCCCCAGCTTCCGTCAAATACCGCCCGCTGAATCAATGGGAGACCTAAATACAAAATATTTTCGATCAGTGCGCTGCGGCACCCAAATTCTCCCAATTGAAACGCCGAGCGCATGAGATTGAGTGAGTGGTTGAGCGTGGCCGTCAGATTCTCCTCACCGCCGGCATCTCCAAACCGGGCGGCAATTGGATTATAGTTCCCGGCACTTAAATCGGCCTGAACATCGTCCCACGCATCCAGCAGGTAAATCCAGCGCCCCAGGTGATAAAAGAGTTCTTCCAACACACGGCGGCGCGCTGGGGCCGGCTCTTCCAAGGCCGCCCCCTGCAAAATACGGGCAAACGCATCCGCCGGCCGGTCCAAGGACGGACAATTGTCCCGTTCCATCCGGGCCAGGTCTGAAAGGCACGTCTGTGTCAACGCATCAAAATTCGGACTCCTTCTGGCCGCCTTTTGATAAGCGGGCTTTAATATCAACGCAAAAAACCTGGATGAAAGCCCGCGCCAACCCGTATCATCTGATATGGAATCCCGCAGCTTCCAATAGGTCAGAATGATGCTCTCATCAGCGGCGGCATTCAGAGAATCACTTTCTATGCACATCTCGCATTTGCGAAATGGATTGGCATGGCATCTTCCCATGGAAAATGCCAAACGAGGCTCCGCCTCGTGCAGCAACAGGGCCAAAAACGTAAAATCATAATTCAAGAAGAGCGGCGCAAAGATCCCATACCGCTTTCGCAGTGTGCGGCACAGCCCGCAGTAAGTCGCTTTATAAAGGTCAAAGTCTTTGCATTTCAGTTCCGGTACAACCGGTCTGACATAACCAAACATAGCTCAAGTCCGTTTATAGCCAAGAATGGTGAACTCAGGTGCGCTGCGCCGCCGGATCGCCCGGTCCAACAGCCGGGCCGGAACAAAGCTGACCAGCAGTGCCCCGCCTGCCAGCGCCACAGAGCCACCCTCGCTCAGTCCAAGCCACTGGCCAATGAAATAACCAATCAGAAGCATGAGACAGGGGACCAAATAGACTAGCATAGCGATGCCAATGGCGCTGCCGGAGTTGCTTTCAACCTCAACCCAATCGCCGGGCTGCGTCCCTACCGAATCAGCGGCCAAAGCCAAAATCTCGTCCTTCGGTTTTGCGGTGCAGCTGGAACAGGAGGAACACCCCATCCCACACTCCAGCTGACGCATGAGTGACACCCGCACAACTCCCGTTGCAACGCTCTCTTTTACAATTGCATTTTGAATCATGTTCATGACCATTCCTTTCCGCACCGCTCCAAGGCACAAACCTGACAGGAACGGTCATAAATTGTGCATGTGGCGCGGTTTCGCGCAGCGAGAGCGGCACGCGCTTTGATCAAATAAAATTTAAATAAATTCAAATTTCGATCCCTGTACTCTTACCTACGACTGATGGTGACTACAATGGAATATTCGCCGACAACGCCGATTCCATTCGCGGCATCAAGATAGGTTCTGGCCGGAACAGAAGTAGTCCCTATCACTGAAATACCCGTCAGATCAGCGACAATTCGAACCTGGCTTGCATCTAAGGTTTCCAGTGCCTCTGCGCTTCCACGTACAATGATGGTGCGCACCTGGGTGTCAACCTTCACAGTGTATCCATCCGGCACATGGATCAACTCAATATTACTCACATCCAGCGCGCGGGTTTCAAGGCCACTGATGGTCACGGTGACAGTCGCATCGGAAATACCGCTGATATTTTCCAAAGACGGATCCAAGTTAATGGGAAATGTTGTGGTGCTCTTCCCATTGACCTTAGAGAGATCAATGCTGCCAAGGGAAAGTTCAGTCAGCGTCAGCATGTCCTCTTCCGCGCCGGATACCGTGATGCTTTTCGGAGAAATAACCACGCTGGCCACATTTGCTTCCGTTGCGCCGCCCCCCTCAATAAAATTTACAATCAATGGAATCTCCCGCACAACCACAATAGGCAATGTGACGTAAACAGCCGTTTCGCTTAACTTGACATCCAAATCAGTTAACACAGTTCCTTCACTGTCCAACAAAACCAAAGGCAACTCCCCTGAGTACCGCGCGGACAACATCTCATGCTCCAGAATAGCCACGACCTGGCTGACCTGCGATACCTGCTCTATGGCTCCGCTGACGAGAACCGTGTCATGATTAAAGGTGGGTGTTCCGGCTTGATACCCCTCCGCCACGCTGCCCCTTAACATAAGTTCAACGGAAAATGTTTCAGCGTGCAGCTTATCCACAGTAACCGTGATATACTGTGAACTGCGGCTTTCCACGGACACGCCGCTGGTATTCACGTAGGATGGGAAATTTACTGTGTAGGTCAGTTCATATTCTCCCTCTTCCGAACACTTGGACACATCCACCGTCACCGTCATATTCTGCCGGCTCAACTCATCCAGCACGCTAATGTTGGCACGTATTTTTAAATCCACAGTGGACTGGGAGATGCTGCTCACGGTGAGAGACTGATTTTCCAGCACATTTTCACCTGACAGGACAACGGAGACACCGCGGATGGTCTCTGTACTTACATAGTCCTCAACCTGTCTGACATAGTACCAGAAGACAGTGGCCAACAAAATGGAAGAAACGACAAAGAGCCATTTCTGATCCGATAGTCTTTTTATCATCTCATTCGCCCCCCTTTTTGCCCCAATTAAGGATGGCTGACAAAAGAGGGATGGTATTACCTTTTTCAGTCTCAGTTTCCGCCAGCAACTCGCGCCTTAAAAAGCGCTCCAATATCTCAGAAGTCAGGTGCCGTTTGAGCATTCCGCCCACCGCCGCGGAAATTGACCCGGTCTCCTCAGAAACCATCACCACCACCGCATCTGAATGCTCGCTCATTCCAATGCCGGCGCGGTGGCGCATTCCCAGATCCCGGCTTAAATTGACATTTCCAGACAGAGGCAGCATACAGCCCGCGCCAACAATCCTGCCTTCCCTTACAACCACTGCCCCATCATGCAGGGGGGCCTTATTCCAAAAAATATTTTTCAGCAGTTCGCTGGATACGCTGCAATCTAAGGGCGTGCCTGTCTTAATCACTTCATCCAAAAGATTGTGCCGCTCAAATACAATGAGAGTCCCAACCCGGTCCTTCGACATGGAAGTAAATGCATCCACCGTCTGCACGATTGCCCGCTCCAGTTCCGACACGCTGCCGTCCTGAAAGGAGCCGAAAGCACGCAGTCCAAGACCGCTGCTCCCCATGCGCTCCAGAAAGCGGCGAATCTCCGGCTGAAACAGCACAGCCAGCACCACAATGCCCCATTCCACCGCCTTATTGATCAAAAAGCTGAGGGCGTACAGTTCAAACCAAGAAGAGAGCGCCATAGCCAAAACCAGAACCAAAACACCCCGCATGACTCTTCCTGAACTGCTGCGCCGCAGCAGCCAAAGCAGCTTATAAATCAGCAATGACAAGATGGCGATGTCCACAAGGTCATTGATACGCAAGCCGCGAACCAGGTCAAAGGCCCCCAGCGCAACCTCCTGTACAATCTGCGGCATATGGACACCTCCTCTCATTTGCACTACAGCAGCCATTCCCCATCCAAAACCAATTGCTGCTGATCTTAAGTATTATACGATATTCCAGGGCGAATGGCAACACGAAACCGGAAGAATGCAGATGAATTTTTCATGAACCTTCCCTGAATTTTACACTAATCTGCGATAAAAAACGTGATAAAATCTGCCTGACGAGGCAGACAACGCAGGCGGGCAACAGGGCCGCTTTTGCTATGAAAACTTTGCATGGCAGATAGACCCGATATTGGGTGTTTTGACTATCTTCAGATTGCCACTCGTATGACCATAAAATTAGACGGATGCAAAGGGATTCTCTGCACCCGCCCGCCTGTTATTCCTGCTCTTCCAACACAGTTTTATAAATTTGCAGAAAACGGTCAATTTCCTGCCGCGTATTAAAGGGGGATACACTGGCCCTTACCGTTCCCATATCCAAAGTTCCCGCCGAGTGGTGCGCGTATGGCGCACAGTGCAGACCTGCCCGTACAGCAACGCCTTTATTTCCCAAAGCCTGGGCAATCCCCTCGCAGTCCTGCTCCTCCGTTTGGAAGGATAGCACCCCTCCCTGTACCATGGGATCTCTGGCCAAGAATGCTTTTGTCCCCGGTATTCGGGCCAACCCCGCTCCCATGTGACGGATGAGCTCCTGTTCATGAAGGAGAATCCGCTTCAGTGTCATCTTTTGCAAATAACGAATGCCTTCCAGCAACCCTGCAATGCCGGCAATATTATGTGTGCCCGCTTCCAATCGGTCCGGCAGGAAATCTGGCATCTCCTGACTCATAGACTGGCTGCCGGTCCCTCCATGGAGAAGGGGCGTCCCTCTCTCTTTACAGAGCAGCAGTCCGGTTCCTTGTGGGCCAAGTAAACCCTTATGGCCAGGCATGGCAATAAAGTCTGCCCCAAGCGACTGAAAATCGATAGGGAGACATCCGGCAGACTGAGAAGCATCAATAATAAACGGAATGCCCCGGCTGCGGCAAAGCGCAGCTATTTTTTCAATGGGCAAAATAAATCCAAATACATTGGAAACATGCGTAAAGACAGCAGCCTTCACATCTCTTGTCAATTCCCTTTGAAACGCCTCAACGGTTTCTTCCGCATCAAAAAGCGGCGCCGCAGCAACCTTAATGTTTACATTTGAAATTGCATGAAGCGGCCGCGTCACCGCATTGTGTTCCCAGCCGGAAACTACGACAGTATCTCCCGGGGCGATCATACTATTGATTGCAATGTTCAAAGCATGTGTTGCGTTAAAGGTAAATACCACCTGCTCCGGATCTGACACATGGAAGAGCTCCGTGGCCGCCTCTCTGCAAGAAAACGCCACTTTTGCGGCGTCCATTGCCGGCTGATGGCCCCCTCTGCCCGGGCTGGCCAAATGGCCAATGGCCCATCCGGCTGACCGGGCAACGGAAGCTGGCTTTTGTAAGGTTGTGGCAGCACTGTCCAGATATATCACAATAGCACCTCCTTATAACTCCCGTCACTGGCAGTAATAAAGATTTGTTTTGGCTCTAAACCGGCCCGATGAAGCAAAGTCAATGCTGCGGTCAGATTACGCTGTGAAATCTTGACACTATGGCTGCAGCCCTCTCCAGCAATGCTCTTCGGAGAGCGCAGAATATGCGCGGTAATGCCCGCACGTTCCAGTGCAGCTGCGGTGCGCTGTGCATAGGTCAGAGACCGGCATACAATCAAATAATAAAGCATGATATGATTCCTTTCACGGAGGTACAACAGCCATTTGCCGCAGCAAACAGCCGGGAGGGTAATCCCTCACGGTTTAGTGTATGACATAGCCGCGGCGATTGCCACTCTTTTACCAAAAGAAAAGTGTGTATTTCCCGTATTGTCAGGAAAACACACACAAAATGTTCCTAATAAGCTGATATTTTTCACAATAATTCTATTTCAAAAATACAGCAAGATATAGTTTAGAACTTGTATTCACAGCTAAAAACACCGTATCAACGGTGCTTTTTCTGCCATAGCGCGTTAAATTTTCTTAAAACAAATCAATTGTTTCTGCAAAAATTTTCCTTGCCCGGCAAAAAAAGCTGCGCGCTGCTTCGGCAGTTCCCTCTGGGAATACAGGTTTTTAAGTTAAATTGCGGCGCTCAGACCAAGCGATCATGCTCTGATCTATGGGAAGCAACATCATATGATTTGACGCTGTGTTAATAGACAGACCGCATGGGCTGCCATTCCTTCCCCCGAGCCTGTAAAGCCCAGATACTCCTCCGTTGTGGCCTTTACATTTACCTGATCGAAATCAACTTGAAGGCAGCGTGCCAAATTGGCACGCATCTGTGAAATATAGGGCGCCAGTTTTGGTTCTTGAGCCAAAACTGTGGCGTCAATATTCCCAATGCAATAGCCTTGCTCCGAAAGTAAGCGGCTGACTTGACGAAGCAATTCCAAACTGTCCGCATTGTGGTAGGTTGGGTCACTATCAGGAAAATGTCGGCCAATGTCCCCCAGCGCTGCCGCACCCAGCAAAGCATCCATTACAACATGAGTCAATACATCGGCATCTGAGTGCCCCAAAAGCCCCTTTGAAAATGGAACCTCCACACCGCCTAAAATCAGCCTTCGCCCCTCCACCAGCCGGTGGACATCATATCCATGCCCAATTCGTATCATATCGAATTCCCAATTTCCTGTAAAATTGCCTCTCCCAGGGTCAAATCAAAAGGCGTGGTAATTTTTAGATTTGCACGGTCTCCAGGAACAAGAGACACTTTCATCCCCATACGTTCCACCGCCGCACAGTCATCGGTAAGCGGTACCCCTTCTTGTGCCCCTTTCTCCAAAGCCGCCCGAATCAGCGCCGCCTCAAACACCTGCGGTGTCTGCACCGCCCAGAGCTCCTCCCGATTAAGCGTCTCAGTAACACGCCCCTCCTGAGCCCGCTTAATGGTGTCAATGACAGGGACCGCCAGGGCTGCCGCTCCAGTTTTCGCACCGCATACCAGTACTGCGTCCAGCACCTCCGCCGCCAAAAACGGCCTGGCGCCATCATGAATCGCAATCAGTTCAGCATCTTGCCTCACCTCTCGCACTCCGGCCAGAACAGAGTGCAGGCGCTCCCCACCCCCAACAATGATCTTGCTTACAGACTTCAAATCCCAATCCTTACATAACTGCCCCACTGGAACAATGAATTCTTCACGGGTGACAACAACAATTTCGTGTATTTTTTTACTGCGCTGCAACGCACGCAGAGTATGCACTAAAATTGGAACCTCTCCCAGTGTCATGAACATTTTGTCAGTTCCACCCATTCTGCTGGCGAATCCGGCCGCCGGAACAACCGCCGAACAGATGGGGAATTCCTCTTTTCCACGGCTCAAAAACCGTCCAAGCAGGTTGGGCATGATCCTACCTCATTTCCATCTGTAAATGCTAACGCAGCTTCACACAGCGTGCAATCCAAAATATTCCAGTTACTTCTTTTATTGAATATTATACTGGTTCTGTCTCTCCATTGCAACCTTCTTTCAGTGATCCACTCAGAAAAACAAAAGTGCCTTTTCAGGCACTTTTCAACATAGAAAAAAAGTAGCTTCCCGCCACGGCCACGTGACGCCATATCAGCATCACATAGGTCCTACCAAACTCTGTTTTTCCAGCACTTGCGAAACTCCCGGGTACCTTATGCAAGGGCCACCTTTGCATGTGTAAAAATGAAGCATCTGTTTTCGGCAAAGGCCTGTGAGCTTACAAGGCCTCAATCGTGTCCCAGCCGCCTGACTATGCCAGCGCTGTATGAATTTTTTCCTCCACAGCCTCATACGTGCAGCTTTTGGACAATACGATTTCTGAAATGAGAATCTGCTTTGCAGACATCAGCATTTTCCGCTCCCCAGTGGAAAGACCCCGGTCCACATCCCGCAGCATCAACCCCTTCACAACACGGGCCACCTCAAACAAATTTCCGCTTTTCAGCCTGTCCATATTCTCACGGTAGCGGCGGTTCCAATTCTGCGTCATATCCACATCAATCGTGGAGATAGACTGCAGCACCTTGTCTGCCTGATCCTCATTCACCACAGGACGCACACCAATCTCGGCACAGTTCTCAGTCGGAATCATGACAAGCATTGCCCGCACAGGCAACTTTAAAATGTAATAATCACGTGTTATGCCATTGATCTTTTTCTGTACAATGCCGTCAACCACTCCCGCTCCATGCATTGGATGAACAATTTTATCTCCAATATCAAACAACACTTACACCTCCATTATAGTATATCAGACTTCTCATTATGAATTAATTGTAACATTTTTTTCCCATTTAGGCAAGCAATTCAAAAAAAAATCGTATATTTTCGTCATTATTTGATAGATTAAACTTGCCTGACTCAATAAAATATCTAAAAATCATGAAAATGCCCGCCGATTGGCGGTCATTTTAGACTATTAAGAAAGGCTATCCGTGAGATCATGATAAACAATATGCACGCGCACAAGCCAACCAAATTGGCCTGACGCATATGTTCTGTGGGGATATCATACGGAAGCCGGATTCCAAATCATCGAACATTGATCGCTTGACCACATTATTTCGCTTTCAATTGTTTTTGACAAACTGAGACGACCGCCTGTTGGCGGCCGTCCTTATCAATTCATTTACTCTTCAGTCTCACCGGCGGCATTCTCAACCGCCTCATCGGGCTGAGCATCGTCAGGCTCGCTTTCCTCTTCTTCCGGAGCCTCAAGAAGTGCACGGATGGAGAGGGAAACCTTTTTGTTCTCCATGTCAATATCAGTAACCTTTACATCAACCATCTGTCCCTCAGACAAGGCATCCCCCGGCTTTTCAATCCGGTGATCCGCAATTTGGGAGATGTGAATCAGTCCATCCACACCGGGAACAATTTCAGCAAAGGCGCCGAAGGTCATGAGCTTGACAATCCGCACATTTGCAACATCGCCAACCTGATACTTCTCTGTAAAAACGGCCCAAGGATTCTGGCTGTGATCCTTCATGCCAAGAGAAATTTTCTTTTTCTCCTTATCTGCGGACAGCACAAACACCTCAACGGTGTCTCCAGCCTTCACCACTTCAGAGGGGTGCCTAATCCGGCTCCAGGACAGTTCAGAGATATGGACCATTCCATCCACGCCGCCAATGTCCACAAAAGCGCCATAGGAGGTCAGGGACTTTACAACGCCGGTATAGTGCTTGCCAGGCTCAATATCAGCCCAAACCTTTTCCGCGGCCGCAGCGCGTTCCGCGCGGGTCACCCTGCTAATGGAGCCCACCACGCGGCGGCGGGCGCGGTTGACCTCTGTCACAACCAGTTGGACTTTCTTTTTCAAAAGCTCAGTCATCGGAGTCTCACGGGGCAATCCGGTTTGAGAGGCGGGCACAAACACGCGAACCCCCTTTACGGAGACGACAACACCACCCTTGTTATCCTCCGTCACAAAACCCTCAAGCACCGCTTCACTTTCGTGGGCAGTTTCAATCTCTTCCCACCCCTTGACCACATCAAGGCGCTTTTTGGAGAGCTTTACCGTCCCCTCCATGTCATTGACCCGAATGACGTAAGTCTCAATCTCATCGCCGATTTTGACTAAATCCTCTACCTTTGCAGTTGGATCATCGGTCAACTCCGACACGGGAATATAACCGGCGTGTTTTGTACCCAGATCGACATAGATCTCAGTGGGCGCGATCCCAGTGATAACGCCCGTTACCTTATCCCCCGTATTCAAAGTTTTGATCGATTTCTCCAACAATTCAGCAAAGGATTCTTCGATCTCCATAATTTCATCGCTCATTTTGTCACAGACCTCCTTTATTATCCATGCAGGTGTAGAAGCACCCGCTGTGATACCGACAGTCCCCACCTCATTGAGGCAGTCAATATCCAGATCCTCCGCTCGCTCAATGAGTTGGACATGGGAACAGGCCTCCCGGCACAGCTCGGCCAACCGTTTGGTGTTCGAGCTCTTTCGATCTCCGATCACCACCATAGCATCGCACATGGCGGAAAGCCGGCAGGCCTCTTCCTGGCGTTTTGATGTCGCTCCACATATTGTATCAAAAAATTCTGTACTTGTACACTCTTTTTTTGCTTTTTCCATGCACAGGTTCCAAATTTTTCGAGTCGATGTGGTTTGGGACACAAAGGTCACTGGAAGGTGTTTCCGGCTTTCCTCCTCTTCCAGCCATTGAGACAGCTCCTCAACACCTGAAAAAACCAGGGCATCCTCGCACCAGTCCGCAATAGCGCGCACCTCAGGGTGGTTCGGAGTTCCAATGACAACAGGCACCCGTCCTGTTTCCTCCGCATGGGAAACAATCGCATGAATTTTTGTCACGTTGGGGCAGGTTGCGTTTAGGATGGTACATCCACGCTGCCGCAGCCCCTCGTGTACCGCCCTGCCCTCGCCATGGGAGCGGATAATCACGGTACTGCCTTGGGGAACCTCATCTAAGGTATCCGCCATATGAATGCCCAGTTTCTCCAGCATTGCGATGGCGTCCTTGTTATGGATCAGCGCACCGAGCATCACGCAAGAGCTGTCTTCTTGCGCGGCGCGCGCCGCCATCTCCATTGCCCGCCGCACCCCATAGCAAAAACCGGCTGATTCGGCCAGTATGGTTTTCTTCATTTGGGTTGCTCCTCTAACCGATGAATCCGCTCCATAATTTCTTGTGTTATCCCATCCAGTTCTTCTGAAGTAGCTTTTCGTCCGGAAAAGACAGGGTAAAAAGGCGCTCCAATGACAACCGTGGTGGAACGAAACCAGCGCTTCTTTCCAGGGACATAAACCGGCACAATCGGAGTGCCCGTTCGGCTGGCAAAAAAGGCGGCCCCACCCTTCCCGGTCACCGTTTCACCTTCCGCCACGCGGGTTCCCTCCGGAAAAACCAGCAATTTACGGCCCTCTTTCAGGCAGAGAAGACAGGCCTTCACTGCCTTTAGATCCGCGCGCTCCCGGTCAACGCCAATGATACCGCCCTTTTCCAAAAGCCACCCGAGAATGGGAATGCGCAGCAGTTCAATTTTCCCAAGGGGTTGAAGCTGATGCTTGAGCTGAAACGCAAAACAGACACAAAGGGGATCGGAGAGCGAGGTGTGATTTGCACAGATCACAGCGGCGCCCGCCGGGATATGTTCCCGCCCAACCGCCTTGATGGGATGGAATAGAGAAAAAAAAGGCCACGCCATACAGTATATCAACTGAAAATACTTTTTTGTGCTCACAGGTTCAGACCTTCCTTTACAATGGATAACAGCGCTTGAGCGCTGTCGTTCAAATTCATATCAGTGGTGTCAAGCAGCACTGCGTCTTCAGCCTGGCGCAGTGGGGACACGGCACGGCCGCGATCCTGGTTATCCCGGGAAATAATATCTCTCAATACCGTGTCAAAATCCGCCTGCTGGCCGCGCAGCAGCAACTCATTGAGCCTGCGCTTGGCCCTGGTCTCAGGCCGGGCGGTGAGAAAAATTTTTACATCGGCATCAGGCAACACCACCGTTGCAATATCCCTTCCGTCCATCACCACATCCTGCTGCCGGGCAAGCTTTCTTTGAACATGTAGCAAACAAGCCCGCACCTCCGGGATGGCGGAAATCTGTGATGCCATACTGGATATGGCGTGCAGGCGAATCTCCTCTGAAACATCCTCAGCGCCCAGATACATTTTCTGTTCCCCGTTCTCACCATAGGCCATGCCTATTTCAAGATCATTCAGCAGAGAAGTTACACCCTCCCCATCAGCGGGGTTCACGCCGCTGCGGTACGCTTTGAGCGCCGCTGTGCGGTAGATTGCTCCGGTATCAACATACAAAAAACCCAATTCCTCCGCCAATTGCCTGGCCAGCGTGCTCTTCCCCGCGCCGGAAGGGCCATCAATGGCAACGCTTCTATATTTCATGGCAAAGCTCCCCTCATTTGCTTTCTTAAGCCAATGACTCAGCGGCAGATTCTCCTGCCGTCCGGCCGGTGGACCACGCAATTTGCAGGTTGAACCCGCCGGTATACGCATCTAAATCCAGTACCTCTCCCGCAAAATAGAGCCCGTCCACCAACTTAGATGCCATTGTCTTGGGGTTTACCTCTCCCAACTTAATGCCTCCGGCGGTAATAATCGCCTCTTCTATGGGCCTTGGTGCGGAAATGGTCAGCCTAAACTCTTTCAAGTGGTTCAAAATCTGTTGCCGCTCCTCCTTTGTAACCGCGTGACAGGGCTTATCCGGCAGAATCCCGGTTAGATCCATCATAAGCGGAACCATCCGGCGGGGAAGCAGGTTTGCAAGCATTGTGGCATACGCTTTATTTTTCCCCTCGGATAACTCCCGTGAGAGCCTTACGTCCAATGTTTTTTCATCTAAAGCAGGCTTTAAGTCAATGACACAGGAATATTGTTCCGTTTCAAACTCCCGCATATGTGCGCTGGCACTCAGCACAAGAGGACCGGAAATTCCAAAATGGGTAAAGATCATCTCTCCCTGTTCCTGAAAAATCAACTTTTTGTGGCTGCTATACATCTTTAATTGTACATTTTTCAGGGACAACCCCTGCATCCTCGGGCACAGCTCCCCTTCCGCCTCCAGGGGAATCAGAGAGGGCCGCGGGGGAACAATGGTGTGTCCCAGCTGCCTTGCCATATTATATCCGTCCCCTGTGGAACCGGTTGCCGGATAGGACATCCCGCCTGATGCAAGGATAATTGCTTTACAAGTATAGCTCTGCTTCTCCCCGGCCACACCCGACACAGCCCCATCCCGGAGCAAAATTTTTTTTGCCCTGTCTTGTGTTATGTGTACCTTCAAACGCCGCAGCTCAAAAAAAAGGGCATCTATGATATCCGCAGACTTATCCGACTGCGGAAACACCCTGTTGCCCCGCTCCACCTTGAGGGGAACCCCCAAAGAGGTAAAAAAATCTTCCACCCAATCCGGCGGCGTATGTGCCAATGCGCTGTATAAAAAGCGGCCATTGTCCGGGACCGCAGCCAATACCTGCTGTGCTGCACAGTGGTTGGTCACATTACAGCGGCCTTTCCCGGTGATGTAGAGCTTCCTTCCCACCTTTTGATTTCGCTCCAACAGACGGACAGAGCCCCCGGCCCGGGCAGCTGAAATTGCTGCCATCATACCGGCGGCCCCTCCCCCTATGACAATGAGATCATATGCCATTAATCCTGTCCCTTTTCATATACACCATATTTGTCCCATATTTCTTCCAACATTTGGAAATTATAAGAAATATCGTCATTCTTCTTGCGGCTGACCGCCACCAGAAGCGCATTGACCAAACTCAGGGGCGCAACAAGTGAGTCAACAAAGGACGCCATATCGCTGCGCGCCTTTAGTGTACAATCAGAAACAGAGGCCAGAGGCGATGCCTCACTGTCTGTAATCGCGATGGTGGCGGCCCCACGGTCACGGCCAAAATTCATCGCCTGGACTGTGCGGCTGGAATACCGGGGAAAGCTGACCCCGATGATGACGTCCCCCTTCCCGAGGTGAAGCAGGCTTTCAAATACCTCACTGGAGGTATTTGCGCTGACCATAATCACATTGTCAAAAATTAGATTGAAGTAAAAACCGAGAAAATTTGCAATTGAGGCGGAGGAGCGCACCCCTATGATATAAATCTTCCGTGCCCCGACAATGGTGTCCACCGCTTGACCAAAGACCTCGCGGTCAATCTCCTCCAAGGTCAGGCGAATTTTCTCAATATCGGATTGAAGAACCGAGGTCAACACATCCTGGTCGCCAAAACGGCTGTTGGTGACCTCAATTCTCTGGATATAAGTAAGGCGGTTGCGGATCATTTTCTGCAGGGATTTTTGCATGGCGGGATAACCATCGTACCCCAGCTCCGCCGCAAAGCGCACCACAGTGGATTCGCTGACATTCACCCGTTTTCCCAATTTGCTTGCGGTCATGAACGCAGCTTTATCATAAGACTCCAAAATAAAATTCGCAATTCGCTTTTGTCCCTTTGAAAATGTGGACATATTCTCTTGAATTATGTTGAGAATATCCCGATTCATTCCATCAACTCCTGTTTTCAAGCACAGTGAACATTCAAGTGCCATTATCATACCTTTTTGCCAGAAAATTTGCAAGATATTTTTGCAAGTTTCCTCTTCTAGCCTGCAAAAACTTCTTTCATCTTTAGCTTTTGAATTTCTTCTTCCGTCAAGTGGCGCCAGGTCCCCGGGGCAAGTCCCCGGTCAAGAGAGATCTCCCCCTCCCGAATCCGTTTCAGCCGCAGGACAGACAGCCCTGCCTGACCACACATCCTGCGTACCTGGCGGTTAATCCCCTGGCAGATGGTAATGGAGAGCTGGACCACCGCGCCGCTGCTGTGTCCGCGCCGCACCCTTGCTGCAGCAACATGTGCTCCATCCAAGTCCATGGGGCGGGAGAGCAGCGCAACGGCTTTTTCCACATTGCCAACCACCCAGACCAGATACTCCTTTTCCGTCTGATAGCTGGGATGGGTCAACCGCTGGGTCATCTCGCCATCATCGGTCAGGAATAACAGCCCCTCGGAATCGTAGTCCAGCCTTCCCACAGGCCAAACACGCGCGCCGCATGTGGACACAAGCTCTTCAACCGTCTTCCTCCCCTTTTCATCCGAAAGTGTGGTCACATAACCGCGGGGCTTATTCAGCATAAGATAGGTGCGCTCGCCCCGCCTGGAAACAGGGGTTCCATCCACACAGATCTCATCCAGATCCAAGTCCGCCTTCTCTCCTAATCTGGCCACGGAGCCATTTACCGTGACCCGTCCCCCTAAAATCCATTCCTCCGCTGTCCTGCGGGAGGTAATGCCGCAAGAGGACAAGATTTTTTGCAGACGCTCTTCCATTTTGCAGTACCCCCTATCTCATGATAATCCAAAAAAATCCAAAATCCGACCCGGAATGTTCCGCTTTGGCGCAATAACGGAGGGGACCGTCTCCCCTGCCAGAAGAGGTGTGGCCGCAATTTCTTCACCGTTCAGCAGAAAAACCAACCGGCCAACCGGCGCCCCCTCTATAATAGGAGCAGACAAAGAATCACCATTGAGCTCAATGCGCCGCTGAGGCGCCTCCTCAGATGCAAAGGGATAGGCAATTCCCTCCTGCGCTACGACAGGAACAAAGGGCGTCAGGCCGCCTGTAACCGGAACATTTGCAACCACTTCGCTTTTTGCGGCCAAATCAATGCCCGCCCATGTGGAAAAACCATAATCAAAGAGAGCGGCATGATCTTTCCAGTCGTCCCCATCGTTCAGCGTGACCACAATCAATGTCATCCCACCGCGCTGGGCAGCGCTGACAAGGGTGCGGCCAGCGTCTTTGGTAAACCCTGTTTTCATGCCGATACAGCCCTCATACCGCCAGAGAAGCTTATTGTGGTTGGAAAAGACCCGGGTACCATAAGTCGCGTTTTTGGTCGCGGTAATTGTGGACACCGTCTCATTGGCCAGACAGGCCCGGGTGAGCAGGGCCATATCATACGCGGTAGAATAATGGTTTTCATCACTCAGCCCACTGGGATTAGTAAAATGCGTGTGTTCCATCCCCAGCGTTTGGGCTTTTTCATTCATCAGCGCCACAAAGCCATCCACGCTTCCTCCACATTGCACGGCCAATGCGTTGGCTGCATCGTTACCTGACCGCAATAAGAGGCCGTAGAGGAGGGCCTCCACTGAGATCTGCTCCCCAGGCCGGAGATAAATGGAGGAGCCCTCAATTTCGCAGCTCTCCGCCCCCACCGTCACAATCTGAGACAAATCCTGAGTTTGTTCCACCGCCACAAGGGCAGTCATAAGCTTTGTGATACTGGCTATGGAGCGCATTTCATGAATATTCTCACTATATAACACACGGCCGCTTTCATATTCCATCAAAATGGCACAGGATGCAGAGGTACCCACCGCCACGGCAGCGGTGGGTAACCAGGCCAGCGCCATAAAACATGCCGCGGTCATTGCGAAAAAGCGTTTCAATTCAGGTCACCCTTTCCAAAACAGGTTGACCTTAGTATGTCATGATTTGTTACGACAAATGAAATGCAATATTTGTAAAATTCAATTACTCGCCAAATAGATTTTCCTGCCCCTCCACCTGCCTGGCCCTTTGCTCCGTCTGCCATCTTTCAATCTGGGCCGCAATTTTCTCCGCTACCTCGGGCAAGGCCTCCAAAATCCGCTCTGCGGTAGTTGCCGGCGCAGACGCCACCGGCAGAAGCTTCACACTGTCCTCCCGGACAATCAAAAAAGCCACCGGTTCCAACCTTGCCCCGGCGCCGCTGCCTCCGCCAAAGGTATTCTGCGCATCGGGCTTTTGATTTTTTGTTGTAAAATCGCTGCCGCCGCTGACAAATCCGAAAGAGAGCTTGGAGATGGGAATCAAGGTGACTCCATCCGCCCTAATCGGGTCGCCGATGATGGTATTCACATCCACCATAGAATGAATCTTCTCCATTGTGGTGTCCATCAGGTCATTAATAGGATGCTTCTCCATAAATCTTATTCCGCCTTTCCCGCTTTATTTTGATTGCGCAGACGCAGAAAACGCGCCAACGCCCGAACCCCAAACTGAATTCCAAACCAAGCCATCTGTCCAATTTTGATGGAGAGGGCCAGGGACGCTTGCAGCTCAAAGTCCTCTCGCTCAAAGCCTGCCCGAATCCCCGCGTGCCCATCTTCAATCAGAAACGCCTGATTAAGGGGCCCCCAAAGGCTGCCGATAAACGCTTGCGCCTGGCCGTACCACATCGCCCCCCGCACGGGATCTTCGCTGCCCGGTATAGTCAAAAACAGATGCAGCCGCTCAACCCGTATTTTTTTTGGGAAGGAGCCGGCGGCCTCCAGGCCCAGCGGAAGAAATTCCCGCACCCACGACCGTGCCGTATCCATCCGTTGCGCAATTGTTTTATTTTTTTGTTCCGGCTTCTTTGCCTTTTCTTTCTTCTTTTTTGGTTTCTCCGGCTTTTTCTCTTTCTTTGTCTTAGCCTTCCACGGAAAGAGAGAAATACGCAGCCATGCGGCCCGAAGCTGAATGCGCAGGCCATTCTCTCCGTAATCCGCCGCAAGTCCCACCCGAAGCTGCAGGAACAAAAACAGGAGCAACAAGACGACCCCGAGCACAATCCAACCAGTCATACCGGACATTCCATTTCAGCCGGCGGAGCTTGTACAGGGTGGGACAACTCCTCCGCCCCAAGGGCGCCGGTCAGTTCGGCTCCCTCTTCCGCCTCCTTTAAGCGTCTGACTGCGTTCTCCAATTCCATTGTAATCTGCCCGTCTTCCTTGGGGGAATCCGGCAATTCGGGCAGTTCCTCCAGACCGGACAGTCCAAAGGAGCGCAGAAAATTCTTTGTTGTGCGGTACTGAATGGGCCGCCCGGGAACGGCCACGCGTCCACACTCCTCTATGAGTTCTCGCTCCAGCAGCAGCCCCATGGTATAGGAGCTGTCAACCCCGCGCACCTGATCCACATAGGCCCGCGTGGCCGGCTGGAAATAGGCGATGATGGACAGCGCTTCCAGTGCCGGCTGGGACAGGCGCGCCGGTTTTCTGCTCTCCAATGTCTTTCGAATATGGGGGGCAAATTCCGGTGCGGTGCACAACTGATAGCTGGTCTCAAGCTTCAGCAGCCGTATCCCTCTGCGGTCGTAGCGATAGAGATCCATAAGCTGCTGGGCAACGGCGTCCAGCGTGGGCCTGTCCACCTCCAGCCCAAGGCACAGGCGTTCCACACTCACCGGCTCTCCCGCTGCAAAAAGAATTCCCTCCAAAGCCGACTGCAATTCTTTTACATCCAATGGAGTCACTCCTCGCTCTTGTTAATAGGAATCAGCGGTAAACTCAATGGAGCCGTCTCCCTCCTGGGTCCCAGTTACGGTGCAGTCCTCCTCCGTTCCAGCCAGGTGCAGCCGCCGGGCCTTACATAGCTCCAACACCGCAATGAAGGTGGCCACCACCTCAGAGCGGCTCCGGTTTCCCTGAAACAGCGCTCGAAACCGCGTCACTCCAAAGTGGACGAGCCGCTGGAGTATCTCAGCCGCCTTGTCCGCCACCGGGTAGGGTTCCCGTCCCACAATGCCATGAAACGCGGACACGGGCGGCGGAAACCTATAGTCTGTGCGGCTGAGCACCGCTGTCATTGCTTTGAACAGATCCTGCTTGTCATGGAAATAATGATACTGCTTGTCCGGCTGCAAGGGCTCAGGCAGCTTGACCAAATAATCACGGCCATACCGGTATCGCTGCTCCAGCACAGGGAGAACGGATTTCATTTTTAAATAATTCTCATTGCGCTGATGGGCTTCCAGGGTTGCAATCAATTGTTCCATCTCACTCATCGCTTCCTCATCATCAATCGACAGAAGCATCCTTGTTTTTATGTAGACCAAGTGGGACGCCATGATCACAAATTCACTGGCCACGTCCAAATCCAGCTCCTTGCGCTGATTCATCCAATGGAGGTACTGGTTCAGTATGAGGGAGATTTGGATGTCCTGAATCTCCATTTTATTTTTACTTAAAAGGTGCAAAATTAAGTCCAGCGGACCAATAAAATCCTCTAAATCCTCTGTTTTGGCCTTGAGGACGCCTTCCAAATGAAAAATTGGACTTTCCAAACACGTGTCTCCCCCTCTCTCCCCATCAACAGAGATTTAAAAAAAGCCGCATGCGGTAAAAATTTCATAGGGAAACCGTGTCACAGCACAAATACCCCGAATGGCAGCGGACATTGCCACAGAAAGCGGCCCTACAAAAATACCAAACCAAACCAATAAGATTACGACTATCATCATCAGACGCTCATAGCGCAAGATGATCCGATAGATCCTGTCAGGCAGCACAGAAAACAAAATTTTAGAACCATCCAAGGGCGGAATGGGGATCAGGTTAAACAGGCCGATTCCAACACTGAACGCCGAGATATAGCAAATAAAAATCAGAAGATAGGCCACAGGCATTGTCGTTGGGACATACTCAACCAGGACGGAGCCCAATCGCAGCATGAAAAATGCAGTCAAAAAATTTGATACCGGACCTGCCAAGGCCGTCAGTACCATGCCAGCCTTTGGTGATTTAAAGTTGCGGGGATCAACGGGAACCGGCTTTGCCCAGCCGACCCCAACCGTGAGGAGCATCACCAGCCCAATGGGGTCAATGTGGGATCTGGGATTGAGCGTCAGCCGTCCGTTGAGCTTGGCGGTCGGATCACCAAGGCGGTAGGCCACCAGACCATGGCTCAGTTCATGTATTGTAATGCAGAACAAACCGGCCACTCCGCACATCAAAAACAGCAGCAGCCCATCTACGTCCAAGTGAGCCAAAAAATTAGAAAAAGCTTTCATGTTGCCCCGCCCTCTACCGGCACCAAAGAATTGCCATTTTTTACAATCCAATTCATGGCATTAATCTCAAACCAATCTGTACGAAAAACTGTTTCTTATTATAACAATTTTCCGGAAAAAATACAACACCGAAAGCCGGACCTTCTCTCAATAGATCGGCTTTCGGTGCCATGTTCATTTACTTCGCTTCCACATGGCGAAGGATGTGAGAAAGCAGCTCCTGTTTTCCCTCGCCTGTTTCGGCGGAAAATGGAATCAAAGGAGTGCTCTCAGCCAGTTCCAATGTTTGGGCAATCAGGCGAAGACTGGGCTCAATTTCCCGCTTTTTCAGCTTATCCATCTTATTTGCCGCCACAACAAAGGGGCATCCGGTCTCCTGATACCATCCGGCCATGGTGCGGTCATCCAAGGTCGGCTTATGCCGGGCATCTACAATCATAACGCCAAAGGTCATAACGTCATCGCCGAAGTAAGTCTCCATCAGCCTGCCCCAGCGCTCCCGCTCCGCTTTTGATACTTTTGCATATCCGTATCCGGGCAAATCCACCAGATAAAACACTTCGTCAATCTTAAAATAATTGATCTGGCTGGTTTTGCCCGGAGAGTTCCCCACCCGGGCGAAATTTTTTCGTCCCAGCAGGCGGTTGATCACAGAGGATTTTCCCACATTGGAGCGCCCCGCAAAGGCAACTTGGGGAAGGGAATCCCGCAGAAAGTTTTGAGCCGAGACGGCAGATTTGATAAACTCCGCATTTTGGAGGTTCACAGGCATACTGCTCCTCCTCTCTACTGCCGCAGGCGGGGGGAACCCATTCCATCCTGGGATAGAAGGACTCCCGCCTCTTCCCGCTGAACCGTGCGTGAAGGGATCGGAGCATCCAATGCGGCTGCCAGTACCTGGTCCGCTTTATCAACCAATACAAACTGCAGCGCCCCGCGCACGGTCTGATCAATCTCCTCCAGGTCTGTCTCATTGTCCACCGGGATGATCACGGTTTTGATTCCATTGCGGAACGCCGCCATGGTCTTTTCCTTCAGGCCGCCAATGGGCAGCACCCGCCCGCGCAAGGTCACCTCTCCCGTCATGGCAAGGCCCCGCGTCACCGGCGTCTCTGTGAGCGCCGACACCATCGCGGTTGTGATTGCAATTCCTGCAGAAGGGCCATCCTTGGGAACCGCCCCCTCCGGAAAATGAACGTGTATATCTTTTTTCTGGTAAAAATCCGGCTCCAGCCCAAGAAAGCTGCTCCTGCTGCGGATGAATGTGTGGGCTGCCTGTACGGATTCCTTCATCACATCCCCCAGATTTCCGGTAAACACCACCTTTCCGGAACCTGGCACAACGTTTACCTCAACCTCCAGCAACTCACCACCAACCGAGGTCCAGGCAAGACCGTTTACAACACCGATCCGCTCCTCCAGCGCCTGACGCTCCGGACGGTATTTTTGGGGACCCAACATGGCGGCAAGATCCCTCTCTGCAAGGCTTATCTGCTTTGCACTTCCTGCCGCAATCTGCATAGCGGCTTTTCTGCACAGGGCGGCAAGCTGCCGCTGTAAAATTCGGACTCCGGATTCCCGGGTATATCCGGCAATGATCTCCCGGACCGCTCCATCGCTGATCTTAAGCTGCCTGCGGTTTAGCCCATGGCGCTTTAACTCTTTCGGAAGCAAATGGCGCTTGACAATTTGCAGCTTTTCTTCATCGGTATAGCTGGAAAGCTCAATTACCTCCATCCGGTCCAGCAGGGGCCTGGGAATGGACGATGTGGTGTTTGCGGTGGTAATAAACAACACCTGAGACAGGTCAAAGGGCAGTTCAATAAAATGATCCCGGAATGTGGAGTTCTGCTCTCCATCCAGCACCTCAAGAAGCGCCGCCGAGGGGTCTCCGCGGTGGTCGTTTCCCAGCTTGTCAACCTCATCCAATAACAGCAAAGGGTTTTTGCTCCCCGCCTGAGCAACCGCATTCATAATGCGCCCCGGCATCGCGCCCACGTAAGTTTTACGGTGCCCGCGAATCTCAGCCTCATCCCCCACACCGCCCAGAGAGATACGTGCCAATTTCCGGTTCAAGGCCCGGGCCACCGACATGGCAATTGAGGTCTTTCCCACTCCCGGCGGTCCGACAAGGCAAATCACTTGTCCCTTCAAATCAGGGGCCAACTGACGGACAGCTAAAAATTCCAGAATCCGTTCCTTTACCTTTTCCAGGCCATAGTGGTCCTGATCCAAAATTTTTCGCGCACTTTCTACATGAACCCGCTCTTTGGTGGTCTTGTTCCAGGGCAGCTCCAGACAGACATCCAGGTAATTGCGCAGCACCGTGGCCTCTGATGAGCCAAACGGCTGCTTCGTCAGGCGGCCAAGCTCCTTCTCCAGCTTTTCCCGTACTTCATTGGGAAGCTTTGCCTCCTGAATTTTACGGCGGTACTCTCCAAATTCACCATCGCTGTCAATACTCTCCCCTTCACCCAATTCTAATTGGATGGCTTTGAGCTGCTCCCGCAGATAGTAGTCCCGCTGATGCTCCGAAATCTGTTCTCTGGCCTTGTTTTGGATTTCCAGATCCAGACCAAGGATCTCCACTTCGCGGCAGAGGATGCGGTACAGCTTCTCCAGCCGCCGGACCGGACGCAATTCTTCCAAAATAAGCTGTTTATCACCATTGCGCGCGGAAATATTCTGGGCAATATAGTCCGCAATGTAGCCGGGATCCTCACTGGCCAGTACGCTGATGATCAAATCAGGCGACACGCGGGGGGCTAGCTCGGTATAGTGTTGGAACATTTCAAATGTGCTGCGCATCAGCGCCTCGGTTTTTGCGGTAACATGGTGGAGCGGTTCTGCTGCAATTTCCTCTACCTCGGCACTAAAATAGGGATCGGTTTGCTTTAGGTCAACGAGCCGGCCACGGGCCACCCCCTCCACCATAACACGGACATTGTCTCCCGGCATTCTCAGCAATTGACGCACGGCTGAAATTGTCCCCACAGTGTAGAGATCATTTTTTCTGGGGCGTTCCACGTCCAGTGCCTTCTGACCAACCAAAAACACATTTTGTCCGGTGGAAACAGCCTCCTCCAGGGCGCGGATGGAAATATCCCGCCCCACATCAAAATGGATCAAAACATTGGGAAACACAGTGAGTCCCCGCAGGGCAATCACTGGGATAGATATGCGATTCGGTTCTAATTCCTGTTTGCTCATCACATTCACTTCCTCTCAGGAATATAAGAAAATGGCAAAAACACCCCTGCATCCCCCGCTGTCGGGATACCGGGGTGTTTCTCCTATTTAACTCACATTACTTTTTGGGCTCTGCTTACGTTCCACTTGTATGCTTGCCTTTCCCAGCCGGCGGCGCTCAGTGCGGTTGGCATCGTGGATTACCTCCGGTTTGGTTCTTTCAGCTACACACTCCAGAGTAATGATTACCTTGACAATGGTGGGGTCAGATGGCACATCATACATGATGGGATTCATCACTTCTTCCAATACCGCCCGCAATCCGCGCGCTCCAATTCCACGCTTCACAGCCAGATCCGCCACTGCTGCCAAGGCCTTCTCTTCAAACACAAGCTCCACTTCATCATACGACAAAAGGATCTGATATTGCTTGACCAGGGCATTTTTTGGTTCAGTCAGAATCTGCACCATCTGGTCCTGGTTCAAGGAGCGCAGTGTGGTGATCACAGGGAGTCTACCCACCAATTCCGGTATAATACCAAATTTCAAGAGGTCCTGAGGCTGAATTTCCTTTAATAATTCACCCACATCCCGGTCTTTCTTGCTTTGAATGTCGGCGCCAAACCCCAGACTCCTCTTATCCAGACGCTGTTCGATCATCTTATCAATTCCATCAAACGCTCCGCCACAGATAAACAGAATGTTGCGGGTGTCAATTTGAATAAATTCCTGATGGGGATGCTTCCGACCTCCCTGGGGCGGGACATTGGCCACAGTTCCCTCCAAAATTTTAAGCAGCGCCTGCTGAACCCCTTCTCCTGAGACATCCCGGGTAATCGAGGTGTTTTCACTCTTGCGTGCGATCTTATCCATTTCATCCACATAGATAATGCCGCGCTCGGCCAAGTCGATATCATAATCAGCGGCCTGCACCAAGCGCAGTAAAATGTTCTCCACATCATCGCCCACATACCCCGCCTCAGTGAGCGTGGTGGCATCTGCGATGGCGAAGGGCACCTTTAAAATCCGGGCCAGTGTCTGGGCAAACAAAGTCTTGCCGCATCCAGTGGGTCCCATCAAAAGGATATTGCTCTTCTGCAGCTCAACATCCTTTCCTCCGCCGAAATAAATCCGCTTATAGTGGTTATATACGGCCACGGAAAGGCTGACCTTCGCCTCCTCCTGCCCAATAATATATTGATCCAGGATTTCTTTGATCTCCCGCGGCGTTGGAATTTCATCCGGCATATTTTCGGTGTATAGCTCCGGCTCATCCACCGCATCGCTGAGGATACCCATGCAAAGCTGGACACACTCATTGCAAATATAGGCCCCCGGACCGGCAATCAGCCGGCGCACCTGATCCTGATGCTTGCCACAAAAGGAACAAATGATGGTTTTCTTATCGTCATTTCTTGGCATAACGCCACCTCACAGTCTGAGACAGTCAGAATCTCTGGCAGGAGAACCTCCCGCCGATGTAATGAAAGTGAGGACAGCATTTCTTTGTCTGCCCTCACTCCTGCTCCTCGTTTGTCAGCGATGCTCAATGACCCGGTCGATGAGGCCGTATTCTACAGCTTCCTGGGCGGACATGAAATTGTCCCGCTCACAGTCCGCCGTCACCACGTCCAGTGGTTTCCCTGTATTCTCGGCCAAAATTTCATTCATACGCTTTTTAATGACTTCCAGCCGCTTGAGGTGAATGGCCATATCTGTAATCTGTCCCTTCGTCCCTGCGGAGGGCTGGTGAATCATAATTTCCGCATTGGGTAAGGCAAGGCGTTTTCCCTTTGCACCGGCAGCCAGCAAAAACGCGCCCATCGAAGCAGCCATACCGACACAGATGGTGGAAACATCTGCTTTAATATACTGCATGGTGTCATAAATTGCCATGCCGGAAGTCACGGAGCCGCCAGGACTATTGATGTAGAATTGAATATCTTTATCCGGATCCTGGGCCTCTAAATAGAGCAGCTGCGCCACAATGAGGGATGCAGTGGTATCATTGACCTCTTCCGACAGCATAATGATGCGGTCATTCAGCAGGCGGGAAAAAATATCATAAGAGCGCTCCCCGCGGTTGGTCTGCTCTACTACATATGGAACTAAGCTCATAGTCACTCTCCTTTTTAGGCAGTCTTATCTTAATAATATGCCCACCTCATCAGGTATCATACCTGGCCGCTTCACTTTTACGATAGAAGGGAACTGTATTACTCCTCAACCGGCTCTTCCGCTTCCACTTTCTTCTTTCGGGTGCGCTTTGGTTTTTCAGAGGGAGCCTCAGAAGCTTCCTCCGCCTTCGCTGTCTTTTCCGGCGCTGGTCCCACCTTTGCCTCCGCCTTCACCAGGTCAGACGCCTTTTTGTACACCAGGTCACGCTTTAAGTCCGCCTCAGGGATTGCAGCCTCAATCTGTGCAGGCTCCATTTTATATTCCTCAGCCAGCCGGGTAATCTCAGCTTTCACCTCAGCCTCGCCGGCTTCCAGATTCTCCGCTTTAGAAACCGCCTCAAGAGCCAGTTCCATCTGCACCTGCTTCAGCGCCGCAGGACGGGCAGACGCACGCAAGGTGGCAGTATTCATCCCCATCATCTGTGCATAATCATCCACGGAGATCCCTTGGCTGGACAGCCGCGCGGCATAGTTATCCATAATTTTGTCCAGCTGGACTTCAATCATACCATCCGGAATTTCGCACTCCATATGTTCAACCAGCTGTTCAAAAATTGCATCCTCATGAGCCTGCTCCGCATTGACCTTATACCGCTGGGCCAGCTTCTCTTCCAGATCTTTTTTGAACTCATCCAATGTTTCAAACTCGGATACATCCTTGGCAAATTCATCGTCAATCTCAGGCGCCTCGGCCCCCTTCACCTCGTTGATTTTCACTTTAAACACAACCGCTTTTCCAGCCAGATCCGCCACATAATCTTCCGGGAAGGTGATGTCAATGTCCTTCTCCTGGCCGGGCCTCATGCCCACCAACTGCTCTTCAAAGCCCGGTACAAAGGAACCGGAACCGATCTCCAGACTATAGTTTTCTCCCGTTCCGCCCTCAAACGGCACTCCATTGTTAAGCCCCTCGAAGTCAATAACGGCGGTATCCCCCTCTTTGATCTCCCGCTCAACAGAGACCAGGCGGGTGGCGCGGTTAATAAAGGGTTTCAGCTCATTTTCAACGTCCTCTTCCGTCACCTCCGTCACATCCATAGGGGCGGTCAGACCCTTATACTGGCCAAGCTTGACCTCAGGCCGCACAGAAACCAGGGCCTTAAAGGTAAGGCCATCCTTGCCCACCTCGACAATTTCCACTTTGGGATAACCCACATCATCCAGGCCCTGCTCCTTGACCGCATCTGCATAGGCCCCCGGATAGAGCGCATTGATCGCATCTTCATAAAACACCCCAGAACCATACATGCTCTCAATAATCTTACGGGGCGCTTTTCCCTTACGAAACCCAGGAATCGCAATCTGTCCACGGTTTTTGAGATATACCTTTTGCACCGCAGATTCAAATTCATCGGCAGGGACTTGAATGGTAAGCTCTACCGTGCTCTTTTCTTTTTTCTCCACATTGGTGACCTTCATGTACGTTTCCTCCTGTGAAGTGCGCCTGTTCCCGGGTGTTTCACGCACCTTTTTTCTTTCGTTTCGATATTCTAACAGATATATAGGGAATTTACCAGTATAATTTTTGAATTCTTTTCCTAGGGGCTGTTTGAAAAATCCTGATGCTCGTCATATCGCCATATTTTCCGCCATACTTCTCCGATTTTCCTTGCCATAAAACAAGTATGCCTGTGAAAAACCGGTTTATCTGGCAAAAAATCTGTCAGATATGCCAAACGCCCTGATTTTTCAAACAGCCTCTAATCAGAAATTTTTTCCGGGCGGAACCCCAGGTAGTCCGCCGCAATCAACCGGTATTCCACCCCGCCAAAGCTTCCCTGCACCGCAAAACGGTGGCTTCCGCCGTGTAGATGGCCATAATAGCATCGCTTCACTCCATAGCACTCCAACAGACGCACAATTTCATGGCATTGATACCCCTGATAGAGCGGCGGATAATGTAAAAAACAGTATTTTTTCCGGTTCCCGGCCGCCTTTAGGGATGCCTCTAAACGCAGGAGTTCCCGGTTGAAAATTTTTGCGCTGTGCTCGCCGCGGTCTTCCTCATAAAACCAGCCTCTGGTTCCGCACAGGGCAATATCACCATACATCTGGCAGTTATTATGCAGCAGCTTGAAGGTGGAAAATCCCTGCTCACCAAAGAACTCTCCCAACTTTTTCGCCGTGGTCCACCAGTAGTCATGGTTTCCCTTTAACAAAATTTTCTCCCCGGGCAAAGAGTCTAAAAAAGCGAAATCCTCCCTCGCCTGCTCCAGGCTCATTCCCCAGGAAATGTCGCCGCACAGTACCAGGGTATCCTCAGGGCGCAGTACGGAAAGTCCCTCCCGCAGCTTTTCTACATAGCCCACCCAGCCGCCGCCGAACACATCCATCGGTTTGTCCACGCTCAGCGACAGGTGGGTGTCTCCAATGACATAGAGCGCCATTGCCTATTGCAGCATCTCATGAACCGCATCCACCATGCGGTCCTTTTCCACAACCCGGTCAAACCGCGGCGCTTTTCCTCTCAGCTCTGCCAACGGCTTTGGAATCGGCATCCCCGTTTTCTCCGATAATTGATCCAAACTATCCAGTCCGGGCAGAAGCAGCTCCTCCCCCAGCGCCTCAAGCGCACTGTCACAAAATTTAAACGGGCTGGCCGTAGACACCACAATCGCACGCGCGGCATCTCCGGTTTCCCTCCGGTATTGTGCCAGCGCATCAAAGGCAACCGCCGTGTGGGGATCGATGAGATAGTCATGTGTCCGGTATACCTCGCCAATCACTTCTCTGGTACGGACATCATCACAGCAATATCCCACAAAGTTGCGCTGCAGTTTCTCCAGAGTCTTGCCCTCCAGCTGATACTGGCCGGACTCCGCCAGGGAGGTCATATATCCCTTCACCTGCTCCGACTCTCCGGTCAGCGCCAGAAGCAGCCGCTCCAGGTTGCTGGAAATCAGGATATCCATAGAGGGAGAGATGGTATGATAGAAGGTCCGGTTGCGGTTATATACGCCGGTATGGAGGAAATCGGTAAGTACATTGTTGCTGTTGGACGCACAGATGAATTTACCCAGCGGCACACCCATCTGTTTGGCGTAATAGGCGGAAAGGATGTTCCCGAAATTGCCCGTTGGTACGCAGATATTCACCGTCTCACCCGGCACAATTTTTTCGTCCCGGAGCAAATCGCAGTACGCCGAGACATAGTAGACGATCTGCGGCAAAATGCGTCCCCAGTTGATGGAGTTCGCCGAGGAGAAAAAATACCCGCGCTGCGCCAGTTCATCCCGCAGCGCCACATCGGAAAACAATGTCTTAACCCCGGTCTGTGCATCGTCAAAATTGCCCACTACGGCGCAGACGCCTACATTTTGCCCCTCCTGAGTCAGCATTTGCAGTTCCTGTACCGCGGAAACACTGTCTTTTGGATAGAAGACGAGGATGCGGGTACCGGGAACATCCCGAAAACCCTCCAGCGCGCCCTTCCCGGTGTCGCCGGAGGTAGCCACCAGGATGCAGACTGTCTTCCGCTCCTCCAGCTTCTCCAAAGACGCCGTCAGCAGATGGGGCAGCATTTGCAGCGCCATGTCCTTAAATGCACAGGTGGGGCCATGCCATAATTCCAGGCAATAGGTGTCATCCGTCACCTCGCGCACGGGCGCCACTGCGGGGGTGCTAAACTTTTCCGCGCCATAGACAGCGGCATAGTCTGTCAGCTCTTTCACGGAAAAATCGTCCAAAAAGAGCTTAATAATGTACACCGCGCGCTGCTGGTATGACATTTCCTTAAGCGTTTCCAGCGCATTGGCCGGAAGTTTTGGAATAAACGCCGGGGTAAGCAAACCGCCATCCTCCGCAAGCCCCTTGGCGATCGCCTGGGCAGCAGAGCACTGGTACTCTGTGTTACGGGTGCTGATATACTGCATAATTCTCAATCCAATCCTTAAAATAAGTTGCTCGCATTTCCTATCACAAATAATGATGAAACGATATTAAAACTTCAAATGCAAGTATAACATAACTCTAAAGTATAATTATGCCATTTTTTCTTCTTTTGGTCAAGATAATCGCGGGGAAATCCCACTGCTAAAACGCATTTTTTATATGGTTTATCACCGGCTGCTCCGTATTGACTCCCTGCGGCGCATAGACCTCTATCACATCAAAGCGCGGCTGAAGCGCATTCTGGTTCAGTGACAAGTATAGCTCGGCCGTGGTACGCAGGCGCTGCTGCTTGCGCCGGTCTACAAATTCCCGGGCCTGGGCAAAGGACGCGCTCCTTCGCAGCTTTACCTCAACAAACGCAAGGAAAGTGTCCTTCCGCGCAATCAGGTCAATTTCCCCATAGCGGCACCGCCAGCCACACGCCACAATGTGGTATCCCCGGTCTGTCAAATATCGCGCCGCCCGCTCCTCGCCCCAGCGGCCCAACAGCTTTTTTTCAGCTCCGCTCATAGACGTTTCAAAAAGCTGCGGCGGTGGATGGGGCTAAGGCCGCACTCGCGCAATAATTCGTAATGGAGCTTTGTTCCATACCCTTTATGTTGTTCAAAGCGGTACTGGGGATATTCCTTTGCATAGCAGAGCATCAGCCGGTCCCGGCTCACTTTGGCCAAGATAGATGCCGCCGCAACAGAAGCTGACAAGGAATCTCCCTTTACAATCATTCTGTGTTGTGTTGTGATCGAAACCAAACTGCCATGATCCCGGTCCCCATCAATCAGGGCAATGTGGGGACTGGGATCAAGCTGGTCTATTGCCGCCTGCATTGCATGAATGCGGGCATTGAGGATGTTGATCCGGTCAATCTCCTCCGCTTCCACAAAAGACACCGACCAGGCAACGGCCAATTCCTGAATCACCGGAAAAAGCGCCTCCCGCTTCTTCTCTGATAATTTCTTGGAATCATCCAGCCCCGGGATCTCCTGATGAAAGGGCAGGATGACCGCCGCTGCACAGACCGGCCCGGCCAAGGGGCCCGCACCGGCCTCGTCACACCCACAAATGAGGGTATAGCCTTGGTCCCGCAGCTGCTGTTCATAGCGCCAAAAATCCAAGTGTGCGCACCTCTTCTCATGTTAAGGGTTTTCGCGGATATCCTCTGGCAGCTCAAGGGTAAAGCGGCCTAGCTTTCCGGCACGATATTCATCTAACAGCACATGCGCCATACGCTCCAGATCATACTCACCGCCAGAAATTAAAAATCCGCGGCCCTGTGCGCCCTGCTCCAACAACTCCCAACCAGGCGCTCCAGGCTGGGCCTTGATTTGATACCTTGCCTCCAAAGCCTGGGGATACCTTTGGCCCAATAATTCCATTAAGTGAAAGGCCAGGGTTTCTACATCAACAATGTCGTCCTTGACCGCGCCTGTAAAGGCCAAATGCAGGCCGGTAGTTTTATCTTCAAATTTTGGCCACAAAATTCCCGGGGTGTCCAGCAAATCCAAAGAAGCGTCCACACTCACCCACTGCTTCCCCCGGGTCACGCCTGGCCGGTCCGATGCTTTGGCCGATTTTCGCTTCGCTACTTTATTAATAAAGGTGGATTTCCCCACATTGGGAACCCCTACAACCATGGCCCGTACCGGACGCCCCACTTGTCCCTTTTCCCGCCACCGCTCCATCTGTTCCTTCAGCACGGTCTGAATTGCATTGGAAAAACGTTGAATTCCCGTACCGCTCTTGGCATCGGTCTCCAAAACGGCATATCCCTGTCTCTGAAAGTACGTATTCCACGCCCTGTTCCCCTGGGGATCGGCCTGATCTGTGCGGTTGAGCACAATGAGCCTGGGTTTTCCAGCCGCAATCTGGTCAATATCCGGATTGCGGCTGGAAATGGGAATTCTGGCGTCAATCAGCTCCACTACAATATCCACATGTTTCAAGTCCGCCTCAATCATGCGGCGTGTTTTGGTCATATGACCGGGATACCATTGGATATTCATCGCTGGATTCCTCCCCTCTCTGGCAAGACATCTGCCGACACACCTTGCGGATACAAGAAAAAAGAGCGGCCAAAGCCGCTCCTTTTGGAAATTACAGGGCTTCCTTGACCTTCGCAGCCTTCCCCACGCGCTTACGCAGGTAATACAACTTCGCACGGCGGACTTTACCGCGGCGCACGGTCTCAATCTTATCAATTGAAGGCGCATGGAGGGGAAATACCTTCTCCACACCAATTCCATAGGAAACGCGGCGTACAGTAAAGGTCTCATCAATGCCGCCATGCTTTTTGGCAATAACCGTCCCCTCAAATACCTGAATGCGCTCCCGGCTGCCTTCCTTTACCTTGATATGCACCCGAACGGTATCCCCAACATTGCACACGGGCGCCTCTTCCTTCATGTAGTTTTTCGTAAATGCTTGCATCAAATCCATGGAATTTTCCTCCTGTTGTATAGGCGTTCTTGCCCGTTGCTTCTGCGTACCATTTCCTTTGGACGCCACGGCAGAGGACCACCCGTTTTCAGACTGAGGTATCATATCATATGGCAGAGTAAATAGCAAGGAAAATTTAAACTTTTTCCCAAAAGCAAGCGCAGTTCACCAAAACTGCATCCCTTCGCAGTCCAATATGTTCCTCCGGTGAAAGGCCACAAATTCCGCCGCAAGCTCCGGATAGTCCTGTTCAAACGCGCTGCGGATCAGTTCCGGGTTGAGACCGGGATTTTGCGCCGACAGCACAGTATCCATGGTCATGCTGTCCCGGTGACACTCCAGATTCCAGCTCTTGATGAGGGGAATCAGATCCACTTCGGTAAAGCCGGATTTTGCCTTCTTCGACTTCTTGCGTACCACACAGCTCTTCCGGGTCAGCAGCTCCCGCATCGCCGTCTCCGCCTCCAGCGGGCGACCTTCCTCATACTCCATATTGATGATATAATTGATGTGCGTCAGCTCTTTCAGCTTTCTCTGCGCAGGATAACAGGCATGAATGACAATCCCTTCCGGCATGGCGTTTGTCAGGCGTTTGGGCACTTCCTCCCGCTCAGCCCCTCTAACCAGCTCAAACTCCAACAGTTCACACTGACTGGAATAGCCCACAGACAACGGCAGCGCGATGGAGACAAAGGGATGGGCGTGAAACCCCTCTGTATGCTTAATTTCAATCTTTGCCCGAAAAAAAGCGCGCTGAAAGGTGCGCATCAAATCCAGATGGGAGATATATCTGGCCCGCTCGGTCTTGGAAAAAAGCAACCGGTCAGCCATCACAGACACCTCCCGCCAGGAGTTGATTTGCCCCACAACCGGAGCAGCGGGTACGGCAGTCCGGCGTGGTCTGAGCCCGGTAGCACAGCTCACGCTCCCTCCAGAGATAATCCAGGCTCACCCCCACAGACAGGGCCGACCAGGGAAATACCTCCTCCTGAGCGCGCTCCCGGTACGCATAAAATTCCGGGTCTATGCCGCAGTCCTCAAAGGCCTGCATCCACCGGTCAAAGGAGAAATACTCGCTCCAGGAATCAAACTTTGCCCCCAACTGCCAGGCCCGCTCCAGCACCTGGGCAACTCTCCGGTCTCCCCGTGAAAACACGGCCTCCAGGAGGCTTGTTTGGGGGTCATGCCAATTGTAGGCAATGGACTTGTCCCGCCGCAGCGCATCCCGCAGCAGATTGACACGTCTCTGATATTCCTCCATCCTCACCTGGGCTTCCCACTGAAAGGCTGTGTGAGGTTTCGGTACAAAACAGGAGGTGGACACTGTAATCCGCACCCCTCTGGCCCTGTTTGGCGTACACTCCCGCCAGACCTGATAGACTTTGCGCGCCAGCTCCGCAATCCCAAGCACATCTTCATCGGTCTCGGTGGGAAGACCAAGCATAAAGTAGAGCTTCACACCGTTCCACCCCCCCGAAAAGCAGGTACGGCACGACTGAAGAAGCTCTTCCTCCGTTAAATTCTTATTGATCGCATCCCGCAAACGCTGGGTGCCGGCCTCCGGAGCAAAGGTCAGCCCTCCTTTTCGCACCTGCTGCAGCCGATCCATTAAATTCATGGAAAACGTGTCCGCGCGCAGGGACGGCAGAGACAGTCCAATCTTGCGTGGAACGCAATAGTCCAGCAGGTCGTCACACAGCTCCAGAAGCTGCGGATAGTCCGTGGATGAGAGGGAGGAGAGCGTCATCTCCTGATATCCGGAATTCTCACAGGCCGTTCTTCCCAACTGGGCCAGCAGCTTGGGGTCGCGGCATCGCACTGGACGGTAAACATAGCCTGCCTGACAAAAACGGCAGCCGCGGATACACCCCCGAAACAGCTCCAGCATCACCCGGTCATGCACAATCTCAGTGGAGGGAACAATGGTTTTTGCCGGAAAGTAGGCGCTGTCCATATGTTCTACAATCCGCTTTACCACCTGTTCTGGAGCCCCCTGGCGGGGCGTGACCGCCGCAACCGTCCCGTCAGCCCGGTAATCCACATCATAGAGGCTTGGAACATAAACGCCAGGAATTTGAGCTGCTGCCTGTAAAAATTCTTCCTTGCTCCAATCGTGGTCCCGGGCATTTTGATAGAGCTTAATATACTCCAGTGTGACCTCTTCTCCCTCTCCCAGAACAAAGAAGTCCACAAAGGGCGCCAACGGTTCCGGGTTATAGGCGCAGGTGCCGCCCGCAATCACAACGGGCGACAGTTCCTTGCGCTCCTGGCTGCGCAGGGGAAGTCCAGCCAAATCCAGCATGTTAAGTACATTGGAATACGCCATCTCATATCCAATGGAAAATCCGATCAGGTCAAATTCCGTCAGCGGGTCTCCACTCTCCAACCCATAGAGTGGGAACCCCTCCCGGCGCATCTCCTCCTCCATATCACCCCAGGGGGCATAAACGCGTTCACACCATATGTCTTTTTGCTCATTCATAATGCCATACAAGATCCTGCACCCCAAATTTGACATGCCAATCTCATAGGTATCCGGAAAGCAAAGAGCAAAGCGGGTGTCCACCTTCCCCCGCTTTTTCACAGTAGAATTATATTCTCCGCCCGTATACCTCGCGGGTTTTTGTACCCGGACTAAAATTTGCTCCAATGCGCGGTCCATAATGTTCCCCCCATACGCCAATGTAACTGCAGGCATATGGTTTATTGTACCCGTTTCTGCCTCGTCTGACAAGACCTTTTCCATCCCAATCCATTTTTTCGCAAAAACCAGAGGGAGACCAGGAGCAGGGTGAAGTTTCCGCAAGAGCCCAAAAGAAAGACGCCGCCAAAAAGCAACACCCCGCCCAGCAGCCGGTCAATCCATTCTCCGGTGGCTACCGCCTGCTGCGGTCCGAAACAGAATGAAAGCAGGCCAGCCAGAAATTTTCCTCCATCCAAACAGCTCAGCGGTAACAAGTTAAACAGGGCCAGCGCCAAATTGACGCCCGCATACAGAATCCAACGCTCATTCCGGCACAGGAGCAGGGCCAGAACAAGATTGACCGCCGGTCCGGAAAGCGCTGACAACATATCCCCCAGATAAGACATTCTCCCTCGCAGCACCATCTCCGCGCCAATGACGGTCACAGATATCTTTCTGACATCGCCTCCAAACGCACGGATGATCACATAATGTCCCAACTCATGCAGGAAACAGAAAAACAGAGAGGCCGCCACAATCCCGTCTTGATCCAGATAGTATAGCAGTGCACCCAGCAGAAGAAAGCCACCGGATAGTTCCAACTTTCCAAACCGCATTATTCCGTTTTGTACTCAATGTAGTAAATGGGATCCAGATGGGTATCCCCACACCACAGTTCCAAGTGCAAATGGGGGCCGGTGGCGGTCCCTGTAGAACCCACCTCAGCAATTGTTTCTCCTATCGCAACCGTCTGCCCTGCCTGAACCAGGATTTTGCTGCAGTGGGCATAGAATGACTTTACGCCATTTCCATGGTCTATTTTGAGATACAGGCCGTAGGAGTCGTCCTCCCCAATGTATTCTACTGTCCCAGCGGCAAATGCCCCAATGTGATCTCCGGTTTGTCCGCCAATGTCTACCCCGCCGTGAAACTTGTATTCTCCATTAATGGGATGGTCACGGTAACCATAGGTGGATCGCACCACGCCAAACACTGGTGTGGTGATTTCCAAATCGCCCAGCGAAATCCAATCCATGCTATAGTTTTCCGGAAGTGCCGTTCCTGTATAGTTTGCAGCCTTAATCACGGTCCCGAGAGGAGGCGTTAAAACCGGTATCTCCTGAACCCCTTCCATCTCCTGCACGGCCCCTTCTGCGGCAGTGTCCTCCTGCGGGTCGGAAAACCACGCCTCAGAAAGGGTATCCTGCCTTAGATAATGAGATGCCAGGGTCAGGCGGTCCGGTGCACTGCTTAAAAAGCGGCTTTCCTCCTCCACTCCGCCAACCACAGGTACAGCTACCTGTTCTTCACTTCCGCCAAACACCTCAACGCAGAACGCTCCTATCTCTCCCAAAACCGATCCGCGCTCCGACAATGCCTGTCCCAAACTGGAAAAGGCGGCTGCGAAATCAGTGTTGGCACTCACCATGCGAATGAAATTATCTCCCACCGTTTCCAATTGCCGAGGGAATACTCCTTTTCCAATGTATACGGTGCAAAACAGAACCAAGCAGATCAAAAGCTGTGCGAGCCGTACCTTGGCTCTTCCTTCCCCCGTGCCCTGCTGTCTGCTCCGATTGCTGATTCTGCTGCCGCTCCTCTTCTTTCGGGCTTTCAGTTGCGCTGTCTGGGTATACATGGGCCCCCTCCTGTCTTGTCGGTCAAAGTATTTCTCCCTTTGTGACAATCTATTCCCGTCTAAATTGAGATATTACACTTGACAGGTGGGAAATAAAAAAATATAATGTATAAGCTGGTCATTTCGGGGTGTGGCGAAGCTTGGTATCGCGCTTGGTTCGGGACCAAGAGGCCCCGGGTTCGAATCCCGGCACTCCGACCATGCGGAGTGGAATTATGGGATCTGAGGATTTCATAATTCCACTCCGTTTTTTATCCGGCGATTTTCTCATTGGTGTAGCTTAACGCTACACCTTTTCGTGTCTCTATGAGAATATCGACTTCCGGGATGTCCTTACATTTTATCTCGATGCCCGTTCACAGCCTGATGATTGGCTGAGTAGCACCTTTTCCGACATGCTACACTCCACGTTTGGTTTCCCATTCGGATAAGTTGGATGATAATAGGTCGTTCCATATCTAACCTACTGTCACGCTACTGACAGATTTCTAATAAGCCCGTACGGGCGCACACCAAATTCGTCAAGTAAAAAATTTATTCTCTGCTTTAATCTGCCGCCCCGCTTGTCCGCTGTGTTCGCCAATAGCTCGTACTGCTGTGAAATAATCAGCGAAGCTATCGGATAAAATGTGGTCTTTTCGTCAGGCAGGATAATAAAAAGCGCCTGTTTCTTCTCGCCTACATCGGTGAGAGAAAAGTCGCTTGTGCTTGTTATTCCGTATATTGATTTTGAGGTAAACAACCGGAGCGTGGTTAGTGCCGAGGGATAGAAGCTCCCGCGCGTCCGGCTCGGCGCTACATCGCCGAGCTTTTGTAGAAAATCGTTTGTGTATTGGTACAGCTCGGCCTTCGGGTCGCCGACTGCAAGGCTTTCACTCGCAAGGCCGAGGGTGCATATGGACTGCACCACAATCGTCCGGGACTTGCTCGAACGGGTAGCGCCGATACATAAGGTATGTACGTCATCGCCAACATAATAGATTTGCTCCTTTCCGTTTTCGAGTTTTCTCATGCCGAGGACTACTCCGGCTTGGGTTAAGTTTGGAATGGGTATCGCCTCCTTAAAAAGTGCACAAAATGAGCGGTTGATTTTTGTTAAATTTTGTGCTATACTTTATTAGTATATTTATGCCTTTGAGGTAGATCATCGGCGATAGTGGAAAACAATGATACTTATGCGGTCGGGGCTTTTTGGCTCTGCGCGCACTAAATTTATATTTGCAGGTGATGAAATTGACGTTTAAAAATGAATTTGAAAATTATTGTATTCAAAATTTTGGTGAAGCTGATTTAGCCGCTCCTTTGTTTTATAGATTTCCTATAGCCATCCGTTATGAGATTGGTACATGCTTTTCATACGATAGTCAATATGTAAGAGCATCTGTTTGTCGAGCATTTAATATTTTTAATGAGCTATTTCAGAGCAATGACACCATCTATATTGTTGTCAATAGCTTTGAACATGACACAGACACAAATGATTTGACAGGTAATGATATTAGCACGATTAAAACATTTATTAAGAAATTCATAGATGAATGTACCTTTTTATATCAGCCAAAAGAAGATACTTGGTCTTGTAAGAGATATGTTATAAAGGCGACTGTTGATAATGTGGATATATCAAGATTATTGGAAGAAATTGTATGGTCTGATGTAGATGGACGAAACAATCTTGCTTCTGGAGTTTATTTTATAAATCCACGCAATCATATCATTTTCTATCTATATGACGATAGAGGGTTAGATATTGTAGCAAATAAAGTATCCACATTAACAAGGATTTATGAAAAATATAATAATTGGATTTTGAATTACGATAGAGAACAGATAGATAGACTGTTTCTGACTTAACTGAATATTGTAATCAATTTTGTCCAAACCGCAGAAAGCGAAGAAGAAGGAACTGGAATTATAGGATTTTTTACAAGCCTGATAAGCATGCGTTTATCAGGCTTTATCTCGTGTGCTTTATCCGCCGCAATGACAAATTTGACTGAACAAGTTGTGCAAAAACTCACTCTCGAAAGAAATCGTTCTGCAATGGGTTGAGCGTAAGCCAGATCAAAAAGCGGAAATGGCAAGGTGTAATATCAGGACAATGCAGATTCTTGCTGATTTCCTAAACCGAAACGGGATTCCGGCATACCGAGTACCGCAAGATTCATCACCGCGCAAAACCCACAACTTTGCCCCGTATCTCTTCACATATGACGAAATAGAAAGGCTAATCGTTTTCTTTGATGATTTTCGCTACAACAAAATTAGTCCAAAGCGGCATCTCGTTTATCCATTGCTTATCAGGGTGCTGTGCTTTTGCGGTTTAAGAGCGTCCGAGGCGTTAAATCTGAAAGTAAAAGACGTTGATTTTGAAAAGGGCTTTTTCATTTTGCACGACACAAAAAATTGTCAAGACTGCATTATTCCTTCAGATGGGAGCCTTAGAGGACGTTTCAACGCATACAAAGACCAAATGGGCTTTAAAACCGGCGATGAATATTTCTTTCCTGCTCCCGATGGTTTCATCTACAGCATACCATTAATAAACAATGTACAACAAACCGCAAAATAAAATGATTTGAAAAGCGGGTCAGATTTTCCATTCAATCTGGACATTTTCGCTTGTGGCCTTGATGTTGGAAACAAGCCCATCCACCACAAGCCGCCTGCCCTCAAACCCTATATTATCCCAATCATTGAGATAACCGGAAATGCGTTTCATTTGTTCGGGGGAAACGGCCTCGGCGCTCATATCGGCAATCGCTTTTGCCAGTGTCTGCCGCCTTGCGTCCAGTTCCTCGATCTTGCCGTTTGCGTAGGACAGCAAAACAGCGTTCGCGCCCGTCAGGGTATTCAACAGCTTTTCAATTTCGGACTCGACCTGTGCAAGTTCCACATTCAGCGCGGTTAATTTGGGGTTAGCTTTCGCGGGGTTGCCGCCTGTCAGCGTTTGAAACGCCGCCAGCTTTTTCACCATTTCGCCGTATATGGACTCCTCGACCTCGCGCACACGGAGCGTCCCGCAACCGTCACAGCTTTTTCTGTCGGCGCGTTTCCGACAACGGAAATAGAAACCGTTTGACGGACTCGGCGCACTCATAAGGCCCGCGCCACACCTGCCGCATTTGACCTTCCCGGAAAGCCATGTATTTTGGGCCTTGTGCGTGCCGCCAAAACTGGAATTGCTCATTAGCTTTTTACGGCATTGGAGCCATACGTCCGAAGATATAAGCCCCTCATGCGGCGCGACAACAAGAATGTGATCTTTCAAATTGCTATTCTTGCTTTTCGTCTATGCCCCGGCCTTGATAGAGATAACAACCGTTTGTCCCGGTAAAATCCCCCGCCTCGTTGACAATGTCCGCGCCCTGCGTCTTGAAAAACTCATACAGTTCCAGATCGGCTTGGGCATAGACAGGGTTTCGCAGGAGTACCGACAGCGTTCCGCGTTGCAATTCCCCGCCGTTGAAGCTGATGCCCTGCGCCGCGAAGTGCCGCGCAATATCGCCAAACGATACATCGGGATCGGCATACATTTCAAACATCAACCGCACATGCTCCGCCGCGTCCGGGTCGGCAACCATCATTTTTGAGCGTATGCCCTGTATGATGGTAGGCTCCAGCTTGTAACCATAGGGCGCTTTCCCGCTCATGTGAAATCCCTTTTGACACCGGGAGTAATAGGCGTCCGTTACGCGCTTTTGAATTGTTTCCCTTTCAAGCTGTGCGAACACAATACAGATATTGAGCATGGCCCGGCCCATCGGGGTACTTGTCTCAAACTTTTCAGTAGAGGACACAAACTCGACATTGTATTTCTGAAATAGCTCCATCATGTTTGCAAAATCCAGAATAGAACGGCTGATCCTGTCCAACTTGTAAACCACCACTTTTGAAATCAGGCCCTTTTCAATATCGCGCACAAGCTCTTGAAAATGCGGCCTGTCGGTGTTCTTACCGGAATAACCCTTGTCGGTATATTCTTTGCAATTGCCCCCTTTTAGCTCATATTTGCAAAACTCAATTTGACTTTCAATGCTGATGCTGTCCTTTTTGTCAATGGATTGTCTTGCATAAATAGCGTCTATTCGATTGTTCATAATTAGCTCCCTTTCTATGGAAAACCGGGAGCCAACCTACAAGTATATTATAACTCCGTTGGCCCCATACAACAAGGATGTCGAGCTATCCCTGCCGCTTGTCGGCGTACTTACTGAACACATCAAAAAGACGTTTTTCAATTTCACGCCTGCGCCGTTCATGTTCTTTTGGGGGCAATATGGGCGTGAGATTTTCAATGGTGATTGTTTTGTCCCCAAAGGGAACGGTTTTTATTTCACTTTGATATTTGACCTGTACCGGCATAATGTAAAGCTCCATATCACAAGGATTTATACGTCAATCGTTTCCTGCTTATCCGTAGGGAAACGCCAAAGGCCAGCACCGCGAAAAGTGCTGGCCTTTAACCTTGCCCCAACCTCTGGACAAAATGTCCCGAAGTGCGGGGGCTTTCAGTAAGGGCTGTTACAATAATGTTTATCAGCTTGATCCGTGGAAATCCAGTCAAACAGTTCCCGCATTTCACATACAACCTCTTGAATTTTCTGCGGTTCATAGTCAAGATTTTCAAGCGCGGTTATGACATAGCCTAAGCAGGCTCCGTTTTTCCACGGCTCAAAAAGCATGTTCTGGATCGCTTTCACGTTCTCGTCCATTTCAAAAGCCCCCTTGTTATTCATAAAGTGGGGGAAACGCCGCGCCGTATGCTTTCGGCCTGTCATTGGACAATAGAGACAGCTATTCCCGGCACGGCGTTCCCCTATATGTTAATGAGAGGAAAAGTACCTCTCATTAACCATGAGATCTGAGGGCCTAATCCGCAGGAAAAAAATCAGTTATTTCTTAAATATTTTTTCATGCTCTTTAATCCCCTTTCAATAGCACCGCGCACAGCACTTTCACGAACGCCCTCGGCCCGCGCAATATCGGCCTTGCTCATGCCGAGAATGAAATGCGCGTCTATCCTCCGGCCCTGCGGTTCGGGCAGGGAATTGAGCGCCCTGCACAACCGGCACATTCTGAGTTTAAGCTCGTAAACCTCATGGGACGAAAGGTCTGCATAAACGGTTTCATTTTCAATCCCATCGCCAGCGTCAAGGGAATATTGCGCCTTATTGTAGTACATGCGCCGGGTGTAATTGCGCTCCTGCCGCTTGCCCTCCAGCATCGCCGCCGCCACCTCGTTGGAAACCTCTACAAACTCGTCATGCCTATACCACGGGTAAAAATCCCGCAAATTGATCGTTGTCATATAAGTACCTCCATTCGATTTTTAGGGGAACGCGAAAAATCGAATGGAGCGCGGCGGGGACCGGCAACCGGGACAGCCGCCGCGTACCTCTGGACAAAATGTCCGGAAGTGCCGGGGCTTGTCCATAAAAAGGGAAACAAAAACGCGCCCGCACAGAATAACTGCGGAACGCGCCGAATTGAAAGATTTACCCTTCGGGTGCAAATGATAAGTGTATCATGTGAAAGGCCGCAAACGCTACACGACAGGCAAAGGCTTTTTTTAACCGTTTACCGATCAGAATCATTGTGTTGTCGGCTACACGCCCTCCCTAACGGGCCTAAAAGAAAATAACATTTTGCACTCCTCCTCATTTGTGATAACTGCATATGTTTCGCAACATGGTACACGGCACGGGTATGGATGATATGGATGCTCATTATAGTTCCTCTGTTTTTTCGGTAAATTGAAAAGCAGAGGTGATACAAGATGCACGACGATATGATACAGGTGGGCGGCATCCTCCGGGCGGCGCGTGAAGCAAAGGGAATGACGCAGGCGGCACTGGCCAAAGTGACAGATACGGCCGAACGCACCATCATGGACTTAGAGAATGACAAACGATACCCAACCTTTGAAGTCTTTTATAAAATCATCCATGCCCTTGACTTTTCGGCAGATCATATTTTCTGGCCAGAAAAAGCCTGTTGTACACCGGAGCAGGAGCAGTTGATCCGGGCGATACAATCCTGCGGCGAACACGATCAAGCGGTAGTGATGGAAACAGCCTGGGCGTGTGTCCGGGCCTTGCAGCGTGAAAAGGGCGCAAAAAAAACAGATGGTTATTAGACCGTCCGCTTTTGCCGTTCTGCCGCTTCTGGACATTTTGTCCAGAGGTCAATCAAACAGGCATGGAGAATGACCCGCCGCCGCACGGTTTTTTTCTTTCCGCTTACGCGGCGGGTGCTTTTTATAGATTTTTTTGTTGGGATTACATCGTATGTGACTTAATTTGCAATAGCTTTTCAATCAATGCAAACTCATCAATGTCCTTTATATCAAAGTCAAATGTGCCTCCTGCTGGATTGTTTTTCCCAGCTTCAATTATCTGTATCACTTCGTTGGAAAAACCGGAAAACCGGGCTTCTTCTCTGGCCTGTTCATTAAAGAATAAAGAAGCCTGCCACATTCCTACATTGGGAGTTGCATATATAAGCCCTTTCTTTTTGCTTTTATACACTAACGACCATCCCAATGCCTTGCCATAATATTTCCAC